>WNGF01002912.1_pt1 | contig 62873 bp, 74 predicted proteins | sample 5400641 | NCBI WGS metagenome assembly WNGF01 (sample SAMN13153371, study PRJNA577476) | soil metagenome | isolation source: 80 cm soil or saprolite under grassland replicate 2 | place: USA:California | collected 2016-06-15
TCGCTCATTTTTACGCCAAGGGTTCTTTGCAGCTCAATAAGGTCGTCTGTGGGTTGTCTATCAAGAAACCTGTGATCTTTACCGAGCCTTGGTGAACCGCATACGACCTTTGACGAGAAAATACGCGAATCGTCGGTTGTAGAGTGCGGCTCGTCGATTGACGAGCGATAGCGGAGGTTTCGCATGAACGATATGAATCAACGCGATCTGCAGCAGCACATCACCATCCTGGGCTGGCTTTACATTGTAGGCCATGCCGTGTTCTTGGCGATCGGCGCGTTCGTCTTTCTGCTATTGGTCGGCCTCGCGCCCGTGACGGGCGAGCCAGAGCCAATGTGGATTCTTGGCGTGGTCGGGACGGCGATTGGCCTGCTGTTTGCGGCACTTGGTGTGCCAGGACTGCTGGCTGGCTATGGCTTGCTCACAAAGAAGCCCTGGGCGCGCGTGCTGGCAATCGTCGTCGGCATCCTCAGCCTGGTCAACTTCCCCGTCGGCAGCGCGATCGGCCTGTACACCCTGTGGGTGCTGACGCAGGCCGCGGCCACCGACTATTTCGCGGCGCCGATGCCCGCCTGAGCGACGCGCGGCGGCGGGCTGAGCGCTCGCCGCCGCGCCGTGCTGTTGTACATACCTATAGCGTAGATCGTAACCGACCGCGCGGCGCTGATCGCGTTGACTGCCCTGATGCTCGTCAAGATCGATATGGCGCAGCTCTACCCACACTAGCGCGATCGGCAGATTCACGGCGCGAGCGCAATGATCACGAAAGTTGAAGGTGATTTCAGTGACCAACAAGGGCAATGGCTACCAGATCGTACCATTCCCAGCGGCCCGACACGTCATCGTCGATGCGGGTCGCTTGGCATCTCGGCGGCATATCATCCATGGCCTGCTGGAATTGGACGTGACACGGGCGCGGGAGCTCATACGTCAGCACAAAGCTGAAACGGGCGAATCGCTCTCCTTTACGGCTTTTATTATCACGTGCCTTGCGCAAACGATAGCGGCCAATCCCGCCGTGCAAGCCTATCGCACCTGGCGCAATCGGCTCGTCTTGTTTGACGAGGTCGATGTCGCGACGCCGATTGAGGTACACGATGGCAGCGTGGCGGTGCCGCACATCATCCGCGCGGCGAATCAGAAAACCTTCCGCCAGATCCACGACGAGATCCGCACCATCCAGGCGCGCCCCACAGACAGCGCACAGACCGGCGGGCTGATCGACCTCGCACCGCGCGTCCCGACCCTTGTGCGGGACGTGTTTTATTGGGCGCTGCGCCAGAACCCACACTGGTCCAAAGCGATCCAGGGCACGGTCATCGTCACGGCGGTTGGCATGTTTGGCCAGGGCAGCGGATGGGGTATTGGCTTTCTGCCCTATCATACGCTTGGCCTGACACTCGGAGGAATCGGCAGCAAGCCTGGTGTAGTGAACGGACGTATCGAGATTCGCGAGTACCTACAGCTGACGATCAGTATTGATCACGACATTGTTGATGGTGCGCCAGCCGCTCGCTTCGCCCGGCAGTTGAAGGAACGGATCGAGCGGGGTGATGGGCTTTGCGGCTAATGCCTAATCGAGCGGCCTTTTGGGCTTCATGTATGTGCCGATTGCGTTGATACGCGCCTGGCACAACCTGCAATTACACTAGGCAGATGAAGCATGAGCGAGACGAGTACCTATATACAAAGGCTGGAAGAATCGAATCCGTTGCGCGAGCCAACCCTCCGTACGGCGATCGAGTTCCTGCACCTCCCGTCGGGCAGCCGCGGCCTGGATGTCGGATGCGGCATCGGCCTCCAGGCCGTGTTACTAGCGGAGGCTGTTGGACCCGCCGGGTATGTCACGGGTCTCGACCGCGATACCGCATTGCTCCGCTATGCGGATGAACTGTTGCAGCGAGCTGGGTTGGCGGAACGAATTTCGTTTCGCACGGGAGATATGCGCAACCTGCCCTTCGACGATAACAGCTTCGACTGGGTGTGGAGCGCAGATTGCGTGGGGTATCCAGTTGGGGACCTTCTGCCGGTATTGAAAGAATTTGCCCGGGTGGTCCGGCCTGGCGGCAGCGTGGCGATCCTGGCCTGGTCGGCTCAACAACTGCTGCCGGGGTATCTCCTATTGGAGGCACGGCTGAATGCGACATGTTCCGGGCTGGCCCCCTTTGTGGAAGGGAGCAGGCCACAGTCACACTTCTTACGCGCATTGGGTTGGTTCCGTGAAGCAGGCTTGGAGGAACCGACCGCCCACACGATTGTCGGCGATGTGCAGGCGCCGTTTAGTCGTGGTGTCCGGCGCGCCCTGACCTCGCTCTTTGCGATGCTGTGGGGGATGCCACAGCCTGACGTAGCACCAGCGGATTGGTCGGAGTATCAGCGGCTGTGCCAGCCAGCGTCGTCCGATTTCATCCTAAATCTGCCGGATTACTATGCCTTCTTCACCTATTCGATATTCCGGGGGCAGGTTCCCGGGTGAGAGAGCGAGCGATTTATGCAGATCACTATTCCCGAAGCCTATTATGACCTGCTCAATGGCCCGCGCGTTGCCGCGCTGACGACCGTCATGCCCGACGGCCAGCCGCAGTCGAGCCTGGTCTGGTGCGACGAGGATGGCGAGTGTGCCTGCGTCAACACGACCCGTGAACGCCAAAAAGGCCGGAACATGCGGGCCAACCCCAAAGTGTCCCTGCTGATCGAGCTGAGCTCGTTGAAGCGGGAGCGCTCGATCACCTCGATCGGATTACGCGGGAGTACACTGAGCATCCGCACTACTATGGGTACATCTTTCCAATAGAGCAAGAGCAGCGTGAAACGCGAATTATCTGCCGCATCCACGCCAGCAAAATCACGCTGGATGCGATTCATAGATGAGCATCAGCTTTGTCGCGCTGTTCATTTCTGCTCCTTCGAGGCCCCCTGCCCAAGCTGGAAGAGCCTGCGGGCAATCACGATGTACCAGATCTCCAAAAACACAACCGAAAACACCGCCAGGAAGACCCCAATCGCCGGCAGGTACAGTCCAAGCCCGATTGCATTTGCCAGGATTCCCAGATAGGCGGTTGTTTTGCTGAAGATCGCGCTCCGCAACATGACCGCTGCGATTGCAATAGCAGCAACCGACGACACGATGTACCCGACGTGGAAAGCCGTGCCCTGCCAGCCGGCGAGCATGGCCTGCCCGGCTGCCAAGAAGGTCGCGCGCTGCGCGTCGGTTGTCGCAGCCGCGTAGTGGTCGCTCAGCGACAGCATCTCGACAGCCGGATTCGATGCGATGAACAGCACGATGCTGACGATGCCAAGCCCGGTAGCGATCGCCATGATCGATTCACTGGCTCGTCTGAGCGCAACGTACAGGGCGAACAATATCGACACAAGCAGCACATTGTCGGCAACGAGCAACAGATCGAGGTCGATGAGGCCAATGAGCCGATTGGATTGAAAGAGCCTGAACCAGTCGATTGCGGTGCCTTCAAGCGGCGGCGGCCAGATGATGAAGACGATCACTTGGATCGGAATAAACAACGCTGAAATCAGAGCCGCCGCTGCTGCAATTCGGTAGAGCCAATTCCAGCTGGCATCTGCGGTTTCGGCCCGTGGCTCAGCCAGAAGCTGCTGGCGTGTGGACAGAGATCCCATGTTGGACATGTTCATAGCATGCTCCTTTCGACAAATTTCCTGAATATCTTCTACCCGCTCATCGCGGGTGTCTGCTGTACACCGCTCCGGCGCTGCATGTCGTCGGCTGGACCACTGTTGAAGGTTTTCAAGGCTCTGCTCCTTTCGAAGCATGAGATTCTCTGCCTCACCCTGGCCACGTGAACCCATGTCTTCGGCGCGGTCAGTGTCCAGCCCGCCCCGCGGTAGATCCCGCGGACTTCGCGCTATGCGCTGCCGCGCGCTGATCTGACGCCGCGCCGCGGACGAAGAATGTGAGGGTCGCGAAGCAGACCGCGCAGAAGATCAGCAGCCCAACGATCGTGCCCACGTCAATCGGCGAGGCGGTCAAGAAGGGCTGGAGCGCGATGATCGCCGCGATCCCGGTGGGTGTCAGGCCGAACTGGAGCAACAGCCCCGCGCCGGCCACATACCCCAACATCTCCCGCCGCCACAGCAGCACGCCGCCGGCGAGCACCGCCGGCACCTCGATCGCTAGGTCGACGATCCACACACGATGCGCCACCGGGTCGATCGATGTGCCGCCCGCGAGCGCGGTCACGAGGGCGCCGCTCGCGTCCTGGGCCAGCGTCAACAAGGCAAGGGCCACAAGGATGCCACCGACAGTCCGCGCCGGCACGACGCCGGCGAGTCGCTGCCGCACCGCATCGCCGTCGACGTTCGCGACCAGGCCGATCGTCGTGTACGCGCTTAGCGCGACGAGGGCGACGTGTGGCAGGAACAGCGCGCTGAACGGCGCGCCGACCAGGTAGAGCGTGTAGGTGTACAGTACATAGAAGAGCGCGCCAGGCCACAACAGCAGGCCGATGAGCGCGCCGCGCCGGGCCAGCCACAGCGAGCCGAGCAGGATTGGCAGCCCGAGGATGAGATTGATGGCGTCCTGGGCGAGGAACCCTGGCACGAGCACGCCCGCGGTGGAGGGAGCGACTCCGGCCGCGACCTTCGTGTCGACTCCGTACAGCCCGGCCGAGGCCAACACGAAGCCCGCGGCGGAGACGCCGGCGATGAGGACGGCGACGACGAGTGAGAGTATGTACGCGAGCGTGAGATCGCGCTTAACGGGTAGACTCGCGGATGGCGATCCCACCAGTGGAACTTGCAAGTTCACCGCAGATGGTTGTTTCATCGTTTTGCTCCTTTGGACGTTATGCCGCCAGGATGGGCGTCAAATCCGCGGCCCAGGCGCGTATAGCCTTCCAATCACGATGATCGCCCTCACTCCAAAGGCCCAAGGCGACGCTCAAGCGAAACTTGAGCCGATCGCAAAACGAGGGCACTTTGCTGATATCGAGCGCCCCGGCAAACAGGCCCTCGCTGAGAGGCCGCACCAGCGCGCGCACCGGTTCCAGCCAGGTCGCCACATGCGTGCGGTACGTATCGGCGCGTGGTATGGCCAGCGTCATGCATACTAAAAACGCGGTGAAAGGCTTTTGCGCCAGGGTTGCTCGATGAGTCTGTATGAATTGCATTGCCTCCGGCAGCCATTGCCCACCTTGAATGGCGCTGCCGGCCACCACCGCCTGGTAGCCGACGAGGTCTGTTACGTCGTGCATGGCGCGCACCTCCACCTGCGCGCCGCTTTCCGCCAGCGTGCGGCTGATGGCTTCGGCCACACCAGCGGTGGAACCGGCCCGGCTGGCATAGGCGACCAGAATTTTGTCGTTCCTCGTCGTTGCCTTTTCATGCTCACAAGCGTACCGAAGCGTCGGATACATCGCTCCACCAGCTTCACTATACACCCCTCCGGAGCCGTCTGAAGAAAAGAGTCTTACCCCTGTGGGGAAGATGTATTCACGAATTTGACGCAAAGCTCATCGGCCTGGCAACGCCACGGTTGCGAGGTCTTCTCGTGTGGCGATGATTCCTTCCCGCACAAACCGATCTGGCTGTGCTATGCTCAGTATGCCAACGACCAAGCAAACTCACCATGCATTGTGGGTAGTGGTCGTTTCGTTTCTGCAATGGTGCAGGGATGCCGAAGCTTACCCTTATCGCGGTTGGCGGTAATGCGCTGCTTCGCGCCGGTCAGGCCGGTACGATCGCTGAGCAGCGCGCCAACGCGGCCCTGACTGCGCGACATCTCGTGCAGCCGGTGCGGCATGGCTTTTTCATGGTGTTGACCCATGGAAATGGGCCGCAGGTCGGCGCTCAGCTGCTGCGCTCGGAACTCGCCGCCACGCAGGTGAGTCCGGAGCCGCTGGATGTGTGTGTTGCCGACACCGAGGGGTCGATCGGTTACAGGCTCGAGCGCGCGCTGCAAGACGCACTCGCCGATGCGCAACTGACGATCCCGGTGGTGACCGTGATTGCCCAGGTGGTCGACGACGACCACGACCCGGCGTTTCAGCACCCGACCAAGCCGGTCGGTCCGTTCTATTCAGCGGACGAGGCACAACAGCGTATGTGCGACCTCGGCTGGCGGATGGTCGAGGACGCCGCGCGTGGCTATCGGCGCGTGGTCGCGTCGCCCACGCCAATCGATATTGTCGAGCTAGTACAGTTTGGCAGAAATCCTTTTCAGGTTTGTCGCCAGGATGCAGGATGCAGTTCAGCGCCAACTGTCTACTGCCTAGTGCCGACTATCAACCAGTTAGCAAGTTCTGCCGATATGTACTAGCCAGTGCGGCTGTTCCCAATGAGCGAGGCTATCCTATGTTGGGCGGTTTATCGAAATACAAATACTAATCTTTCCACATAACAAAAGGAAAATCAGGAATGAAAACGAACTTCCGCTTCATAATCGCTTTTCTCTGTTCAGTTTTGATTTTATTTACCATCATATCTTGTAATGCAGAGACAAAAATACCAGCCGATTCAGTATCTCTTGGTGAAGAGCACAACAAGTCAATGGTGTTGCAGTATTTTCAAGAGATTCTCGACGGGAAACAATACAGCCGGATGCCTGATGTGTTTACGCCTTATGTGGTGATGCACCGACCAGAGGGAACGTTGACCTATTTAGATATGATATAACCCAGCTTCGAGGCGGCGCTTTCCCCGCATACAATGCAGACAACAATCCATCAGATGATTGCGTCAGGTGATTATGTGGCGGTGCGATTGAGCCATCGGATGAAATTCTCGACCGAACAAGCGTTCATGCAAAGCCGGCTTGGGCGCTTTGATGTTCGGGGGAAGACCGTCGAGTGGGAGGCGATGGTGATGTTTCGTTTTAAAGACGGGAAAATTGCCGAAGAGTGGGTTTCTGCCGATGAGCTTGGGAAACTTATGCAAATCGGCACACTTGAACTCTCAGTGAAAGGGCAGTAATATCCAATTCGGGGTCGCCGCCCAACAAAGCGTGCACCCGACTGGTGGGATTCACACCGCTAAGAAGAAGTAAACTACGTTCAAGTCAATTCCGTCAAATCAGATTCATCTCGTCCCGCCCACCAGCGGGTAATGCACACCGTTAGGTGGCGCCCCGAGCGCCAATGTCTTGCGGGAGTAATTGGCACAAAGAAATATGGATCAGAGTCGGAACACTGCGTAGAAGATCCGCTTCGTGACCTCGGCTGCCGCAATATACATCACGGTGATGCCCAGCAGCAGCGCCAGCACCGTGAGCGGCAACGGCGTGAAGCCCAGAAGCCCAGCAAACGGTAGGTATGGAAGCGCCAGCGTGACGATCGTAACCCCCAGCGTCGAGAGCCAGAGCAGCCGCCCCGGCCTGCTGCGGTAGAACGGCCGGCGCGTGCGCACCACCAGCGCAATCACCAACTCCGTCAAGAGCGACTCGACGAACCAGACGGTACGGAATTGCTCCGGTGTTGCACGAATCAGAAACAACAGCATGCCAAATGTCACGAAGTCGAACGTGGAGCTGACCAGCCCGAAGATCACCATGAAATTGCGGATGAAGCGCATGTCCCAGCGGTGCGGCGTGTCGACCAGCTCGCGGTCGACGTTGTCGCCGGCGATGGTCATGCCCGGGAAGTCCGATAGAAAGTTGTTGAGCAAGATCTGCTTGGCCAGCAGCGGCAGAAAGGGCAGGAACAGCGACGCGCCGGCCATGCTGAACATGTTGCCGAAGTTGGCGCTGGTGGTCGTGAAAATGTACTTGAGCGTATTGGCGAACGTCGTGCGGCCTTCCGCGATGCCGGCGCGCAGTACATCCAGATTCCGCTCCAAGAGCACGAAATCAGCGGCCTCCTTCGCCACGTCAACGGCTGTGTCGACCGAAATCCCGACGTCGGCGGCGTAGAGGGCCGGCGCGTCGTTGATGCCGTCGCCCATATAGCCGACCACGTGGCCCATCTTGCGCAGAGCCAGAATAATGCGCTCCTTCTGGTTGGGGTCGACATCGGCAAACAGAGTCGTGTGGCGAGCGCGCTGCCAGAGCGCCTCATCGCGCAGTGCGTTGAGCTCAGCGCCGGTCAGTACGCCGGTCACCTGTAGTCCGATCGTTTCGGCCAGGTGCAGCGCGACACGCTGGTTGTCGCCAGTGATGATCTTGAGCTGAACACCCAGAGCGGCCAGGTCGGCCAGCGTCTGCTGGATGCCGGGCTTGGGCGGGTCGAAGAACAGTAGGAAGCCTGCGAACGTCAAGTCCTCCTCGTCGTCGCGGGTGTAGCGCGGCTGCGGCGCCACCCGCTTGGTGGCGACCCCCAGCACGCGGTACCCCTGGCCACTCCAGCGCGCGTAGCGCTCGTGGATCTCGCTCCGGCAGCGGTCGTCGAGCCGGATGTCTGTGGCGCCGTCCTGCGCCGCGTTGCAGATTACTAGAAGTTCTTCAAGTGCGCCTTTGCAGATCAAGCGTAGCGTGCCGTCCCCGTCGCGTACGACCACGCTCAGGCGCTTGCGGACGAAGTCATAGGGAATCTCGTTGAGTTTCTGATACGCGGAGATGTCACCATCGTGAGGTTGGCTGTACGCGACGATCGCGTCGTCTAAGGGGTTGCGCAGCCCGGTCTGCAGCGCCGCATTCAGGTTGGCATCGCGCGCGACGCTCGCCGACGACTGTCCATGCACGTCAAGCGCCCCATCGAGCTGTACCACACCAGCGGTCAGCGTGCCGGTCTTGTCGGTGCAGAGGACATCCATGCTCCCAAGGTTCTCGATCGCGCTTAAGCGTCGCACAATCACGCCGTGGGCAGCCATATCCTGTGCGCCTCGCGCCAGTGTCACACTGATGATTGCGGGCAACAGCTCGGGCGATAGGCCGACTGCGAGCGCAATCGCGAAGAGTAACGAGTCAATCGCTGGCTTGGCGAGAAACACATTGATTGCGAAGACGGCCAGCACAAGCACGAGCATGATCTGCGTGAGCAACTCGCCGAAGTGACGGATGCCGCGCTCGAACTCGGTCTCGGGTGGGCGCAGGTTCAACCGTCCGGCGATCTGGCCGAACACCGTCCGCGAGCCGGTCTGAACAATCAGGGCGCGGGCGGTGCCACTGCGGATGGAGGTGCCCATGAAGACGCAGTTCGTGCGCTCGCTGAGGCTGGCGTCCGCCGCGGCGAGGCTCGGCTGCTTCTCCACGGGAAACGACTCGCCGGTCAGCACTGCTTGGTTGACGAAGCAGTCGTTCGCATCCAGTAGCACGCCATCGGCCGGAACGAGGCTGCCCGTCGAGAGCAGCACCACGTCGCCCGGTACTACCTCGTCGGCCGGGATGGCGCACGGTGTCCCATCGCGGAGGACCGTCGCCCGAACGCGCACTTGCGCGCGCAGCCGTTCGACCGCCGTGGTGGCGCGGTATTCCTGTGCGAAGCTCACCACGGCGCTGCCGAGCACGACGACCAGGACGACCGCGGCGTCGACCCACTCATGCACCACGGCGGAGATTGCGGCGGCGAACACCAGGATCAGCACCAGCGGGCTCTTCAGCTGGCCCAGCAGCAGACTCAGTGCGGTCACGCGCCCCCTGGCGTCAAACGTATTCGGGCCGACCTCAGCCAGACGCTCGTGCGCATCCACGGTACTCAGCGCATCAGGCGTGCTGCACAGGTCAATCAGCAACGCATCGAGTGGCTGGCTCCAGTACGTCTCAACTATCGAGCCATGCGGCATCGCCTCCGCTTCTTCCTCGGTTACAGAACGTGTTTGCACATCTGCTCCGTTTCCGACAGCATAGCGAAGCGCGGGCAGCCGTGTCTACCAGACGTAGAACGTCGCCACGCCGGTCAAGTTGCTTCGCGCTCCGTAGGTCACCAGCTGGTAGGTGCCTGGTCGCAATTCCGTGCTTGGGAAGTCGAGCCAGACCCGTCCGAGCAGATCGGCCGTGCCGCGCAGCTCAAGCGGCTCCCCGCCGCGCGGTGTGTTGAGCCAGGTGTAGATTCCTTCGCTGGGAATAAAGCGATCGGTGTAGAAGTGGTGCATTGTGGCAGCGAAGCCGCCGATTGGGTCGACTAACAGCGGAACCCAGGGCACACTCTCATTCCCAGCGCCAATCACCACTGGCGCCCAGTTGCTTCGCCACGCGCCGCCGTCGCGGTGATCGCTCCAGCTGTAGTTGGCGCGCATATTGATGACGGTTCGATCCGCCAGGGTCTCCTTAACACGAAAGACGATCGCCGCAGTGCGATATTCGCCCGCCGCCACCGGTCCGAACGTAACGTCGACATGGTCGGCTGCAACCTTGCTGACCCAGTCGCGCGGATCGGTGAGGCGGCTGTCGATGACGGTCAGCTGCTGGTCGGTATACGGAAGCGTGACGCGTGCGCTCGTGGCCCCGCCTTTGCCATAATTCTTGACTCGTAGCTCATAGATCAGCGTCTGGCCGCGGACGACAATGATACTTGGCGACGGCCAGATCGTCACCGATACTTGGCGACGGCCAGATCGTCACTGCCAAGTCGGCCGACTTCGCGGGGTTAGGAGTGGGTGTCGGGGTCGGAGTCGGGAATGGCGGGGGTGCTGGCGCGACCTTGATCGCCGGCAGGTAGATCAGCACGCCGCTATTTGGCACAGCCATTGCCCCAGCCTGCGCCGCTTGGGCGCCCTCGGTCATCGACGTGTAAACGGTCAGAATCGCGCGTACCGTGTCGGTCATCGTGTCCGTCACTGGCACTGGAAAAGGATTCGGGATCTGGTCGCCTTCGTCGGCCGGCGATAGTAATGTGGCCGGTGTGGGCGTGGCCGGCTGGAGCGCGGCCGTGCTGGCACCCAACTGAAGCTGGTTCATCGCGACGGATGGTGCGGCCGCTGCGGCGAGGAGCAGCAGTGCGAGGGCCACTATCGTGGCCAGGCGCGGCCACCATCGTCGCCTGAGAGTATGTCGAATATGAGTAGCCATATCGATGCTCCTGGTGCGCTGCGCAGCAACTTGGCCACGTGAACACACTTCATGGATGGCTCATACGATTCATGCCGTCTCAACATTGCTGCACATCGCCATAAGGGGAAGCCATATTCAATCGCTTTTCTCCTCGCTGGCTTCAGGTATCGGGGAGCAACGAGAACAGGGCAGTCTGATATTGTTCAGATTGAGCGACTCGGGACGCCGAGAATGACGCCCAGCACATTGACCAGGCCGTCTTGCCCGCCGAGGATGATGTCCGACAGAGCTGAGGCGCGGCGGTGTGGATCGCCGTGCAGGTGGTAGTTCAATTGCTGGCCGGTTGGGATGCTGAAGTTCATTGCGCCTCCTCACAATAGCTTCTCATATACCCGATAGTCTTGGAGATCTGTGCGCCGAGCGCCTCGACGGTGCGGCGCATTGCCATGTTGCTCCCCACGATCAGCGAAAGCTCCGCCCGCTGATAGCCCTAATGAAATTTGACGATCAAGTCCGGCAATAACTTATTGGAGTCGAGCCTTCAGGCGGGTGGCGCCGGCTAAAGCCTCGATTCCGGGATTGCCGATTTTGGTTATCAAATTTCATTAGACATGGCTGCTCCATACGAGCGGGCTGCTGATCGGCCTTGAGCTAAGGCTCCAGCACGCCCTCGGTCTGTCCCTCGATCGCGATGCGCACTTCCTGCACGGTTGGGAACTGCATCAGCGTCTGCGCGATCTGCCGGCGGATGAGCATTACCCGCAGCGACCCGCCGCCGTACGCTTTCAGCTCGCGCGAAAAGTCGGCCGTCGCCACGCCATCGCGGATCACCAGGCTGCGCAGCGTCACGCGCGCTCCCCAGCCGGGCGCGCGGCCAGGGAAGCTGAGCACCTGTTCCGGCGTCGGGATGGCGGTGGTGAAGCCGGCCAGGTTCGGCGGCCCAGGCCCCCACAGCAGCTCGTTCAGCGTCGCCGTGCCGATCTGGATCGTGCGCGGGATGCGCTGCTGCACCGGCACGATTTCCTCGCCCAGTACCAATAGAGGGTGACAAGTTGCGTGTCGGGATCGCTCGCGCTGAGCGCCGTCACCGTCTGCCGTGCCTGCAACTGACCCGACGCACTCAGCAGCTCAAGTGTGGCCGGCTGGGTTGGCGGCTGGGGCGGCGGTCCTTCGTTCATCCAGTTCAACGTGCCGATCAGCAGCCCCTGTCCATCCTCACCGCGCAGTATCGGCAACACGCGCATGAGTTCGGTGCCATCCTGCCAGCGCAATCGCGCGATCAACTGCCCGCCCGGCTGGCCAATGCGCGCCAGGATATGCAGCGGCAGCGTGAGCCGCTCGCCCGCGGCTGGGATCGCGATCATGCTTGTGGGCTGCGGCAGCGACAGCGTGCGCAGCGCATCGGCGCCGATGTTGCCGCGCTCGACCTGCCAGGCTGGCGGGTTCTGCGGATCATAGGTCAAGACAGTCCGCTCAAACGCCTGCATGCTGATTGTGCGCCGCTCGCCGTTCTTGACCGCTGTCGCCTGGAAGGCGTCGGTCATCGGCAGGCCAAGATCGTGCAACCAGCCGCCGGGGAACAGGTCTGTCCTGTTGATATAGGCCCAGAAGTACAGTGGGACGATATAGCCTGGCGCGGGGCGCAGGGTGGCATCGTAGGGAACAAACTCGCCGGTCCGCATCGTCATGGTCTCGCCGGCAAAGCCGGTCGGAGTGGGCACCCGCGCCGGCAGGCGGTGGGCGTCGGCGAGCGCGCCATAGGTGACGTTGGTGCCAGTTACGGCACCCCCGACGTCACGAGCCATCAGTTCGTCGGTCAGGCGCCCAAACATAAATGTCCAGGTCGGATCGGTCAGGTCACGTTGGTGGTCCTCGATCCGGCCCTTCTCGAAGTATTGGGCCGGGTACGCACCGACCTCCAGCAGGTCGGTAAGCGGGTAGCCCAGCACGCGGATGCCCTGGTGTTGCGCGTAGTAGTCGCGAAAGGGCGCGGCGACCTCGGGTGTGACCTGCCACGCCTGCGCCGCGCCGATCGGCAGCAGCGCGAGGAGCGCGACGAGGGCAACAATGGACAGCAAGCGTCGTTTGGCAATCATGAATTACCTCCATCCTGAGGACATTCTCGCCCAACAAGTGCAGCCTTCAAGGCCGTGTGGCCGGCTTCCGCCTGCATCGCGTCCTGGGCGTGCTGTGTGCGTTTCTCCGATGGCATGTCGCTGGGAGGGAGCACTATGTGGTCAGGCCGCGGTGCGTGACGTAGGCGGCACGCGAGAAGAGATGTAGGCTCGTCCTACACCACGAGTATAGCATGATCGATCGGCCTTGCGCATTATGGTCCCATCACGCGGGGTAACCATCCCAAAACGATTATCCTTGTGGCCAGGTCGGCGAGTATGAACGCTGACATGGCGACAGAGTGTGAATGCATGTTCCCCCACAGAATAGGCATCTTACCTTCCAATGGTCGCATCTTGCTGTACACTGAGGCTAGTGGGGCCATATTCCCCTCGTACTTGCCCATCTCCACCATCGCTACCCACCACGCGAACTTATCCACGCGCCTGGTCCAACCGGCGCTCGCGAAAGGAGCCCGCCTATGACAACGATGGTTGTAACTCAGCCGCACGGCGGCTGGTTGCTGGTACGCGATATCTTCCGGTTTACCTAAGACCAGGTTTCTGACAGGCAGTTCTCAAGTTGCCAGTGACCTTGTCTACTACGACCACCAGGAGGTGTGCGATGTACACACGTCAAGAACATCCAGCAAATGCGCGCTCGCCCCTTCAAGCGCCCATACCCCGCCGGCCGCTCTGGCGGCGCATACTTGGGCTGCCCAGAACACGGGCCGGCTGGTGGTCGGTCGCACTCGCGGGAGCGTTTGTCGTGTTCTTTGTCTTGTTCCAGGCGCTTGTGGCCGCCGGACAGCGCGGCGGGGACATGTTCTTCTCGAACCCATCGTTGGCGGTGACGATCCTCGTGGCCGGAGCGGCGGCGATCGCTGGGGGCGTGACGGCCGGTGTGGCGATCGAGGCCAAGGGCGAGCGGTCGCTGCTGGTTGTCGCGGCGCTGTTGCTGGGGCTGTTGGTCCTGACCTTCGTGCTCGGCGAACTGATTGTCCCGCATTAGCGTAACTTTGACCAGGCATTCGATTGCCGGCAGAGATACCAAGGAGGTGATCGCGATGAAATCACTATCGTCGCGGCTGCTGTTCTGGGCGCCTCGGCTTCTGCTCGCGGCGCTGTGGGCTAGCTATGTAATCCTGTTCGTCCCGCTGATCGATCTGAACAGCTGGAGCTTCGGGTGGGCGGCGTTCCAAGTTGTCGTCGCCGGGTTGCTGCTATGCGGCCTGGCACTCGGCATCGAGGCCGTCACGCAGGAGTATCGGGCCGGCACCATGCGTCGCTCAGTGTGGCGCCTGCTGTTCTGGACCCCGCGAATCATCGTGCTGCTGTTTGCCGCCATGCTGGCTCCGCTAGCCCTGGATGTGTTGAGCGAAGGCTATGGCTTCTGGGAAACTCTGGGGGCACTGCTGATCCGCCTGATTCCCACCTGGATACTGCTTGGCGTCCTGATCGGCTTCTGGCGGCATGAGCAGGTGGCAGCGATCTGCTATGTGACTGTTGCCATGTGGCTGCTGTCGATCGGCAACCAGTGGCAAGACACGCTCTGGCTGGCCGGATTGCCGCTGCTAGTCGGCGTCCTATTCCTGCTGAATTGGCTCTACCGCGCGGAGCTGCGGCCCGGATCGTATGCAGCCGGCGCGAGTTAAGCCAGGAACGATCGGGTAGGTGATGCGGAGCAGAGTATTACCTGCCACGTAACTATACGAAGGAGGTGATTGGCAATGATCAATTCAGCCATCTGGCAGCGTAAGGAGCTGGGCGCGGCCGGACTGGTCTTCCTAGTGGCGATCATCGTCGCCATGGGAATCATCCCGCCTGTGCGCGCCGATAGCTCCCCGATCGCCGCGCCGGAAAGCGCCAGCGCTTCGTTCTGGATCGTCGGCGTGATTATCAATCTGCTCGTGGGTAGCATTCTGGTCATCATGGCTCCCCTGGCGCGCCGCTGGAGAATTGCGGCGCAAGCGCTCGCCGGGATCGCGGGGCTGGCGGCACTCGTCGTCGGTCTTTTGCTGCTGATACCAGTTGGTGCCTTTGCCGCGCATGGCCCTGCCTTGGCCGGCGCACGGGCGGCGATGGCGCTCGCCGCCGCGGGCGATTTCGCCGCGAGCGCGCTGGCGCTGGCGGCAGCGGGCATACTGCCTCGGTTCGGGTCAGTCGTGCGGCAGTTAGTTCAGGATGTGCGAACCCATCGGCGAGTGGGGGCGCTCTTCCTCACGCTTTGGCTTGCGCTGCTGGGGATCGCGGCCGCCGCCTGGTTCGGTTTATTGCCCGGCTGGAACCAGATGTTTTTGCTATGTGTGCTGCTCCCGATCCCGGCCAGTATTCTGGTGGGCTGGTGGCGAAGCTTCACCACCGTGCAGGCCGACAAGAATTCGGTCACCGACAGTCTCCTTGGCGGCAGCCTCATTGGCGCGCTCGTCATGGTGCTGACCCAGCTATTTCTGGTAGCGTTGGATGTCGTCAGCACGCTGCAGTCCGGAACCGCATATCCGCTCGGCTGGGAGGGTGTGGAATTTGTCGTCATGTTCGGCATCATCGGGTTGGTGCAGGGTGCTGTGGGTGGACTCCTGGGTGCCGGGCTCGCGGCTCTGTGGCGCCACTGGCACGGCAAGGGCCGTCCAGCAGCACCACCTGGAGTGGCCTGAGGCGATCTGGTGGCTGGCCTGCGCTCGGTTCAGCGACTAGGAAATATATGTACACAATAAAGGATAAACGGTAATGCACAGGTCTTGGAGGCACAGTCTTAGCCAGCTGTCCCATCCTTAACTTGTAAGACTACAGGGGGCGGATCATGCAACAGTGGCACCAGCTAGAACCGTCGGCGGTCCTGCGCCAGCACGGCGCGGATGCGATCCAGGGCCTGAGCACGGCCGAGGCAGGGCGCCGCTTGATCCAGCACGGCCCGAACGAGTTAGTCGAGCGCGGGGACAAAAGCGCGTGGCGGATTGTCTGGGAGCAGCTGACCGCCACAATGGTCGTCATCCTGATCGTTGCCGCCGTGCTGTCGGCCGCTCTGGGCGATTACAACGACACAATCGTCATTCTCGCTATCGTCGTGCTAAACGCGCTGCTCGGGTTCACGCAGGAGTACCGCGCCGAGCGGGCGATTGCGGCGCTCAAGCAGCTGGCCGTGCCGACGGTCAAGGTGCGACGCGATCGCCATGTGTGCGAACTCGCCGCCCGCGATCTGGTACCGGGCGATATTGTCTTACTGGAGGCGGGAAACCTGGTGCCGGCCGACGGGCGTGTGCTGGAGAGCATCAACCTGCGAATTCAAGAGGCGGCTCTGACCGGTGAGTCGGAACCGGTGGATAAAGCCGCACCTGCGCTGGACACAGGTGATCTGCCGCTGGGCGACCGGCGTAATATGGCCTATATGGGCACGGTGGTGACGTATGGTCGCGGTCAGATCGTGGTGACAGACACCGGTATGCGCACCGAGCTTGGCGCGATCGCCGCACTGCTTGAGACGATGCAGCAAGAGCCGACGCCGCTCCAGCGCCGCCTCGACCAGCTCGGCCGTACCCTGGCAATCATCGCCTTGTTGATCGTCGGCGTGATCTTCACGATCGGGCTGTTGCGTGGTGAGGAGCTGACACTGATGTTCCTCACAGCGGTGAGCATGGCGGTGGCGGCGGTACCCGAGGGGCTGCCAGCGGTGGTGACGATCGCGCTGGCACTGGGCGCGCAGCGCATGTTGGCGCGACGCGCGCTGATCCGCAAGCTCTCGGCGGTCGAGACGCTCGGCTCGGTCACTGTGATTTGTTCCGACAAGACCGGCACGCTCACCGAGAATCGCATGGCCGTGACCATGCTCGACATCGCCGGCCAGCGCGTCGCCATGGCCGATCTGCTGCCCGCCAGCGCCCAGGCCAGGTGCGCCGCTGGTCAGCATCCTCCGCCGCAGCATCAGCAACACCTCGCGCTCTTGCTGACGGGCGGTGCGCTTTGTAACGACGCGCTGGTCGAGTCCGACGGTAATCGCGAGGGCGGCGAGCGACTGATCGGCGACCCGACCGAGGTGGCGCTGGTGGTTGCCGCGGCCGGCCTGGGCCTCACCAAAGCCGATCTGGGGGCAACATTTCCGCGCGTGGCCGAGCTGCCGTTCGACCCGATGCGCAAGCGGATGACGACTATCCACGCCGTGCCCGCACTCCCGCCGACACTCCCAAGCCCGCTTGGGAATCTGTGGGACAGCGTGCTGGGTGCGGATGGCAATCACCACGACATTGCCTTCACGAAAGGCGCGGTGGATAGCCTGCTGCAGGTATGTGGCGCCATGTGGGATGACGGATGGATCACGCCGCTGACCGAGCCGGTGTGTGAGCGCATTGCCGCCGCGAACGATTGCCTGGCCCAGGAGGGTATGCGGGTGTTGGGTGTAGCCTTCCGCCCGCTCAAGGCGCCACCCAGCAGCGCAGAGTTTCCCCTGGTGGAACATGACCTCATCTTCATCGGGATGCTGGGCATGATCGACCCGGCGCGGCCGGAGGTCAAAGATGCAGTACAGACCTGCCAGACTGCCGGCATCCGCCCAGTGATGATCACCGGCGACCACCCGCTGACCGCCAGTGCGATTGCGCGAACCCTGGGTATTGCCGACAGTGGGCGCGTCCTGACGGGCTCGGAGCTGGATCGGCTGTCGATCGCCGAATTAGAAGGCACCGTCGAAGAGGTCTCGATCTACGCCCGCGTCTCGCCCGAGCACAAGCTGAAGATCGTTCAGGCGCTCCAGGCCAAAGGGCAGATCGTCGCCATGACCGGCGATGGGGTTAACGACGCGCCAGCGCTCAAGAAAGCCGATATCGGTGTAGCGATGGGCATAAGTGGCACCGATGTCACCAAAGAGGCGGCCGACATGGTGCTACAGGATGACAACTTTGCCACGATCGTCGCCGCGGTGGCCGAAGGGCGCGTGATCTTCGACAACATCCGCAAGTTCATCAAGTACCTGATGACGACCAACTCCGGCGAGCTGTGGGTGATGTTGTTGGCTCCACTCCTGGGCATGCCACTGCCGCTGTTGCCGCTCCAGATCTTGTGGGTCAACCTGGTGACCGATGGTCTGCCGGCGCTGGCCTTGAGTGTGGAGCCGGCCGAGCGCAACACCATGGAGCGCCCGCCGCACCCGCCGGGCGAGCAAATCTTCGCTCGCGGGCTCGGCCGCCACATTTTCTGGATCGGGCTGCTCATGGGGCTGACTGTGCTGGGGGTGGGCTACGGCTACTGGCGCGCCGGGCAGCCACAGTGGCAGACGATGGTCTTCCTGACGGTCACACTGGCACAAATGGCGCACGTATTGGCGATCCGCTCGGAGCGCGATTCGCTGTTCCGTATGGGCCTATGGTCGAACACGCCGCTGCTGGGCGCGGTAGCGCTGACCTTCATCCTGCAGCTGGCGCTAGTATATGTGCCGTTCCTGCAAAGGTTCTTCGAGACCGTCGCGCTGTCGGCGGCTGATCTGGCGCTCGGACTAGCAGCGAGCTCGCTGATCTTCTGGGCTGTCGAGTTCGAGAAGTGGGTGCTGCGACGCCGCGCCACGATCGCCGGGCAGAGAGCAGCGGCGTTCGACGCTGCAAAGGTGCGTCCGGAGCATCATCCAGCAGCGAAAGGGTGAGTTAGTGACGCAATCTGTCCAATGCGGACAGGTCAAACCGACGGCTCGCGTGTACACGCTGCTGTCAGACGGAGATGCTATATGGACGACATCGAGAACCGAACCTTTGACGAAATCGCCATCGGCGACACCGCCAGCCTCACACGCACGCTGACGTGGCAAGACATTCAGCTCTTCGCCGCGATGTCGGGCGATGTGAATCCGGCTCACGTCGACGACGAGTTTGCCCGGAGCGATTTCTTCCATAAGATCATCGCGCATGGTATGTGGGGCGCGGCGCTGATCTCGACGCTGCTTGGCACCGTGCTGCCTGGCCCCGGCACGATCTACCTGGGCCAGACCCTGCGATTCCGGCGCCCGGTGGGGCTGGGGGATACCATCTCTGTGTCTGTCACCGCCACGGCCAAGGATGCCGAACGGCACCGCATCACGTTCGATTGTCAATGCATCAACCAAGCCGGCGAGTCGGTCATCAGCGGCAGCGCCGAGGTGATCGCCCCGACTGAAAAGGTCAAACGCCCGCGCGCCATTCTGCCCGAGGTTCACCTGCACGATCACGGCGCACACTATCGGCACGTGCTTGCTCTGGCCGCAGATCTCACACCGATCAGGGTGGCGATCGTCCATCCGGTTGAGCCACACGTACTGCTGGGCGCGATTGAGGCGGCGCAGGCTGGCCTGATAGTGCCGGTGCTGGTAGGCCCGGAGGCTCGAATACACGCCGCCGCTGCGGCCGCGGGCGTCGATATAGCAACCTACGAGCTAATCGCCACCGCGCATAGCCATGCGGCGACAGATTGTGCAGTGGCGATGGCCCGCGCGGGGGAGGTGGGGGCGCTCATGATCGATAGCCGGCATAGCGCGGAACTCATGCAGGCGACGGTGGCCGAATCGACCGGCCTGCGCACCGGGCGGCGCATGAGCCATGTCGCGGCGATCGATGTGCCGACCTATCCGCGGTTGCTGTTGCTCACCGATGCCGCCATCAACGTCGCGCCGACGCTGGCGGAAAAGCGCGATATCGTGCAGAACGCAATCGATCTGGCCTGCGTGCTGGGTATTGAAACCCCGCGGGTGGCGATTCTGTCGGCCGTCGAAACCGTGAACCCGAAGATCCGGTCCTCGGTCGAGGCGGCCGCGATCTGCAAGATGGCCGATCGTGGGCAGATCGCCGCAGGTATAGTGGATGGCCCGCTGGCGTTTGATACGGCGGTATCACCAGCCGCGGCAGCTGCCCAACATCTGGTTTCACCAGTCGCCGGCCAGGCCGATATTCTGGTGGCGCCGGATCTGGAGGCCGGAGCGCTACTGCTGAAGCAGTTGGAATATCTTGCCGAAGCGCAAACCGCCGATCTGGTGCTCGGCGCGCGGGTGCCGATTGTGCTGGTCAGCGGCGTGGATACAACCCTCAGCACACGGGCGGCATGCGCCATGGCGAGTGTCCTTGCCCATCACAAATATGCTTCTGCGCCAGCTGCGCCGTAGCTTACGATCCCCAGCGCGGCGGCGCCCATGATCGCCACAGGGAGCCCAGAATGACGATATAGATTATTTTCAGCCAAGTAATAAATATCATTGCGATATGTCCTGCCCTTCGCCTAGCCCGATTGAGCACGTGCAGTGTTATGCTGTAAGGCAGAGTTGCCCGAAATGCTGACCCAAACCACCCCACAGCCGAGTAGGAGCGACTGGATCGAGCGGTAGCCAGGCTAGAGCGACGTCTGATGCAAACTCTTGCATGAAGCGAGGTTCCACCTGATTAAAGGTCGAGCCAAGCGGATAGACCTTGACAACCTCATAGTCGCCGGGGTCAAGCGTCGCGGCGTCCAGCTCATCACAAAAATGAAAGTGACGATAATCGGATGTGGAGACGAGCACTGGGCCGACGAGCAAGCCACTCGTAGGGGCGCCAACCCAATAGTTGATCACGAGGAAGCGTCGTTGCTTCGGTGTCATAGCGAACCTCGCTGTTCTGTAACCGTATTGTTGGGAAGTGTAACCGATCGGCTGGAACGATTCGGTGAAGGAATCATAACACTCCGTGATGGTTGTAGAGGAGGCTGCCGATTAGCTGGCGTGGCCGTTGGCGTCGGCCTATCCACCACCTCGATCGGAAACGGTTCTTTCATCAAGGTGGCGCTTTGTTTCCTCTGGCGCGCTCCAACTGGTATATGATGATGTTGATCTTCAACATCGATCTGGAGGTGAGCTATGCATCGCTCGCGTGTAGAAGAATGGATGAGCGTGCCGCCTCTTGTGGTATCGCCAACTACCACATTGGCAGCCGCCCAATCCCTCATGGAGGAGCACCACCTGCATCATCTGCCAGTGGTGCAAGACGACCGACTGATCGGAATTGTCACCGCCGGCGATCTGCGTGCCGCCCAGCCGTTCAATGCGACAACGCTCAGCGCCGACGCGTGGTTGGCATTGCTGAATCGGACGACGATTGCCGAGTGTATGACGCACAACCCGGTGACGGTCGCCACCGACGCATCGGTGCTCGACGCCGCCAGGCAAATGCTGGCGCATAACATCGGCGGCCTGCCGGTCGTCGAAGGCACGCGCGTAGTTGGCATGATCACCCGAACCGATCTGCTGCGCCTGCTGCTCGCCGACGAGACCCGGCTTGAAGAGCTCACCGTGGGGTGGCGCGCGAGCGCTTGATCAGGGGTAGGAGAAGCCTATGGCAGATGTATTCGCCTATTATGCAGCGCCCGGGCCGATCACCCAGCCCGGTGGCTACGCGAAGCTGCTCGACGATTTACCCACTGATATCGGGCAGCTTTGCCAGCTGGTCCAAGGGGTGCTGATCCACGTATTCTGGGCCGAGCGCTATGGCTTGGAGCTTTCCGACCAGCGCCGTGCGGAGGTCCAGTTGCGAACGGTGGTTCGTCAACTGGCACGCATCCGCGAACTCGATACCCGTCCATTGACGGTGGCCCGCCCGCTCACCAGCCGGCTCGTCGGCAATTGCCGTGATTTCTCGGTGCTCCTAACCACCATCCTGCGACATCAAGGGGTGCCGGCGCGCGCCCGCTGCGGGTTCGCACGCTACTTCCTGCCGAATCACTATGAAGACCACTGGGTCTGTGAGTATTGGAATAGTGCGCGGAAGCGTTGGGTGTTGGTGGATGCTCAACTCGACTTCTTCCAGTCTGCGCAATTGGCTATTCCCTTTGATCCACTCGATGTGCCGCGCGATCAGTTCATCGTCGGTGGGCGAGCCTGGCAACTCTGCCGCACAGGCGCGGCCGATCCAGACACGTTCGGCATCTTTGAGATGCATGGCCTCTGGTTTGTGCGCGGCGACTTTGTACGCGATATCGCGGCGCTCAACAAGCTGGAACTCCTGCCCTGGGATGGCTGGGGCATCATCGAGACTCGCGACGATGAATTAACTGCGGAGGACCTGGTGTTGCTCGACCGCATCGCGGCATTGACATGCGGCGATGTGCCTGAATTCGAACAGATGCGCGCGCTGTATGAACGTGATGAACGTTTGCGGGTGCCACCGACGATCCGCAGTTATACCGCACAGGGCGTTCAAGGGGTCGACGTGCCGGCGTGTTAAGCAGGAGAACCAGTATGAGCTTTCATCACGACCTCCATACATGGCTGCTTCAATCACAAAGAGAACATTGCCCGTATTGCCGCAAAGCCGAAGATCCGATGCGCGCAGAGACACTGAAACAGTTCACCTATTCAGAACTGTGCGCCCATCCGGTCGTATGCCTGAAAGGAACCTGTTATCTCATTACGAAAGAGCATTATGTTGAATTCTTCGAACTCGAGGATGCTGCCCTGCTGGGGTTCATGAAAGAAGTGCAAGTGGCGGCAAAAGTTTTAAAAGAAGTAACGGGGGCGGTGAAAATCAATTACGAAATCCACGGCAACACCGCTCCTCACCTTCATATGCATCTTTTTCCACGCTATCTTGACGATCCATTTGCAGGGGTGTCGATTGATTACCATCGAGTCGAACCATCGGTCTATCCGGACAATGAATTCGCGGTTTTTGTGCAGACGATGCAAGCAAAGTTGGCGGTACTACCGCTCTAACGGTATGGACCCAGTTAGTCAACACTGTTGGCTGGGATATCCAGCAACGAGTTACCCTACTCTTACGATTCAGCATGAACTGAACGACCCCGATCCTTTGTTTCCCGATCCGTTCGCTGTTGGTATCTTAACCGCGAGGTGTGGAAGGTAAATCCTATGTCTGCGAAGCGATGTTATGCTTGACTGTACATATCAACAGTACATCGTAGGAGGGTACGATGAAGGTTGTCACGTATCGATGTGGGGCAAGTGGGCGTGATGCCGCTCAGGAACTCCGTCAACAGGCCAATCGGTTGACTGTGTATCTGTGCCAGAATGGACACGTTCTGCTTAATGACTTCCATGACATCGACAAGCAGGGTGACGGTCTTGCCGCTGCGCTTGATGCCTTGAGGACTGGCCGAGGTGAAGGTCTGCTCGTCACGTCACTCGACCGGATTAGTCGAAATAAAACGGAGGTGCGTGCCGTGGCGTCAGTACTCCGCAGCATCGGTGCCGTCTTGGTGACGGTCTGTGATGGCATCATCGACCCTGAGAAGCTCGTTACCCAAACCGCGCAGAGGATTGCATCAGCAACGCTCAGCTAAGGACAGGTGGTCGTATGAGCTGCGCCCCACCTCCGTCAGCGCAGTTCGTATTTGTTATAATAGCCGTAAATGTCGTCTCCACTGAACGAAAGGTACAATGGCACTCCAACACGAGAGCACACCAGAACTGCGCCATTTTTAGCCATCAACTTTCGGGTCGGCAGACGCGAAAGCGGCTACCTCCTTGGCCCGGCTCTCATCTCCACCCACGACTACATCTGGTTTCACTTCTGGGGCGAGCCGAGCGCTGCGATGCTCGGAGAAGACCACTATGAGGTCGTCAAAGTCTACCGGCTAGGCCTCAGCTACGATGAGGTGACGCGGCAATTCGCGAAGGACTTTCTACCGACGGGTATCGGGCCGCATCGTTCTGCCGGATGGTTTGCACTGGATGGGACCTTCTACTCAGCGGAGGGATGGGCCGACTTCGGCCAGCATCCAATTCTCGCTGCCTAACCACGACGGATGCCCCCAACCACAGATTGTTCTTGCGCCCATTTGTACTCACCCTCTGCTAGAATCCTTAGGCGCAATCCCCTACAAATCCCCAATCGGGCGGGTGCTTGGATGAGACTCTTCCCCGCCCGATTTCTCCCTCTCGGAGGCTTTCCCTGGAGAGCATTCTTCTGCCTTCGTACAAATCCTGAGTAGACAACATTCCTGTTGTCGGTGAGTGGCGGCACTTATGCGCGGGCTGGGTTTACCAATATGCCAGCTCATCGCCAGCTTACGACACTGTGAGAAGGGCTGATGCCACGCGATCCAATACCTCTTGCGGGCTGGCCATTTTGAGGATGTAATCGAAGTGGCCCTCTTGTTCTTCGATGGGAATACCGTTGAAGTCACTACTGCCGGTGAGGAACAAAACCACAGCGGACGGGTAGTATTCGCGGGCATATTGAGCGACTTTCAGCCCATTTGTCCCTGGCAGTCCGAGGTCAACCAGGAGCAGATCGAATGGGCTCTGCATCAGCCAGGCAAGCGCCTCTTCGCCGTTAGCTGCCGTTGTCACGGTGTACCCAACTCGCCGTAAGAGCACGTCCAGTGTGAGGCGTATAGCTGCTTCGTCGTCAACAACAAGAATGCGAGCCTGTTCTTGCTCGAATATCATAGTGCTCCTTAACGTGAAGCATCTCAGGAAGTGTCCCAATCGATTAGGGCTAGTCTTGAGGTGTTTCGTTGTAGGAAGCAACTATAGCATCGAGGCGAGGACGTGTCAACAATCTGGCAGATCGCCCAACCCATGCTGTCGAATGACGTCACGGTACCACAGTGCGCTGCGCTTCGGCGTACGTCGCTGCGTCGGAAAGTCGACGTACACGATGCCGATCTGCCCCTGCGCGGCACTCGCGCGAAACGCCTGGACCGCCAGCCCATGCGCCAGGAGGAGATGATGCAGCGCTGCATAAGCCTTGTGCGGGTTGTGGTATCCGGGCGCGTGGCCACCGTACAAATCGCCCGCCTGCACCACCGTCTTTGGCTCGTTGACCGTCATCCATGCGGGCACAACGTCGCCAAGCGCGCGGAAGACCGTATCGGTGTACTCGGCGAAGCGCTGCGCGGTGTCGCGGCTGACCCAGCCGTCGTGTTCTTCGAGAGAGCGAAGGCGTATCCCAGTGCCATAGTGTCGGCAGTGGATCAATGCCGCGCTGCAGAAGGCCATCGATCAGCCGCTTGTAGAAATCCAGCCCTTTTGGATTGACCGGGCCCGATCCGGCTGGGACCACACGCGGCCAGGCAATCGAGAAGCGATAGCTCTGGATGCCGAGCGCCCGCAACTGGATTGAGCGGATCGTAGGTCAGCACCGCGCGCTCGAATGCCTGCATCGTAATTTCGCGCAATTTGCCATTCTTGTATGTCCTGGCTTTGAAGGCCTCGGTCAGCGGTAGGCCAATATCGTGTAACCAACCAGCCGGAAATAGATCGGCGCGGGTCATGTAGGCCCAAAGGTAGGGTGGAACTATGTAGCCGGACGCAGGATGAAGCTGGGCGTCGTAGGGAATGAAGATGCCATCGTCCGTTGCCGCGATCCCGCCGGGAAAGCTCTCTGGTGCAGGGCGGCGCTGCCGCGGATCGCGATAGCGCCTGAGATCGGCGTAAGTCAGAGAAGTGCCACTGATGATCGTCTGCCCGGCGCGCTCGATCAGTTCGGCGGTGAGCCGGCCATACATAAACTGCCAGTCTGCGGGAACCTGCTCGGCGTGGTGGTCTTCAATACGGCCCTTCTCAAAATACTGTGCTGCGTATCAGTCATCGGATAGCCCAACACCCGCATGCCCTGGTACTGGTCATAGTACGTGCGGAATGGCTCGGCGACGCTCGGATCGGCGTGGGCCAGTCCACTCGGCAGCAGCGCCAGGATCATGATGACACTGGCTAGCCAGCACACACGTTTTGTGGCACACATCGCTGGTGCCTCCTCTCAATCGATGAGATCACAGCCCATAGGCCAGGCAATACTGCAATGTACGACTTCTAATGGGCCGCGTGGAGCTCATCCCGAAGCTGTTCTCAATCCATTTGCGGATCACAAGTCGATTGTCCGAGCCCAGGAAACGGTGGCTCATATTTCCGCATGCACACCCGCGTGGCTCGCTTCGCGCGGCGTGTATCGTCCAGTTCGCTCGGCCAGATTGATCCGGTACACGACGGCGCGCCGCACGAGCAGCTCGGCATCTGAGCTTGTGCCAGGGGCTGGCGGCTGGGTAAGTTGGTCGATCTGACCGGCAAGCAGTGGCTTCAATCGCTCGACGAGCAGTTGCTCGGCACGATCGGCGTCCTGGCCGTGCAGCTCTTCGAACTGCCCCCAGACAATCACGCTTTGCCAAGTGCTGAGGCGCTCGACATGGTCAACTTCAAAACAGACTGCTGGATTGGCGCGCAGCATGCGGAGCTTCAGCCCCTCATTCGAATGGCTGTAGATCGCGGTGCCGTCGTAAGCATACACGACCGGCACCACGTACGTCTTCCCGTCGGCATGACAGCCAATCCGGCCGACCACCTCGGAGCGCCGCCAGCTCGGCCTGGGTGTGTTCCCACTGCTCGATAGTGTTTTGCGGCATGGCGTTGCTCCTTTCGTACCGAAATTCCGCCGGTTCGATGGCGCTTCGATCAAGGTTGCCTGCTCTTACGGCGTGCACTCACCTGCCAATTCGTATTTGCGCAATCGATATATCTGCAGCGTTGTGGAGCCTGATTGTCGCGCGGCGCCGTGTGCGGCTGTCGATCGTCGCCAACACCTCATTCAATGTGGAGGAATCTGCGCTGCGGTGTAGTGAGGGGATGCTCCTCCTGCCTCATGGTATGCCAGAAGGAGCCCGCATGAAAAAAGAAGTGACTACCGTGCGGGAAGCTCTCTTCACGTTCCGCGTGTTGCGCAAGTATCACGCTCTGTAGTCAGAACATTTCGTACAGACTAGGTTTTTCTCGCTATGCTAAAGGATGGGAAATCATCGATGAAAGCCTTGCGCGCGAAAGCGAAGCAGCCACCCATGCGCTGTCGCACGACGATCTGCCCCCGTTGGAGCAGGCGGTGGGCGAGGAGGAGGCGCTGGAGACGGCGCACGAGGAGGTCTTATGAAGGCCAAACAGACGTGAGATATGAAGCAGGCGATCAGCGATGCTCCGCTCAGAAGCAAGATCCGGCGCTGGTTGCCGCGGTCGCACCAGCAGGATCGGCATGGACAATTCTCGCACCAACCTCTCCGCCACACTCCCAAGCCACAGCCGTGCTACTTCGCCACGGCTGTGTGTCGTCATGACGACGAGGTCGACGCCAGTGGCTGCCGCGTGGTCGTGCAGCGCCCTGGCGATGAGCTGATCATGCGGCAGCACCTCGACTGAATCCTGATCGGTGTCGCGACCGTCAAGCAGCGCGACGGTGGTCGCTCGGCACCCAGCATCGCGCAGCCGCTCGGCCCACGCTTCGAGATACGTGCGCGCCTGCGCATCTGTGGCATCGTCGGTGCCCGAATGGCCTTGAACGACATACGCGAGTTGCAGCGCAGCGTCAGCCCGCCGTGCGACACTGAGCGCCACAGGCAACGCCTGCTCGCTCAGCGCCGAAGTGTCCAACGGAACCAGGATCGATCGGAACATCGGATGGCTCCTCCCAATACGGGTCGTCTGTCTTTCGCGATCGCTCACGATATCGATCAGTGAACGATCAGCACCGGACACTCGGCGCGTTGCGTGACGGCGCTGCTGACACTGCCGAGCAGCAGCCCGGCAAGCTGCCCGTGTCCGCGCGATCCAATGATAATCAGATCGCAGCGATCCTCAGCGGCGACCCGCAGGATGGCCAGCGCCGGTGGCCCCTCGATCAGTTGCGTTTCGAAGGACACCACGCCGCCAACCCGTGCCTGTGCGCTATCGAGCACCCGCTGGCCAAGTGCGCTCCGCGTCTCTAACAGATACTCATATTGCGGCATGCCGAGCAGATCCGAGACATGGGGAAACGCGTGCAGCAACAACAGCGACCCGCCATAATGCTGCGCCATGTCGACGGCAACGGCGAGCGCCGCATTCGATTGCTGCGAACCATCCACGGCGACCAGAATTTTGTGAAACATACTGTCTCCTCGTAAATCAGTGGGCCGACGCACGCCATCGTACGTCGCTAGATTGAGCATACCCTCCCAGCTCACGTTTGTGCGGAAAGAACCATGCGCTATGCGAGAAGAATAGACAACCAGATCCCTTGATACAGATTCAGACGGAGGCACACGGATACCATAATAGATAACCCGCATGAAACCGTCTGAATCCGGGTGCTATTCTCTACTTGCCTTATGTGATCAACTGCGGCTCGACCATCTCGATGTTGTCTTTGCCACCGTAGATCGTCCACCACGGCTTCGCGCCCCGCGCCAGAATCTCGTTGAGCGCTTGAATGTTCTGCACTCCGCGATCGCTCAGCCAGCGCTCCAGCCCAGGGCTACCTTCTTTGGCATAGACGGGGATGCCCTCCTGCCAGGTTGCGCGGCCGCACAGCACGCCAGAGAAGTTCGTGCCGGCCTCACTCGCCAGCTCCAGCGTCTCGCGGAAGACCTCATCGCTGACGCCGGCGCTGAGATAGATGAACGGCTTGGTCGCGGCTGCCGCGGCGCTGCGGAAGAAGCCCATCGCCTCCTGACGCGTGTAGGCTGCCTGCCCACCGAAGGCCTGCATCCCGGCGACAAACTTCATATTGACCGGCACCTCGACCTTGAGCACATCCACGCCGTAGCGCGACTTCGAAAACTCCTCCATGTACGCCGTGACGTACTTCGGCTTCAGCTTGGCGAACTCGAAACTCTTCTCGTCGCCGAGCGTATCATCGTACGCCAGCGGCTCCAGAAAGAAGGGCACGTCCAGCGCCGCGCACTCAGCGCCGATCCGTTCGATAACGGCGTATTTCACACTGTTGATCCTCACCTCATCGAACGGGTTGATGTACAGCAGGATCTTGATGGCGTTCGCGCCGGCCTCGACCAGGCGTCGGACACTCCAATCCGCCAGCAGGTCCGGCATGCGCCCTTTGATGCTTGCGTCGTAGCCAGTCTTCTCATAGGACATTAACACGCCCGTCCCCGGTGCGCGCTGCTTGATTGCCTCCAGCCCATATTCAGGATCCATCAGGATCGCACTGGCGTATTTCGTGAGCACTTTGGTGACCGACGTCTTGAACGCACGCATGTCGTCGGCCGTGGCCTGACCGCCCTCGCCGCGCGCCTTCGCAATCGCCTTCTTGAGCGATCCGCGCTGATCCATCGCCGCGGCTGCGATCACGCCATTTCTGGCAGCACATGCATTGATCCCCTCAAACTTGCCACGCGTCATTTTCACCTTCGCCATGAGAACACCTCCTTTGGTGAAGAACAAAGAACAGAGAACAGCGAACAAATCATTCCGATCTTATCCTTTGTTCTTTGTCTTTTGTTCTTGGCTAATACAGGAACATGGGCTTGCCGATCATATCACTCACTTTGGGGCGGTACTGCTCGGTATCGTACAACTCCGCGACGTCCACTCGTTTGAGCCCTTGGGTACAGGTGTCCACTGGCACGGTGGTGTACTGGCCGTTCTGCAGCGCGACCATGCGCCCGCTGTGCCCCTGGAGCAGTTGATCGACCGCCAGGTTTGCGTACGAAATCGCCACCATGCGGTCGAGCGAGTCGGGCGCGCCGGCTCGCATCAGGTAAGCCAGTTGCTGCTGCACGATGTCGATCCCGGTGATCTGCTTGAGTGCCGCGCCAGCGATCTGGCCGATGCCGCCCAGCTTCTTGTGACCGTAAGCATCCTCCTGGCCGTACTCTACTACCTGCCCGCCGATCATGGATGCGCCCTCGGACATAACTACCATCGCGTAGTTGCTGGGGTTGCGGCGCTTATCTCCGACTACCAGCTTCGCGAGGCGCTCGATGTCAAACGGCACTTCGGAGATGATCGCGCGCTCGACGTCGGCCAGGTAGGCCGAGATCAGCGCAGTCTCGCCGGAATTGCGGCCGAATAGCTCGACCACTGCGATCCGTTCGTGCGAGCCGGCGGGCGTGCGCAGCGCGTTGATGAACTCGACACTGCGCGTGACCGCAGTTGAGAAGCCGATACAGTAGTCAGTGCCGAACACGTCGTTGTCCATGGTTTTGGGTATGGCGATGGTCCTGATGCCTTCCTGGTGCAGCCGCACGGCAAAGGAGAGTGTGTCATCTCCACCGATCGGAATGAGGGCCTCGATACCCAGATGCTCCAGTACACGCAGCACATGCGGCGTGCAGTCAGCCGTCATCTTCTCAAGAGCATATGGAAAGCGCCCTTTGAGGAACTCAGGCATCGCATGCTCACGCACCTTCGCCGGGTTGGTGCGCGCGGTGTGCAGATGTGTGCCGCCATAGCGATCGATTGTTCGCACATCGGCCTTGGTCAGAGGCTCAACGCAATTGGCGCTGTCGGCCGGCTCGTCTGGGTTGTAGTTCAGCAGCCCGCCCCAGCCGTTCCGGATCCCGATCACCTGCATGCCCGCGTCCTCGGCGCGGTTGACCACCGCCTTGATACATGGGTTCAGACCGGGCACGTCGCCGCCCCCGGTCAGAATACCAATACGCATATGTATCTCTCCTTATCGATGACAGATGCTGTGATCTATGCCCGCTGGGAATCGCGGCATTCCACAAAGGAGAAAGTCAGTGCGCTTTTGTGTTGCGAAATCATGGTACTCATCCTTTCTTAGGGTAGATGATGTTTGATTATCGCTGAGTTGCCCGTCGTTGGCGGTGTCAATCGCCAAAGCAAATTCCGAGGTCGCGAGCAGTGAGCATCGAGTCACAATCCACAGGCACGGTCTTCATGCGACTGGTCGCCTCCTCGAGGGGTATGTAGTTAACAGTCGGCGGATCGAGCGCGACCATGACGCCCGATTGGCCATCCTCCAACGCGCGTATCGCAGCGGCGCCGAAGCGTAATGCCAACAGGCGGTCGAACGTCGTTGGGGTGCCGCCGCGCAGCAGATGGCCCAGCACGACGAGCCGAGTCTCACGGCCGGTCAATTCCTGTAGTTCACAGGTAACCTTCTCGCCAATGCCACCCAGCCGCTCGGCCCGGCCCTCCTCGCGCTCGACCACGGAGACCGCGCCGCCCCTTGGCCGCGCACCCTCTGCGACAACGACGATCGAGTATGGCCGCCCGTCTGCCTCGCGTCGCTTAATCTTCTCCGCTACGCGCTCCAACTGGTAGGGGATCTCGGGGATGAGGATCGCGTTGGCGGTCCCGGAGATCCCAGCGTTGAGCGCGATCCAGCCGGCGTAACGCCCCATCACCTCGACCACCAACACGCGCTGGTGGGCCTGCGCCGTTGACTGGAGCCGGTCAAGGCATTCTGTCGCGAAAGCGACAGCGGTGTCGAAACCGAAGGTGGCTACCGTCCCATCCAGATCGTTATCGATCGTCTTCGGAACACCGATCACGCGCACGCCTTTCCGGGCGAGCGCGGCGGCAATTGTCATAGATCCATCGCCTCCGATCGAAATGAGCGCATCGAGCCCATAGGCCGCGAAACCATTGACCAACTCATCGGTACGATCGCGTTCGTATGTGTGACCATCCAGGTCGACAGTTGGGTAGTGGAGCGGGTTGCCGCGGTTGGTGGTTCCGATGATCGTCCCACCCTGGCTGGTGATTCCGCGCACGCTGTCACGGGTGAGCGGAATGACACCACCGTGCGGATAGTTTTTTGGCGCCAGAATACCTGCATAACCATCACGGATGCCATAGCACTCCCATCCGCGGTGGAGGGCCGATAGGACCGCCGCCCGGATAACCGCATTCAGACCAGGGGCATCGCCCCCACCGGTGCTGATAGCAATACGGAATGTGGCTCGCGTTGGAGGTATGCTCATAGTCTTCTCCAGTCAGGAGTCCAGCAATACGATAGGATCGGTTACAAGCGTAGCGGCAGGACAGTGCGTCGTGCGAAAAGATATCACTACACAACAGAATGATTCTAAAACCTCTGTGACTTGCCGCTGCTCGCAGGCCATACACTCTCTCACGGCTGGACAAACAGTGCTCCTTCGGGAGCACATATCGCCTGTGCATTGAAGCACAGAAACACAGGAGCGCGGTATGCACTAGCTCGGCGGCCTCGGGCGCCTGATAGGGCGCGTCGACGCCCGGCAGGCCGTGGATCAGGCCAGCATCGGCTCGGGTGTAGAGACTCTTCCGATCGCGAGCACGGCACACCTCGATCGGACAGCGGGCCTAGACCTCGGCGTAGCGCGGGGCCAGCCGTTCGCGTGCGCTGGCACGATGCTGGCGCTGGCTTCCAGTCGCCGCGATAATCACATCTTCGCCGGCACGTGCCAGCCATAGCGCCAAGTCCACCAGTCGCTGATAGAACCAATCGCGTTCGTCTGGCGCACAGGTCGCGTCTGGCGTTATCAGGCGCCGCAGTTCATCCGAGTCGAGCAGGATTGACGAGATGCCGCGTTCGCTCAGCCCGCGCCGGAGCACTCGTGCCAGCGTCGTCTTGCCCGATGCGGGCAGGCCTCTCAACCAGAGCACCCAGCCTAGCGGTTTATCCATGAGTGATCCTTTCATACGCCAGCGATCCTGGGCTACGGCGTTTTTTGCAGGTAGGCATTCACGCGAGCAGGCTCGAACGCTGGTGTGGCGAGCACATTATCGATGAAGCGGAATAATGCCAGTCAGACGGCATTTGAAACGTGATACCATACCGGGCTCGCCACCACCAGCGCGCGCCAGGCGAAGAATGGTGCGATCAGTGCGAGCAGTTGCTCATCCGCCGTCTGCTGCAGATAGGTCTGCCAGAAGCAGTCCCAGAGTTCCAAGAAAGGTGTAGCCAGCTTACCCGAACGCTGCAGCGAGAAGAACAGGTAGTTAATCGCCAGTGCACTGACGTCGTCAGCGGGCTCGCCCCAGCCACCACGGCTGCGGTCGAGGAGCCAGAACTCTTCGTTATCGCCGAATAGCACGTTGAACGGGTGAAAGTCACCGTGGATCTGGGCCAGCCGGCCATTCTGGCCTTTGAGGCGCCAGCGCCAGTGCACGCACGACTGTTCAACGCGTTCGAGCCAGGTAGCGTCGATCAAGCTGAAGTCGGGCGGGTAGCTATCGGCCAGTCCAAAGATGCCCTCGCCACTGCCGATGAGATCACGGATAGCTCGGCGGTAGAGTGCTGGGGCGTCGCGCTTCACGGCGTGAATCTCGGACAGGTAGTGCGCCAGCGCCGCCGCGCGGCGGATATCGAGGTCGGTGAGCTTTCCAGTGTCACGAAGGCGCTGGAGGTCCTCGGCATAGAGTGTGCCCGCGACATAATCGGTCAGTAGAAAGAACTCCCCGCCCATGCCCAAAGACACCAGCTCGCGATCAGGTCGCAGCAAGCCGACATCCAGCGCGCGGACGTGCCGCGGCAGATCGAAAGTATCATAGCTCAGTAACAGACTAGCCGCGCGGTCGGCGCGGTGCTCGTGGCCAAACGGATTCGCCGTCATCGTCCGCAAGACCGCGCATTGCTCGGCCTTATCCACGCGATAGCGGATCAGGACCGGCAAGCCATAGCCATACAGCTTCGGCTGGCGTTGGTCATCCGCGGATGGGCGCGTCGGGCCACCCAGCGCCTCCATAGACAGGATCTGCACGTCCTGCCCGAGACGCTGTGCCAGGTATGCTTCAACATGGGGTGGTTCAAGCTCTATAAGCGCATTGTCATCCTTCATAGTGGCCTCCAGGAACGCTGGTCCGCGGCGAGGTACCGAATGTTACAGGAGCACTGCGCCGCTTTGCTCCTGATCTTGTGCTGATCGTCGACGCTGCTGGAATGGGCGCCGGGCCCGGAGTCCTCGCGTGACTGGATTGGTCCGAGGCCCAGGCGCTCAGCGCCTGCACACACACTCTGCTGGTGTCGCTCTTCGCGGGCTATCTGGCCGATGAGCTTGGCTGCCAGATGGCGCTGCTTGGCATCCAGCCGGCCGATACATCGTTCGACGCGGCGCTCTCGCTGGCAGTTCGTCGGCGGTCCATGCCGTCGTTCGTGGGCTGGCCGCGGCTTTGGCCGATGCCTCACCAGACGTAGGGTGCGATATCCTGCGGGTGGAACGCAAACTCGACCACGGTCGGCCTGGCGAGTCGCGTGAAGTCGGCGTACTGCATGGTGATTGTGTCGGTGTGCGTGCCGGCCTGGAATATGATTGTCTCGTCTTCGGCAAGCATCCCGTCGACGTACACTGGCACATGATAGAGGTTGCCGAAGGGTGGCATCGCACCAACTTCGCAATCCGGGAAGGCGACCTCCAGTTCGCGTTCGCCAGCGAGGTAGACACTCTTTGCGCCAATCGCTGTGCCTGCCCGAATGAGATCGATCCGATGCGAGGCGGGCAATACCAGCATCATCAGCTTGCCATCGGCGAAGACCATCACCACCTTGGCCATCAGCTTGCCGGGAATGTGCTCGCTCGCCGCGACATCTTGAGCGCTATAGGCGGCGCGATGGTGCTGCATCACGAATGGTACCTGTTGCTCACGCAGGTACGCCTCCAGTCGCTCCTTGCATGTCATGATCAGCCTCACTTTCTGATAGCCCGTAGGCTTGCGATAATCGCCAAGCAACTTCCGAATACGGCGGCAGAATGACCACTTCTAGCATACGCCCTGGTTGCTCAGTGAGCAGAAAGATCTGGTATCCTTGATGCGTAGATCCCTTCACCGAGGCACATGCGCCAAGCCACGAGTGGCGCAATCTTCCCGCAATGTAGTCGCTTCTTTCCGCCGCATACCAGCCATTAACATATACTGATGGAGATCAGCTGTGGTCCAGCGCGTCGTAACTTATGATCGACCGAACCTGCCCACCGCTTAGGACAGTCATCATGGATATTGCCCTGATTTCACTCATCGGTCTGTGCATCGCCATCATTGTTAGCGGAGTGTCGCGCTTGAATGTCGGCATTCTGGCGATGAGTCTGGCTTGGATTAGCGGCTACTATCTGGCCGAGATGAAAATCAGCGCGATCGTGGCGGGCTTTCCGCTGAGCCTGGCGACCATGCTGTTTGGCGTGACGTTCCTGTTCAGTCAGACCGAGCAAAATGGTACGCTGAGCAATCTTGCCGCGCGAGCGATTGGCCTGGCACGTGGCCGTCGGGGTGTGTTGCCGCTGCTGTTCTTCATCCTGCCGCTCATCCTGGCCACGATCGGGCCGGGAAATATTGCCGCTGTGGCACTGATTGCGCCATTGGCGATGGCGATTGCGGGCAGAACCGGCATCAGCGCCTTCCTAATGACCCTGATGGTCGCTAATGGCGCGAATGCTGGCGCATTCTCGCCCTTCGCGCCAACCGGTGTGATCGCCAACGGGCTGATTGCCAGGCAGGGGCTCACGATGGAGCCATGGACACAGGTCTATCTGCCGAGCTTGCTGGCCCAGAGCTTTATCGCAGTGCTTGGCTACCTCATCTTCGGCGGGCTCCGCCTCTGGCGCGGCAGGCCAGCAGGTCGGGCGCCCCCGTGCGCCGCACTCGCCGAGCGACCGGCCCGATTGACCACTGCCCAATGGACGACGGTCGGGGCGATCGCCGCGTTGATTGCCGGCGTCGTGCTCTTCAAGGCCGACCTGGGCTTTCTGGCTATCACCCTGGCGGTGGCACTCCTGGTCATCGGCGTCGCCGATCAGGAAGCGGCGCTCAAAGCCGTATCATGGGATACGATCATCATGGTCTGTGGCGTGAGTGTACTGGTTGCGATCGTCGAGCAAACCGGCGGCCTGGATCTGTTCACGACCCTCCTCGCGCGCGTGTCAACGGCGCAGAACCTGCCCGGCATCATCGCCTTTGTCACCGGGACAGTCTCCGCCTATTCGAGTTCGTCGGGAGTCGTTATGCCGACCTTCGTGAAGCAGATCGACGTCGCAGGCGGGCTCGCCACCGGCGTATTGCTGGAGGACGGCGCGCGGCTGCGAGCGGATGCGATCGTCGCCAACGCCGACCTGCCCTACGTCTATGATCGTCTGCTCCCCGAGCGCGCCGCGGCCGAACGGCTGGAGCGTCTGAACTACACCTGCTCGGCGATCATGTTCTACTGGGGCACCAACAAACTCTACCCGCAGCTGGGCACACACAACGTGTTCCTGTGCGGCGACTACCGCGCCAGCTTCGAGCGCATCTTTCGGGACCGGACGCTGCCGGACGAGCCGTCCTTCTACGTTCACGCGCCTGCCCGGATCGACACGACGGCCGCACCGGTCGGCGGCGACAGCGTGATGGTCCTGGTGCCGGTCGGCCACCTGGACAAGTCGGTGGGGCAGGATTGGGATACGCTGCGAGCACGCGCGCGGGCGGCCGTGCTGCGCCGCCTGGCCACGATCGGCATCACCGACCTGGAAGAGCATCTGAAGTTCGAGGTGAGCTATACCGCGCGCGACTGGCGCATGCGGTATAGTCTGGCGAAAGGCGCCGCGTTCGGCCTCAGCCACACCTTCCGGCAGGTCGGTTACTTGCGGCCGCAGAACCGCCACCGCCGCTACCATAATCTGTACTTCGTCGGCTCGAGCACCCACCCGGGCACCGGTCTGCCAATGGTGCTGCTGTCGGCCCGTCTGACGACGGAACGGATACTGAAAGAGATCGGTACGCCGCAGCCGGCGGTCATCGCGCATCCGATCGCAACGGTGTAGCGTGTAAGCAAGCGGCAAGACCATGGGCACACGCTCTTCTCAGCTCGGTCGGTTCTATCAGCTCAACCCCTTTGAGCGACTCATCCGATCGGTTGAGGGCCATGCATATGCGTCAGCCGATCATGCGGGCATCAAGTTCGAGCAGGTGGTTCGATCGTCAGCAGCCCCAGCTCGTGCGCGTGAGCGACCGCCTCGGTCCGATTGTGCGCCTCCAGTTTGCCCAGGATGTGATTGATGTGGCTCTTCACCGTGCCGATGCTGATCACCAGCGCAGCAGCAATCTCCTGGTTCGACGCGCCCTCAGCGATCAGCTGCAGCACCTCCCGCTCGCGTTCGCTCAGCGCCTCCATGAGTGTAACCTGGTCATCCTGAAACGGGAATGGTGAAGGTCGGCTGGATGTCTCAGTCGCGAAGGCGGCCAGTAATCGTTCAAGGTAGGGGCGGACTGCGCACGCACGCTCGCCCATCACGCGAGGGGCCTGGTGGGCCTTCTGCATCCATGCGTCAGCGACCAATGCCTGCATCGGAGCACCCTCATCCAGAAAGATGCGCGCGTAGCCTTCCGGCATCGCCAGTAGCAGCGCCTGCTGGAGCACCCCGAGCGCCTGATCGCGCTGCCCAATGGCGGCGTCCGCCAGGGCCGCCAGTGCCAGCAGTTCGATCAGGCTGCCAGTGCGCCCATGGGCTGCGGCATCCTCACGCAGCCGCGCCAGGATGGTGTGGGCGGTGTGGAGCGCCGGGCCGCCAGGGTCGCTCCGGCCCTGTGCGATCAACACGCGCGCCATGATCAATGCCTCGCCCTCGCGCGCGGCGTCGAGCTCGCCCTCCAGCTCCGGCTCCATAGGCCGGCGATCCCAGCTGATGTGCGGCGTGGAGTGCCCGATCGAGAGTCATCGCAGCCGCCGTGTTACCGCCGTGGGCCTGCAGGGTGCGTGCCAGGGCGATGTAGCCAGCCGGCAGATAGATCGCCACGCCGGCTTGCTCAGCGGCGGTGAGCGCCGGCTGCAGAATCTCCAGCGCCTGATCGAGATCATTGCGTTCGCGAGCCAGGTCGCCCAGCCGAATGACAGCCTCCCAGCGCTCCCACAGGGCCCGCCCGCCCACCAGCGCGATGACCTCCTGGTACTTTTCGGCGGCCGCGTGCAGCTGGCCACGCTGCGCGGCGAGGTCGCCCAAGCAGCACAGCGCGACGAGCATGCCAAGGAAGTTGTGGGCCTGGCATTGTGTGTAGGCATCCGCCAGCGTGGTGCTGGCCGCCTCGAGATCGCCGGCCAGGAGTTGGCCCGCGCCCAGGGCCAGCATACTCCCCGCGCGCAGGGTAAGTTGCTCCTCTGCCAGTTTCGCCAGCGCTTGCTGTGCAGCGGCGATCGTCTGCGCCGCGTCGAGGCGCAGCCGCGCCAGATGCGCCTGGAGATGGGCGACCTCGCCGAGCCTCCGGTGATCGTGCGCTGCCCGCCAGGCGCACTCGGCACGTCGGAGCAACGGCTCGATCCGCGCGACCTCACCGGCCAGCAGCGCCGCCCAGGCCGCCCACAGGCATAGCGCGGGGCGCGCTGCCAGGATGCTCTCCGGAATCTGCTCCAGCCAGCGATGCAGCGTGGCATATTCGCCGCGTTCGACGATCGCGATCGCCGACGACTCAATCAGCGCCGCGGCGCGCGCAAGCTCGCCCGCCGCGAGCGCGTGCTCCACCGCCTGGGGTAGCAGCTGGTTCTGCTCATACCACGCGCTGGCCCGCCGATGCAGATCGGCGACAGCGAGCGGTGACTCACGGTCGAGCCGCGCGCAGAGGAAGGCGCGGAACAGGTGGTGGTAGCGGTACCAGCGCCGCTCGCCATCCAGCGGCATCACGAACAGGTTGGCGTGCTCGAGCTCCTCCAGCACCAGGCGGCTGTAACTGTCGAGACTTGAGGCTTGAGGCTTGAGGCTTGAATTGGAGTCTTCAAGTCTCAAGTCGCTAGCCTCTAGCCCCAGCACGGCGTCGCACAGCGGCCCGCACATGCGGTCGAGGATTGCGGTCTGCAGCAGAAAGGCTTTGCGATGGGCGGGCTGCCGCTCAAACACATCATCGGCCAGATACGCGAAGACGTGTTGCTGGCTGCCATTGAGGCGGCCGAGCACGTGGCCCGCGGGCGGATCGAAGGGCTGACACCCCACTTCCGCCGCCCACTCACAGGGCGCAGCACGCAGCGCCAGGGCGACGAGCTGGACCCCGGCCGGCCAGCCCTCCACGTACGCGCCAACCGCCTGAACCTCATCCGGTGTGAGTGCCAGATCGCTTGCCGCGAAGAAGGCCTGGATTTCGTCGGGCGTGAAGCGGAGGTCGGCGGCGCGCAGCTCGATGAGAGAGCGATGCGCCCGTAAACGCGCCAAGGGTAGTGGCGGATCGGCGCGGCTGCTGATCGCCAGGCACGCCTGATTCGGCAGGTGCTCCAGCAGGAAGGCCACGGCAGTATGAACCGCTGGCGCGCTGATCAGGTGATAGTCGTCCAGCACCAGCACCACATCGCGGTCGATCGCGGCCATTGCGTTCAGCAGCTGAGTGAGCACCGTCTCGCCGGTGGCGCCGATCGGATGATCGGCGCTAGCGCGACTCCATCCGGTCCCTCCGGCGTGAGCGCCTGCGCCAGCGCCGTGACGAGGTAGGCCAGGAAGCGAGCCGGGTCGTTGTCGCTCTCGTCCAGCGCCAGCCAGGCCACTACCGTACCGCGCTGCTCGATGAGCGCATGGCACCAGGTGGCAAGCAGAGTGGTCTTACCAAAACCAGCCGGCGCGGAGAGAAGCAGGAGTCGCGTCCCCGGCGCATTGGATGTCAACGCCAACAATCGCTCGCGCGGGAGTGTATGGGCGCGCGGCGGCGGCACGTCCAGCTTGGTCCGGAGCAGTGGTGTTCCTTCTGGCTGCATGGCGGCATCCTCTAGCGCACAGTCATCCAGTATGAGTATATAACGGTACTGAGCCATGAGTGTAAAGGGGCGACAACCGGACGTGAAGATCTGATCGCGCAGCACTGCAGTCCGCCGGACGGCGTGCGCAGGGTGTACCGCCCGCCGCAAACGTACGCTCTAACCACGAAGTCTAACTTTCGATAGGTGACAGCGAGGTAGGTTTACGTCTATGTTGGATATGGACAATGACTCGGTATCCGTGGCACAGACGCCACTGCGAGGTGCCCTATGCTCAACCACCTCCGTCAGCACATCGCCGCGACGCTGGAGCAAGCGCGCAGCGCGACGTTGGCGACCAGCGGCCCGGCCGGGCTGCAAGCCCAGGTGGTGCCGTGCGCGGCCAGCGGTATCCAGCTTTACCTGCTGTTGCCATGCACCTCGGATCACCTGCTGAACCTCGAACACGACCCGGCAGTAGTTGTGACGACGGCCAAGTGGCAGGTCTCCGGGCGCGGGCGCGTCGTGACGGAAGCGGAATGCGCCGCTGCGCTGCTGCTGCTCAAGGCACCCGATTCACCCTGGAGCCTGGTGATCGAGGTACAGCCGAGGCGCGTGTCGATCGCACAGCGCGAGGGCTGGGGCGCTGCTGAGACAATCGATCTGGAGTAGCACGCGGACAACAGAGGTCGTGACGATTGCGTATCACGGGATTCATCGTGCGGTGGTATTGAATATCAGATGCCCAAAGCGAGCAGCAAGATGCCCTTCTTCAAGCACAATGGTCAACGACTCTTCTACCGGACCCACGGGAACGGACCGCTTCTGCTGGTGCTGCCAGGTAATACCGCGTCGTCGGCCTGCCACGCCAGCGAGCTCGCCGAATTTAGCCGCGCGTACCGGGTTGCCGCCCTGGATCCGCTGGGAACTGGCCGATCGAATCGGGTCGCGCTCTGGCCCGAAACCTGGTGGGAACAGAATGCCCGCGCTGCGGTCTGCCTCGTCACGCACCTCGGCTATGAACACTGCGTCGTGATGGGTACGAGCGGGGGCGGCGTCATGGCGCTCCTGCTCGCGCTGGCCTGCCCCTGGCGGGTACGCGCCGTGATTGCCGATAGCTGCGTAGAGCGCTTGCCAGGTAGCGTCGTGCGGGCGGCGGTCGCAGAGCGACGGCAATGCTCGCCGGGCCAGGTCGCCTTCTGGCGGCAGGCCCACGGCGACGACTGGCAAACAGTGGTGGATGCGGACAGCGAGCTCCTGTTGCGCCTGGCCGATCAGGAGCTCAATTGGTTTGAGGGGCGACTCCGCGAGATCGCCTGTCCAGTACTACTCACGGCCAGCCTGCACGATCCGGCTCTACCGAATGTTGCTGGCCAGGTTTGCTATATGGCCGAGCAGAGTCCTGACTGCCAGGTTTTCTTCACTAACGCAGGGGGCCATCCGCTGATGTGGAGCCAGCCCGAGGCATTTCAAGCGATCGCCTGGACATTTCTGCACCATGTCGAACGCACGGCTGGCGGCAGTACGGCAGGTCGCGAGCATTCGTGAGAGCGAGGATACCAATGGCAATCAGTTCATCACCCATCGAAACACGATTGCGGACAGGATTCAAATACTTCAACCGCTATATGCTGCTGCGCTGGCGGCTGGGCCTGGGTCGCTGGATCAGTAGTTGGCCGTCGGTTGGCGGGCGGATCATGGTGTTGATGACGATCGGGCGCAAGAGCGGCCGCCCACGCCGGACGCCGCTTAACTATGCGATCGTCGATGGCAAAGTCTACTGCGCGGCCGGCTTCGGCAGCATCTCGGATTGGTATCGTAACATTCGCGCCAATCCAACGGTCGACATCTGGCTGCCGGATGGCTGGTGGGCTGGGGTGGCCGAGGAGGTAACCGACGGCGAAGCCCGCATACCGCTGCTGCGCTAAGTCTTGATCGGCAGCGGGGTCGTCGCTCCGTTGGCAGGTGTCAATCCACATACGCTCACGGACGATGCGCTCGCCGCCGCGACGGCCAACTATCACCTGATTCGCATTCATCGTACCGAGGCACGCACGGGCACTGATGGCCCTGGCGACCTGGCCTGGGTGTGGCCGTTGAGCACACTTGGCGCGTTGATCTTGCTTGCGCAGCGCACACGCCAGCGAAACCGCGCCTGCCAGTAGAATCTAGAGGGAGGACATTATGAGAAACAGATATCACGGACTCTTGTGGGTAGTTGCTTTGGTATTCGCGGCATTGTTAAGCAGCTGCCAGGGAACACAGAGCCCACCCGTATCCCAAGCGAACGTAACCACGCCACCGCTTCCCACCCAGGCGATTGTTCCTGCGACGGCCCTACCCACCACACCGCCGGCAGCTACGGCCGTCCCGCCCACCACAGCGGAACCGACCCGGCCGGCCTCTCAGTACGACACACTGGAGATACCAGCTCCCGCTCTGAGGGACAACCAGATTGGCGAGAGCGAACAGAGCGAGATACGCGTGTACCTGCCGCCGTCGTACTTCAGGTCGGACACGCGCTACCCGGTGGTCTATTATCTGCCCGGCTATACCGACACCTCCATGTTGGGGTTCAGCCTGCCAGGCGATGCCGATAAGCTGATGCGCAGCGGCGCCATTCGCGAGATGATTATCGTGGTCGCGAACGGCGCCAATCAGCTCGGCGGCAGCTTCTACGTGAACTCGCCGGTGACCGGTCGTTGGGAAGACTTTATCGTCAACGACGTCGTCGGCTATGTCGATACACACTATCGCAGCGTGGCGCAGGCCAGCGCCCGCGCGATCAGCGGCCATTCCATGGGCGGTTTTGGCGCGCTCAACATTTGCATGCGCCATCCAGAGGTTTTCAGCGCCGTCTATAGTCTGAGCCCGGGCCTATTCGACCCCAACGGCCTGGCCGAGTCGCAGATGTTCGATCGGGAAGGCTTCATCAACCGCTTTATCGACTACGAGCAGCGCGTTGAGGCGCTCGCGGTGGAGAAGGCGCGAAAAGCGATGCTGCGCCCGCCCGATGACTTTACGCTGGCCTATGGGTTGGCCTTCGCGCCGAACGTGGAGAAACACCCGCCCTACATGGACTACCCCTACACGCAGGTTGACGGGAAGCTGGTGCGAAACGACGCGATCTGGAAGAAATGGGACGCCGGATTTGGCGGTATCCCAGACAAAATTCAACAGTACAAAGCGAATATGATGCGCCTGAATGGCCTGGTGGTCGATTATGGCCGTTTCGACGAGTACGCATGGATTCCGAAGGGCTGCGAATATTTCGGAGCGCAACTCACCGCCGCGGGCATTCCGCACGAACTGCGCAGCTTTGAGGGCGGCCACGAGACTCAGCTGAGCGTGCGGATCGGCAAGTATATGCTGCCGTACCTGTCGGAACGGCTGACCATTGAATAGCTTGGTATAGAGTATCGCATATTCGATCCGAGTTATTGGACGGAAGACGGAGACAAAGGACAAACGATCACTGTCTTTCATCTTCCGTCCTCCGTAAAATGGGCATCAGATCTTTGGCAGTGGAGAAGCATCCTCTAATGGCGATACTATCGACCGAAAGCGGGATCATCCGCAGCGAGCATGCCGGCTTAGCCGTGTATCGGATTGGCATCGGCGAGCCATTGCTGCTGATGCCAATCCGATACACGGCTTCGTCGCTGGGCCGACGGTCGAGGGGCCGCTGGCCACGCTGCTGGCCGCGCTCGGCCGCATGGTGATCACGTTCGATCCGCCGGGCGCCTTCCGCTCCACCCGCCCTGCGCGCGTCGACCTGGCCGAGATGCTGGGCTGCGCCGCCGAGGCATTGGCGGCTTGCGGCCCGGATGGGCCTGTAGATGTCGTTGGCCACAGCATGAGCGGGCTATGCGCCCTCGCTTTCACTGTCGAGCGGCCAAAGGCCGTGCGACGGCTGCTTTTGATCGGCAGTGTCGCCGGGGGACCCTCAGTGCTGCGCGGGCGCGGCCTACCGTTGTGCTGGTCGTTCGCCGATCTGCGCTTCTGGCGCGCCGCGTGGTTGGGGATGTGGCTCGCCAGTGGCCATGGCTCGCTGGCGCAGCACAAGCGCATGCTGGAGCTGATCTGGCGTGCATCGTACCACGATCCGTCTCGGGTGCCGACAGTGAGGGTTGCGGTGGATGATGCAAGCCGTCCGGCGCCCGTACGCGACCGCTGGTCACGAGTGGCGCAGTCGATTGACTATCGCAGTCGCCTCGCCGCAATGCACGCGCCAACTCTGGTGTGCGTCGGGCGCTACGACCCACAGGCGCCCATCGCGTGCAGTGAAGAGCTGGCGCATAACATTCCCGGCGCACAGTTGATCATCTTCGAGCAGAGCGGGCACTACCCCTTCGTCGAGGAGGTGGCTGTGTTCGCCGCTACGGTAGCGGCGTTCTTCGGCGAAGGTGGGTGAAACGAGCGCGCCATGGAAACCACCCTGAAGTTCTGCTTCCAAGGTCACGATTTTCATCTATACCAGCTTTACTCTGGGCCATAGGCTGCCATCGCAGCCGGCAGAACATGTGTAGCGCCGTGGCCTGCGGCCGGCGATTCAATCACGTTTTCACGGCTCCCAGGATGCGAAACACGGGATGTCGTGAGGCTTCGACCTCAAACGCAGCCAACGGCGAATCAGCCCGGGCATCAAAGTAAGGTTGTGTAATTGGCTCCAGCGCAACATACTTCCTGAGCACCCGCGCGCTTTCCTTCGGACCTACTTCGATGATCGACACGGTTTCTGAGTGTTGACCGCGGGTGAGAGTGACTCTGCCTGCTGCACGAGCATTCCGCAGCCAACTCACTTCGCCGTAGGGTGCAACGAGCCAGCGGCCACTCGCATCTTCGACGAGCGAAACGGGGGTTGAGTACAACTTGCCGCTCTTGCGCCCCTGTACCGTGAGCATATGCCTTTGCTTCGGGCCAAGACTCTGGCGAATAAGCGCTCGCATGAGGCGATTGATCAGCCTGACTTGGAAATTGACTCGATATGTTTGCAACATTCGAATGCCTCTTCTATCTTCATGGCCCCTTCGCGGACACGGATACATCGACCTCCACGTTGTAGTGCACGTCTTCGACATTCCAGATTGCCCACGGCGCGCCTGCATTCGTCTCGAATCAGGTGCCGTTAATCCATAATATCTTGTCGCCGGCACCGTTCCTGTAGCGCATCACTTCCCAGTACTTGATGTTGCCGCTCGCAGAATCGAAACGGAACAGGAACCGCTCCTGCTCCTTTCCAAATGGCACCAGCAGGAATGCCGTGTGATCGTCGACCGCCTCCCAATGGACTCGCGGGTCGGTCACAAGGATGCTCGGGAGCCACGCAATTGATTCGGCCCACATACCCAGGTTGCCGCCCTGATCCAACTTCGGATTGTTCTCATCGACGCCCCAGGGCATTTCCATACGCTCGCTGTCGTTCACGTAGTACTCGTTGATCTTCATCACCGGTAGGCCGAAGATCGTCGCTTCGATATAGTGACGATAATTTCGCCCGGCCTCGTGGATGAAGCGGAACCGCACGGGCAGGGCCGGCCCCAATCCAGCGGGCGGATGGCACCCCGTCCGCTCATCACGGCCGACTGGATAATGGGCACAGTATCGCCGTACATCTGGCGATAATAACGCTCTACCGGCGCAGGCAGGCCCTTGGGCAGAGGTACCATTTCTAACTTCGGTTGTTGCTGCAGCAATGCTGGAAAGGAGGCCGGCTTTATGTGCAATCCCAGCCAGCCCAAAAACACGAGCGTGGCAAGGACAGAAACAACGATAGCGATCACTTTTATCAGGATATTCATCGCATATCCCCCTGCTTCGCGACTCAGGCCCACGAAGCCCCAGACGAAGCCCATACGCAGTTGTGGTCTTACAGCCAGCATAGCGGTAAACCGCCTCAGCTGTCGTCTATCGAAAGATAGATCGGTGGTTGGAAAGCGGAGATGCGCATGTCAAACCAACTTCAACACCAGCGCCAGGTTGAAGGCGAACCCGCTCAGGATGGCTCCGACCCACAAGATCGCTACCACCAGGCCGACTACCCGCCAGCGAGCAATCGCTAGCGCGCCGCTCATCGCGCCGATCGACGTCCCTGCGCCAGCGATCAAGAAGGCGAGCGCCGCGCCCTGGCTCATTCCATTATCCAGGAGCGCCCGAATCAGCGGTAGCGACGCCTCGGAGTTGATATAGAGCGGCAACCCCAGCGTAGCCGCCAGGGGAATATTGTAGATATTCCCACCGCCAAACACCGCTGCCACCCAGCTGCCGGGGATCAGGCCGTTGAGGAAGTACCCGATGAATGCGAATCCCACGAACATCACCAGCAGCTGTTTTCCGCTACGGTAGAGTTCGTTCGCGAACGTGGCCAAGGCCACTCGGAGTTTTGCCCTACGGCGCCACCGGATAATTCACCGGCGCTGCTTCCACGCGGTTCTTCAAAGGCATAGGTGCTTGTGGTCTGGCCACAGCCACAACTTGCCGCCAGCATAACTGGAGCGGCAGCGCCGCAGTCGCAGCTTGCTGCCAAGGGGCTCAGCGGTATGCTTGGCATTTCGAGGCTGAAAACCTGGCCGGCAGTTATGCTGGCCGCGGCATCGGCCGGGCAAGCGCAGGGCGCCGACACCGGTTCGGCAAAACGGGTCTGGTTGGCCAGCCAGCCGCGGCGCTCAAACACCGCCGCGATCCAGCCGCCGGCCAATCCTAGCACGATTGACGCGAGGTAGAACGCCAGCGCAAACGGCCAGCCAAACAACCCGGCGCTGTAGACCAGCCCTTCCGGAGATGTGAGCGGCGAAGCGACCATAAACGCGACAATCGGCGCCCAGGGCATTTTGCTTGCCATCATACCCAGTATCACCGCAGCTGCGTGATCATACCACAACGGCCCGAAAACCCTGCACGTTTCAGGCCGGCTGCGAGCGGACGCGCTCCTGCTCCAGATCGAAGTTCCAGTAGCCCGGACCATCGGTATAGAAGCGGCGATTTGCTGATCAGCGAACGGTTGCGCTTGGTTGCTCCACTGGAGTCAGGCGTTCCAAGTCCTGATCATCGTAGGATGCGGCATCTTCTTGTGGCTCCAGATGCGTGAAGACCGTACTCTTCGGGAGCGCGTCGCGGATCTGCTGCTCGATCTGCTCGGCAAGATCATGGCCGCGCTGGACCGTCCATGCGCCCGGCACCAGGATATGTAGCGAGACAAACCGACGCTGCCCGGCGATCCTGGTCCGCAGGGCGTGAAAGCTGACCCCGTGCGCGGCATAGGGCGCCAGGATGCTCGTGATGCAGGCCTGATCGGTCAGTGGGAGTGCGCGATCGAGTACGCCGTTGGCGGTATCGCGCAGCAACCGAATCGCGGTCCACACAATATTCGCGGCGACCAACAGCGCAATCAGCGGATCGAGGATCAGCCAGCCGGTGAGCGCCACCAGCACGACCCCGACAACCACACCGCCAGACGTCCAGACGTCGGTGAGCAGATGGTGCGCGTCGGCGCGCAGTGTGATCGAGCGCAGGCGGTTGCCGGCACGGAGCAAGATCAGTGCGACGGCGCCATTGACCCCGGCGGCGACCAGCGAGATCGCCAGCCCCAGCCAGACCTGTTCGAGCGCGCGCAGATGGAACAAGCGATCGACTGCAGCCCAGCCGATGCTGACCGCCGCGACCAAGATCAAGATCCCTTCCACGGCGCTGGCGATGTATTCCGCTTTGGAATGGCCATAGACGTGCTCGGCGTCCGCGGGGCGGATCGCCAGCGTCAGCGCCCAGACGGCTACCAGCGCGGCGACGAGATTGACAACCGATTCGAGAGCATCGGAGAGCAGACCGACGGAGCCAGTCAGCCAGTAGGCGGTGGATTTGAGGATGATCGTGAGCAACGCAGCGCCGACCGATAGGAGGGCGTAGGTTCGCGCTGCCGGCTGCGCCGACGGAAGATTCAGCGATTGGCTCTTCATTGCACACTCCCATATTTCAACGGAATATGTTGATGGAATCGTGTACCAGCGCCAGTATCGTGTTCAGTTGCCCCTCATTATGCGTGGGTTCGTCCGTTGACACAGCATACCGGTCGAGTCGGATCCGATTGTCGGATCGCCGGAAGCCGACTTCGCAGTTCGTCTGCGATCGTGAATCCGCGTCGTCATCCGGAAGTACCACACGATGTTCTACAGTGTTTCTCATAATGATTGAACCTCCAGCCTATGTTCGATTGCCTTTGTAGTAGGTTCGCCGTCGAGCTCAACCGCTTTGAGAAATGCTATAGCGATTGCTCAGCTACCAAAGGACCCCGAAAAATAGATAGCACACCAGCGCGCCGACCACCGCCATAGAGAGCCCGTAGATCAATAAGCGCTGGAAGAGCTGGTTCCGATCTTCGTGGACTGCCGCATTCGCGATACACATCGCGCCGAGTGTCGAAAGCGGGCTGACATCCACCACATGGCTGCCCACGTTGATCGCCGAAATGATCGCGACCGGATCGCCGCCGCCTAATTTGGTAATCAAGCTCGGAACCATGGGTATGGCGGCATCATACCGGAAGCGCACGCCGTGCCCCTCGGCAATCGAGACCAGGCTCTCGACCACGCGGTACAGACCGCCGATTGGGAACCACACACCGCCCACTAACTCGGCGTATTGCAGCAGGGAATACGTCGCCGGCGCAACATACGGGCTCAGCCCTAAATACATGTTCTGGAAGGTGAAGGCGGCCTTGAGATGCGGATCCTGAAAGTAGTGGCCGACGTTGTCGTAGTGCTTGACCAGCGCTTTGAGCTGGAACAGCAGCGGCAGGTTCCGCGGGCTGAAGTAGTCCGCCAGGCTGTAGAAGTTCCGTCCGACGAAGCGTTCCAGCGCGAGCCGGTAGTGGGTATCGCCCTCGACCAGGTAGCGCAGCAGGCCGTCGAAGCTGCCCGGCTCAATCGTTTCTAGCTGGCGCTGCATCGCATTGAGGTCGCCAGTCAGCGCCAGCTCCAGACCGTCATCGAAACGCACCCGGTAGGTTGGGTCGATGCGGCGCAGGTCGAGCTGATCGTCCATGCGCGCGCCCAGGGCGGTGTAGGTCTCCGCGAATACCTCGGGCATGAGGAATAGGGTCGGGCCAGTGTCGAAGCGGTGCCCATTGCGGACCAGGCGGCTGCACCGCCCGCCGGGTGTACTATTCTTTTCGAGGACGGTCACCTGGAAGCCGCTGCGGGCGAGCCGGGCGGCAGTTGCAATACCGCCCAGCCCGGCCCCGATGACCAGAACTGTAGGACGTGAGCACATATTGGCCTCCTCTACACCCTGCCGAGTGCGTACATGCGGAACAACGCCTGTAAAAACTGCTGTGGCGGCAGGGTAGCGATAAAGAGCATGTTTTCCCAGAGCGATCCGGCCTCGTCCAGAAAGCGGAAGATGCGCTGCATGGGATTGTGCTGAAACAGCGCGGTGAAGATCGGGCCGATAACCTCGCCGTGGTGAGTCATGAGATCCAGCAGAATCGCATCGTACAGCCGGTAGCGACGCGAAGAAGGCGGCACAGCGAAGGGATGCCCGGTCCGGAGCAGCGAGCGGACGATCGCCGCCGAGTCGTCTTGGATGCGCATGAACGCATAGCCCGAGGTCGGTTTGACCCGGCCTCCCAGCGTGCCGATCGTCAGCACACGCCGGCCAACACGCCGTGGGAAGGGATAGTCGGTCAGCGGGCTCGCGCCGCCCTCGCGTGCCAGGATGCGGTAATCGGTGATTCCCAAAACAGTATGCAGATAGTCGTGCAAGGCACTCGCGTGGTCCTCACCTCCGTATCCGGGCGCCGTGCTGACGACATACTCCACCAGTGCCCGGCGCGTGGAGAGCGGCAGAACATAGAAGAAGCGCGTCGCCCCGCGCTGTGGGGTGCGGAAGTCGAGGAACGTCGGGGTCTGCGGATCGAATGCCTGTATCGGGGTTTCGATCTCCCAACCGTGAAAGCATTGCCGCAGAGAGTGATAGCGCATGGGATCGGGGGCGAACGTTGGCAGCCGGAAGCGACTATCGAAGACCCAGCGCGCCGCGTAGGTCTGCCCGTCGATGGTGACCGTCGCCCAGTCGCCGCCATCCTCGATCCGCTCGATGGTACCCCGTTCTGCGGATCATCTGGTAACGGTACGGATACAGATCGACGATCTTCGTGTAGGTCGAGCTCGCGAACCGCAGTCGGCTCCACGAGCGGGAGACGATCGCGTCGAACCGAGTCGGTCGATCGGCCCAGAAGCACCAGGTGCGGTCATTGCGGTCCTTGGCGTCTTTGTCGACGATCAGGATCGAGCGGTCGCGCAGCGGGCTATGGATCATCTCGCAGGCCAGGCTCAAGCCGGCGGCGCCGCCACCAGCGATGATGAAATCATACATCTGCATACGCATCACTCCCTCGGCTGTGCCACCAGAGCGCAGGCAGCCGGCGCAGTTTCCCCCAGGCGCTCACGTGCGCCCGGCGGGTAAACACGTCGTAGTGGTGCGCTTCGATATCATCCAGAATCGCACGGTACAGCGTGGCCGCCGCCGCGACGGCCAGGCGACCGTCCGGATGCAACAGGCCGATACCAGGCCAGGCCTCGGCGTACAGGCGGCGATTGCGCGCGATCTGAAAGCGCATGAGCGCGCGCCAGCGGCCATCCACCCGTCCGGCAGCGACGTCGGCTTCGGTCAATCCATGGGCCGTGAGTTCTTCCGTGGGCAGGTACAGCCGCCCGGCGCGCCAGTCCTGTGCCACATCGCGCAGGATGTTCGTGAGTTGCAGCGCCACGCCCAGCTTGATTGCGTATGGGATAGCGTCTGATGATGCGAAGCCGATGATGTGCATGCTCATCAGCCCGACTGTGGCGGCCACGCCGTAGGCATAGATGGCCAGGTCCGCGAATGTGTGGTAGTGCTGCTGGTGCAGGTCGCGGGCCACCCCATCGATCAGCTGTTCGGCGTAGCGGAGTGGAATGCGATAGCGCCAGCGGGCATCGGCCCAGGCGGTGGCCACCAGATCATGAGCGGGCGGCGCCGGTGAGAACGCACGCCGCCTCCAGCTTGCCAGGGCCGCATTCGCATCGCCCGCCGGGCAGTCGACGAGATCGTCGGTGACGCGGCAGAACGCATACAATGCGCGGACCGCGCGCCGTTTGGCCGGCGGCAGCAGACGCGTCGCCAGGGTGAACGAGTGGCTGTGGGCAGCCGTCACCGCATCACAGCGCGCATATGCGCGCTCGAGTAGCTCTGGATCGGTCGCGTGGCTGGGGGCTGGTGCCACCGCCTGGCGCCCGGCCTCGAAGGCCAGAGGCAGGAGGTCCTGCTCCCAGCTCTGGGAATACGATAATGTCAACATACTGATATCCATCGCGCATCAACGCTCTTTGCATTCCACCGGGTGCGGCTGCACCTGGTTCACCGCGATCAAGGTCGAATCGAGGTCGCGCATCCTGGCGAGCGCCCCGTACACGGCGGCCCTGACCTGGCAGCGTGCCTAAAAGCAGGGTTTCGCTGTGCTCCAGGTTGGTGACCTCCAGGCCGGCCAACCAGTCCGACCGGTCGCGTTCTAAGTGTCCCGTGACGCGGATCGCATAATTCGTCGGACTATCCATTGTGCAGCCGTCTTCCGCTTCGGGCTGCGCATCGCAGCCGTGTGTGATCCTGCATCCATCGTAGCGCTAAACCAGGCGGTTTGTCCTCTATCGGATGATAGATTGGGGGTTTATTCTCCGAACACCCCACACTGAATCGCCACCAGTATCCTCTCCGGGACACTGGCGGCGGTTGGCAGCCTGCGCCGATTGGGGGCTTACACAAGCTTCAGCTCCCAGGCCGGCGCGATGGTTTGCACGCGATTTGGAGTGTTGAGTTTGCCATAGATGTTGTGAATGTGGGTCTTGACCATGCCAAACGCGACGATGAGACGGTGCGCGATCTGCTGATTGGATAATCCCTCAGTCAGGAGTCGCAGCCTGTCCAGCTCGCGCGCTCAACGGCTCAACTATTGTTAGCCGCACGAGTGCTGGTTGCCCGAACAATGGATGAGGCGGCCGGGCCACCCTCCCCACAAGATCGGTCATCCGTCCAGCGAGGATCGTGGCCCGCGGGTCTCAGCGCAACACAACGCCCGCCGACTTCAGCACACCTCCAACGAACTGTTCTGCGCCGTCGCTGGGCCGGGCACGATGAAACGCATGCTCACCCAGGACGGTGGCACCACACGCCTCGAGCATCTTGTCGAGTGCCCGCAGCGAACTGCGCGGGTTGAATGCGTAGGTGCAAAAGACACCAACCGGCTTACCCATCAATGGCGGAAGGTCGGGGACCCATTGTGCGGCTCCCGCCGGTCGCACGCCGAAGAGGATGAACCCCTGGACCCACGTGCCTACAAATAACACGTCGGCATCCTGCACATCTCCGGCGCGCACGTCCGCGACCGGCTTGACGACCACTTCGCCGCCCTGCGCACGCACCGCCGTGGCGATCGCCTCGGCTGTTTGGCGGGTATGGCCGCGTTGGCTCTCGTATGCAACCAGCACGTTCATCGCTTCCCTCCTTACGTTTTGGACGCAGCATAGCCGTAAACCAGCTGCGATGTCATCTATCGAAAGTTCGATCACGGGGTTAATTGAACGATCTGGCAATGACTGCCAACATCGGCCTTCGCCCCAGCGCGCTACTCGATATCGATCGCCTCGGCCGCGTCCCAGCCGCCGCACCGCGCGATCTCCGCGCGAGTCGGTGTGATTTCGATCAGCACGCTGCAGGGGGCGCCCGGAGCGACCGCGAGTGCGAGCACGGCCGGACACTCCGGATCTAACCACCAATTCGAACTTTCGATAGATGCCTTGCCAGCCGGTTTACGCGTATGCTGAGAGTGATGATTCAACCAGCTTCATGTGCGGTACAGAGGGAGGATTACGGCCATGTGGAGTATTGTGATTCGGATTGTGATCGGCATCCGCTTGATCGTCCTTGGCTTTGCCTATTGGCAGATCACCACTGATCGTCGGCGCATAGTCGGCGCAGGCAGCCGCACCTGGCTTCGAACGAATGTGGGCAGCCCTGCCAGTGAAGGGTGTGCCTGTAATCGAGGAGATAAGCCATGGGCATGATATCGCCAGTGATTTCCGTCCACAGCAAGGAAATATTGGGCCAATCTCTGTTGCGGTATCGCAAGGTGTTCTGGATCGCCATTGCTGCGCTGATGGTTGGGCTGAGTGTGGTGTATGCACTCGTCATCCGGCCGTATCACATGCGCTGGGGCGCGACCGATAAGGAGGTTGCGATGGCCTTGCCCGGCGATACCTACATCGCTGCCACTGCCGAGGTGTCCACCCGCGCGCTGACCATTCACGCGCCGGCCTCGATCGTCTGGGCCTGGCTGGTGCAGACCGGGCAAAATCGCAGCGGCGGCTGGTATAGCTACACTTGGCTCGAGAACCTGTTCGCGTCGGACATGGGCGATGCCGAGCAGCTTGACCCACGCTTTCAGCACCTGGAGGTGGGTGACACAATCTTCTTCCACCCGATCGGTGCCACGAATCCCGTCATGGCCACAACCGTGCTCGGCTTTGAGGCGCAACGTGCGCTGTGGCTCGAAGGCGGCTGGTCGTTCGTGCTGCAACCGATCAGTGCGAACACCACTCGTCTGATCGTACGCTATCCGATGAAGCCGGATGAGTTCGTTAACCCGCTGCTGTCGTATGGAATCTTTGAACCCGCACATTTCGTGATGGAGTCGGGAATGATGCTTGGCATCAAGCGGCGCGCGGAACGCGGCCCGCAGCTGGGCAATGTCGACGTACGCTGACGAGACAGGAGGCAGGGCCAATGGCTCAGAGTAAACATGCACCACGGATCGGTTGGGGGCGCACCGCCTGGTACGGCGCCGAGGCCGGCCTTGCGCTCGCGTTTCTGTATGCGCTGGCCTTCATCGGCTACGCGAGCGTACGTTCGACGCTCAATCTCCTGGCGGCGCGGAATCCCGATGGCGGGCTGGCCGGAACTCTCGTCGCCACCTGGATTGCGCTGGCGCTTCCGGCCTTCGTGTTCGCGGCGCTCGCCGGCATCCTCGCGGCGATAATCGGTGCGCTGACCGCGCTCGCCCTGCGGGCGCTGTTATCTCGCATGAATGCCGCGCACACCTCGCGGCGCGCGATTGCGATCGGCGTTGGGGTGTGTCTGACCGTCAGCCTCACGCTGCTAGTGGTGCTGACGCAAGGGCTGGGTCTGACATGGACACCCGTAGTGGCGGCGACGCTTACCTTCTGGCTGGTCTTGCCACTCGCGACGTATGTCGTTGCCGGCGGCGTGGCAAGCTGGCAGGTGAATCGGATGATGGCAGCATAAACCAAATCGCGCAGTTCTAACTGGGCAATCGCACCACCGAGGAGGACAGTATGTTCGGGAGTTGGTTTCGGCGCCGTTCGAGCGCGAATGGCGCGGCAAACGGCAGCTATTCGCACGGTAACGACCACCTGATCGAGCTGCGCGAGGTGCTGAAAGTCTACGAGACTGCCGCCGGCAAATTTACTGCGCTGAAGAGCGTGGATCTTGAGATTGGCCGTGGCGAGTTCGTCGCGATTATCGGCAAATCGGGCAGTGGGAAATCGACGCTGCTCAACATGATCACCGGTATCGACCGGCCGACCTCGGGCGAGGTGCTAGTGGGCGATACCGCCGTCCATACGCTCTCGGAAGGCCAGATGGCCCCCTGGCGTGGGCGCAATCTGGGGATCATCTTTCAGTTCTTCCAGCTGCTGCCCGCGCTCTCGATCGTTGAGAACGTGATGCTGCCGATGGACTTCTGCGGCATGTACGCGCCGCGTGAGCGCCGTGAGCGGGCCATGGCACTCCTCGAACAGGTTGGCATGGCTCAGAACGCGCACAAGCTGCCCGCGGCTGTGTCGGGCGGGCAGCAGCAGCGTGTCGCAATCGCCCGCGCGCTGGCCAACGATCCACCAATCCTGATCGCCGACGAGCCTACCGGCAACCTCGACAGCAAGACCGCCGAGTCGGTCTTCCGCATGTTCGAGCAACTGGTCGACCAGGGCAAGACGATTCTGATGGTCACCCACGACCAGGATCTCGCCAGGCGCGTGACGCGCACGGTGATCATTGCCGACGGCGAGGTGATCGACGAGTATCTGGCGAAGGCGCTGCCGATGCTAAGCGAGGATCAGCAGATTTGGGCGACCCACAATCTCGAGACGCTTTCGTACCCGCCTGGCGCAGCGATCATCCACGAGGGGACTCCGCCGGATAACTTCTATATCATCACGAAAGGCCGGGTCGAGGTTGTCCTGCAGCAGTCCAGCGGCTCGGAGATCGTCGTCGCGACGATGGGAGTGGGTCAATACTTCGGCGAGATCGCGCTACTACGCGGCGGCACGCATAACGCCACCGTCCGCGCCGGCTTTGATACCGGCGTCGCGGTCGTCGTGCTCGACCGCGACGAGTTCGGTCGCCTGATAACTGAATCGCCGACCACCAGGGAAGCGATCGACCAAATCGCCGCCCAGCGCGCAGCCGAGAACCTCGCCGCGCGCCATGCCAGTGAGGAGGTGGTACCCCATGCTTAGCCCTCGCTGGCGAAAAATTCTGGGCGATCTGTGGGCATACAAGACCCGCACGGTGGTGGTGATTCTCTCGATCGCCGTGGGCGTCTTCGCCGTCGGTATGATCGCTGGGACGCAGGTGATCCTGACGCGCGATATGCAGGCGAGCTACCTGGCGATCGACCCGCCGGCCGCCATCCTTGGCGTTTCCACCTTCGACGACGACCTGGTAGACACGATCCGGCGCATGCCGCAGGTCGACGAGGCCGAGGGTCACGGAGGGCTGAGCGTTCGGCTGAGCATCGGGCCGGACACCTGGCGCACTTTGAATATCGCGGCTTTCCCCGATTACAACCACATCCGCGTGAACAAGATCACATCCGAGCAGGGCGCCTGGCCGCCACCCAAGCACGAGATCTTGATCGAGCGCTCGTCGCTCTCGCTGACGAACGCGCAGGTCGGCGACAGCGTAATGGTCGAACTGGCCGACGGCACACGCCGCTCGCTCCGCATCGCCGGTACCGCGCATAACATCAATATGCCGCCGGCCGCTTTCACCGGCTGGGTCGACGGCTTCGTCAGCTTCGACACACTGGAATGGCTGGGCGGGTCGCGCGATTACTCCGCGCTGTTTCTGACGCTCAACGATAAGTCTCTCGATCGCGACGGCGTTGGCAAAATCGTCAATCTGGTGCGGGATAAGATCGAGCGCGGCGGCTATGATGTCAACTTCGCCTACGTACCCATCCCGGGCAAGCACCCGGCCGATTCGGCCATGCAGCCGTTGCTGCTGATTCTGGGTGTGCTCGGGGCGATGTCGCTGCTGCTCAGCGGTTTCCTGGTGGTCAACACGATTGGCGCTCTGCTGACCCAGCAAGTGCGCCAGATCGGAGTAATGAAATCGATCGGCGCGAATACGCGCCAGATCGTGGGCATGTACCTGGCAACAGTGCTGGTGTACGGCCTGCTGGCCCTGCTGATCGCGGTGCCGCTCGGCGCGCTGGGCGCATACGGCTTCACCGAGTACCTGGCGCAGCTGATCAACTTTGATGTGATTGACTACACCACGCCGCCGAGCGTGCTGGCACTGGAAGTGGGCGCCGGGCTGGTCGTGCCGCTGCTGGCGGCGCTCTGGCCGGTGCTGGGCGGCGCGCGCGTGACGGTGCGTGAGGCGATCAGCAGCTATGGCCTGGGGCGCGGCCGGTTCGGCCAAGGCTGGCTCGATCGGCTGCTGGAGCGCGTGCGCTTTCTCTCCCGCCCGCTGCTGCTCTCGCTCCGCAACACCTTCCGCCGCAAGAGCCGCCTGGCGCTGACGCTCACCACGCTGACCCTCGCTGGGGCGACCTTCATCGGCGTGTTCAGCGTGCGCGAGGGACTGTTCCTGACTGCCGAGCAGAAGATTTTTACCTTCTGGCGGCACGATCTACTCGCGTTCTTCGACCGACCATACACTGTTGAGCTGTTGGCTCAGGAGGCGCGCAAGGTGCCAGGCGTGGTGCGCCTTGAGCCGATCGCCTACACGCATATGCGCCGGCTGCGCCCCGACGGCAACCAGAGCGACGACATCGGACTGATCGGCACCCATTACGACAACGACTTGATCAACGCAACCCTGATATCGGGCCGCTGGATCGTGCCGGGCGATCAGAACGCAATTGTGATCAGCACCGACACGCTTAGAAACGAGACCGATCTGAAAGTTGGCGACGACGTGGTGCTGAAGTATGGCGAGCGCGAACTGACCTGGCGGATCATTGGGATCTATCAAGGCGGGCTGTCTGAGGAGCGCGCTATCGTTAGCTACGACTATCTTACTGGTATTACCCGCCGGCCCGGTCGCGCGAGCTGGATACAGGTTGTGACTGATCAGCACGACCAGGCGACGCGCGACCGGGTCGTGCGCCAGCTCAACGAGCACTTCAAGGCGATCGGCATTCATATGAGCGGCTCGGAGACGCTCGACGATGTGCGCCGGATCATCGGCAGCCAGTTTGGTGTCATCGTGAACTTCTTGATGATCATGGCGCTGTTGCTGGCGGTCGTCGGTGGGCTGGGGCTGATGGGCACGATGAGCATCAATGTGCTGGAGCGCACTCGCGAGATCGGCGTGCTGCGCGCGATCGGCGCGTCGAACGGCGCAGTGCTGCGAATTGTGATTGTCGAAGGCGTGCTGATCGGCGTGATCAGCTGGGCGATTGGCGCAATTCTGGCCCTGCCGCTCAGTATACTGCTGAGCGACGCGGTTGGGGTGGCGTTTCTGCAGATGCCGCTGGACTTCGTCTTCTCGCTTGGCGGTCTGGCGATTTGGCTTGGCGTGGTGGTTATCCTTGCCGCGCTGGCGAGTTTCCTGCCGGCCTGGAATGCCGCGCGCCTGACCGTGCGCGATGTGCTGGCCTACGAGGGTTAGTTAAGAGTTAAGTGTTCAAAGTTAAGAGTTAAAGATGATTGATAGTTCGATACTCATAACTCTTAACTCTTAACTCCTATCAGAAGGGGTGTTCCAATGAAGCGAATGTTCCTTATTTCAATCCTGATCGCCGCACTTACCGGCCTGCTGGCGGCCTGCGGTGGCACCCAAGCCGAGGCGCCCGCCGTCCCATCCACGCCGGTCAAGACCGAGGACAAGATCATCGCCGAGGCGAAGGTCGTGCCGGCGCAGCGCGCGGCGCTCAGCTTCCCGATCGGCGGCACGATCGCAGAGGTGCTGGTCAAAGAGGGCGACGCAATTACGGCCGGCCAGGTGATTGCGCGGCTCGACCGTGCCACTAAAGCAGTGAACCTGAGCCGGGCCGAGGCGCAGCTCAAGGCGGCTGAAGCGCGCCTGCAGGATCTGACCGATGGTCCACGCCAGGAGGATGTCGACGCGGCGCAGGCCCAGCTGCGCCAGGCACAGGCACAGCTCAAGCAGACGCTTGGGAGCGTGACTCCTGAGGACATCGCCGCCGTCCAGGCGCAGATCGAGGCGGCGCAGGCAACCTTGGCGCGGCTGCGGGCGGGCATGGGCAGCTCGGATGTGCGCGCGGTTCAGGCACAGCTGCAGCAAGCGCAAGCCGGTCTTACCGCACAGCGTGACCAACTCTCGGCGGGCAAGACCAACGCCGAGCTGCAGCTGCTCCAGGCCGCCGACCGGCTCGTGCAAGCCCAGACGGCCTACTCGACCGCCAAGTGGCACTGGGAGCACGTTCAGGCCCACGGGACCGATCCGCTCAGTCCGAGCGTCCCCGACTCTGCGAACCCTGGCAAGACGAAGTCGAATAAGCTCAACGAAACCCAGAAACAACAATACCACGATGCTTTCGTCCAGGCCGAGCGCGAGTTGCACAGTGCCGAGCTAGCCGTGCAGCAGGCCCAGGTTGTGGCCCAGAGCGCGCGCCAGGCCGAGATCAATGGACTGCAAGGAGCCGAGGCGAGCATAGCGAGCGCTCAGGCGAACCTGGAGCGCACTACCAGCTCGGTGCTCAGCGAGCAGCTGGCGCAGGCACGTTCGCAGCTGGCGCAGGCGCGCGCGAGTTTAGCGCGGCTGCGCGGGCCGCAGCGCGACGATCAGATCGCCGTAGCACAGGCCGGCGTCGATGCCGCGCAGGCAAATCTGGCGCGGATCAAGTCGCCGCCCCAGCCCAGCGAGCTGACCGCACTGGAAGCGCAGGTCGATGCCGCCCGAGCCGAGCGTGACGCGGCGAAGCTTGAACTCGACCAGGCCGAGCTGAAAGCACCCTTCGATGGGCTGGTCGCCGCGCTCGACATACGGGTGGGTGAGACGATTAGCTCGAATGCAGAGGTGGCCCAGCTCGCCGACACGTCGGCCTGGCAGATTGAGACGACCGACCTGACCGAACTGAACGTCGCGCAGGTTCACGTAGGCGATCGCGTGGCGCTGACCTTCGATGCACTGCCGAAAGTCGAGCTAGCTGGCCGGGTGCTGCGAGTCAAGGAGTTGGGCGAGAATCACCAGGGCGATATCGTGTACCGCGCGATCGTCGTGCCCGACCAGGCCGATGCGCGCCTACGCTGGAACATGACCGCCTCGGCGGCAATCTCGCCATCCAGCACGACCGCTGGTGCGACTGATTCGCGGCCATAGTGCTGGCGGGCGCAGATTCGATCGGAGCTGGTGAGTCTCACTAAAGACGAAAGACGAAGGACGGAAGACGGCAACCATTCGTCTTTCGTCTTTCGTCCTCCGTCAAATGCGGATCAGATTAAGTTCATCATGACACGCATCGATATGAAGCAAACGTTGAAGTCGCTCTATCGCCAATCGTCCAACACACCATCGATCGTGGATGTGTCTGAGCTGCTGTTCCTGATGGTTGATGGCGCGGGCGACCCGAACACCACTCGGGCCTATGCCGAGGCGGTTGAAGCGCTATACAGCGTGGCGTATACCTGCAAATTCATGCTGAAAAACAGGCCCGAATCGGCTGACTATGCGGTGATGCCGCTGGAGGGGTTATGGTGGGCCGACGATATGACGAGCTTCACCCGCGCCGACAGGGACGCCTGGCGCTGGACTATGATGATCGTTCAGCCAGAGGCGGTCACCAACGAGCTATTTCGCAGGGGGATGGCCCAAGCTGCACGGAAAAAGAACCTGCCGGCGCTACCACGGCTGCGGCTGGAGCGCTTCCACGAAGGGCCGGCCGCGCAGATTTTGCATATTGGCCCGTATGCCGCTGAAGGGCCGACGATCGAGCGGCTGCACCAGTTTATTGCGTCGCAGGGCTATGCGCGGCGGGGCAAGCATCACGAGATTTACCTGAGCGACCCGCGCCGTATCGCGGCTGAGCGGATGCAAACCATCATTCGCCAGCCGGTTGTGTGATACGGTCAAGTTGCCAAATCATCCCCTGCGGTGTGCCTTTCTTTTCACCAGCGACTTTATCGCCGGTGTACACTTGGGATGCAAGATGCCCAGTGTACATATCCTGTGACCATCCTCCGCTCCCGTGCCGAGTGTTGTTATGTCCGCAAGGAGCACGACCATGCAGAATCTTCCCAAACCAGTCGTATGGGCTGGAATAACGTTCATGCTCGTGATTAGTTTCGTTCACCTGATCGTTACACCATACACCTTTGAGGATGCTATGTATAAAGGGCTGCTCTTCGTCGTGAGTGCGATCAGCGCGTTGATTGCGGCGATGGGCATCCAGGAAGGTCATAAGGTCTGGGGCTGGGGCCTGGCGAGTATCGTGGCGGGCGCGACATTCGCTAGCTACCTGGCCAGCGGTACGATCGGGCTGCCGGGGCTGCCAGCGCAGCCAGACGCATGGCGGGAGCCACTCGCGCTGATCGCGCTGGTGGCCAAGGGGCTGATGCTCGGGCTGGCGGGCTGGGTGTTCGCAGCGGCGCGGTCGAGCGCAAGGCACGGCGCACATAGCCCGGTCGGCTACGACGCTCGCTAATATGCAGCCTGACCCCGCTATTTGCGCGGACTAGCATCATTCGCGGATGCTTATCGCAACCTTCACCGGCCCTCTTGGGCTATGTCGTTTGCTGCGTTGCAGCCTCACGCTCTAAGGCCAGCTTCTGCCGCTCCTCGGCGACGAGCATCCGTCGCAGCACCTTGCCGATCGCGGTCTTGGGCAGCTCGGTCCGAAACTCCACCAGCTTTGGCACCTTGTAGGGCGCCAGACTGACACGGCAGTGCGCGATGATCTCCGCTTCGGTGGGCCACGTTCCAGGCTTGGGCACGATGTATGCCTTGACCGTCTCGCCACGGTAGGCGTCCGGGACACCGGCAACCGCGACCTCCTGCACGGCGGGATGCGCGTAGAGCACTTCCTCGATCTCGCGCGGCAGCACCTTGTAGCCGCTGGCGATGATCATATCTTTCTTGCGGTCCACTATCGAAAAATAGCCGTCCGCATCTATTCTGGCAATGTCGCCGGTTCGCAGCCATCCTTCCTCGTTCAGCGTCTCGGCCGTCTCCTCGGGACGATTCCAATAGCCCCGCATTACCTGCGGCCCGCGGATCAGCAACTCGCCAGCCGCATCGGCGCCCGCTGGAAGCGTCTCGCCCGTCTCCAAATCGACGATCCGCGCCTCGACATCCGGCAGCGGTATGCCAATCGAGCCAGGTTTGCGCAGCCCATACAGTGGGTTGCAGTGCGTGATTGGCGAGGCCTCGGTCAGCCCATAGCCCTCGACTAAGCGCCCGCCGGTGATCGCCCCAAACTGCTCCTGCACTTCCATCGGCAGCGGCGCCGCGCCACTGATGCACGCGCTCACCGAGGTCAAGTCGTAGTGGGCCACATCAGGGTGATTGATTGTACCGATATACATCGCCGGCACACCGGGGAACAGGGTTGCGCGCTGCTTGTGAATAATGTTGATGACATTCTCGATCGGGCGCGGGTTCGGCACAATAATCATCTCGGCTGCCATCACGATCGAGAGATTCATTCCCACGGTCATACCATAGACATGGAAGAATGGGATGGCGCACATCATCCGCTCAGTACCGCGCGGACTTCTCGGCAGCCAGGACTGGGCCTGAAGGGCATTTGACACCAGGTTGCGGTGTGTGAGCATGGCCGCCTTCGGCACGCCGGTGGTGCCGCCGGTATACTGGAACAGCGCCACGTCACTTGGGTCACACGGTATCGCGGGCGGCACAGCCGAGGAGCGCGTCAACAGGTCGGCGAAGCGGAAGGTCGACTCGTCGGGGATGACCTCGACCCAATCAGGCTCGCGCCGTTGGGCCTGCCGTACCAAAGCGCTGGCTGGAAATGGCAGCGTATCGTCGATCATCGCGACAACCACGCGCTTCAGCTGCGGCAGATCGGCCTGAACCTTGCGCAGGCGCGGCAAGAACAGGTTGAGCAGCACAATCGTCTCGGCGCCGCTATCAGCCATCTGGTGCTGGATCTCGGGAGCGGTGTAGGTCGGGTTGGTATTGACCACAATCGCGCCGAGACGCAGTGCCGCGAAGAAGGCGATCACAAACTGTGGTGAGTTTGGAAGCATCAGTGCGAGGCGGTCGCCTTTGCGCACACCAAGCTGATGCAGCGCAGCGGCGAAGCGATCGACGTGCGTGCGCAGGCGGCGATAGGTGAGTCGGCTGCCAATGAGCACGCGCCCGCCGAGCAGATACTTCAGCACAAAGCTGATTGCCGGCCGGTTGGGGCAATCGCGCGCCGCGTCATCGAGGAAGCGATCGAGCGTCACGTCGGGATAAGTCAGCGTGTAGGGCGTGTCGGGGTCGTAATGCCGTAGCCAGGGATGCTCCATAGCAGTCCTCCTTGAGCGGGTTGGAGCTGCCGAGGCGGATCAATGGTGGGAACGGCACAGCTCCGCAGCGGGCGCGGTCAGAGCACAACGAAAGATTGTGTCGCATCCACATGCTATCACGTCATCAGCTTACGAGCGTAAACGTTTCTTCTCAACGCGCATAGATGTCGCAACTGAACAGTCTTACTTGGTGAAGCGACGTTTCCACCGCGTAGCCATTTCTTTTCTCCACTGGCCGCTTGCTGAGCTATACTGGCACATAGAGAGGCCATCTCCTTTGTACATTGCTGCCTTCAGTTTCGCGCTTTGCTCCGGCATCGCCACTCTGACACGACCGCATTGGTTGTCGATCCGTACCTGGAGCAAGAATGCCATACCAACAGCCTGCCCGGCTACCGTCGCACAATGAATGGCATCAGGCCTTGTGAAGGAGAGCCCCGTGCGTCAGCCGCATCTTCATCAGATCTAGCAGCACGTCACCATTTTGGGCTGGCTCAGCCGAATGCGGGACGCACGCTGAGATCACCGAGAGAAAGAAAGTACGGCCAGAGGTACGAGCATGACTCTGACTACAGGGACAAGCGTGGCGCTTGTGCGTGACATTGTGGCAAGGAGGGAGACCATTTCAAAGTGGGGGCAGCTACGCCGCCAGGGCTGCTGAAACATCTGTGCTGCTCATCGTGGGATACCAGCGCTCGAAGGTCGGTCGTAGATCCTCATTCACCACCTGGGCTCGCACCTGCAACAGAAAATGAGCGCCTTTCTTCGTCCAACCCATCTG
>WNGF01000398.1_pt1 | contig 62850 bp, 52 predicted proteins | sample 5400641 | NCBI WGS metagenome assembly WNGF01 (sample SAMN13153371, study PRJNA577476) | soil metagenome | isolation source: 80 cm soil or saprolite under grassland replicate 2 | place: USA:California | collected 2016-06-15
TCCTGAAAGGACACCCATCAGCCTGACCGATCCGCCCATTCGGCTTCGGCTCGACGCCGAAGTCCCTGACCCAGCGGAAGCGGGGTGCTCGCCGAGCACATGGCTCGCGCAAAACCCCACTTCTTGCTCACTTACCTAGTCGGGGAGCGCGTCGAGGAACGGGTCCACCGCGGCGTCGTTCTCGGCCATCCCCCAGGCCTCGGTCAACTTCCCGTCCCGGAAGTGGAAGATCTGCGCGTACTTCCACTCGGCACTCGAACCGTCGGGCCCGGTGGCCGACGCCGTGCCGATGGTGATGACGTGGTCGTCGTTCCCCACGACGTCGTGGATGTCCACCGTGGGCGGTTGCCCAATCGCCTGCGCCTGCCGGCCGAAGAACTCGAGGACGTTGGCCTTCCCCTGGTACGAGCCGGCCCATTTGCTGTTCCCGCCGACGTGCCAGATCACGTCGTCGGCCATGTGATCGTCCATCCACGCCATGTCACCTCTCGAGAAGGCCTCGTAGCCCTGCCGAGCGAGCGTGACGTTCGGATGCTCGTGACTGGTCATGACCGCCTCCCATCCTTGCGGCCGCCCCCGGCCGCACCATCGTCACCCTATCCCTCCCGGATCGGCCGGCGCCACCGGCCGAAGCCCTCCAGCGAACGCCTGCGTGGACCGAGTGATATTTCCCGCGGTCAGGCCGACGTCGGTCGGGCCGGTGTCGGGAGGAGCACGTGGAATGAGGCGCCGCCGCCGGGCCGGTCCTCGACCCACGCCCGGCCGTGGTGCAACTCGGCGAACCGCGCGACCAGGGACAGGCCGATGCCGGTCCCCGGCGACGGATGGTGCTGCGGCCCCTGCTGGAACGGCTCGAAGATCGCCTCCCTGGCGGCCTCGGGGACGCCGGGACCGGTGTCCTCCACGACGATCACGACGCCTTCCTGCTCCGCGGAGACACGCACCCAGATGTGGGTTCCCTCCGGCGTGTGCTTGGCGGCGTTCACCAGGAGGTTCTCCACGATGCGCTCGACGCTCGTGGGATCGACCTCGGCGATCACCGACCCGGAGTCCACGTCCACGACGCGCCGGCCGAGGAAGTCGGCCTCCTCGACGATCCGCTCGACCAGCGCCCCGAGGTCGGTGGGTTGCATCGTTGGCTCGAGCTCGCCGCGGCTGAGCCGTTCGAGGTCCAGGAGGTTCGACAAGATCCGGTACAGCTTGCGGGCGTTCGCCACCAGCCGGTGGTTGAGGTCGTTCCGGACCTCGGGGGACAGCCCCATGTCCGGCCGCTCGAGCGTGATGGCCAGCCCCATGATCGCGGCGAGCGGTGTCCGGAGGTCGTGGGACACCGCCTGGAGGAACGTGTTCTTCATGTCGTCGAGGTCCCGCAGCCGCTGCCCGGCCTCCCGCTCGGCCTGCAGCGCCCGTTCGATCTCGACCTCGGCCCGCTTGCGCTCGGTGATGTCGCGGATGTGGCCGGTGAACAGGGGATGGCCGGGGAGATCGACCTTGGTGATGGCGAGCTCCACGGGGAACTCGGAGCCGTCTTTTCGCCGGGCCGCCATCTCGACCCGCCGGCCGATCATCGCGGTCCGCCCGGTCGCCAGGTGCCCGGCCAGCCCAGCCCGGTGTGCCTCCCGCCACCGCTCGGGGATGATGAGCTCGGCCATCTCGCGTTCCACGGCCTCGTCGCGGGAGTAGCCGAACGTTCGCTCGGCGGCGGGATTGAACTCCGAGATCAGCCCCTCGTGGTCCATGACGATGATCGCGTCCAGCGCCGAATCGAGGATCGCGGTCTTGCGCGCCTCGCTCTCCCGTGCCCCGGCGGCGGCCTCACGCTCCCTCTGCAGGAACCGGGCATTCTCGATGGCCACCGCGGCGTGCGACGCCAGCACCTCCAGGACCCGGAGGTCGTCGTCGTCGAACTGGTCGACCCCGAGCTTCGACAGGATCACCACGCCGATGACCGAATCTCCGTGGGTCAGCGGGACTGCCAGCAGCGACTCGTCGACGTCCGGAGTCCCCGGGATCGTCTTGGCGAAGGGGTCGTCGTTCGCGTTGGGCGAGTAGTACGACTTCCCGGTCAGCGCCACGTGCCCGGTGAGGCCGTACCCGACCTTGGTGACGAGTGCCTCGAACGTCTCGCCCTGGTACTCGAGGAGCTCGCCACGGAAGGCCACCGGCAGCAGGGTCTCGCCGTCGGCGTCCAGGACGAACACCCTGCTGTTGTGGTAGTCGATCAGGCTCCGGAGCTCGGTCACGATGGCCTCGCCGATCTGCCGGACGTCGGCAAGGCGGTTGAGCTTCGCGGCCAGGCTGTGCAGCATCTTGAGCTGCGCGACCGATCGTGACTCGCCCATCCCGGACGGCTCGGGATCGAGGGCGGGGTCAGGTTTCTGCATCAGGCTGCGGCCTCCGCGGGGGTCTTGATCCGAGTTATCGGCCGGTGGCGAGGTCGAGTGGAGTCCGCCCGGCCCCGGGAGGGCGTTCGTCCCGAGAATGGCCGTACAGTCCTGCGGTCCGGACGCCCGCCTATGGGGCACGCCGGGACGCGCGGGTGGAGGGAGGGTTGTCGTGCGGGTTCTGCTGTGGCACGGATGGCTCCTCGAGGGATCGGGGTCGAACGTGTTCACGGCGCGGGTGGCCGAGGTCCTGCGGTCGTCCGGGCACGAGGTGCTCGTGGTGTGCCAGGAGCCCCATCCCGACCGGTACCCGTGGATCGACGCCTGGGGGTCCGTTGGCCCAGATGGCCCCTCGGCGCTCACCGCGAACGACGCATCGCCGCCCTCGCCCGGGAGGTGCGTGTTGCTCCGGCCACGGATCGGCCGGCTGCTCCCGGTCTTCGTCCTCGACGAGTACGAGGGCTTCGAGGTCAAGCGGTTCGTCGACCTGTCGGACGAGGAGCTCGAGCCGTACCTCGCTCGGAACGTGGAGGCGCTCCGGGCCGCCGCGGCCTGGCACCGCAGCGAGGTGGTCGTTGGGGGGCACGCCATCCCTGGGGCCGTGGTGGCGCGCCGGGCCCTCGGCACCCGCGGGTACCTGGCGAAGGTGCATGGCAGCGACCTCGAGTACGCGGTCGGCCACCAGCGGCGGTACGTCGAGCTCGCCCGGGAGGGCCTGGCGGGGGCCCGGGCCGTCGTCGGATCCAGCTCCGACGTCCTGGCCCGGGCGGAGCAGGTGGTCCCGGGTATCGGGCCCCTCCTCCGGCCCGTCGCACCCGGCGTCGACGCCGACCGGTTCCATCCGATGCCCCGCCGGGAGGCCCTCCTCCGAACGGCGGCGGCCCTGGAGACCGACCCCGAAACCGCACGGGGCCGCCCGGCCTCCCTGGACGAGGAGGTCGAGCTGGCCGTCGAGCGCCGCGACGCGGCGGCGCTGGCCGATCTGGCCCACCGGTACGACCAGGAGGTCCCCGACCCCGACGCGGCGGGGCGCCTGCGGGGGCTCGCCCGGCACGAGGGCCCGGTGGTGGGGTACTTCGGCAAGCTGATCCCGGCGAAGGGCGTCGAGCTGCTCCTCGCGGCCGCCCGCCAGGCCAGGCACCGTCCGGCCGTGCTGGTCGTGGGATTCGGCCTGCACCGGGAGTGGCTGAGCGCGCTCGCCACTGCCCTGCGGGCGGGAGACGCCGGGTCCGGGGCGTGGCTCCGGGAGGCGGGCGCGATGGCGCTGGACCCGGCCGACGTCGAGGGGCAGGCGGCAGGGGCGCCCGTGACGTTCACCGGCCGCCTCGACCATCGCTACGCGCCCGGCGCGCTCGCCGCCATGGACATCCTGGTGGTCCCGTCGGTGCTCTCGGAGGCGTTCGGGATGGTGACCTCGGAAGGCGCCGCCGCCGGGGCGCTCCCCCTGGTGGCCGGTCACACGGGGCTCGGCCAGACCGGGGCGGCGCTGGAGCTCGCGGCCGGCCGCCCCGGGCTGTTCACCTACGAACCCGGGCCGGGGTCCGCCGGCCGGATCGCCGCCGGCATCGACCGCATCCTGTCGCTGCCGCCGGAGGAACGGCACGAGCTCGGCCACGAGATTCGCGCGTTCATCGTGGACGAGTGGTCGTGGCAACGCACGGCCGACCGTCTCCTGGAGGCGTGGTCGTGAGGTCGGGGGGCCGTCGGGTCGCGCGCGAGCTGCTGTGTCAGCCGGGCAGCGCGAGCGGCGTGAACGGCGGCACCGACTCGCAGTTCGTGACGGTGTCGCCGTACAGGCAGACGTCGTCGCCGCCCTGCCCGTTCAGGACGTTGTCGCCCCGGCGGTCGCCGTCCAGGACGTCGTCGCCCGGGCCACCGAGGACGACGTCGGGCTGGTGGCCGCCGTACAGCCGGTCGCTGCCAGGGCCGCCGTCGATGTGGTCATCCCCGTCGTCCCCGTACACGTGATCGCGGCCGTCGCCACCCACGAAGGTGTCAGGGCCGTTGCCGCCGAACAGCACGTCGTCCCCCGATCCGCCGTTGAGCATCCTCCCCACGCCTCTGTTGGCGATCATCACGTCGTCGCCCGGACCCCCGAACAAGTGCTCGAACCGTGGGCCGCCGCCGTCCTCGATGTCGTCGTTGCCGACCCCGCCGAGGTCGAGGTCGTTGCCCAGCCCGCCGAACACGCCGTCGTCGCCTGCGCCTCCCACGAGCCCGTCGTTGCCGTGGCCGCCGTACAGGGTGTCGCTGCCGGGGCCACCGCAGATCACGTCGTTGCCGTCGCCGCCGTCGAGGACGTCGTTGCCACCCAGCCCGACGATGACGTCGCGGCCGGGAGTGCCGGTCAGGACGTCGTCGCCCGGGGTCCCCACGATGGTGGCCGCCTGGCCCCGGCAGGTGGGGATGCGCGCCGATGCGGTGGCGTCCGCCCGGGTCGGAGGCAGGCACCCGGTGTCGTGCTCGCCCTCGAGGCATGTGGCGGTCCCCGCACCGTCGATGCGGTCGGTGTGCGGCCCGCCGTCCAGGAGATCGCCTCCGCCGCCCCCCGAGATCGTGTCGTCGCCGACGTCGCCGTAGACGCGGTCGTTCCCGGGACCGCCGAGGAGCCGGTCGTTGCCGGGCTCCCCGTTCAGCACGTCATCGCCGTCCCCACCGTCGAGCAGGTCGTTCCCGCCCCAGCCCCGCACCACGTCGTCCCCCCCGTCCCCGTGCTCGACGTCGCTGCCCGGGCCGCCGGACAGCTGGTCGTTCCCGGTCCCCCCTGACAGGACGTCGACGTCGGGGTGCTGACCGCCGCCCGTGATCATGTCGTCACCCGGCCCGCCCCAGATCGTGTCGGGGCCGTTCTTGCCGAACAGGCCGTCGTCCCCCGCGCCGCCGAGGATGCGGTCGCGCCCGTCGCCGCCCAGGACCACGTCGTCCCCCGGCCCCGCGCAGATGATGTCGTCCCCGTCCTTGCCGTCGATCTGGTCGTCGCCGCCCAGCCCCGCGATCACGTCCGGGCCGTCGGTTGCCCGGATGAAGTCGTCCCCCGGCGTCCCTGTGATCGTCACCGGCTTGCCCCGACAGGTCATCCCGGTCGCCGGTGGCGTGGGACCTCCGGTGGTGGATGACCCCGAGACATCGGGCCCGGGCGAGCCCGTGCACGCCGCGGCGAGGAGGAGCAAGAGCGAAGCGAGGGAGGCGTGGGTCGTCTTCAAATGGGCGCCGGGTCGGGGAAGGCCTTCGGGGAACGGACCGGGCGAGTATATCGGTGAGGCCGCGATTTCTCGGTCCTTCCTGTCACCGTCGTCGGCCTTTCCCCGTTCGTCCCGTTGGGGGCCGCCCAGGGGGTAGACTCCGCGCTGGGCAGGATCGGTAGTCCTCCGCCGAAGAACCTGCGGTCGCGGCCGGGGTCGCGCCGACGGGGGAGCCCGCGTGAAATCCCGAGGAGAACCGACCCGTGTCGCCGTCCCCAGAGGATCCCCCCGCGTCGCCAGACTCCCCGCAGAAGGCCGCTGACCGGCAGGGGTCCGAGGCGCCGAAGGCCGGGGTCCCGACGGGCTCCGATGCACGCGCGCCCGAGCCGACGGGCCCGGCGAAACGAGGCCCGTGGATGGCCGCGGCGGGCGACGCCCTGCGGATCCTCGTCCCCGCGGCTCTGGTCGCCGTCACGGCCGTGGTGCTGGCCGCGCCGTTCCTCCACCTGTACAGCCACGAGCAGCTCCGCGTGCCGCTGGGGTTCGACACCCCCAAGTACGTGTGGCGGGCCAACCTCGTCGGTGGCGAGGGCGTCGGGTCCCTGGCCGGGTCGGCACCGACGTCCTACAAGGTGGACGCCGGCCGGGTCGGGCAGCCCGTCCTGGCGTCGCTGGTCCACGCGGTGGTCGGCGTCAGCCCGTTCCGGTTCTCGTTCGTGGCGCCGGCGGTGATGGCGGTCGTCATCGGCCTCGCGACCGGGGCGCTCGCGGTGGGGCCCCTGCGGGAGCCGCCCTGGGCGTTTCCGGTCTACGCGATCACGGTCGGAGCATCCGTGAACGTGTTCCTCACCGGCGTGGGCTACGCGGACAACCTCATCGTCGACGGGATCGCCGTCGCGATCGCGGCCGTCGCCCTGGCGGTCTCGGGCGGACGGGCCAGCATCGGGGCCGTGGCCGTGCTGTTCGCCGGCGGCGTGCTGACGCATTCCGTCTTCATGCTGCTGCTCGGGCTGATCCTGGCCTGCGTGGTCGCGGCGAGCCTGCCCGAGTCGGTCCTGGCCCGGCGCCGGAACCGGACGCCTCTCGTCCGGACGCCCGCTGCCCGGCTGGCGGTCGCCATCGCCGTCGCGGTGGTCGCGGTCGTCGTCGCGGTGCTCGTCACCCCGAGCCACCCGCGGGGAGCCCCCGCGGTGCCCCGTTCCGTGAGCCTGGCCAAGCTCGGGCTGTTCGCCCCCCGGTACCGCTTCGCCGTCCTGGGCGCAGCGGCAGCGGCCGGCATCGTCGCCCTGTGGTGGCCGAAGGACCCGACCCGGCGCCGGGGGATGGTGCTGGCCCTGATCTGGGGGCTCTCGGCCCTCGCGGCGGTCGTCGCGCTCGTGAAGCTCCACGAGTCCGTCCCCGCCCATCGGGTCGTGGGGTTCGCGTTCGGGATCCCCATCATGGCGGCCGCTGCGGTGACCGGCGTGGCCAGGTTGCTCACGTCGAGGGGTCCAATCGTGGTCCGCGCGGTCGGCGGACTGGCCGGCGCCGCGCTCGTCCTCGCGGGTCTCGGCTACACCGTTGCCACCGGATACCACGCCTGGTCCGAGAGCTCCCATTCGATCGACCCGGACGCCTACGAGCAGGCGCTCACGGCGGGGCGGTACCTCGAGAAGGCACGCATCGACAGGCCCGTGATCTTCGTGATGAACCCCCTGACCCGAGAGCCACGCCTCGCGCTGTACGAGAACTTCGGCCTGGTCCGGGCCGCCGTCCCCCCGAACGTGATCAGCAGGACGTTCGTGTACCTCGGCGATCCGGCCCGGCTGCGGCAGGGGCGGCCCACGCTGCGCCCCCACCAGAAGGGCTACGACAAGATCTCCCGCCGGTACTTCAAGTACCTGGGGCCGTACCTCGGGGCCGATCCCGTGGTGTTCTTCCTGCAGGCTCAGAACCCCTTCTCCCCGCCGATCGACCGGCTGCGCGGCGCGTGGCCGATCACTCCCAACGTGGTGCTGCTCGACGGCCCCCGGGTCCACTCCGCCCGGCCCGCCGCGGTCAGCCTGACGCCGCTGTCCCAGGGGACCCTCTCGGGGTGGACGGCCGGGATCCTCGCGCTGCTGTTCGTGGCCGGCCTCGGGTGGTCGGCCGCGCTGGTGGACGGGGGATGGTGGGAGCGGGCGGCCCTGGCCCCCGCGATCGGCGTCGCGGCGCTGGTCCTCGTTGGTCTCGTGGGGAACCGGCTCGGCGCGGGGCTGCTGGGCTCGTCCGGCACGGTCCTTGCCGCGACGACCGTGGTCCTGGGGTGGGGGGCGTTCGGGATCCGAGCCTGGCGCCCGTGGCGGATGCTCCGCCGCGGGGCGTCCGGGGACGGCCCGGGTCCGGGGCCGGCTCCTCCCGCCGCCGAGCCCTCCTGACGGACGGCCCGGCGAACCGTTCAGCCGACCCGGGGTTCTCGCTCCACGGGCTCGGCGCCGTCCGGCGCCGCGCGCTCCTCGGGGGACAGCCGGAGTCCCCGGAACCTGGTCACCCACGTCGGCGTCTCGTTCGCCGTGAGGACGGTCCGGGGGTGCTCGGCGAACGTGACGTCCAACCCCCCGGTCAGGTCGGCCATCGAGTTGTAGAGCAACGTGAGGCAGGCCGCGATGATCGACCCGATGGCCACCATGCCCGCCGCGACCCACACGACCCGGGTGAAGATCCATCCGCCGTCGAAGTGGAAGTGGTGCCCGACCCCGCTCGTGTTGACGAGCTTCTCGATGGAGTGGAGCACGCCGGTGGCCTGGAGCAGCCCGTAGAGCACCGCGAGCCCGGCGACCACCCCGGCCGTGGCCAGGGCCCCAAACAGCAGGGTCATGGTGAACACGGACAGGGGTCCGACGTGGGCGAGCCGGAGTCGCACCTCGGTCGGCTCCACCAGATCCTGTGGCCTGCGGCCCCCGAGCGGACGGCCGACGAACGAGTCGCCCGAGACGAGGACGTGGGAGGTGTCGACGGCCGGGGGTTGTTCCACGACCACCGCGGCGGTCGGACCCCGGCGGCCGCCCCGTGGTCCCTCGAGTCGCCGAGGCGACATCGACGGCCGACGGCGCCCGGGGTCCTGCCCATCTCCGTTTCCGATCGGTTCGGCCGACATGGTCTCGTCCTTCCTGCGGACCTCGCCCGCTTCGTTCCTCCGGTCCTCGGTTCTCACGGCGACGTCGACGGTGCGGCGGTCGGGGCGCCGACCTTGTCGCCGTCGGAGGGCGGGGGGCTCCCGGATCCAACCGACAGCGGCGGCTTCGTGTCGTAGCCGTTCAGGTCGGGGGTATGGAAGTCCTTCACCTGCCTCCCCGTCATCGCGTCGGTCATGAAGTCGTGCCAGATCAGCGCCGGTACGGAGCCGCCGAAGACGTCCGGGAACCCCTCGATGTCGTGCATGGGAATCTCTCCCTTGGGGTATCCGACCCAGACGCACGTGACGAGCTGCGGGGTGTAGCCGCAGAACCACGCGTCCTGGAAGTTCTGCGCGGTGCCGGTCTTGCCGGCCACCGGCCGGCCGGCCAGCGCGGCGGCCGTCCCCGTCCCGTGCTGCACGACCCCTTCGAGGGCGTAGGTCACGAGGTCGGCCTCGGTCTTCGTGAGCACCCGCACTGGGCCGCCGTCGGGCTCGGTCAGCGTCTTCCCCGTGGAACCGGTGACCGAGAGCAGCCCGGTCGCGTGGTGCCGCACGCCGCGCGACGCCAGCGTCGCGTACCCCGCGGCCATGTCGAGCGGCGTGACCGTCTGCGTCCCCAGCGTGATGGAGCACACCGGGGACAGGTGGTGCTGGATCCCCATCCGGTTGGCCATGGCGGCCACCTCGTCCGGCCCGACATCCAGCACCAGCTGGCTGAAGATCGTGTTCACGGAGTTCGCCGTGGCGTCGAGCAGGGTCATCGTCCCCGCGGACTCGTCCGCGTAGTTCGAGACGTCCCACGGCCCTTCGACGTTGGTCTTCGGGTCGACGGTCCGGCACCGGGGGTCGGTGATCACGATCGAGGGCGGCCCGGACCATCTGGAGCGCAGCGAGATCCCCTGGTGCACCGCGGTGGCCAGCGTGAAGGGCTTGAACGCGCTCCCCGCCTGCCGGCGGGCCCGGGTCGCCAGGTTGAAGTGGGTGTCCGTGGCGTCCTTCCCGCCGCCCACCATGGCCAGCACCTGGCCGGTGTGGGGGTCGATGGCCACGAGCGCCGCGGACGGGTCGCCGGGCGCGGACAGGTGCCAGCGCACCGCCCGGTCCGCCGCCCGCTGCAGGCCGAGGTCGAGCGTGGTCGTGACCCGCAGGCCGCCCTGGAACGTGCGCCGCACGCCGAAGCGGCCCTCGAGCCGGCTCTTCACGAAGTTGACGAACGAGGGCGCCCGGACGGGCACGGGCGGGGCGGGGTGCACCTTCACGGGGCGGGACATGAGATACCGGGCCTTGTGAGCCGTGATCATCCGGAGGTGCGCCATCCGCCCGAGCACGTAGTCCCGGCGGTCCCGGGCCGCCCCCTGGAACCGGATCGGGTCGAAGCGGGACGGGGCGGCGATGATCCCCGCGAGCGTCGCCGACTGCTGGAGGTTCAGCTCTGACACGTCGACGCCGAAGTACGCGTCCGCCGCGGCCTGGACTCCATATGCGTTGTGCCCGAAGTACACCTCGTTCAGGTACCGGCTGAGGATCTCGTTCTTGGTCATCTGCCGGCTGAGCTTCTGCGCGATGATGGCCTCACGGACCTTCCGGGCCACCGTTCGCTTCCCGGTCGTGTAGACGTCCTTCACGTACTGCTGGGTGATGGTCGAGCCGCCCTGGACCACCTCGCCCCGGACGAAGTTCACGTACGCGGCGCGCATGATGGCCCCGAAGTTCACGCCCTCCTCGGAGTAGAAGTCGGCGTCCTCGGCGGCGATCACGGCGTTGCGCAGCACCTCCGGGACGCGTTGCAGGGGAACCGGGATACGGTTCACGCCGCCGTGCAGCACCGCGATGAGCTTGCCGTTCCTGTCGTAGACGAAGGTCGTCCGGGGCAGCGGCGCCCGCTTCGGGATCCTCGTGTCGTCGAACACGGCCTGCAACGCGTCGGCCCCCGAGCGCACCGGCCGGAGGACGGCGTACGTGCCCGAACCGAGCAGGCCGGCGATGACCAGCACTGCCGTCAGCGCCTTGCCCGAGGCGGGCAGCGCGGCTCGGCGACGACTCGTGGAGCGTCCCCAGGGCGACATTCCTTCCCGGACTACTTCCCGGAGCGGAGCAGGCCCATGCCTGACTCCGCGAAGGAACGACCGCCGGGGTGTGGAGCTTGTGTTACGAGGGACAGCCGGACTCGTCGGGGAGGAGCGGCCGGAAGACGATCTCGAAAGCCTCGCCGTCGCTCGTCCACGGGGAGATCTGGGTGGCCCGCCGGACCGACGGCATGAGCTCGTTCAGGGTCGCGCCGTCCACCGTCCCGCACCGGACCGGCCCGAGACCCCCCGCGTCGGGGACCGCCGTGCCGAACTCCGCCAGCGGCGTGGACAGGGGCCACACGACCGCCGGCTCGTCCGGCCCTGAACTGGACGACGGGGCACCCGGGGACACGAACAACCGGAGCGCCTCGAGCTCGTAGGGATGGGAATCGCCGATGGATCCCGCGGGGAGCACCGCGGCGGGATCGGCCAGCTGGCCATGGAACCGCTCCAGCGCCCGGAGGGCCGCGAGGTCGCCGCGGAGGACGTGCCCGGACCCCGGCCCGCGGTCGAAGCCGAGCGCCGAGGCCCGCACCACGTGGCGCCCGCCGCCGGCGTTCACCGTGAACACCGTGGTCGGGGCGTCGGCCACTCCCCCCTGGAAGTAGCTGGCGTCCTTTTCGAGGAGCCCCGAGTCGCGGGCCAGCTCCAGGATCCGCTGCACCCCGGCCTCAGTGAGCAGCTGGACGAGCAGCGGCGGCAGGGCGGGCTGAGGATAGATCTCGGTCTGCGCCCCCTCGGTAATCAGCCGCCCGTCCCCGAACAGGGACACCGAGGGAAGGCGCACCAGCGTCACCGTCGGCGGCACGAACCCGCCGACCTGCTCCACGCGCAACACGAGGTCGTCCGCCCCGGTGGGGTGCGTGATCCCGGGCGTCGGGGAGGAGACGCCCCCGGATGGTCCGCCGGACGTCCCCCCGCCGCCGGCGGAGGTTCGGGCGCACGCCACGCCGAGCAGCGCGAGCGCAACCGCGACCGTCGCGAGGGAACGGAGCGGGAACCGGGTCATGGCGCTTCGACGCACCCATCGGCATGCCACGTTCCCCGGCAACCGAAGCCATCCGCGCCGCACGCGAGCCTGCCCCACCGTGTACGACAATACGCGCGGCCACATCGTGCAGGAATCGGGAGGGCTCATGTTGCTGGACATCGAGAAGACGGATTCGCCCCGCGGCTTTCGATTGATCGGCGAGCTCGACGCGTCGAACGTGACCGCACTGTCGGACATGCTGAAACCGGAGATCGAGAGCGGCGGCGACCTGACCCTGGACCTGGCGGGGCTGGCCTTCATGGATTCCACCGGCATCCAGGTGCTCGTCCGCACCGCCCAGGGGCTCGAGGGGCGCGGGAACCTCATCCTGGTGTCCCCGGGCAGCCTCGTCCGCAGGATCCTCGAGCTGATCCCGGTGCAGAAGCTCGACAACGTCGAGATCGTTGGCCATGAGGACGAGTCCTGAGAACGGGGTCGTGGTCCGCACGTTCCCATCCCATCCCAGCTCGCTGCACGAGGTCCGGGTGTTCGTCCGGGCCCGGGCGAGTGCGGCCGGGCTCCTCCCAAGGACACCGACGACCTCGTCCTCGCGGCCTCCGAGGCCTGCGCCAACGCGGTGCTGCACTCCGGCTCCGGCCTGATCCAGATCACCTGGGTGGAGCGCGCCGAGCGGATCGAGGTCCGCATCGCCGACCAGGGGCTGTTCCGGCGGACCGTGCCGCTCCAGGAGGCGGAGGGCGTCCACGGGCACGGCATCCAGATGATGATGGCCCTGATGGACGAGGTCACCGTCCGCGAGGGCATCGCCGAACGCCCCGGGACGGTCGTGCAGCTGGTGAAGCTCCGCGAGACCGGCTGAGGACCCGCCCGGCCGCGGCGCCCCTACCCCGCGGCCAGGTTGTGGGTCGCCCCGGCCCGGGACTCGGCGACGATCCGCCGGCAGACCACCTCGAGGATCCGCAGGGCGATGGCGGGCTCGGCCTCCAGGACCTCCCAGAACCGCTCCCGTCGCAGCGTGAGACACCGCGTCGGCTTGGTGCACCGGACGGTCGCCGTGGCCGGCCCCCCGCCGAGCAACCCGATCTCCCCGACGAACTCCCCGGCGCTGACCGTGCCGACCACCCGGCGGCCCCGTTCCGCCTCCGCCTCGCCGTCGAGCAGCAGGTGGAACCGGTACCCCACGACCCCCTGCTCGGCCAGGAAGCTCCCCGGCTCGTGCTCAGTGATCGTCGCGGCCTCGGCGAAGCGCGAGAGCTGCTCGGGCGGCACCGTGGAGAACACGGTGACGTGCCGCAGCGACTCCGGGTCGATGTCGCTCATGGGTGCGCATCCTGCCACACCAGCGGCGAGCCCAGCGGAATCACGGCGACGCATCACGAGCGGAGGCCGCGGCGTCCCTCCCGCAACGCCCGCTGCAGGGCGCGAAACGCGCGGCCCCGGTGGCTGATGCGGTCCTTCTCCTCGGGAGGAAGCTCCGCCATGGTCCGGAACTCGCCGGTCGGCACGAAGGCCGGGTCGTAGCCGAAGCCGCCCGAGCCGCGCGGCCGCAGCGTGATCCGGCCCTCGCAGGTGGCCTCGGCGTAGGCGAACCACCTCCCGGGCCAGGCGACCAGCGCGACGCAGCGGTACCGGGCCGTCCGCCGGTGCTCGGGGACGTCCCGGACGGCATCCAGGAGCTTGGCCAGGTTCCGCTCGTCGGTGGCGCCCTCGCCCGCGTACCTCGCCGAGTGGATCCCGGGGTCGCCGCCGAGGGCATCGACCTCGATGCCCGAGTCGTCGGCCAGTGCGGGGATGCCGATCGCCGCCGCGACGGCCCGGGCCTTCTGGGCGGCGTTCTCGACGTAGCTGTTCCCCGTCTCCTCCACGACCGGCCACTCCCGGGGATCCTCCTCCGCGGTCACCCACCGGACCGGCCAGGTGGAGCAGATCGCGAGGATCTCCCGGATCTTCCAGGGGTTGCGGGAGGCGACGGCGAGCTCCTCCGGGAACCCGGGAGCGGCCGAGGCCCGGACCGTGGGCGGCTCGCCGGCCCCGCGGGGGTCGTCGAGGTCGGGTGGCGAAGGGGTCACCCGGCGAGCGCGGCCCGCTGGACCTCGACCAGTCGACCGATGCCGTCCGAGGCCAGGTCCACCAGCCGGTCCAGCTCCGCCCGGGAGAACGGCTCGCCCTCGGCGGTTCCCTGGACCTCCACCAGGGACCCCGAGCCGGTCATCACGACGTTGAAGTCGACCGCCGCACGGGCGTCCTCCGAGTAGCACAGATCGAGCAGCGTCTCGCCCTCCACGAGGCCGCAGCTCACGGCGGCGACCTCCTCCCGCAGCGGGTCGGCGTTCAGGGCCCCCGATTCCCGCAGGGTCCGGACCGCGGCCGCCAGCGCGATGTACCCGGCGGTGATGGAGGCCGTGCGCGTCCCGCCGTCGGCCTGCAGCACGTCGCAGTCGATCCAGATCGTGCACTCCCCCATGGCCGAGAGGTCCGTCACGGCGCGGAGCGACCGGCCGATGAGGCGCTGGATCTCCTGGGTCCGGCCCGAGGGGCGCCCCTGCTGGACCTCCCGCGGGGACCGGGTCTCCGTCGCCCTCGGGAGCATCGAGTACTCGGCCGACACCCATCCGGACCCGGTCCCCATCTTGAACCTCGGAACCCGAGGCTCGTAGGACGCCGCGGCGAGGACCCGGGTCTGCCCCATCTCGAACAGCACCGAACCCTCGGCCCACTGCAGGTACCCGAGCTCGAGCTTGATGGGACGGAGGTCGTGGGGCCCACGCCCGTCGATCCGGGCCCCCGCCAAGTCGGCCGCGGTCACGCTCGGACCTCCACGACAAGGCCTTCCTGCGCGAGCAGCAACTCGCCGTCGTAGGCCTCCGTGGCCTGTTCGAGCGAGACGTTCCGGTCGGATCCCGGCCAGAAGTGCGACAGCATCGTGCGTCGCGCCCCGGCCCGCTTCGCGTGCTCCGCGCCCTGGCGCGCCGTCAGGTGGAACGGCTGCTTGCCGCTCTGCAGGTCCTGGTCCTGCCAGCTGGCCTCGATGATCAGCAGATCGGCGTCGCGGGCAATGACCTCGACCTCCTCGCTCGGACCGGTGTCGCCCGTGTAGCACAGCACCTCCCCGTCCGCCGAGATGCGCATGCCGGAGTTCGGCACCCAGTGCGGCAGCAGGCGCGTCGCGAACCCGAACGGACCCACCTCGAACCCCCCGCCGGCCTCCGCCTCGTGCACGTCGAAGACGCCACGCATCTGCCGCTGCCCCTCCTCGTCCTCGAGGGCCGCGATGCGGTCGAGCGTCCCGGGCGGCGTCCACAGCGGCAGGGCCGGCAGCGGCTCGGCCGCGAAGAACCGCGCGATGAACAGCGGGTATAGGTCGAGGCAGTGGTCCATGTGCTCGTGCGACAGCACGATCGCGTCGAGCTGCGTGTGCTCGATGTGGCGCTGGAGGTTCCCCATCGCTCCGGTCCCGAAGTCGAGCGCCACGCAGAAGCCCTGGTGCTCCAGCAGGTAGCCGCTGGCCGCGCCGCCGGCCGCGGGGTAGGCCCCGGAGGACCCCAGGACCGTGACCCTCACGGCGCCGTCCTGTTGACGACCTCGATCTCCGGACCCAGGAACCGCCGTCCGAGCTCGCGGAACGACCGCGGGTCCCCGGTCGTGAGGAACTCGTGGGCGGGAGGCCCGTCGTCGCTGCGCAGGAGGCCGTCACGCAGAAGGGCGGCGTAGACGTCCCTGGCCGTCTCCTCGGCCGAGGAGATCAGCAACACGTCCGGTCCCATCACCACCGAGATCAGGCCGGACAGCAGCGGGTAGTGGGTGCAGCCGAGGATCAGCGTGTCGACGCCGGCCTCCTTCAGCGGCCGGAGGTACTCGATCGCCGCCTCCTGGAGCTCCTTGCTGGACGTGTCCCCCCGTTCGACCCGCTCGACGAACACCGGGCAGGCCCGCGAGAACAGCTCGACGCGGAAGCCCTCGCCGTCGAACGGCGGATGGGCGAGCTCCCCGGCCAGCGCGGCCATGCGGAGCACCGCACGGTCGTACGCCCTGCTCGCCACCGTGGCCTCCGTGCCGATCACACCGACCCGGCCATTCCTGGTCCCCCGGACCGCGGCCCGCGCCCCGGGGTCGACCACGCCGACCACCGGGGTGTCGTGCGCCGCGGCCAGGTCGGCGATCGCCGCCACCTCGACCGAGTTGCAGGCGACCACCAGCATCTTCACGTCGCGCCGGACGAGCGCGCCGGCGATGTCGAGCGCGAACCGCCGGATCTCCTCGAGGGGGCGCGGCCCGTACGGGTACCGGGCGGAGTCCCCGATGTAGACCAGCGGCTCGTTGGGGAGGAGGTCGATGATCGCCCGGGCCACCGTCAGCCCGCCGACCCCGGAATCGAACACGCCGATCGGCCGGCTATCGGCCACGGGTCTCCCTCACCACCACAGCGCCTCCGACACCTGTTTCTCGGCCTGTTCTGCATCGGCAGCCCAGGCGTTCGTCGAAAGGTACTTCCACCCGCCGTCCGCGAGCAGGCACACGATGTCGCCCTCGTCGAGCTCCGCGGCGATCCGCCGGGCCGCATGGATCACGGCGCCCGAGGAGATGCCGGCGAAGATCCCCTCCCGCCGCGTGAGCTCCCGCGTCGCGGCCAGCGCGTCGCGGGAGTCCACCAGGAACTTCCGGTCGAGCGCCGCCTCGTCGAAGATCGGCGGGACGAACCCGTCCTCCAGCGACCGGAGCCCATACACGAGCTCACCCAGCTCGGGTTCCGCCGCGATGATCCGAATGTCCGGGTCGTGCTCGCGGAGGCGCATTCCCACGCCCATCAGCGTGCCCCCGGTCCCCAGACCCGCGACGAAGTGGGTGACCTCCGGGCAGTCCCGGACGATCTCCTCGCCGGTCCCGTCGCGGTGCGCGGCCGGGTTCGCCGGGTTCCCGTACTGGAACGGCATGAAGAAGCGGTCGCTCTCGGCCATGGCCCGGGCCACCTCGATCGAGCCGTTCGTGCCCTTGTCGGCCGGCGAGAACACGATCTCGGCGCCGAACAGCTCGAGCAGGCTGATGCGCTCCTCGCTGGCGTTGTCGGGCATGACCACGGTCAGCCGGTACCCCTTCCGCCGGGCCACCATGGCGAGCGCGATGCCGGTGTTCCCGGAAGTCGGCTCCAGGATCACCTTCTCAGGGGTGAGGTCCCCCGCGCGCTCGGCCTCCTCGATCATCCGTTTGGCGATGCGGTCCTTGAGCGAGCCCGTCGGGTTCTGCCCCTCGAGCTTGGCCCACAGCCGCACCTCCGGCTTCGGCGACATGCGCGGGATGCCCACCAGCGGCGTGTTCCCGATCGCGTCGAGGATGTCGTTTGCCCGCATCGGGGCCGATTATCCCAGGCGTTCGCGCCCTGCCGGGAGGCGGCGTTGCTGCTCAGCCGCCGGCGACGGCGGGGAGGATCGAGATCGTGTCGCCCTCGGCGACCGGCGCGGCCAGCGAGCCCGAGTACCGGACGTCCTCGCCGTTGACGTAGACGTTCACGAACCGGTGCAGGCCCGCTCCGTCGTCCGTGAGGATCGTGCGGGTCACGCCGGCGTAGCGGGACTCGAGGTCCTGCAGCACGTCGCCCACCGTGGCGCCGTCCGCCTGGACCGCCGCCTGCCCATCCGTGTGCTTGCGGAGGATGGTGGGGAGCTTGACGGTCGCCGCCATCAGCGCCGCCCTCCCACGGTCGTCGGGACGCCGTGCTCGGCCTCCTCGGGCACGCCGCCCGGCGCGATGCCGCAGAACTGGTCGTAGTCGATGAGCTCGGTCACGGTCGGCGCGTCCCCGCACACCGGGCACGTCGGGTCGCGCTTGATCTTCACGGTGGTGAAGTCCATCTCGAGCGCGTCGAAGATCAGCAGGCGTCCCACCAGCGGGTCGCCGATGCCGGTGATCATCTTGATGGCCTCGGTGGCCTGGATCGACCCGACGATCCCCGGCAGCACCCCGAACACACCGGCCTCGGCGCAGTTCGGCACCGACCCCGGTGGGGGCGGCTGGGGGAACAGGCACCGGTAGCACGGCCCGGCGTCGCCCGGCAGGAACACGGTGACCTGGCCCTCGAACTGGTAGATCGACCCGTAGACCAGCGGCTTGCCGAGAAGCTGCGTGGCGTCGTTCACCAGGTACCGCACCGGGAAGTTGTCGCTGCCGTCGATCACCAGGTCGTACCCCCCCAGGACGTCGAACGCGTTCTCGCTGGTGAGCACCGCGTCATGGGGAACGACCTCGACCCCCGGGTTGAGCTCGCGCAGGGTGTCGGCGGCCGATTCCACCTTGGGCCTGCCCACGTCCGAGGTCCCGTGCAGGATCTGCCGCTGGAGGTTCGTCAGGTCCACGCGGTCGAAGTCCACCACGCCGAGCTTGCCCACGCCCGCCGCCGCCAGGTACATCGCGATCGGCGAGCCCAGCCCGCCGGCGCCCACGCACAGCACGCTGGAGTCGAGCAGCCGGCGCTGCCCCTCCCCGCCGATCTGGGGCAGGATGATGTGCCGCGCGTAGCGCACCACCTCGTCCTCGGTGAAGCGCCGGGAAGGCGCTTTCGCGTCACGTGCGGTCATCCGATCATCACGTCCTCTTCGGTCACGTCGCCGTCCAGGATCCGGAACCCGCGGAGCGCGGGCTTCGAGCGGTCCTGGAGCGACAGGATCAGGTAGCGAGCCTCGGGGTACAGCGCCTGCCTGCGGTCGGTGGGCGACGGATAGGCCTCGGAGTGCGAGTGCGAGTGGAAGATCGCGAAGAGCTCCTGGCCCTCGGCGTCGAGCTCCTCGAACACCTGGAACTGCTCCTCCGGGTCGAGCCGGTACGTGGCCTGGCTGGCCTCGGCGTTGCGCATCGCGATCACCCGCACCGGGATCCCCTCCTTCGCTGCGACCAGCCCGCAGGCCTCGTCGGGGTATCCGCCCTGGCAGTGGGCCACGATCTCGTCGAAGAACCTGCGCTCGAGCTGGATCACGTCGATCATCGCCTCCGGCGGCGGAAGTCTAGCAAGTAGGTGGAATTCACCTTGCTCCTGCAACAACACCGCCCTCGGCGCAGATTCCCTCACTCAGGCGGCCAGCCGGCCGGTGACCGTGATGCGGCCGGGGGATCCCTCTACGACCCGGCCGACGGGCTGCAGCGGCACGTTCCGCTCCGCGGCCGCGTCGTGCAGGCGGGCCGGGTCGCTGCTGGCGATCAGCATGCCGCCGGACGTCTGCGCGTCGGCCAGGACCAGCTGCTCGTCGCGGGGGAGATCGCCCCACGCCACGAACCTCCCGAGGAACTCGTGGTTGCGCACGCTCCCTCCCGGGACGACGCCCGTGCGGGCCAAGTCGAGCACGCCGGGCAGCAGCTCGACCGCGCCGGCGTCGACGACGGCCGCGCACCCGGAGGCGGCCAGCATCCCCCGGAGGTGCCCCAGCAGGCCGAACCCCGTCACGTCGGTGGCAGCGTCGACCCTGGCCTCGACCATGGCCTCCGAGGCGGCCCGGTTCAGCTCGGTCATGGTGTCGACGGCCAGCAGGACCTGCTCGCCGGTGGCGATCCCCCGCTTGATGGCGGTCGAGATGATCCCCAGCCCGAGCGGCTTGGTGAGGAACAGCTCGGCGCCCGGCCGGGCCGTCGAGTTCCGGACGATCCGCTTCACGGGGGCGAGCCCGGTGACCGCCATCCCGTACTTGGGCTCGGGATCGGTGATCGTGTGCCCCCCCACCACGGCCACGCCGGCCTCCCCGGCGACCGCCGCGCCGCCCTCCAGGACCCTGGACAGCATCTCGAGGGGGAGGTCGTCGACGGGCCACCCCGCGATGTTCAGCGCCAGGATCGGGCGGGCGCCCATCGCGTACACGTCGCTGATGGCGTTCGCGGCCGCGATCCGGCCCCAGTCGTAGGGGTCGTCCACGATCGGCGTGAAGAAGTCGAGCGTCTGAACCAGCGCCTGGCCGTCGGGCAGCGCGTACACGGCGGCGTCGTCCCCGGTGTCCGCCGAGACCAGCACCTCGGGCGGGAGCGCGGGCGACCCGAGCCGGTCGAGCACCCGGCCCAGATCCTCGGGCCCAAGCTTGCATGCGCACCCCGCGCCGTGGCTGAACCTGGTCAGCCGTACCGTGTCGACCACCCAGCCAGGATAGTGCCCTCGGGCACAATGAACCGGGAGACATTTTGGTGTACCTCGGGAGGGCAACCCTCGCTATGCTGGCTCGACAAAATGACCGACACGGCGAGCGCCCCCTCTTCCGGGGTCCCGGGAACGTTCGAGCACTCCGTGCTCGACCACGTTCCCGCCGCGGTCGTCGGGACCGATCTCGACGGGGTCGTCACCTACTGGAACCGCGAGGCCGAGGTCATGTACGGCTGGTCTCGCGACGAGGTCCTCGGTCGCCACGTCACCGACGTGACGACGCCCGTCGGCGGCCTGGCCGAGGCGGACTACCTGTTGGCCCTCGTGCGCTCCGGGCAGCCCTGGCGGGGCGAGCTCATGGTCAGGCACCGCGACGGCCGGGCCTTCCCCGCGTTCGTGACGATCTCCGCGGTCCGAGACGAGCAGGGGCGGATCTCCGGGGCCATCGGCGTCTCGGTCGACATCTCGGAGCGCCGGCGCTCCGAGCGGCGTCTTGCGGCACAGCACGCCGTGACCATGGCGCTCGCGGAGGGGGCCACGCTCGAGGAGGCCGCGCCCCACCTCCTGGAGGGAACCGCCCGGGCCCTCGGGTGGAGCGTGGGACTGATCTGGACCGTCGACCCCCGTTCGGATGCCCTCCGGGTCGTGGAGACGTGGAACAGCAGCGACGTCGCCGCCGAACAGTTCCTGGAGGCCTCCCGCGCCATGGCCTTCCGTCGGGGTGAGGGGCTCCCCGGTGGGGTGTGGGAACGCAGGGCCGCGACCCACCTCCCCGACTTCGCCGCCGACTCGAGCTTCCCCCGGTACGCCGTGGCCGCGGCCGCCGGACTCCGGGGGGCCGTCGCGTTCCCTATGTGGCTGCGTGAGGAGTTCCTCGGGGTCGTCGAGTTCGTGTCCGGCCAGGTCGAGGACCCCGACGAGGAGCTGCTGCGAACGCTTGACGCGATCGGCAGCCAGATCGGGCAATTCATCGAGCGGACCGAGGCGGAGCGCCAGCTCCACCGAGCCGAGGCCCGGTACCGGACGCTCGTCGAGAACACGCCGGTCGTGTCGTACACGAACGCAATCGGGAACCCGAGCCGGTGCCTGTACATCTCGCCGCAGGTCGAGACGCTCACCGGATACACGGCCGAGGAATGGATGGCGGAGCCCGACATCTGGCAGCGCCTGCTCCACCCCGAGGACCGGGCGGAGCAGATCGCGAAGGACGCCGAGCACAACGCGAGCGGCGAGCCGTACCACTCGGAATACCGGCTGGTCGCCCGGGACGGACGGGAGGTGTGGGTCCGCGACGACGCCGTGATCATCCCGGCGGAGGGCGGTGGCCAGCCGCTGTGGCAGGGGGTGATGGTGGACGTCACCGAGCGCAAGCTGACGGAGCTCGAGCTCCGGGCCCGGGCCCTGCAGCAGGAAACGGTCGCCGACCTCGGCCGGCTCACCCTGACGGGGGCGGACATCCCGACGCTGATGGACCGGGTCGTGGACATGGTGTGCCGGACGTTGAGCGTCGACCTGTGCGAGCTGCTCGAGCTGCAGGACGACGGCGACACCCTGGTGATGCGCGCGGGGGAGGGCTGGATCGACCAGCCGGTGGGGGCGGTCGCCGCCACCGGGCCGAGCGGCCTGCCGGGGTTCACCCTCTCGCGTGACGAGCCGGTGATCGTCGAGGACCTCGAGGCGGAGGTCCGGTTCTCTCAGAAGTCCGTGCTGCGCCGCCACGGCGTCGTGAGCGGCATCAGCGTCGTGGTCCGGGGGACGGGGCGGCCATGGGGGGTCCTGGCCGCGCTGTCGACCGACCGACGTGACTTCCCGCCCGACGACGTGTACTTCCTGCGAGCCGTGGCGAACGTGCTGGCCATGGCCATCCAGCGCAACCGGGTCGAGGAGGAGCGATCGGCGTCGCTGGCCAGCGAGAGGGCCGCCCGCCGGGAGGCGGAACGGGCCCGGGAGCGCCTCCGGTTCCTGGCCGAGGCCAGCTCGATCCTGTCGTCCTCGCTGGACTACGACGCCACCCTGTCGCGCCTCGCGCACCTCGCGGTGCCGGAGATGTCCGACTGGTGCGTGGTCTACCGGCTCACCGAGGACGGCGACATGCGGCGGCTGACGCTGGCCCACGCCGACCCCGGCCACCAGTCCCAGGCGGACGCCCTCCAGGAGGGAGTCAGCCTGAACCCCCGGGCGGACGTGGGCGTTCCGAAAGTGATCAGGACCGGGCAGCCGGTGCTGTACCCCGAGGCGGACGCCGAGCTCGTCGCCTCCGACTCCTCCGAGCCCGAGACGGCCCGGCGGATCACCGAGGAGATCGGCATCTGCTCCTGGATGTGCGTGCCCCTGAACACCCGGGGGCGGACGATCGGCGCGATCTCGTTCCTGTCGGCGCGGTCCGGGCGGCACTTCGACGAGGAGGACCTGGCCCAGGCCATGGAGCTGGCCCGGCACGCCGCGCTCGCGGTCGACAACGCGCGCCTGTACGAGGCCGAGCTCGAGGCCCGCCGGGCCACCGAGCGTGCCGCCCAGCGTACGGCGCTGCTGCAGGCGGTCACGGCCGCGCTGTCGGAGGCCCTGGGGCCGACCGAGGTCGCCGAGATCGTGGTGGACCGCTGCGTCGCGGCGATGGGGGCGTCGGCAGGCGTCGTCGCCCTGCTGACCCAGCCCCGGGACGAGCTGGAGATCATCCGGGTGGTCGGCTACCGGCCGGAGATCGGCGAGACCTGGGCCCGCTTCCCCGTCGGCGCCAACCTCCCCATGTCCGACGCGGTGCGCTCCGAGGAACCCGTGTTCATCGCGTCCAGGCCCGAGCGCGACCGCATGTACCCCGAGCTGGCCGGCTCCGCGATGGACAACGAGGCCGTGGCCACCGTGCCCCTGGTGGTGGAGTCCCGGGCGATCGGCGGGATCGCCCTGTCGTTCGTCGAACCCCGGGAGTTCCCGCCCGAGGACCGCGCCTTCATGCTCGCGCTGGCCCGGCAGGCCGCCCAGGCCCTGGAGCGATCCCGCCTGTACCAGGCCGAGCGCAACGCCCGCGCCGAGGCCGAGCAGGCCAACGCCCGGCTGGGGTTCCTGGCCGAGGCCAGCGAGATCCTGTCCCGTTCGCTCGACTACCACACGACGCTGGCGGAGGTGGCCCGGCTGGCCGTGCCCGACCTGGCCGACTGGTGCACGATCGACATGCTGGAGGACGACGAGATCGCGATGGTGGCGGTCGCTCATGTCGATCCGGAGAAGGTCCAGCTGGCCCGGGACCTGCGCAAGCGGTTCCCCCCCGATCCCGACGACCCGACCGGCGTGCCGAACGTGATCCGGACGGGCCAGCCCGAGCTGTGGCCCGAGGTCTCACGAGAGCTGATCGACTCCTCGGTGGAGGATCCGGAGATTCGCCGGCTGCTGATCGACCTCCAGATCAAATCGCTGATGATCGTGCCGCTCAAGGCCCGCGGCCGGGCCGTCGGCGCCGTCACGTTCGTGTGGGCGGAGTCGGGACGGACGTACGGCGCGGCGGACCTGGCGCTGGCCCAGGACCTGGCCCGCCGCGGCGCCCAGTCGGTGGAGAACGCCCTGATCTACGAGGAGCGGGACTACATCGCGCGGACCCTGCAGCAGAGCCTGCTTCCCCCGGCCCTTCCCGAGATCCCCGGCATCGAGCTCGCCGCCCGCTACCTGCCGGCCGGGGAGGGCAACGAGGTGGGGGGCGACTTCTACGACATCTTCGACACGGGCGACGGCTCCTGGGGCCTCGCCATCGGCGACGTGTGCGGCAAGGGTCCCGACGCGGCGGCGGTCATGGGCCTCGCCAAGTACACGCTGCGGGCGGCGGCGATGAGCGAGCGGCGGCCCAGCAAGATCCTCGACACGATGAACGAGGCGGTCATGCGCCAGACCACCGAGGGCCGGTTCCTCACGGTGGCCTACGTGCGGATCCGGCCGGACGCCCGCTCCGTGCGGCTCACCGTGTCGTGCGGCGGGCATCCGCTGCCGGCGATCCTCCGCGCCGAGGGCTCCCTGGAGACGGCCGGACAGCCGGGAACCCTGCTCGGACTGTTCCCCGACCCGGAGCTCTCCGACGAGACCGTGGACCTGGGTCCGGGCGACGTCATGGTCGTGTACACCGACGGCGTGACCGATTCGCCGGGGTTCGAGGAGGGGACCGGCGAGCGGCGCCTGGCCGACGTCCTGGCCGGGTGCGCCGGACGGACCGCGGCCAAGATCGCCGACCGCATCGAGCGCGAGGTGCTGGCCCCCCGGCCGTCGGCCCGCCGCGACGACGTGGCCTTCGTCATCCTGCGGGTTGTGGCATGAGTGCGGGTGGTCTCTCGAGTGCGGGTGGTCTCTTCAGGGGGTCCAGGGGGGCAGCGGCCCCGCGGAGCGAAGCGGAGCGGATCAGGCCGCTGCATTCCCCCTGGCCGACGCGGACTGCCGAAGGCAGTCGGCGGAGGATGCACAGGGGGTCCAGGGGGGCAGCGGCCCCGCGGAGCGAAGCGGAGCGGATCAGGCCGCTGCATTCCCCCTGGCCGACGCGGACTGCCGAAGGCAGGCCGCAGAGGATGCAGAAATGAAGAACCTGTCTGTCGAGACCCGGTGGGAGGGCGAGGAGGCCGTCCTCGCGCTCACGGGCGAGCTGGACCTGTCGACGGCCGGCCAGGTCGAGCGCGAGCTCGAGGCCGCCGAGGAGCGCAAGCCGTCGAGGCTCGTGATCGATCTCCGGCAGGTGTCGTTCCTGGACTCCACGGGGCTGCGCGTCGTGCTCTCCGCCGACGGGCGGGCCCGGCGGGACGGCCGCCGCCTGGAGGTCATCCCCGGCCCGCCGCCCGTGCACCGAGTGTTCCGTATCGCCCTGCTCGACCGAAGGATCGTGTTCGTCGACCCGCCCGATGACGAGCGCTCCGAGGACGCCCCACGCGAGAAGAGTGCGTCCGACCCCCCGGGCGGGGGGGTGGCCGGCAGCGACGAGGGGGACCTCCGATGATCGACGTCCGGCTGCCCTGCGATGTCAACGCGCCGGGCAATGCGCGCGGGGCCGTGGACGGTCTCTCCGACCGGATCGACGGCCAGGTGTTCGACGACATCCGCCTGCTGGTGAGCGAGCTCGTCACGAACGGGGTCCGCCACACCGGCCAGGGGCCCACCGGGTGGGTCCGACTGGTGATCCGCCTGGACCACGACGGCGTGCGCGTCGAGGTCAGCGACCCGGGCCCGGGGTTCGACGAGGTGCGGCTCCCGACGATCTACCAGGAATCCGGCTGGGGCCTGTACCTGGTGGAGCAGGTGTCGAGCCGGTGGGGGGTCGAGCGCGCGAAGGGCACCACCGTGTGGTTCGAGGTGGACTGCCCGGTCAAGGTGGTGGCCTGAGAGAACGGGTCAGTCCGGCGCGCCGCCGCCCTCCGGCGTGGGGTCGTCCGCCGCGAGATCCGTGCCCATGGCGTGGTACCCCCCGTCCACGTGCACGATCTCGCCGGTGATCCCGGCCGCCCAGTCCGACAGCAGGAACGCCACGGTCCGGGCCACCGGCAGCGGATCGGACGTGTTCCACGCCAGCGGCGACCGGCCCCCCCACGCCCTGGCCAGGACGTCGAACCCCGGGATGCTCTTGGCGGCCATCGTGCGCAGCGGCCCGGCCGAGACGCAGTTGACCCGGATGCCCCGGGGGCCGAGGTCGCGGGCCAGGTACCGGGTCACGGACTCGAGCGCGGCCTTCGACACCCCCATCCAGTCGTAGATGGGCCAGGCGACGGTCCCGTCGAAGTCCATGCTCACGATCGAGCCGCCACCGACTTTCTCCATCAGCGGGTACACGGCGACGGCCAGGGCCTTCAGCGAGAAGGCGCTGGTCCGGAACGCGACTTCGGCGCTCTCCCGCGGCGTGTGCAGGAAGTTCCCTCCCAGCGCGTCCTGGGGCGCGAACGCGATCGCGTGGAGAAAGCCGTCGAGCGCACCCCACCGGTCGCCGAGCTCGCCGGCCAGGCGCTCCAGCTGCTCGTCGTCGTTCGCGTCGAGCTCCAGCACGTCGACGGGCCGCGGGAGGCGCTTCGCGCTGCGCTCCGTGAGGCCCATCGACTTGCCGAACCCCGTGAGCACGATCTCCGCGCCCTGCTCCTGCGCCGTCTTCGCGACGGCGAACGCGATGCTCTGCGGGGTCAGGACCCCGGTGACCAGCAGGCGCTTTCCCTCGAGGAGTTCGGATGGCATGGGTGGTTCGACTCCGCCGGCATCCTATGGGTTGCAGGGAATCCGGCGCGCCCGTGCGTTGAGAGTGAATCCGGGCGCGGTGGCGGCCGGGGCGGGGCGTGGGGTTCAATTCGCGTCCATGGACCTGGACCTCCGGGCTCTCCCCAAGGTCGACCTCCACCGGCACCTGGAGGGGTCGGTGCGGCTGTCGACGATCATCGACCTGCACCGGGAGGCGGGCCTGGACCTCCCGGCCTGGACACCGGAGGAGCTGGCTCCACACGCCCTGGTGACGGAGCCGGTGGAGAACCTCGAGGTCGCTTTGCAGGCGTTCGGCTACGCCCAGCGGTCGTTCACCGGACTGGACGCCGTTCGGCGGATCGCCCGGGAGGCCGTGGAGGACCTGGCCGCCGACAACGTGCGGCTGGCCGAGCTGCGGCTCTCCCCAGGGTTCATGTGCTCCCCCGCGGGCCTGGACTGGGACGCGGCGCTGGGCGCGGTGCAGACCGGCGTGCGGGACGCCGTGGCCGCGGGGAGCGACGTGGCCGTCGGCCTCCTGGTGATCTTCAGCCGCGACCTGGGGTTGGAGTCCGCCGCGCGGACCGTGGAGTTCACGCTGGCGCACCGGAGCGAGGTGGCCGGGTTTGACATCGCCGGGCCCGAAGTGCGGTTCCCACCTTCGACGTACGCCGCACACGTCCGGCGGCTGCTAGACGCCGGCGTCCACGTGACCCTGCACTACGGCGAGTCCGGGCCGCCGCCCTATCCGCGGGAGGCCATCGAGTTGGGGGCCGAGCGCCTCGGCCACGGCCTGACCGTGGCGTGGGATCCGGATGTCACGGCGCTGGCTCGCGAGCGGGGGGTGACCCTCGAGATGTGCCCAACGTCGAACTGGCTGACCCGCGGGGTCGAGCAGGTAGCGGACCATCCAGTGCGTCGATTGCTGCATGAGGGGGTCCGGGTGACGCTCAATACGGACGACCCCGGGCTGATGGGCATCGAACTCACGCACGAGTACGAGGCGGCGCGGTCCGAGATCGGCTTCGAGGATCGGGACATCGCGGCGGCGGTGCGAAACGCGCTGGAGGCGTCGTTCCTGCCCGCGGATGTGGTGGCCGACGTCCGGGCGCGGCATTTCTCCTGGGTGGAGTAGGGCCTCGCGGTTATCCGGTGGGGCCGACGTGGAAGTCGACCGGACGCCTGCGGAGATCCACGAGGATCTCGCGTGCCGCGTTCGCCCCCGGGGCGCCGGTGATGCCGCCGCCCGGGTGCGCACCGGAGCCGCACAGGTACAGGCTCGCGACCGGCAGACGGTAGCGCGCCATGCTCAGGGCCGGGCGCCACGCGAAGAACTGGTCGAGGCCGGGCTCGGCGTGCAGGGGGTGCCCCCCGGTCAGGGCGTAGTCGCGCTCCAGGTCGAGCGGGGTCAGGACGTGGCGGGCCACGACCCGGTCGGTGATTCCCGGCGCGTGCTCCTCGAGCGTCCGGACCACGAGGTCGGCCAGCTCGTCCCTGCGGGCGCCGTCGTCCCAGCTCCCGTCCCGGAGCTCGTTCGGGACCCACTGCGCCATCGCGGACACGACGTGGGTCCCCGGGCCGGCCATCGTGTCGTCGGCCAGGGTCGGGACGACGACGTCGAGGAACGGACGATTCGGCAGCGCTCCGTACTTCGATGGATCGAAGTCCGAATCGAGCGCGTCGATCGAGGTCGCGCCGATCAGCACCCGCCCTCGCAGCAGGGAGTCGTCCTCGGCGGCCGCCCGGAACGGGGGCGGCGCGTCCAGGACCAGGTGCACCTTGGCCACTGTTCCCGGCGTCCGGATGTTGCCGGCGCGCCACCCCAGCGTGGGGCCCAGCACCTCGGGATCCACCAGGTCGAGTAGCGTGCGCTTGGGGTCGGCCCCCGAGACGACCAGGCCCGCGGCGACCTCCTCGCCGCCCGCGAGCACGACGCCCGCGGCCCGGTCGCCGCGCACGAGGACCCGTTCCACCTCCGCCCCGCACTGGACCTTGCCGCCGAACGACCGGAGCGCGGCGACGAGGGCGTCCGCGACGGCGCCCGGGCCGCCGACGGCGGTGGCCGGCTCGCCGGCGGGCCCTGCCCGGGTTCCGGCCAGCTCCGATATCAGCACGGCGGTGGTCCCCGCCGAACGGGGGCCCATCGCCGTGTACCGCACGCCGCCGACGGCGATCGCCGCACGGACGGCGTCGGACTCCAGGTGGTCCTCCAGGAAGTCGGCAACGGCGGTCGGCAGGACGCGGATGGCCTCGCGGAGGTGCGCCGGGCTCCCCAGGCCGCGCATCGCGCGGCCCAGCTCCAGAGCGGCCAGGACATCCGCCAGGGACGGATACTCCAGGTCGGGAGGCGTCATCGCGTGCAGCCACGCCATCACGCTGGCCAGGGCCCGGACCTTTCGGTCGAACGCGGCCCAGGACTCGGCATCCTTCCGAGACCACTCCCCCAGGTCGCCGGCCGTCCGCGCTAGGTCCCGCCAGAACCGCACGGCGCGGCCCTCGGGATGCAGGGACAGCGCGATCATGTCCGGCCGGATGAACCGGAGGCCGTGACGCTCCAGCTCGAGGTCGCGGATCACCGACCGGCGGAGCCGCCCCACGCCGTGCCCCAACGGAGCCCGCACGCCGGGAGCGACCTCGATCGTGTCGGCCGCGCCGCCCGCTCGCTCCCGGCGCTCGACGACGAGCACGCGCAGGCCCGCCCGGGCGAGATACGCGGCGCAGGTCAGGCCGTTGTGGCCCGCGCCGACGACGAGCGCGTCGTAGCGCTGGGTCACGTGCGGCCCCGCCGCAGGTCCTTCGCCACCTCGAGCGCCGCGATCCGGCCCGGCGCGCCCATGATCCCGCCGCCCGGGTGGACCGCCGAGCCGCACATCCACAGCGAGCGCAGCGGCGTGCGGTACGCCGACCACCCCGGAACCGGCCGGTTGAAGAACAGCTGCTCGAGCGACAGCTCGCCCTGGAAGATGTTCCCCTCCGACAGCCCGAAGGTCCGTTCCATGTCGAGCGGCGTCAGCACTTGCTTGTGGAGGATCAGCTTCCGGATGTCGGGGACGCGTTCCTCGATCGTGTCGATCACCGCCTCACCGAAGGCGTCGCGGGTGGCGTCGTCCCACTGCGCGCCGTCCGTCAGGTGGTACGGCGAGTACTGCACGAAGCACGAGATGACGTGCCTGCCGGGCGGCGCCATCGAGGGGTCGAGCATGGTCGGGATGACCATGTCGATGAACGGCCGCCGCGAGAACGAGCCGTGCTTCGCGTCGTCGTAGGCACGTTCCATGACATCGACCGACGGCGAGAACGCGATGGCGCCGCGGAGGTGCTCGGTGGTCTCGGCGTTCGGCAGGCAGGTGAAGTCGGGCATCGCGTCGAGCGCGAGGTTCACCTTCCCGCTGGAGCCCCGGAACCGGAACCGCGCGACCTCGTCGGTGAACGCCCGGTCCAGCGCACCGGCTGGCGTGAGGTTCAGGAACGTCTGCCGGGCGTCGACGCTCGACAGCACCGACCGCGCTTGGATCTCCTCGCCCGATTCGAGCGCGACGCCGGTGACCCGGTCGCCGTCGACCAGCAGCGAGGCCACCGGCGCTGCGCACCGGACCTCGGCGCCGAACGACCGCGCGGCGTCAGCGATCGCGTTCGACACGCCGCCCGTCCCGCCGCGGGGGATCCCCCAGGCGCGGAACGCCCCGTCGATCTCCCCCATGTAGTGGTGCAGCAGGACGTACGCGGTGCCCGGCGAGCGGATCCCCTGGAACGTCCCGATGATGCCGCTGGACGCCATGGTGGCGATCAGCGGGTCGGTCTCGAACCACTGCCCCAGGAAGTCGACGGCGCTCATGCTCATGAGCTGCACGAACGTGTCCCGCTGCCGATGCGACAGGGCGTGCCAGGACCTCACCATCCCGGCCAGCGGCAGCCACTCGGCCGGCCGGAAGCGGCCCGGGTCCGGCGGAGTCATCCCGAGCAGCGGCTTCACGAACCGGGCCATGTCGGCCATGAGCTGGCCGTACTCCTCGTAGGCCTCGGCGTCCGGGATCGACCACCGCCTGATCTCGCGCATGGTCCTCCCGTGGTCGTTCACCCGCCACAGGTAGTCGCCCTCGAGCGGCGTGAACGTCCCGTCGAGCGGCAGGATCTCCAGCCCGTGCCGCGGCAGGTCGAGGTCCCGGATGATCTCCGGCCGCAGCAGCGACACGACGTACGAGGCGACGCTGAACCGGAACCCCGGAAAGATCTCCTCGGTGACGGCGGCCCCGCCGAGCACGTGCCGCCGCTCCAGCACGACGGTCTTCAGCCCGGCCCGCGCCAGGTACGCGGCGGCGGTGAGGCCATTGTGCCCACCACCGATCACGATCGCGTCGTACCGCTCCCCCACCTCTTCCTCCGCCTCGTCGACCGGCGGGAGGCTAGCAGCCTCCTGCATGGACTATTTGAGGAGTCAGTCATCCACACCGCTGACGTTACTGACCAAGGAGATCCGGAGGGAACCACGAGCCTCAATCGTTCGGCGGCGGTCTGACCCACCCCGTTGTCTGCCACACATAGCGATGCGAGTCGTCACGACGAAGCGCGTCGAGGCGCTCAACCTCGTTGATCGCCTCCTCCAGAGTTGAGACGACTTCCTTGACGGTCACCTTCTGTTCGTCGATCTATTGGAGTCCAAACGGACGACCGCGAAAGCGTCGCCCAGCCTTTGCCTTCCCGTCATCGTCCACCACCTCGTGTGCGCGAATGAGCTTCCCCGCAAAGGTCGACACCTTCGCCGGCCCGTTGCGTGGGCAGAGGTCCAGATCATCCCCCATCGGCCAATCCTTCGATCGTCGGGCAGCCGTATTTAGGAACGATGCGCGCGGGTCGAGCCCGGGGTGGGGTGCGGCGGAGACCCCGGGCTCCCCGCGCCTTCGTGTTCGGCCTCCTGTTCGCAGCGGGAACTTCGGCGTGTACGGGCGGCCCGGCCGCCGGCAGACCTCATTCCGGTTCGCCCGTCGCGGTCGGCTCCGGGTCGGTTCCTCCGGCCGGTTCCGAAGGCCCCGCCAGCTGCCCGACTCCCGCCTATCCAGACCCTCCGCCTGACCGGCCTCGGTACACGATGCACGTCCGGCTGGAGCCGATGCAGGAACTGGTCACCGGGGACCTGACGGTCGAGTTCACCGCCGACGTGGCGACCGATCGGCTGGTGTTCCGTCTGTGGCCGAACGGGCCGCGGCAGTTGAGCGAGGGGGCGCGCCTCACCACCGGCGCCGTCACGTCAGGCGGCTCGAAGCTCGACTCGGAGCTCACCGATCCCACGACACTGGTCGTGCATCCGCCGAAACCGCTCACCGCGGGCGACGGGATCACCGTGTCGATGCCATGGCGGCTGCGGATGCCCGGTCCGATCCTCGATCGGCTGGGGAACCACGGGCACACGATTCGGCTGGGGTCGTTCTTTCCCATCCTCGCCTGGGAGCCGGGCGTCGGGTGGGCTACGGACCCGCCGACCGCCTCGCTGGCCGAGGCCTCCACGTCGACCACCGCGGACTTCGACGTCACGGTGGACGTACCCGCTGGGTCAACCGTGCTCGCCACGGGCGTCCGGCACGGCGACCGGTGGACCGCGATCGCCGTGCGCGACTTCGCGCTGGCCGCCGGGCCGTTCGACCTCGCCACCGGCTCGGTGAACGCGCCGGATCCCGTGCGGGTGACCATGGGCGTGCAGCAGGGCGTGCCCATTCCTGCGCGCGACGCGCTCGGTCGGGTGGAGCGGGAAATCCGGGACCTGTCCGCCCGGTACGGGCCGTATCCCTGGCCCGAGCTCCACGTCGTGATCACGAAGGACGTCTGCCGATCCGGCATCGAGTACCCCACGATGATCTTCGAGGGCGCTGCCGCGTTCGCCCGCACCGCCAGCCACGAGGTCTCCCACCAGTGGTTCTACTCGCTGGTGGGCAACGACCAGGCCCGGGACCCCTGGGTCGACGAGGCCCTGGCCACGTGGGGCGGCGCCAACGAGGACGGCTACCTGGGCTACGCGTTGTCCCAAGCGGCGAGCGGCGTCGCCAGGAACCACGTCGCCTCGGCCATGACGTTCTGGGACCGGCACCCGGATGACTACGGCGTCGGCGTCTACTGGCGGGGCGCCCAGGCCCTCGCCGCGCTCGGCCCGCCGCCGAAGGTCGACTGCGCGCTCCGCGGCTACGTCGCGACGAACGCGTACCGCATCGCCACGACGCGGGATCTCGTCGACGCCCTCACGAAGGTCTTCCCGGACGCGCCGGATGTGCTGAAGCCCTTCGGCATCCCCGCCTCCGGCTGACCGGTCGCTGTGGGAACATGCCCTGCCATGAACCCCGGGCATCGCCGATGAGCGTCGGGACCGCGTTCCACGGGCGGACCGCGCCGCTCAACCGGAAGCTGCAGTGGCGGGAGTGGGCGGGGTTCTGGGCGGCCAGCGCGTACGCCGACTCGTGGGACATCGAGTACAACGCGATCCGCGAGCAGGCCGCGCTGATCGACGTCTCGCCGCTGTTCAAGTACCGGGTCGAGGGGCCCGACGCCGCCCGACTGATCGACCGGATCCAGGTCCGGGACCACGCGAAGCTCGCCATGGGGAAGGTCTGGTACACGTGCTGGTGCGACGAGAACGGCAAGGTCGTCGACGACGGCACGATCACCCGGCTCGACGACACGCGGCACCGGTGGACGGCCGCCGACCCCCAGCTCCGGTGGTTCCGGATGAACGCCCGCGGCCTCGACGTGGAGATCGAGGACGTCACCGAGCGGACCGCCGCGCTGGCGCTGCAGGGCCCCCGCTCCCGTGACGTCCTGGAACAGGCCACCGGCGAGGACTGGAAGGACCTCCGGTACTTCCGCGAACGCGCCACGACCGTACGGGGCATCCCCGTGGAGGTCACCCGCACCGGCTACACCGGTGACCTCGGGTACGAGCTCTGGGTCGACGCGCACCGCGCCCCCGGCCTGTGGGATGCGGTCGCGGACGCGGGCCGGCCGTACGGCGCGCGGCCCGCCGGGATGCTCGCCCTCGACGTGGCCCGCATCGAGGCCGGGCTGATCCTGCTGGAGGTCGACTACACGAGCGCCCGCCACGCGCTGATCCCCGAGCAGGCGTACTCGCCGTCGGAGATCGGCCTCGGCCGCCTGGTGGCGCTGGACAAGCCGGGCGGGTTCGTCGGGCGGCGGGCCCTCCAACGCGAGCGGCGACACGGCGGCCCGCCCCGGCGACTGGTCGGCCTCCGCCTCGACTGGCCCACCTTCGAGCGGCTGCACACGCGCCGGGGACTGAACCCGGCGGTCCCCCCGGCGGCCTGGCGGACGGCCGTTCCCGTGTTCTCGAGCGGCGGCCGGCAGGTCGGGCGGGCCACCAGCGGCACGTGGAGCCCGATCCTCAAGGCCAACCTCGCGCTGGCCTCGATCGAGGCGGCCTTCGAGGAACCCGGAACGGAGCTCCAGGTCGAATGGACCGTCGAGGCCCGCCGGGGCCGGGTCCCCGCGACCGTGGCACCCCTCCCCTTCCTCGACCTCGAGCGCAAGCGGACCTAGCACGTCCTTTTCCCCGGCCTGCTGGGAGAATGGACAGGAACCGTGCCTGACTCACAGCGAACCCGCCCGTCCCCCGGCATCCTGGTGGTCATCGCCTTGGCCACCGGGTTCGCCGTGGCCCTCGTCGTGGCGCTGGTGGGCAGCCTGCTCGTCGCCGGCGTGACCGGCTTGGCCCTCCTCGGGGCCGGCCTGGCGATTGCCTGGCGGCAGCGCATCCCCTCGACGGACCTCTCGCGGCGGCGGTTCCTGGCGACCGCCGGCGCGACCGGCCTGGGAGCGGTGGCCGCGGGCGCCGGCATCGGCCGGGTGACCGAGCGCGCCGTCCGGCCCGACCCCGGCCCCGTGCTGACGCGGATGGCGCACGCCGTCGGCGCCCCGGGAATGGAGTTCCTCCGGCGGGGCACGCACCCCGAGCGCTCGGGCGACATCCAGCTGGTCCTGGCGCCGTGGAACACGTCGAACTACTACTTCGAGTCGCTCCAGCTCGACCGCCACGACCCCCGGTCGAGCCATGCGATGCTGTGGGGCTACACCGAGCGGATCCCGCTCGTGGTGTTCGCGCCGGGCATGGTGCCGCCGTCCGACTCCACTGAGCCGGTCACGCTGGCCGACGTCGCGCCCACGACGGCGCGGCTGATCGGGCACCCGTTCGACACGCCGGACGGGCGGGTCCTCCCCGGCGTCCCGAAGCCTGCCGGCCGGCCGAAGGTCGTCGTCACGTACGTCATCGACGGCGGGGGGTGGAACGTCCTGCGGCACTGGCCGGATGCCTGGCCGAACCTGCGCAAGCTGATGTCCGAGGGGGCGAACTTCCGCAACGCGACGATGGGTTCGTTCCCCTCGGTGACCGCCTCGGCCCACGCGACGATCGGCACCGGCCAGTTTCCGATGCACCACGGGATCTCCGGCCACAACATCCGCCGGGACGGGAGGGTGCAGAAGGCGTGGGGCCGCATCGGGGAGGCCGATCCCACCTGCCTCCTGGTGCCCACGCTGGCCATGGACTACGCCGATGCGACGGGGCACAAGGCGTGGGTGGGCGAGATCGGTTATCAGATCTGGCACGTGGGGATGACCGCCGACCCGGGCAAGGGCCCGGACGGCAAGCCCCCGGTGGCCATCTACTGGGACGAGGATGTCACGAACCGCTGGCAGCCCCAGAACCCGGACCTGTTCCGGATGCCCGAGGGGCTGCCGGACCGGGAGTTCCTCACGAGGAAGCTCGTCGGCTACTTCGGCGAGGACCAGGGGAAGGACATCGACAAGCACGGCCGCAGGGTGTGCTGCTCGCCGCCGATCGTCGAGTACCAGAGCGAGATCATCGCCCAGGCCCTGGCCAACGAGCCCATCGGCCGGGGCGACGCGACCAGCCTGCTGTACGTGAACTACAAGTCGCCCGACTACACCGGGCACGTCTACAACATGCTCGCGCCCGAGGAGCGCACGGTGCTCCGGCAGGTGGACGCGGATCTGGGCCGGGTGCGCTCGCTGCTTGAATCGGCGTTCCCCGGCGAGTTCGCGCTGATCGTCACCGCCGACCACGGGCAGTGCCCGCTGGTCGACGTCGCGGGCGGCGTCCGCCTGGACCCGATCCAGCTGGAGGAGGACATCGCGAACCGCTTCGGGCGCTCGGTGTGGCAGGTGGCCACGCTCGAGGACGTGAAGCCCTCCGAGGTGTACCTGGACGGCCGAGCCCTGCTCGACGCCGGGGTCACGGCCCGGGACATCGCGGCTTCGTTCGACGACTACCGCTACGGCCAGAACCTCGGCCCGTACGTCCGTTCCGCCGCGATCGACCGCGGCCGCGAGCGGGCGAAGGAGTTCGCCGGGGTGTTCCCGAAGTCCTTCATCCTGGAGTTGACCGAGGGCAGCACGGCGACGTTCGGCGAGGGGAACTACCCCCAGGCCGACCCCGGGATCCCCGAGCTGAGCTGACCGCGGCTACGGCGCGATCAGGTCGGTCCCGCCCGACTGCCGCGCGATCGTCGCGATCGCGGTGTAGCTGTTCTGGCCGCCGGTGACGCAGGAGCCCACGCACCGGTCGGCGTAGCCGACCAGGATGCGCCCGGTCTGGTCGATCGTGACGTCGTTGAAGTCCAGCAGGTTGCGGCACTGGTTGCTGCCGCCGCCCAGCCAGATGCACCCGCGCTGGAGGGGGTCGGTCGGCGTCGCGTCGACGGTCGACCACGTCGCGCCGCCGTCGTACGTCGCCGAGACGTACAGGTGCCAGACCCCGGTGAACGAGGACTTCTGGTCGTCGCCGCCGGTGGTCGTCCCCAGGAACGCGAACGCGGCCTTGTCGTCGTCGCCGGCCACAACGGCCGGGAACTGGACGTTCTGGATCCCGAGCGACGCGCCCACGTCCTGGACGTTCGTCCACGTGGCCCCGCAGTCGTGCGAGACCGCCACGCCCGCGTGCCCGTTCCCGTTCTGGTAGCCGGCGTAGACGGTTCCGGCGGAACCGATCCCGATCGAGGGATCGCTCTCGTCCTGGGTCGTGGTCCCCGGGATCTTGCGGACGGTCCACGTGGTGCCGTTGTTCGTGGACACCACGACGGACTGCTGGCCGCCGCAGTCGGCGTTGGGGACGTACGCGGTGCCGTCGGGCGCGATCTTCACGTGCCCGTGGAGGCCGCCGCTGGTCACCGCGCTGTACAGGGGGATCCCGGCGCCGAACGACAGGCCGCCGTCCACCGACACGGAGCACTCCGCCGTGGCGATGGCCTGGGCGCAGTAGTACACCGAGTCCCGGTACCCGACACCGGTCAGCGGCGGCGTGAACGGCCCCCCGCCGACGGTCTGGTGGTCGGCCTGCGCGGCGATCCCGCACCCGACGGGGTTCTGGGTCCAGCTGGCCCCGTCGTCGTCGGAGAACGCCATGAGGCTGCAGTTCGCCGACAGCTGCCAGACGAACGTGCGGTTCGTACGGGAGTCGGTGTAGAGGATCGGGTCGAGCGACACGACGGAGGTGTCGAGCGCGCTGATGTCCGTTCACGTGGCCGTCGAGGTCGAGTTATTGAAGTCGTTCACGCGGACCGTCTGGAGGCCCGCCTCCATCATCACGTTGCCGGTGGACCAGTTGGCCCCGATCGAGGGCTCGCCCGCGTCGCGGCCGAGCGGCGCCGGGGCTGCGAAGTTCGAGAAGGTGGGCGGGGTGCCCGCGGCGACCGCGGATCCCGGGCCGCCGAGCATGGCGGCGGTGACCAGGACGGTCAGTCCGGCGAGCAGGGACACGGCCCGAAACCTCCGGGCCCGGCGAATCGCGAGCATGGCGGGCACCTCCCGTGGGCGACGATCTCCCCCGCGCCTCGCTGTGGAGGCCGGTTGGTTCCATGCCCGGCCGTCCGCGAACACAACCTCCCCGTGGAGCCCGCCGCCGGGCTGCCACAATTTCGTCAGTGGACGGCGAGCGGGTCGAGGCGACGGAGGAGCAGGGGCGGGCGCGCGTGCGCGAGGAGCGCAAGGTCGTCACCGCGCTATTCGCCGACGTCGTGGGGTCGACCCCGCTCGCCGAACGGCTCGACCCCGAGGAGGTCCGGCTGATCATCGGGGACGCAGTCGCCCGGATCGTCCGGCGCGTGGAGTCGTTCGGCGGCACTGTCAAGGACCTGGCCGGTGACGGGGTGCTCGCGCTGTTCGGCGCACCCGTGGCCCACGAGGACGACCCGGAGCGGGCCGTCCGGACCGGTCTCGCGGTGGCCGAGGAGATCGCCGAGTACGGCCGGGAGGTTGCCCGGGCTTGGGCCGTCGAGCCGCTTCACGTGCGCGTCGGCGTGGCCACCGGGCTCGTCGTGGTGGGGGCGGTCGGCGCCGGCACCAGGGTGGAGCTGGGGGCCACGGGCGATGCGGTGAACATCGCAGCCCGCCTCCAGGGGGCCGCCGATCCCGGGGCCGTCCTGGTCGGCGACTTCACCCGCCGCCTGGTCGAGCCGCTCTTCCAGTGGTCTGAGCGACAGACGTTCGAGCTCAAGGGAAAGGCCGAGCCGGTTCGGGCCAGCGTGGCCGTGTCCGCACTCGATCCAGGGAGGAAGGTCCGCGGCCTGGAGGGCGTGCAGGCCCGGCTCGTGGGCCGGGAACGAGAGCTGGCCACGGCTCGAGGGGCGGTCGAGGCCGTGCTCGCCGGCACGGGCGGGATCCTGTTCGTGAGCGGCGAGCCGGGGATCGGCAAGAGCAGGGTGCTGGCCGAGATCCACGACCTGGCCCTCACGCTGCCGTCGGACCGTTCGGTGACCTGGTTGGAGGGCCGGTGCGTCTCCTACGGCGAGTCGCTCCCCTACTGGCCGTTCCGCGACCTCCTCCGCAGGTGGCTGGGAGTGTCTCCGGACGACCCGGACATCCGCGCCCGCATCGCGCTCCGCCGCGCCGCCGAGGCCGCGTTCGGGCCCCTCGCTGAGGAGTCGGCTCCGTACCTCGGCGCGGTGCTGGGGCTGGGCGCCGAGCCGGATGCCGGGGCCCGCCTCGCCACGCTCTCCCCCGAGTCGTTGCAGTACCGGACCTTCCAGGTCGTCCGGCAGCTGCTCGAGCGGCTGGCCTCCGCCGGGCCGGTGATCGTGGCGCTGGAGGATCTCCACTGGGCGGACGCCACCTCGCTCCAGCTCGTGCAGCGGCTCCTGCCGCTGACCGAGGAGGCCGCCGTGCTGCTGCTCGTGGCCCAGCGCCCGGAGCGCGACCACCCCTCGTGGAGGGTGAAGGAGGCCGCGGCCCGGGAGCTGCCCCACCGGACCCGGGAGATCGCCCTGGAGGCGCTGTCGGGGCGGGCCGATCGCGAGCTGCTCCACGCGCTGGTCGGCGAGGGGGTGCTGCCGGCCGAGGTCGAGGAGTGTGTGCTGACCCACGCCGAGGGCAACCCGTTCTTCCTCGAGGAATTCGTCCGGTCGCAGGCCGACGCCGGCGCGCTGGTCCGCGACGCCGGGGGGTGGCGGTTCGACCACGAGGTGGAGGTGGAGGTGCCGGCGACGGTCGAGAAGGTCCTGCAGGCCCGGATCGACCGGCTGCCCGAGGCGCCTCACCGGGTGCTGACGGCGGCCTCGGTGCTCGGGCGCCAGTTCGGCTCTCCGATGCTCCAGGCCCTGCTGGCGGCGGAGGGTGCGCCCCCGGCGGGCCCGGCTCTCCAGGAGCTCCAGCGCCTCGACATGGTCCGCCAGGAGCGGCGGTGGCCACAGCCCGAATTCCGGTTCAAGCACGTGCTGATCCAGGAGACCGCGTACCGGACCCTCGTGGGCGCGGACCGCCGCCGGCTGCACCGGCGGGCAGCCGAGTGGCTGGAGCAGCAGGGCGGCGAGGGCGAGACGGACGTGGCCGGGGTGCTCGCGCACCACTGGCTGGCCGCCGCCGACGAGGACAAGGCCGTCCGGTACCTGACCCTGGCCGCCGACCGGGCCCGGCAGGAGTACGCGCTGGACGAGGCCATCGCGCACTACCGTGACCTGCTCCCGCTGATGGAGCGCCGCGGCGAGCACGGCGAGATGGCCGTCGTCCTGTTCAAGCTGGCCCTGGCGCTGCACATGTCGCTGCGGTTCGCGGAGGCGAACGACACGTACCGGCGGGCGTTCGAGCTGTGGACGCCGCCCGAGCCGGTCGCCGGGACGCCGACGGCGACGCTCCGAGTCGCCACCAGCTTCCTGCCCAACGACAACGACCCGAAGTCGGCCATCGCCTGGCCGAACATCCAGCTGTGCATGCAGATGTTCGACCGGCTGGTCGAGGCCTGGCCGGAGCGGACGATCGTCCCCTCGCTCGCCTCGCACTGGGAGATCGCAGACGACGGCCTGCGGTACGTGTTCCACCTGCGCGAGGGCCTGACGTGGTCGGACGGCCAACCGCTCACCGCGCACGACGTGGAGTACGGCATCAAGCGGGTGCTGAACCCGGCGTCGCCGGGCTCGAGCGTCGCGATCTACTTCGTGCTGGAGAACGGCCAGGACTACTACCTGGAACGGAACCGCGACGCGGACGCGATCGGTGTGCGGGCGCTGGACGACCGGACCGTGGAGTTCCGGCTGGTCGCGCCGGCCCCGTACTTCATGGGCGTGATGAACCGGCCGGACGGCGGGCCGCAGCCCCGCCACGCCATCGAGCGCGAGGGCGACGGCTGGACCGACCCGGACCGCCAGGTGGTGAGCGGCGCGTTCCGCATCGCGTCGCGCGACGACGACACGCTGGTGCTGGAGCGCCGCGTCGGTGACGTGAGCGCCCGGCCCGGGAACGTCGGCCACGTCGAGTACCTACGCTCGCCGGTGACCGACTCCCTCGCGCCGTACGAGCGGGATGAGCTCGACATGGTGGCCGTCCGGTACACGCCCCGCGTCGCGGACCTGGTGCCCGGCGAGGCCCGGGACGCGCACATCGGTCCGGCCGCGTGGTCCGGGTACCTGGCGTTCGACCACACGAGCGAGCCGACCTCGAACCTCGACCTCCGGCGGGCCCTGGCCCACGCGGTGGACCGGGAGGCGCTCGCGGCGGCCCTTCCGGTGAACATGGTGCTCGCGACCGGCGGCATCGTGCCCCCCGCCCTGCAGGGCCACACGCCGGACATCGCGCCGCGGTTCGACCCCGACCTCGCCCGGGACCTCCTGCGCCGGTCGGGGTTCTCGGGCCCCCTCGCGGTCGCCGGGCTGGACTCGGATCAGCCCATCCTCGACCCGGTGTTCGCGTCGTGGAAGGCTGTGCTCGGCTTGGAGGTCGCGCTCCGGACCTGGACGTACGCGGAGGCCGCGACGATCCGGAGGCCGACCGACGTCGCGCCGATCCACTTCACCGGTTGGCTGCCCGGCTACGCCGACCCCGAGTACTTCCTGCGGCTGCTGTTCCAGTCGGACAGCCGGACGAACGAGGGCGGGTTCTCCTCGGCGGAGTTCGACGAGCTCATCGAGCGGGCCCGCCAGGAGCGCAGCGACCGCTCGCGCCTGGAGCTGTTCCACGAGGCCGACCGCATGGCCGTCGCCGACCGGGTGGCCGTGATCCCGTTGGTCTACGGGCGGAGCCTGGCGATCGTGAAGCCGTGGATCCGCGGCTGGTGGGAGTTCGGCAAATCCTCATCGAACTTCGCGGACCTCGTCGTTGACCGCCTCGGTGGGTGAGGGGTCAGTCGTTCACGAACGGGTTGACTGCCTGGACCGTGCCGTCACAGACGAGCGTGCTGGGAAAGTCCTCAGAACCGGCGGCGATCCCGAGCTCGCAGGAGCTCCGTGGCCAGTCCCTGCTTGTCCGGGGAGCGCCAGTCCAACCGATAGACGAGGACGTTCGGTCAATCAGCGACGCCACGATCGTAGATGTCCTCGCGGCGCCATCCCCTGTCGGCCGCTGTCGCCCGGTCCTTCGTGGACCCCTCACGGACGCGCTGGCGCTCAGTCGCGCGGTCGAACAGATCGAGTCGCCGCTTCCTGTCGGGTGTTCGGAGATGGTCGCTCCGGGGCACCACCCGGATGGCCTCGCCGGCAGGAAGCCAGTCGATCTCCTGTCCGGGCTCGATGCCGTTGCGCTGCGCGATCGCCTTGGGAATCGTCACCTGGAGCTTGCTCGTCACCCTTGCCTTGTCCTTACTCTCGGCAAGGAAAGCGGAGGTTGGGACCCCTCCGTCGAGAATGATCGCCGGCCGTAGCATCGCTCGGCTTCCTCAGACGTCGCCCCTGGGACCACCCCGGCAAGTCGTCGTTGAACTTCGCCGACCTCCGGGTCGATCCTCGCTCGCCGCGCGCCTGACGGGGCCTTCCCTGGGCCGGGAACCCCGTGCCATCGTCCGGCGTAGCGTCGGTGGAATGAGGACCGCGGCTTCGAGGGCCGCCTCCGTTGTGTTGGCGGCGACGGTTCTGCTGTCATGCACGTCGGCGACCCCTGCCCCCTCCGGGAAGGCCGGCGGCTCGTCCTCGCCGCCGGGTCCCGAGACCCCGACTCGGTCCGGCGAATCCGTGTCGGTGGCGGGCGTTCCGAGTCCCGGCGTCACCCCCGCGGAGGGAATCACCACCGAGAAGGGGATCGTCCCCGCGTCGCTCCGGCGGCCACTGCGCCTGCCCGCGCTGCGCCCCGGGGAGACGTGCCCCAGGTCGAACGGGCGACCCTACTCGAACGATCTATTCGGGGGGACGGTCCTCGGGCGGGGGCTAGTCCTGCCGCTCATCGGGCCGAATCGGGCGCGTGACGTCGCACCGGCCCGGCGCGGCGTGCTGCACTTCCGTCGCTACCCAGAGCATCCGGGCTGGTTCTACGTGAAGACGTTGTGGTTCGCATTCCCCAACTACCAGGGACCCGTGCTCATTCGAGGCCGCCAGCTCGACGGGAGCCACGACGTGGTGTTCGGCGAGGCGCCGTCGGTGGTCGATCCGGAACTCCCCGCGGGGCCGACCATCAACGGCGGCCACGGGTTCCGGGAGTGGCCCGGCGGCACGTGGCTCCGCGCGCCCGGCTGCTACGCGTGGCAGGTGGACGGGCTGGGCTTCAGCGACGTGATCGCGTTCGAGGCCACGTTCGTTCGCTCGGGATAGCCGCTCGTGAGGGCCGCGATCCCGGCTGAATCAGGGATCGCGCTCGACTGGGAGGGCCTCCCGGCGGCCCCACTCCTCCCAGCTCCCGTCGTACAGCATCGCGTCGTCGAACCCGGCGCGGTGCAGCGCGAACAGCAGCGCGCTGGCGCTGATGCCGACGCCGCACTGGGTGATGACGTCGCTGCGCTCGCGCACTCCCGCGTCGGCGAACAGGGCGCGGAGTTCCTCCGGGGGCTTCATCGTGCCGTCGTCGCGGTACAGCGAGGCCGCGGGGACGCTGCGGGCCCACGGGATCCGTCCGGCCCGGATGTCGCCCCGCGGCGTGTGGGCGACGCCCCGTGCGTCGGGCTCGACGTGGCCTGTCTCGAACCACACGGCGCGGCCCGCGTACTGCTCGGGCGGCCGAGAGTCGAGGACCACCACATCGGGCCGCTGCGCCGCATCGAGCACGTCGCCGGCGGTGGCCGGCCGGATCGCGCTGGGCCGAGGCGTCCACACGGCGCCGGCACGCGGCTCGGGCCGCTCCGCCACCACCGGGCGGCGCTCCGCCACCCATCGCTCCCAGCCGCCGTCGAGGACGTGCACCTGATCCTCATGCCCGTAGACGCGGAACGCCCACCACAGGCGGAACGGGCCGGACCCGCCTTCGTCGGCGTACGCCACGACCACGCTCTCGTTGCCGATGCCCGCCCGCTCCATGGCCGCGGAGAACACCGCCGGCGGCGCCAGCATGAACGCGAACTCCCCGTCGCGGTCGACGATGTCCGTGGACCAGTCGATGTGCGCGGCCCCGGGGACGTGCCAGGCATCCCACAGCGCACGCCCGCTGCCGTCGCCCCGCCAGCGCATGTCGACGACCACGAGCGCCGGGTCGCCCACCCGTTCCTCCAGCCAAGCGGGGTCCACCAGCACGTGCCGCACTGTACGTGACACCCGGACGGGCCGCGGGCGTGCCGGGCCAGACCTCAGATTCGCTCGTCTTCCTCCCTGATCGGGAGCGACCGTTGAGGAACGGGCGCCGAGTGCACGATCGAGGTCGTCGTGCGGCCGTGGGGAGTGAAGCGGTCGAGGATCGGCTCCAGATCGTCGATGGATCGCAGGTGCAGCTTCATGAAGTAGCAGTCCTCGCCGGTGATCCGGTAGCACTCGGTGACCTCCGGCACCTCGCGGGCGATCTCGGGGATGACGTGGAGATCCCTCGTGCTGGGGCTGACGCGCACGATCGCGGAGATCGTGTAGCCGAGCGCCCTCGGGTCGACCTCGGCACGATAGGAGACTGCCCCGCTGTCCTCGAGACGTCGCATACGCTCGGCGACCGCGGGCGGGGAGAGCCTCACCCGCCGCCCCAGCTCCGCCATCCGGAGCCTCGCGTCGGCCTGGAGCTCCTCGACGATCCGCCGGTCGATCTGGTCCAGGGGTTCGAAGCCCAGGAGGCTCCTATTCGATCGTTTCGACGGTGATTCGACCTCATATGCCATCGCTTTTCCATTCTCGCATCCGTGTGACCTTCGTATTCTGCACCCGTGCGCGGGCTACCACAAGGGGCCGAGACTCGGGATTCCCCGGATCCGACCCGGTGCGAGAAGCTTCGACGGCTGCCGCCCCAGTGCTTCTTCCTCGTGAGCGCGGTCTTCCACTACCTCGGCCCGTCGTTCGCCGTGCTCCTGTTCGCGCGGGTGGATGTGCTCGGGGTGGCGTGGCTCCGCATCGTGAGCGCGGCGGCGGTGTTCGCGCTCTGGCGGCGCCCCTGGCGGACCGTCCGGAGGCTGGACCGCGGGGAACGGTGGGTTCTGGTTGGGCTGGGAGCGGTGCTCGCCGCGATGAACTCGGTGTTCTACCTCGCCGTGGACCGACTGCCGCTTTCCACCGTGGGGGCGATCGAGTTCCTGGGGACGGTGCTCCTTGCGGCCGTCGGCGCTCGGACCAGGCGCAACGCTGCGGCGCTCGTGCTGACCACGCTCGGGGTGGCCATCATCACCGACCTCCGTATCCAGGGACAACCTCTCGGGTTCGTGTTCGCCTTCACGAACTGCGCCCTGTTCGGGCTCTACGTGATCCTCGGCCACCGGATCGCCAACGTCGCGGCGGAAGATCGGCGGCCGCACGGACGGCCGATGACGGGGGTCGATCAACTCGGCGCCTCGATGCTCGTCGCGGCGGTGGCGGTGACCCCGATCGGGGTGAGTCATGCGATGGCAGCCTTCACCCACCCCACGCTCCTCCTGGCCGGAGCTGGCGTGGGTGTCTGCTCCTCCGTCATTCCCTACGTCACCGATCAGCTGGCGATGGCGAGGCTCCCGAGGGCCACCTTCGCCCTGATGCTCGCGCTCCTCCCGATGTTCGCGACGATCATCGGGGCGATCGTGCTCGGCCAGGTCCCCACCCCTCAGGATCTGGTCGGGATCGTCCTCGTGATCGGAGGCCTGGCGCTGCATCAGAGCCGGACCGACCGAAAGGAGGCGACATGCAGTACGTGACATTGGGATCGTCGGGGCTGAAGGTGTCGCGGACCTGTCTGGGCATGATGAGTTACGGCGACCTCGCCGAGCGTCGTTGGCACTTGAGCGAAGAGCAGGCCGAGCCGATCGTGCGGCGAGCGGTCGAGGCCGGAGTCACGTTCTTCGATACCGCCGACATGTACTCCGACGGAGCGAGCGAGGAGATCACCGGAAGGCTGCTCGGGAAGCTGTTCCACCGCCGGGAGGACTACGTGCTCGCCACGAAGGTCTACTACCCGATGGGCCCCGGACCGAACGACGGGGGCCTGTCCCGCAAACACGTCCTCGCCGCCATCGATGCCTCCCTCAGGCGGCTGGGAACCGACTACGTCGACCTGTACCAGATCCACCGGTGGGACTACGAGACACCGATCGAGGAGACCATGCAGGCGCTGCACGATGTGGTGCGATGGGGCAAGGCCCGTTACATCGGAGCCTCGAGCATGTTCGCGTGGCAGTTCGCGAAGGCGCAATCGATTGCTCGGGCGGAGGGGTGGACGAGGTTCGCGTCGATGCAGAACTACTACAACCTGGTGTATCGGGAGGAGGAGCGGGAGATGATCCCGCTCTGCGTGGATCAAGGGGTGGGGCTCATCCCCTGGAGCCCGCTGGCTCGTGGGCTGCTCGCCGGCACCCGGGGACGGGGTGGTGAGCGGCATACCCTCAGGGCAGAGAACGATCCGTACGCCGAGACCCTGTACGGCGAGCAGGACTTCGACGTGGTGGATGCGGTGCGAGCCGTCGCCCGCGAGCGTGACCTGCCATCAGCCCAGATCGCTCTGGCGTGGCTGCTCGGGAAGCGCGCCGTGAGCGCCCCGATCGTGGGCGCGACCAAGGTCCAGCACCTGGAGGATGCGGTCGTCGCGGTTGACGTGAGGCTGAGCAAGGACGAGGTGGCGAGGCTCGAGGCCCCCTACCGTCCTCACCCTGTCCTCGGCCATTCGTAGTTGTGGCGAGGCGAAGGCCTGGTTGGATGCGAGAGTATTTCCCTGGAACTCAGGAGAGGACCCATGGCCGACACCGCCGTCGTCTACGCCGAGTCACGCGACAGCCTCCGAGAGCTGGTCGCAGGGCTGTCGAACGAGGAGCTGGCCACGAACGTGCCCGCCACCCCCGCGTGGTCGGTCCGCGACGTCGTCGCGCACCTGGTCGGGGAGGCCCGGATCACGAACACCGGGGACGCGCCGGCCGAGTTCCGGCTCCTCGAGTCGCTCCGGGACCCGGTGCAGGCCGACCTCCGGGACCAGGTCAACGCCCGGGAGGTGGCGCGCCGGCGCGAGGTGCCGTTCCCGCAGGTCCTCGGGGAATGGGACGAGCTGGTCGAGCGCCTGATGCCGAAGCTCCGGGGCGAGGAGCCCTTCCCGCTCCCGGAGCCGTTCCTGGACTCGATCCTGGTCACCGATCTCGCCGGCCACGGGCAGGACATCCGGGGCGCGCTGGGCCGGCCCGGCGAGCGCGACTCGGCGGCGTGCCGCATCGGGCTGGCCTCGTTCGCCGTGGCGCTGGGTTTCCGGCTCGACTCGCTCGGGATCCCGGCCCTGCGCCTGCGGTATGACGGCAAGGAGCGCCTGTGCGGGACCACCGAGCCCGCCGCCGCCCTGACCGCGGAGCACTTCGAGCTGTTCCGGGCGCTCGCCGGGCGGCGGAGCCGGCGGCAGATCGAGGCGCTCGACTGGGAGGGCGACCGCGAGCCATACGTCCCGCTCGTCCCGGCCTACGGCGAGCGGTTCGACGACGTCCTGGAGTGAACCGGGCGTCGACCAGCGGCCCGCCTTCCTGTAACGAAGGCTTCGCCCGTTCCGACTAGGCTTGCGGGCTCGGTACCACCCGCCCGAGCAGCTCGAGGAGTATCCCATGGCCATCGACGAAGAGGAACTCCGTCCCGACGTGGTCGTCCATGCCGCGGAGGCCACGCCCCACAAGCACGAGGAGCAGTCCGAGCTCGAGCGCCTGTGCATCAACACGATCCGGACGCTCGCCATGGACGCCGTGCAGAAGGCGAACTCCGGCCATCCGGGGACGCCGATGGGCATGGCGCCGGTCGGCTACACGCTGTTCACGCGGTTCCTGAAGCACGACCCCGGCGACCCGTCGTGGCCGGACCGCGACCGGTTCGTGCTGTCCGCCGGCCACGCCTGCCTGCTGCAGTACGCGCTGCTCCACCTGACCGGATACGACCTGTCGCTCGACGACATCAAGAGCTTCCGGCAGTGGGGCTCGAAGTGCGCCGGGCACCCCGAGCGCGGCCTGTGCCCCGGCGTCGAGGTGTCCACCGGCCCGCTCGGCCAGGGGGTGGCCAACGGCATCGGCCTGGCCATCGCCGAGCGCATGATGGCCGCCCGCTTCAACCGGCCCGGCCACGAGATCGTGGACCACCACACGTACGTGATCTGCGGCGACGGCGACCTGATGGAGGGCGTCAGCTCGGAGGCGGCGTCCCTGGCCGGCAACCTCCACCTCGGCAAGCTGATCATGTTCTACGACGACAACCACATCTCGATCGAGGGCTCCACCGAGCTCGCGTTCCGCGAGCAGGTCGGGAGGCGCTTCGAGGCGTACGGCTGGCACGTGCTGGAGGTCTCCGACGCGAACGACCTGGGCGAGCTGGAGGAGGCCATCCGCACCGCGCAGTCGTTCGGCGACCACCCCTCGCTGATCGTGGTGCGCTCCGTGATCGGGTTCGGCGCGCCCCACAAGCAGGGCACGGCGTCGGCGCACGGCTCTCCGCTGGGCGACGAGGAGATCGCCGCCGCGAAGCAGAACCTGGGCTGGCCGTACGAGGAGCCGTTCTCCGTCCCCGACGAGGCCCTGCGGTACTACCGCGAGTCAGGCAGCCGCGCCGCGCAGCAGCACGTGGAGTGGAAAGAGCGATTCGCTGCCTTCGAGGCCGAGCGTCCGGACGGCGCCGCCGAGTTCCGCCGGGTGACGGCCGGCGAGCTGCCGGCGAAGTGGGAGTCCGCGCTGCCGTCCTTCCCCACCGACAAGCCCCTGTCGACGCGCGTGGCGTCCGGCCAGACGCTGAACGCGATCGCGGAGGCCGTCCCGGAGCTGGTGGGGGGCTCGGCGGACCTCGCGCCCTCGACCGAGACCTACCTGAAGGGCTACGCCGACATCGCCACCGAGGACTTCTCGGGACGGAACTTCCACTTCGGCGTGCGCGAGCACGGCATGGGCTCCGTGATGAACGGCATCGCAGCGCACGCCGGCCTGCGCATCTACGGCGGCACGTTCTTCGTGTTCTCCGACTACATGCGCCCAGCGGTGCGCATGGCCGCGCTGCAGGAGCTGCCGGTCGTGTACGTGTGGACGCACGACTCCATCGGCCTCGGCGAGGACGGCCCCACCCACCAGCCGATCGAGCACCTGGCCTCGCTGCGGGCGATGCCCGGGCTGACGGTGATCCGGCCGGCCGACGCGAACGAGACCGCCCAGGCATGGCGGGTGGCCCTGCAGCGGCGGCACGGGCCCACCGCGCTGGTGCTGTCCCGCCAGAACCTCCCGGTGATGGCCGACGTGCCCCGCACGGCCGTGGAGCTCGGCGCGTGGGTCGTGGAGCGGGGCGACGACGTCGTGCTGGTCGCGAGCGGCTCGGAGGTCCAGCTGGCCGTCGCCGCTCGTCGGCAGCTCTCGGACGACGGCGTGTCCGCCCAGGTCGTGTCCATGCCCTCCTGGGAGCTGTTCGAGCAGCAGGACGACGACTACCGGACCCAGGTGTTCCCGTCCGGCGTTCGCGTTGTGGCGATCGAGGCGGGGTCGCCGTTCGGCTGGTCACACTACGCCGACGCGACCGTCACGCTCGACCACTTCGGGGCCAGCGCGCCCGCCGACCGGCTGTTGCAGGAGTTCGGCTTCACCCCGGAGAACGTCGCCGCCCGCGCGAAGGGCCTGCTGGGCAAGGGCAAGAAGGAGTGAGCGGATGAACCCACTGCAGGAACTGCACGGCGCCGGCCAGAGCGTGTGGCTCGACTTCCTCCGCCGGACAATGGTCACCGGCGGGACGCTCGAGCGGCTCCGCGACGGCGACGACCTCACCGGCGTCACCTCGAACCCGTCGATCTTCGCCAAGGCCATCGGCGGGTCGACCGACTACGACGGCGTCATCGACGAGATCGCCGACACCAGCCAGGTCGACGCCCTCGGCCTGTTCTACGACCTGGCGCTGGTGGACATCCAGCTCGCCGCCGGCGTGCTCCGGCCCGCGTACGACGCGTCGAACGGGCGCGACGGGTTCGTCTCGTTCGAGCTCGAGCCCCGCCTGGCCCGCGACACGGACGGGTCGATCGCGGCCGCGAAGCAGCTGTGGGCGCGCATCGACCGCCCGAACGTGATGATCAAGGTCCCGGCCACGCCCGAGGGCCTGCCGGCGATTTCTGAGCTCATCGCCGCCGGCATCAACGTGAACGTCACGCTGCTGTTCAGCGTGGACGCGTACGAGCGCGTGGCCGCGTCCTACATCGCCGGGCTGGAGACCCGCCTGGCGGCCGGCCAGCCCCTCGACCACGTCGCCGGCGTGGCCTCGTTCTTCGTGTCCCGGGTGGACACCGCGATCGACGCGAAGCTGCCCGAGGGCTCGCCGCTGCGGGGGAAGGCCGCGATCGCCAACGCCAAGTCCGCGTACGCGAAGTTCCGGGAGATCTTCGCCGGCGAGCGGTGGCAGCGGCTCGCCGACGCCGGCGCGCAGGTCCAGCGGCCGCTGTGGGCCTCGACCTCGGTGAAGGATCCGGCCTACCCCGACACGATGTACGTCGAGGAGCTCGCCGGGCCGGACACGGTGAACACCATGCCGGCGGCGACCATGGACGCGTTCCGCGACCACGGCGTCGTGCGGCCGCACGCCGTGGAGGAGAACCTGGACGCGGCCCGAGCCATGCTCGCCGAGCTCACCCAGCAGGGTGTGGACCTGAAGGAGGTCACCGCCACCCTGCTGACGGAGGGCCTGGCCTCCTTCGAGAAGGACTTCGACAAGCTCGTCGAGACCCTGAACGCCAAGCTGAGGGAGGTCCGTGCGGGCCTGGCGAAGTACGCCGACTCGCTCGGGTCGCTGGAGCCCGCGGTTCGGGGTCGCCTGCAGCGCATGGCGTCCGGCGACGTCCTGCTGCGCATGTGGCGCAAGGACCACACCGTGTGGAAGGACGACCCCACCGAGATCACCAACCGGCTGGGGTGGCTGACGGTGGCCGACCTCCTGCACGAGCACGTGGACGACTTGGAGGGGTTCGCCAAGCAAGCCGCTGCCGACGGCTACACGACGGCGGTGCTCCTGGGGATGGGCGGCTCGTCGCTGGCGCCCGACGTGTTCTCCCAGACGTTCGGCGCCGCCGACGGCGCCCTGCGGCTGACCGTGCTCGACACGACCCACCCGGCCACCGTCACGCGGTTGACCGACGACCTCGACCTCGAGCACACGCTGTTCATCGTGGCGTCGAAGTCGGGCACCACGACCGAGACCCTCAGCCACTTCTCCCACTTCTGGTCGCTGGCTCCCCGCGGCGAGCAGTTCGTCGCGATCACCGACCCCGGGACGCCGCTCGAGAAGCTGGCCGCCGACCACGGCTTCCGGGCGACGTTCAGGAACCCCGACGACATCGGCGGGCGGTACTCGGCGCTGTCGTACTTCGGCCTGGTCCCCGCCGCACTGATCGGCATGGACCTCCACGGACTGCTCGACCGCGCCGAGGAGATGGAGTGCGCGAACGACGGCTGCGTGGCCGTCGCCGACGCGCCGGCGGCGCTGCTCGGCGCCGTGATGGGCGAGGGCGCGCTGGCCGGGCGGGACAAGCTCACGCTGTTCCTGCCGCCCGAGGTCGCCTCGTTCGGGAGCTGGGTCGAGCAGCTCATCGCGGAGTCCACCGGCAAGGAGGGCAAGGGCATCCTGCCGGTGGTCGGCGAGGACCTCGGCCCGCCGGAGGTCTACGGCGACGACCGGGTGTTCGTCGCGATCGGCGAGCACGACGGCCTCGACGCGCTGGCGGACGCCGGGCACCCTGTCGTGCGGCTGCGGTACGACGGCCCGCTGCAGATCGGCGGGGAGTTCTTCCGGTGGGAGCTGGCGACGGCCATCACCGGGCACATCCTGGGCATCAACGCCTTCGACCAGCCGAACGTGGCCGAGGCCAAGGCCGCGACGAGGGAGATCTTGGAGCAGGGCGCCGGCGAGGAACCCGACTTCGACGACCTCGACGCGCTGCTCGCTCAGGTGAAGCCCGGCGACTACGTGGCGATCATGGCGTACCTCGACCGCACCGAGGACACCGAGGACACGCTCCAGCGGGCGCGAATGACGCTGCGCGACCGGCTGCACGTGGCCACGACCCTCGGGTTCGGGCCGCGGTTCCTGCACTCGACCGGGCAACTCCACAAGGGCGGTCCGAACACCGGGGTGTTCATCCAGGTCGTCGACGACGACAGGGAGAGCGACCTGGAGATCCCGGGCCGACCCTACACCTTCGGCACGCTGATCGACGCGCAGTCCCTGGGCGACCTGCGCTCGCTCCGGGCGCACGACCGGCGGGTGGCGCGGGTGACGCTCGACGCACTGGTGGCCACGACGTGAACGCGACCGCGGCTTGGCCGGCGCCCGTCGCGGGGAGGCTGGACGCGCCCCGGATCCGTGCGTATGGTCTGCTCCGGGCCCGGCCACGCGCCGGGCGGGGGAGCATCGTGGCCGAGGACATTCGAGAGCTCGCCGTGGAGGAACCAGCCGCCACGCCGCGGGACGCCGAGCTGGTCGGGCGCCTCCTGGCCGGAGACGAGGCCTCCTTCATGTCGCTGGTCGAGATGTACCAGGGCCCCATGGCCCGCCTGGCCCGGAACTACGTCCCCTCCCGCGACGTCGCCGACGAGGTGGTCCAGGAGACGTGGGTGGCGGTCCTCCAGGGCCTGCCCCGGTTCGAGGGCCGGTCCTCGCTCAAGACGTGGATCTTCCGGATTCTGGTCAACCGGGCCGTCAGCCGGGGGACGCGCGAGCGCCGCGCGGTCCCGTTCTCGTCGCTGTTCGACGCGGCCTCGGACCCGTTCGAGCCCGCCGTCGACCCCGACCGGTTCCGGGGACAGGACGAGCGGTGGCCCCACGGATGGATATCGCCGCCGCAGCCCTGGGACGAGATCCCCGAGCAGCGCCTGGAGTCCCGCGAGACCCTGGCGCGCGTCGCCGCGGCCATCGAGACACTGCCCCCCGCCCAGCGCGAGGTGATCACGATGCGCGACGTCGACGGGTTCTCCTCCCAGGAGGCGTGCGCGGTCCTCGGGATCACCGAGGTGAACCAGCGCGTGCTGCTGCACCGGGCCCGCTCGAAGGTGCGGCGCGCCCTGGCCGAGTACCTCACCGGCGAGCCGCACGGGGAGGCATCGTGAGGTTCCTCCGCCGCCGCCGAGGCCGCCACGGCCAGGTCGTCGAGGACGCCGCCGCGATGCCCTGCCGCGAGCTCGTGGAATGCATCACGGAGTACCTCGAGGGCACGCTGCCGGAGCCCGACCGGGCCCGGTTCGACGAGCACCTCCAGGCCTGCCCCAACTGCACCGCCTACCTGGACCAGATGCGCACGGTCCTGCGCCTCTCCGGCCGGCTCACCGACGAGGAGATCCCGGAGCCGGCCCGCGCGGACCTCCTGCGCGTGTTCCGGGAGTGGAAGACGGCCTAGCTCGGGCCGGCGGATGCCGGAGCCTCCGCGGACCATTCCTGGCCGGGGGCGGACTTCCGGATCAACGAGAGCGCGAGCACCGGGAACAGCACGACCGACAGCAGGCCGGCCGCGACGAGCGCTGCGGCGGTCGCCGGGCTGACCTTGTGCAGGGCGAGCCCGATCTGGGTGGCGGCCACGATGAACGGCAGGGACGTGGCCTGCAGCAGCGCTGCCGCGATGACGCGCCTGCGGTCGACCACGCTCCGGTACAGCAGCGCGGGGACCCCTCGGACCACCAGCAGCGCCGCCAGGAAGACCGGGATGCGCAGGATCGTCGACGCGCTCGAGAACAGGGCGCTGAGGTTGAACGACAGCCCGCTCGAGACGAAGAACACCGGGATGAACAGGCCGAACCCCATGGCCTCGAGTTTCAGGCGGAAGTTCGGGTGGGTCATGGTCCGGTCCCGGTCGACCAGCGACAGCACGGCGCCGGCCATGAACGCCCCGAGGATCGTCTCGAGGCCGAAGTTCTCGGCCAGCGCCACGAACGCGAGGAGCAGGACCATCGCGCCGCGCACGCGGATCTGCGCGGTCGTGTCCTGCAGTCGGTTCAGCACCTCGGTCAGGCGCATCGACCGTCCCGCGCGCGCCACCGCGTACCCCACCGCGGCGATCAGCAGCACGAACATCCCGAGCAGGATCAGCTTCGTGCCGGCGCCGCTCGACTCCTTGGAGAACAGCAGCGACAGCAGGATCACCGCACCGAAGTCCGCGATGGTCGACCCCGCGATCACGAGCAGCCCGAACTGCGACGTCGTCTCACCGGCATCCTTCAGCACCGCGGCCACCAGCCCCAGGGACGTCGCCGCCAGGATGATCCCGACCAGGACGGCCGACTGGACCTGACCCGCCGCGTGCAGGGCGAACCCGATGGCCAGCCCGAGCGCGAGCGACACGACGAACCCGGTGGTCGTCAGCCGGAGCACCCGGCCGCGCAATCGGGTGACGTCCACCTCCAGCCCGGCCAGGAACAGCAGGAACGCCAGCCCCACCAGCGCCACCACCTGGATGACGACATCGAGCTGCACCCAGTTCAGCACCGACGGCCCGATCACGATCCCGAGGGCGATCTCGAAGACGGCCGAGGGGATCTTCACCTTCGGGAACAGCCCGAGCACCAGCGGGGAGGCGAACGCCACCGCAGAGACGATCAGCAGCCCGGAGAACGACACGTCCGGCATCGCCTTCGAGTCTCGCCCGCGGCGCCCGGCGTTACGCCCCCAGCTCGGTCGGCAGCTGGTACCCGAGCAGCCTGGCCAGGCCGGCGACGGGCGTCACCGACGCGCGCTGCAACCAGGCGGGCACGACGGGGAGAGCACCCTCGCGCAGGTACGTGTGCCCGACCAGCGCGGCCAGCAGCGGGTCCTGGGGAATGCCCCACCGATTCGTCCTGCGCGTGCGCGCCAGCGCCCACAGGTCCACGAACAGGTCCTCCATCCGCAGCGCCGGCCGGAACTCGATCACCATGCGCGCGTCGCGATCGGTCGGGTTCCACAGCCGGTGCGGAACGCGGGCCCGGACGGCGAGGCTCCGACCGGCGCCGAACTCGATACGGGACCGCCGGATGCGGAACGCGAACGTGCCCTCCAGCACGTGGTACCGCTCCTCCTGGAACCGGTGCACGTGCGCCACCGGCACTCCCCCACCGGGCGCCAGCGTGAACTCGAACGACATCAACTCGCCCCCGGTGTCGGCGGCAGTTTGCAGGAACGTCAACCGCTCTCCCGTCACCGGGTTCTCGATGGTCTGGCCGGCTCCCGCCACGGCATGCATGGTGGCAGGCGGGATGACCGCCGACCGGAGTCAGCCGCCTGCCGCGAGGACTGTCCGATACAGCTCGACGGTGCGGTCGGCCACCGCGCTCCACGTGAAGTGCTCGAGGACGCGGCGGCGGCCGGCCGCGCCCATCTGCCGGGCCCGGTCCGGGTCGGCGACCAGCTGATCGACGGCTGCCGCCAGGTCCCGGGCGAACCGGTCCGGGTCGGCGGGCTCGCCGGTGCCGTCGTCGCGCTGGTCCACCGGGACCAGGAGGCCGGTCACGCCGTCGTCGACCACCTCCGGGATGCCCCCGATTGCCGACGCAACCACGGCCGTGCCGCACGCCATGGCCTCGAGGTTCACGAGGCCGAGCGGCTCGTAGACCGACGAGCACACGAACACGAGCGCGCGAGACAGGAACTGGATGACGTCGGGACGGGGCAGCATCGCGTCGATCCACACGATCCCGCCGCGAGCGCGGCGCGCGTCATCAACCGCGGCGGCCATCTCCCTGCCGATCGCGGGCGTGTCGGGGGCGCCGGCCAGCAGGACCACCTGCGCCGCCGGGTCGATCCACGCCGCAGCCCGGGCCAGGTGGACGATTCCCTTCTGCCTGGTGATCCGTCCGACGAACAGCACGAGGGGCCGGTCGGGGTCGACGCCGGCCGCCCGCACGGCCGGGTCGTCTTCCACCGGACGGTACTCCTCGGCGTCGATCCCGTTGTGGATCACGTGGATCCGCTCAGTATCGACGGCCGGGTAGGTGCGCAGGAGGTCGTCGCGCATCGCGCCCGACACCGCGATCAGCGCGTCCGCGGATTCCACGGCCGTCCGCTCGCACCACGACGAGATCGCGTACCCTCCCCTGCCGAGCTGCTCGGCCTTCCACGGCCGGAGCGGCTCCAGGCTGTGCAACGTCATGACGTGCGGCACGCCGTGCAACAGGCGCGCGAGACGGCCGGCCATGTTCGTGTACCACGTGTGGCTGTGGACCACGTCGGCGCTGGTCGCCGATGCGGCCATCGCCAGGTCCACCGACAGCACCTCGAGCGCCGCGCCCGCGCCTTCCAGATGGGGCCACGCGGCCACGGCACGGACGTCGATCTGCGGGTCCGGCGGGCGGGCCTTACCGAAGCACCGCACCGACACGTCCACGCGCCGGGCCAGCTCGCGAGACAGGTACTCGACGTGCACGCCGGCCCCCCCGTAGACCTCGGGCGGGTACTCGCGGGTGAGAAGGGCGACCCTCACGAAGGGTCGTGCCGGGCGCCGGCCCGCAACCCGGCCGCGAACCACGCCGGGTAGGTGGCCAGGATCGCGGCCGACGCCGCGTGCGTGGCTGGCGAGGGGTTCCGGTGGTCGAAGTGGAACACGCCGGAGTTCAGCATCCAGTCACGCCCGGACTCAGCGCGACACATCTCCCAGATCCACCGGGTCCACTCCCGGTTCAGGTACAGCGAGGTGGACGTCACCAGGAACCCGGCGACGGTCGTGAACCCCAGGAAGCGCCGCGCCGTCCGGCGGCGTTCCGGTGACAGGCGGCGCGTGAGCTTCGCGGCCAGCCACCCGGAGCCAACCAGCATCGGCGGGTCGAGCAGGTAGCTGTCGTACGGGATCACGTCGCGCTCACCGGGCGGAGCATACGCGGGCCCACGGGGGCGCTCACCATTCCTCGAGCATCCGGTGCGCCGCCCTCGTCGCGAAGGCCATGATCGTCACCTGGGGGTTCACACCGAGCGAGGTCGGGAACACGCTGGCGTCGGGAACGACCAATCGCTCCGCCGCGGCGACCCGGCCGTACCCGTCGACCACGCTTCCCATCGGAGCCGTCCCCATGGGATGGTACGCGGTGAGGCGCAGCGCGCTCGCCGGAAGGTCCCGCCTGAGCGCCGCCTCGGCCTCGGCCGGCGATCGCAGCACGCCGGTCCCGGCGACCATCGGGTGAACCTCCTTCGCGCCGGCCGCGAACAGGACTCTCGCCGCCAGCAGCATCCCGTCCAGCATCCGCCGCGTGTCGTAGCCGTTCAGCGAGTACGCCATCAGCGGCGTCCGGCCCGCGCCCAGGTCGACGACGCGGCCTCGCGAGGAATCCGACACGAGCAGGCCCAGCACGGCCGTGTTCCCGATCCGGGACAGCATCCGCTTGCGCTCCAGCCCCGACAGCCCCAGCCCCGACTCCGCGTACCCCAGCCCTGGCGGCGGGAACGTGGCCTCCAGCATCACGCCCCGGTCGGCCATGGCGTCGATGCCGTAGCTCTGCATGACGCCGCGCCAGCCGCGGATCTCCTCGTCGTACAGCCCGGCCAGCGCGCCGGCGGGGTGGATGTGGAGGTTCCGGCCGAGGCCGGCCGGGCGAAGCCCACTGCGCCGCAACAGTCCCGGTGTCAGCGGCGCCCCAGCAGCCACCACCACGGCGCGCCGGGCCCGCAGCGTGAACCTGCCGGCCGGTCGCCCCCGCTCGTCGAGCACCGAGCCCTTCACGCCCACCGCCCTCCCCCGGTCGAACAGCACCCGGACCGCCCGGAGCCCGGCGAACACCACCGCGCCGGCCTCCACCGCCTGGGGCAGGTAGTTCAGGTGGACGCCGCGCTTCCCGTCAACCGGGCACCCCGCGGTGCACACCCCCGAGCCGCGGCACCCGTGGCCGTTCCGATCGAGCGGGAACCCCGTGACCCCCAGGGCCTTTGCGCCGCGATGGACGGTCAACCCGTTGTTCCCCATGACCTCCCACGGGACCGGCGCCACGCCCAGCGTGCGCTCGACGTCCTCGTACAACGGGCCGAGGTCGTCCGGGGTGATGTCGGCGCCGTGCTCGGCGGCCCACGAGGCCACCACGTGGTCCGGGGTCCGGAAGCACGTCCCGGAGTTCCCCACCGTGCTCCCGCCCACGGCCCGGCCGAGCGGCAGGAGGATCGGCGGGCGGCCCACCGTGAACGTCGCGGCGCCGTCGCGCCACAGCAGCGGCATGCGGTCCATCTCCTGCCCGACGAACTCGTCACGGGTGTGTACGCGGCCCTCCTCGATCACGGCGACCGACCAGCCGGCGCGGGCCACCTCGCGGGCCATCGGCGCCCCGCCGGCACCCGAGCCCACGATCAGGGCGTCGAAGTCCTCGTCCAGGCCGGCCAGCTCCGACCCCTCGCGGACCGGCAGCGGCTCGGCCGGCGGCAGCGGCGCGGTCAGCGGCACCAGCTGGCCGGGCCCGACGCCGAGCGCCGCCCCCACCTCCGCCGTCCCCGTGTAGGCCAACAGCATCAAGAGCTTCAGGGCTGCGCTGGCCTGCCCGAGCGATCCCGGCATCCGGTCGAGCCGCTCGATCACGCGCTCCCGTTCCCCGGCCGAAAGCCGCGAGAAGGCGGTCCTGCGCCCGGAGGCGAGCGGCATCCATTCCAGGACCGCCAGCTGGGCGTTCACTCCCTGGCGGATGGCCCAGGGGAGACGATCGATCAGCTCGGCGGCACGCCGTGCGGTGGGCACCGCGTCGCCCGCAGGAAGCGCCGCGGCGGCAGGGTCGTCACCGCCTGCAGGAACCAGCGTGGCCGCCAGCGCCTCCAGGGTCCTCGCTCTCGCCGATCCTTCCACGCCGCGACCCCGCCCCCCCGGCGGCCCGCCACCAGGCGCCCGGATCGTACCCGCATGCCAGGCCTCTGGTAAGAGCCCATTCGCTTCCACCTCTCGGCTACCCTGTTCATCTGTTTCCGCTTGCCGGGGCCGGAGCCGTGCGCGGACTGCATCTGCGATGGTCACGAGACGGGTCTCGTCCCCGGGCTCTTCCTCAGCGCGAAGGCCCCGTAGCCGACCACCGACGAGGGGTCTCCAGCAGTGTCGGCCGAGGTCCGGAGGTCGAGGAGATCGAACACGAGGTTCCGCCTCCGGGCAAACGTCATGAGCCCGCGCAGCGCGTGCGCACCGCAGGCCGAGTCCGCGCTCAGCGCCGCGGGGTCGCGGTCGAGCACCGCCTTCGCCGTCCGGTCGTCTCGGGCCCTGGCCGAGTCCTGATCCAGGTGGTGGCTGAGGTCGGTGCTGACCACGATCAGTGTCCCCGGCACGTCCGCCAGAGCCTGGGTCAAGGATGCGATCTCCTCCGGGTCGCTCTCCCCCACCGCCACGGGAAGCACCAACAGGTCGTCGCCGAGGATCCGCTGGAGGAACGGCAGCTGGACCTCGATGGCGTGGTCCGGGAAGTGCGGCCCGTCATCGACCGCCGACCCGTGCGCGGCGGCTTCGGCGCGGAGCTCCCTGTCCATCTCGACTGTTCCCAGCGGAGTGGCCCAAGCGGCCGCCTCCGGCACCGCCGTGCCCGCCAGCGGCACGAAGTGTGCCGGCCCGAGGATCGCGACCCGGGACGGCCGAGCCGTCATTCCCGCGGTCAAGGTGTAGGCCGTCGCCGCGATCGGACCGGAGTAGACGTAGCCGGCGTGGGGAGCTACCAGCGCGACCGGATCAGGCCCCTCCGGCCGGGGGTCAGCTGCTGCCAGCAGGACGTCCACCATGGCGGCCAGGGTCCGGGGCTCGCCGGGATAGAAGGTGCCCGCGGCGACGGGCAGGCGGACCTCGGACCGCGTCACTCCACGCGCAGCAGAACCGGCAGGCGCCGGGGGCCCCAGTCGCCCGGCGGGCCGTCGAAGACGCCCGGGCACGGCTCGCCGCAGGCCGTGCACCGTCCGTCGGCCGTCAGGTTCCACGCGCCCAGCCGGTACCAGTCGCGTTCGACCAGCTGCTGGCCGCAGTCGTGACAGAGGGTGCTGCCGCCGTCGGTGTCGTGCACGTTCCCCGTGTACGCGTACCGGACGCCGTTTTCGATCGCGATCCGCCGGGCCCTGGTGAGGGTCTCGGCGGAGGTGTGCGGGAGGTCCATCATCTTGAAATCCGGGTGGAACGCCGTGAAGTGCATGGGCACGTCCGGCCCCAGGCGCTCCACCACCCACCTGGTCATCGCGTCGATCTCCTCATCGGCGTCGTTGGTCCCGGGGATCAGCAGGTTCGTGATCTCGAACCAGACGTCGGTCTCGTGCTTCAGATACTGCAGGGTGTCGAGCACCGGATCACGGTGCCCGAAGCACACGCGGTGGTAGAAGTTCTCGGTGAACCCCTTGAGGTCCACGTTCGCCGCGTCCATGTGCCGGTAGAACTCGGCACGCGGCTCGGCGCACATGTAGCCGGCCGTGACCGCCACCGCCTTGAGACCGCGATCGCGAGCCGCGTCGGCCGCGTCCATCGCGTACTCCATGAAGATGACCGGGTCGTTGTAGGTGAACGCGATGCTCCGGCACCCCAGTCGTTCCGCGGCGCCGGCGATGTCGTCCGGGGAGGCGGCGTCGGCCAGCGTGTCGATCTCGCGGGACTTCGAGATGTCCCAGTTCTGGCAGAACCGGCACCCCAGGTTGCATCCGGCGGTGCCGAACGACAGCACGGAGGTTCCCGGGAGGAAGTGGTTCAGCGGCTTCTTCTCGATGGGATCGACGCAGAACCCGCTCGAGCGCCCGTAGGTGGTCAGGACGATCTCGTCGCCCTCCCGCATCCTGACGAAGCAGAACCCCCGCTGGCCCTCGTGCAGCTTGCACGCCCGCGGGCACACATCGCACTGCACCCGGCCATCATTCAGGCCGTGCCAGTACGTGGTGGGGTGTGTATCCGTCTCGAGGCCCATACCGTTCGCCATGTCCAGTCACATCATGGAACGGGCGACGGCCCACGACCACCCCTACCAGCAAGAGAGGGGGCCGGTCGCGCCGGCCCCCTCTTCATTGCTACTCGCTTCTCGCGCTACTTCATCTGGAACAGCGCGATGTGCAGCTGTCCGTCCGGGGGCGTGACCGTCATCCGGTAACACGCACCCTTCTGGGACGGCGTCGCCCAGTTGTAGATGTACTGGTTCGCCGTCGAGTCGTAGCGAAGCGCCGTGCCGCCAGTCGCCGCCGTGTAGTCGATGGCGTCCGTGGCGTCGCCGTTGAGGTTGCTGCAGGCGACCTTGACGACGTTGATCGTCGTCCCGGTCACGGCGTTGGTGATGTAGGCGCCGTTCGCGTCCGTCAGCTGATACTTGATCGGATAGGCCCGCCCGGCGTTGCCCACGTTCACCACGGTCGAGGTGCCGTTCAGCGGGCTCAGGAATCCACTGAAGGCTGCCCCCACGCTGTAGCTCGCCGATGCGCTGTTGGAGTTGCCGGCGTTGTCGGTCGCCGAGCAGCTGACGGAATGACTGCCGAGGCTGCTCGTGTCGACCGCCCCACACGAGGAGGTGGCCAGGCCCGATAGGCTGTCGGCCGCGTTCGCCGAGGCAGTCGCCACGCCGTTCAGCAACACGGGGTTCGGACTGACGGTCGGGTTCAGCGTCGGCTTCGTCTTGTCGATGTCGACGCCGTTCTGCGTGTCCGGCATCGTGTTGTCGGCCTTGTCGGAGCACGTCCCCGTGGCGCTCTTGTTCGTACCCTCGGTGGAGATGGTCTCGGACACGGTCGCCGCCTGGGGTCCCGACAGGGCGTCGGAGCAGTTCCAGGACAGCGTCACGTCGGTGTTGTTCCAGCCGTTGGCGTTCGCTGCCGGAGCCTGACCGGCGAAGGCGATCCCCGGATGCGTCTTGTCGACCTTGAACGCCGGGCTGGTGGCGGTTCCCGCCGCAGCGATGTTCCCGGCGAGGTCGGTGAAGGCCGGGCTGTCGACCGACAGGGTCGAACCCTCGCCGCTAGTGCTCGCGGTGCCGGTCGCGGTAAGCGAGGGACCCGCGAACCCGGACAGGTTGTCTGTCGCCGTGAACATGGCGGTGACGTCCGAGTTGTTCCACCCCGCAGCGTTGGCCGCAGGCGAGGCGCTGGTGTAGGCGACACCGGGTGCCGTCTTGTCGAGGTTGATGCCGGTGACCGTGTCCTCGGCGGTGTTGCCGGCGAGGTCCTCACAGGTCCCCGTGGCGGACTGGTCGGCACCCTCGTCGGACACGGTCTGGGTCACCGCGTTGTGGAGCAGATCGGACACGTTGTCCGTGCAGTCCCACGTCACCGTGACGTCCGAGTTGTTCCAGCCCGCCCCGTTCGCCTCGGGGCTCTGGTCGTGGAACGTGATGACCGGCACGGTCGTGTCGATGTTGATGCCGTACTGCGTGTCGCTGGCCTCGTTTCCGGCCTTGTCCTCGCAGGTTCCGGTGGACGACTGGTTGGCTCCGTCCTCCGTGAGGGTCTGGGTGACGGTTGAAGCCACGACGCCCGAGCCGCCGTCGGAGCAGCTCCAGGTCACGGTGACGTTGCCGCCGTTCCAGCCGTTGCCGTTCGCTGGGGTCCGGCTGTCGTACGAGATCAGCGGAGGGGTCTTGTCGATGTTGATGCCGCTGACCGTCGCGGTATTCGTGTTGTCCGCATTGTCGGTCGCCGTCCCGCTGACAGACTGGTTCGTGCCCTCGCTCGAGAGCGTTGTGGAGTTCGAGGCAGGCGAGGTGCCGTCGGCGACGCAGCTGGCGAGGCCGGAAGCCCCAGTCCCGGTGTCCGAGCACAGGAACGTGACGGTGACGTCGGTCTTGTTCCAGCCGTACGCGTTCGCGGAAGGACTTGCGGATCCGGAGATCGACGGCTTCGCGGAGTCCAGGTTCACGGTCGTGCTGGCGGACGCCGAGTTGCCGGCCTTGTCGTAGATGGTGTGGCTAAAGACATGCGTGCCGTCGGTAGTCGCGCTGTCCGTCGTCGGGCATGGGTCGGCCAGCCCGCTCGGGGCGTCGGAGCATGAGTAGGTCACGTCCACCGGGCTGTTGTTGTAGCCGTTGGTGTTGGCAGCGGGGCTCGGCGTTGCCGTGAACGAGGGCGCTGTGGCGTCACGCTTCACGGTGACGGAGTTGCTGTCCGTCCCTCCAGCGCTGGTTGCGGTGCAGGTCAGCGTCGTGCCCGCCGTGTCGGAACTGACGGTGGTGGTGTCACATCCGGACGAGGACGTGATGGCGGACTGGGCGTCCGTCACGCTCCACGAGACCGTCACGTTGCTCGTGTACCAGCCGTTGTTGCCCAGCGTCCCGCTGACGTTCGGCGTAATCACAGGCGGGGTCGAGTCCGACGGCGGGGCAACGTCAACGCTATAAGTGCCCGCTGTTCCCCCCGCCAGGTTGGGTGTCGCAGTGTTAGTGATGTTGAACGCAATCACGCTGAGGTCGAATGTCCCTGTAGCTTGCCCCGAAGCGACATTCACAGTGCCACTGGTCGAGAACGTGGTGGGGGGGTCCTGAGCGGCCCTGGGGAGGACCGTGAAGGTCTGCGGGTTCGAACCCGTGAACGTCCCTCCCGAAAGGGACCAGTCCCGGTTGACCTCGAAGGTCGCTGTGCCTCCCTGCCTTCCCGTGACGGACAGGTTGATCTGGATGGCCGCGCTCTGCCCAGGGGACAGATCAACCGAACCAGTGGGGGCAGTCGTGTCCACGACGGCGCTATCTACCGAACTCGCCATTGCGAGTCCAGCCGCGGACAGCACGAACAGCGCCGTCAGTGCCGACAGCGCTGGCCAGAAGAACTTGCGCGTTCGCATCCTGCTTGCTTCCCTTCTCCTCCTGGTCCGCATTCCGAAGTCTCCTCTGATAAGCCGATGAATACGGCCGCCCACGATTTCGTGCCGGCTGCAGGAGGGTGACACCTATTGGGTACAAAGGACAATGGGTCGGAGGTCTCAATCTGGTCTCATTCTTAGGCCCTAAGTCTCACCCGCAGTCGGACACGGGGCGTTGGGGCGCGAGGCGAGGTATGAACGAAAGTTGTGGATGCGGGACCTGGTGAAAGGCGTGGCGTACTCTCCGGTCGATCACTGATCGGAGTGCCGGCGTGGCAACGCCGGCAGGAAGGAGTACGCCAATGCTCAGGGTAGTCCCTGAGGACG
>WNGF01000858.1_pt1 | contig 62839 bp, 63 predicted proteins | sample 5400641 | NCBI WGS metagenome assembly WNGF01 (sample SAMN13153371, study PRJNA577476) | soil metagenome | isolation source: 80 cm soil or saprolite under grassland replicate 2 | place: USA:California | collected 2016-06-15
CGCCAAGGGCGCCTCGTTGGAGGACCCTTCAGGCCTCTTCAACTCCAGCCTCGAAGGCAACACCAGGCGTGCCATCGATTTCCATGAGGGCGACAAGATTGATGAAAAGGCGTTGAAGGCGCTCATTCGCGCCGCCGTGACCCTGAACAAGTCCACAGCCCAAAGCTAATCCACGGAATCAAACATTTTCCAGGGGCATCGCCTAACAAGTCATTCAAGGCGACCGGCTAAAGCGGGCGGCTTAACTCCAACGTAAGCTCTGTTTACAGAGTTGAATGGCGTAGGCGTCTGCGGATAGCGGCAATATGGCGGATAGCAGCATGAAGGGCGTCGAGGAAGGAGCGAAGGCGAAGGCCAAGCGCGCGTCTTGTGCAAGCGGGCCGCGCAAGCTCTCGGCCAAGGGCAAGAAGACCGCGAATGCAGGCACAAAGGCCAAGTCCCCGCCGAAGGCGGGCGCGAAGGCCAAGCCAGGTGCGAGTGAGGCCAAGCCGATCAAGCTGCGAAAAGGCGAGAAGGTCGCCGTCGTCCTCCTCTCGGGTGGCAACCCGCAAATCGCGAAGGCGGGCGGCGACGCCCCGGTTCAGGCGTACATCGCCGCGATGCCGGGCTGGAAGCGCGACCTCGGGAAGCGCCTCGACGCGCTCATCGTGCGGAACGTGCCCAACGTGCGCAAGGCGGTGAAGTGGAACTCGCCGTTCTATGGCATCGAGGGCCAGGGTTGGTTCCTGTCGTTCCACGTCTTCACCCACTACGTCAAGGTGACCTTCTTCAGCGGCACGTCGCTGCGACCGGTCCCGCCCGGCGCCAGCAAGCACAAGGGCGTGCGCTACTTCGACATCCACGAAGGCGACGAGCTCGACGAGGCGCAGATGGCGAACTGGGTGAAGCAGGGCGCCGCGTTACCCGGGTTTCTCGCGCCTTGACCCTTCTATCTGCCGCTGCCGGCCGCGGAGCCTCGCCTGGGTCGGCGGACGGTTCTCACCTTCCCGCTGCTTCCGCCTCCGCAGAAGAACTGATCGCCGCCATCGGACTCGAGCCCCGACACGCCCACTCCAGCCGGCATCTCGAGCCTCTCCAGGACCTCTCCCGTTCGAGGATCGACTCGCCTCAAATCGCTCTCGTCGCCTTCCCAGGTGCCGTGCCAGAGCTCGCCGTCGACCCAGGTGACCCCGGTGACGACGCGGTTGGATTCGATGGTGCGAAGAATCGCCCCTGTTTGCGGATCGACTTGATGGATCTTCCGGCCTCGATGCTGCCCCACCCAGAGCGTCCCTTCGGCCCACGCGAGCCCCGAGTCACCGCCGCCGCCGGGGGCCGGGATCGTGCCGAGCACGCGGCCGGTCTTCGGATCGATTTTCTGGATGCGATCCTCGGCGATCTGATACAGGTGCTGGCCGTCGAAGGCCGTTCCTGCGTGCGCGGCGACATCAATCGAGCGCAGCAGCTTCCCACTCGCCGGATCGAAGGCGTTGAGCTTGTCTCCGGTCGCAAACCAGACGTGCTGACCGTCAAACGTAACCCCATGCACGTGGTCGACACCCGGAAAGGGTCCATATTCACGGAGGATTTCGGCTGCAGATGGTTTCATGCGTCCATCCTAGTCACTCGGTAGTGGACCAGGGAGTAACAAGGTTGTCGTGAATCCCGGCACCGGCCGGGTCATCCAACGACGCGCTCGACCGCGGCCAAACGACTGCACCTTGCCTGCTGCCGCAAGCGAGTCGAGCGCCCGCTGCACGGTCCGCTGGCTGGCTCCCAGCGCAAGCGCCAGGGCGGAGCTCGACCACGATTCACCGTCGGCGAGGACGGCCAGCGCCGCTGCATGCTCCTCTTCGATGGGCCGCGCCAACACGACGATCTCGCGTGCGCGGCGCGGCACCAGCGCGAACCCTCGCTTCGTCGCGCTCACGCCGGCCAGCGTCCGAAGCGCCGTGCGAAGCCGCCCGATCTCTACTCGCAACCGCGCGCGATGCGATTCATCGGCGTGCTTTGCTCGGAATGCCCGCGTGACGAGCGTACCCCTCGGCACGTCTCCGGGCCACGCCTCGCCCAGCGCGCGTGCGAGCGCGAACAGCACCGGACGCCTTGCGAGCGAGACCACCGTGCCTGCGTCACGCACGACATAACGGCACGCGTCCACGACGAGCGCCTTCGACGCCAGTAGCGCTTCAACATCCTCGAGCAGGAGCAGCCGCTCGTCGCCACGCGCAATCAGGCGCGCCGCGGGCGTGTTCAGGACGAGGGACGCGCTTTCGACCTCCGCCGTCAGCGCCGGGATATCCGCGTCGCGCGCGGCGCGTCCGGCCCGAGCGAGCGCCGCACGCGCCGTCTTCGTGCGAAGGCGTCGCATCGCGATCCCCGCAACGACCAGCCCGTGGGCGGCCTTCAACGCGGGCGGGAAGGGCGCGGGGTCGAGTTCGGCGAGTGCAAGCTCGGCCTCGTCGAGGCGGCCGATCAGGAGCAGGCGGCGGACCTCGAGATTCCGCGCGTGCGCGGCATTTACGCGGTCGCCGTGCGCTTCGAGCGTCGCCCGCGCTGCGTCGAGCGCCTTCGCAGGCCAGCCCAGGTCGCGGGAGACGAGGGCGATCTCGGCCTCGGCGACAACGCACCTCGCGCGGGCCACGGCCTCTTTCGGACCGAAGGCGCGCGCCGCACTTCGCACGAGAGCCTTCGCTCGAACGAGATCGCCGAGCTGCGCCATCGCGATGCCTCGAAGCGCGAGCGCAGGCGCGTCGTCGCGCAAGGCGACCCGGTTCAGTGCGCCGAGGGGATCACCCGCCGCGAGCGCGCGCGCCGCGGCCGTGATCAGCGAGTCCATTGGAATCCCGCCACACTTGTAACTCCCATCGTTCGATGCCCGGTCCTAATCTATCTCACGACGACCAACCAGCACGTCGTATCGAGAACGATACAAACGACGAAGGACACAATGGAGAGAAGTACGATGACGAGACACATGATCGGGACACGTGAAGAGTGGCTCGCAGCGCGGCTCGAGCTGCTCGAGGCGGAGAAGGAATTCACGCGGCGCAGCGACGAGCTGGCGCGGCGGCGGCAGGAGCTGCCGTGGGTTCGGATCGACAAGGAGTACGGATTCGAAACCGATGAAGGGAGCGCCTCGCTGAAGGACCTCTTCCGAGGGCGCTCGCAGCTCCTCGTCTACCACTTCATGTTCGGCCCCGATTACAAAGCGGGATGCCCGTCCTGCTCGGCGATCGCGGACGGGTTCAACGGCATCGCCGTCCATCTGGCCAACCATGACGTGATGCTCTGGGCGGTCTCGCGGGCGCCGCTCGCGAAGCTCCAGGCGTACAAACGGCGAATGGGCTGGACCTTTCCCTGGGCGTCCTCGGTCGGCAGTGACTTTAACTTCGACTTCAACGTCTGGTTCACCGAGGAGCAATGGCGCGAGGGCGTCGAATACAACTACCGCCGCGAGGCAGTGTTCGAGTGGCGCGGGGGTCAGGAGGGTGGCGGCGCGGGCGCGGAGGCCAAGTTCGCGGCCATGTGCGGAACCGACGTCCCCACGTACCATCGCGAGAGGCCGGGTATGAGCGCGTTCGCGCTCGAGGACGGCGTCGTCTACCACACGTATTCCACTTACGCGCGCGGACTGGACGCACTCTGGGGCATGTACCCGTGGCTGGACCGCGCCTCCAAGGGGCGCAACGAGACCGGCGTCTGGTGGCGCCGCAACGACGAGTACGGCAAACGCTGAGCCAAGTCGTGGGTGTCGTTGGACGTGGAGTGGGAGTGATCGCGAGGCTCATGGTGCGCGTTTGAGCAGTTCGTAGGCGACCGGGTTGTCCGGGCAGGCGGCGAAGCCGCATTCCAGCAGGGTCGAAATCACGTTCAACGCGGTGAGCGCGATCACCAAGCCCACCGCGGTGCCCGCGAGCGCGCCGACCGGTTGGGGCTTGCCGTCGTCCCTGAACTGGCTGTCGAACAACAGCATCACCGCAAGCGCAATGATTGCCACGGCAAAGCCGATGAAGGCCCAGGTGTAATAATGGTAACCGAGCAGCGCCGAGCCGTAGCCTGGGTCTCCGGGCATGACATGCAACAGGATCTGCCGCGCGGCAAAAGCTGCGCCGGCGACGGCGGTCAACAGCGACACCGCATAGTGGCTGGGGCGGAGCCCGAAGCGGACATTCAGAATCGGACCCACCGCCAGCATGGCGAACTGGATGCGCTGGAGCAGGCAAAGGGGACACGGAAGCTCGTGCAGCAGCAATTGCGCCGCGAAGGCAACCAGGAGAACCAGCGCGATGGCGTAAAGGCCAAGCGCATTGAGAGCCAAGGCGAGCGATCGAGTCATGAATGCCTTTAGAATGACAGCTTCAGCGCATCGCTGGCGTGGTGCAGGTAGGTCGCGATGCACGCGAGAAACGTGACTGCAAATAATGCAAGGGCGAGCGTTCGCGTGCCCCACCAGGCAGCGACCATGACGATAATGACGGCAAGAAACAGCGCGGTGAATTCCATCGTCGTACTCTGAGATAAGCGGCGTATTCTAGAGGAGCCGGGCCCGTGCGCTACCCGTAGTTCGTGTCTGGGTCGAGCGCAGCGGGCGTAAACGCCCGACACCCCGTCCTTTCCCTCCTGGCCTCAGGACGCTAGGACCTTAGCTGATATGCAGGTGCAAGGGAGGGGCGCAATGGACGTCAATCTCGCCGGCCGGACGGCGATCATCACCGGCGCAAGCAAGGGAATCGGGCTCGCTGTCGCGACCCGGTTCGCGGCCTCTGGCGCAGAGGTTGCCATCATCGCGCGCGGGCGGGAAGCGCTCGATAACGCAGTCAAGATCATCGCGGAGAGTGGACGCGCGCGCGTCGCCGCGATCCAAGCCGATGTGGCGGTCGCTGCCGATCTGCGCCGTGCATATGACGAGGCGATGACCCAGTTCGGCAAAATCGACATCGTCGTCAACAATGCCGGCACCTCGCGCACCGGCGCTTTCGAGGAGATCACCGATGAGGTGTGGCGGGAAGACTTCGATCAGAAGCTGTTCGCCGCGATCCGGCTCACCCGCCTGGTGTGGCCGCAGATGAAGGAGCGCCGCTGGGGTCGGGTGGTCAACACGCTGAATATCGGCGCTAAAGCGCCGCGTCCGCGGAGCGTGCCGACATCGGTCACGCGAGCGGCGGGCCTGGCTTTGACCAAAGTGCTTGCCGGGGAGGGCGCGCCCTACAACATCCTGGTCAATGCGTTGCTGGTCGGTTTTATCGAGGCCGATCAGCACGTCCGCGCGGCAGAGAAGGCCGGGGTTGCGCTTGAGGACTACGTGAGAGCGCGAACCAAGGATATTCCGCTCGGCCGCATCGGTCGGGCGCAGGAGTTCGCCAACATCGCCTGCTTTCTCGCCTCGGATGCCGCCTCCTACATCACGGGCACGGCGATCAACGTCGACGGCGGGCGCTCGCCGGTGGTGTAGTCAAACTTTTCCATCGCGACACTCGCGCCCCGCATGCGCAGCATCGCACCAAACCGATCCGCGCCTTAATTGATCTTCAGATCGAGCGCCTTGATGATCGGTGACCAGCGGGCGAGATCCGCGTCGATCTTCGCGCGGAACTGTGCCGGTGTGGTTGGAATCGGCTCCATGAACTGGCTAGCGAGCTTCTCGCGGACCGCCGGTTCGGCCAGGCCGTCAACGACCGCGTCGTGAATTTTTGCGATGATCCGCTCCGGGGTCTTGGCCGGTGCGATCAGGCCGTTCCAGGCGTCCGCCTCGACGTCGAGGCCCGTCTCCTTCAGCGTCGGCACGCCGGGCAACAGCGCGGAGCGTTGGCCGAGCGAGATGGCCAAAATCTTCGCTTTGCCGGAGGCCGCGTGCGGCACCACCGAAATCGCCGGCAAGCAGGCCATCTGCACGTCGTTGCGCAGGACTGCGGTCATCGCTTGCGGCGAGCCGGGATAGGGGATGTGCACCATGGTCGTGCCGCTCTTGAGCGCTAGCGCTTCCATGGCGAGATGCGACAGCGAGCCGTTGCCGATCGACCCGTAGTTGTATTTGCCCGGATTCTTCCTTAGCAGATCGACAAGCTCGGCGACCGAATTGACCGCCAGACCCGCATGCACGACCAGCACGCTCGGCTGCGTCGTCAGCATGGTGATGAGCGCGAGGTCCTTGGCGGGATCGTACGGCATTTTCGCGAACAGCAACGTGTTGATGGCCAGCGGGCCGCCCAGACTGATGCCGATGGTGTAACCGTCGGGATCCGCCTTCGCGACCGCGTCGGTGCCGGTATTGGCGCTGGCGCCGGGGCGGTTCTCGATCACGAAGGGCTGGCCGAGTTTTTGTTGCATGTGGTCGGCGATCAGCCGCCCCACCATGTCCGGCGTCGAGCCGGGGCCGAACGGCACGATGATCCTGACGGCTTTTGTGGGCCACTCCTGGGCCGCAGCCACCGCAGGAGCGAACAACAGTGCGAACAACGCCAAGGCGACGCTTCTATTCATTGAGCTCTTTCGCTCTGCTTCATGTCATCATCCGCGCAGCGTATCTCTGCGTCCGCGTTGGTGCTGCAATAATCACGGGCGATGCACCATCGCAAGCATGGAGTTCACGTAACCGCAGCGGGGGATGCAATGGCGAGACGCAGGGCAGCCTTGCCTCCCGACTTGCCATGGCCTCTACTGCCTCGCTTGCCAGCGCGCTTCGGCGATACGGATTTGTGCGAGGCTCGGCCGGAGGACCCATGGGTCTGACTATTCTTGTGCTCGGACTGGCGCTGTTCTTCGCAGCGCACGTCTTCGTGACGTTGCGCACACCGCGCGCGGCGGTGATCAAGCGGATCGGGGAGTGGCCCTACAAGGGACTGATGTCGCTCGTTTCCCTCGCTGGGCTCATCGTGATCGGCTACGGCTTTGGGCAGTATCGGGCGAGCGGTTGGATCAACGTGTGGGCTCCGCCGACGTGGACCTATTACGTCACCCAGTTCTTGATGTGGCCCGCGAGCATCTTTGTGGTTGCGGCCTATAGCCGCGGCAACATATGGCGCGCGCTCAAGCACCCCATGCTGGTCGGCGTGAAGACTTGGGCGGCGGCTCACCTCATATCGAATGGCGACCTCGGCTCGATCGTGCTGTTCGGCTCCTTTCTCGTCTGGGCGGTCTACGATCGCATCACGCTCAAGCACCGCAGCGATCCCGGCGCGCCGGCGATCCCGGTCGGCGGGCACCGCAACGACACCATCGCGCTCGTGCTTGGCACGATCCTCTACCTCGCGCTCGGCTTCATCTTTCATCCCATCGTCGTCGGCGTGGCGGTCTTCGGCACGCCGGCGCATTAGGATTTTCGCGAATGTCGGCACGAGACGAAATCAAGCGGCTCACAGCACCCGATATCCGCGCGCGCAAGAGGGGTGATCCGATCGTCTGCCTCACGTCCTATCATGCGCACACCGCGCGGCTGCTTGATCGCCACTGCGATCTGATTCTGGTCGGGGACTCCCTCGGCATGGTCATGCACGGCCTCGAAACGACGGTGCCGGTCACCCTCGATATGATGATCCTGCAGGGGCTCGCCGTGATGCGCGGATCAAAGCGAGCTCTCGTCGTGGTCGACATGCCGTTCGGCTCCTACGAAGCATCCAAGGAGCAAGCCTTCATGTCGGCTGCGCGGGTGATGAAAGAGACCGGGTGCGGAGCGATCAAGCTCGAGGGCGGCCGCCGCATGGCCGAGGCCATCGCGTTTCTGGTCGAGCGCGGGGTTCCGGTCATGGGGCATATCGGGCTCACGCCGCAGTCCGTCAACGCGATCGGCTCGTTCCGCGCGCAAGGCCGCAGCGAGGACGAGTGGGGGCCGATCGAGGATGACGCGCGCGCGGTCACGCAGGCGGGTGCCTTCTCCGTCGTGATCGAGGCGGTGGCCGAGCCGCTCGCCCGCCGCATCACCGCCGCGGTCGAAATCCCGACCATCGGCATCGGTGGAAGCGTGGCGTGCGACGGCCAAATCCTCGTGCTCGAGGACATGCTTGGCCTCTCCCCGCGCGTGCCGAAATTCGTGAAACGCTACGCCGAGCTCGGTCCTTCCATCGAGGCCGCGGTCGCGGCCTACGCGGCCGATGTTCGCGCCCGCGCCTTTCCCGCGCCTGAGCACGTCTATCCGCTTCGCACAAAGGCGAAATAAGGCGGCCCTCCAGGTGCTTAGCGGCCAGGCACGCGAGGCGGCTTTGCCTTGCCTGTGCCACATCAGTAGGCTATCCGCCTACCACCTTGGGAAAGCGGGTTGGGGCGGTTCGTGTCCGATATCTTTCGGGAAGTCGACGAGGAAGTTCGCCGAGAACAGCTCAAAAAGCTGTGGGATCGCTACGGCAACTATGTCGTGGTGGCCGCCGTCCTGCTGGTCGCGGCCGTTGCAGTTTGGCGCGCCTACATGTGGTGGGAGGCCAAGAAGGCTGCCGAGACCGGCGCCGCCTTCGAGGCTGCCACCACGCTCGCCGAGGCCGGCAAACGCGGCGAGGCCGAGGCCGCCTTCGCCAAAATTGCCGCCGACGGTACGGCCGGTTACCGGCATCTCGCGCGCATGCGCGAAGCGGCCGAACTCGCCCAGAGCGATGCCAAGGCCGCCATCGCAGCCTATGACCAGATCGCCGCTGATCGTGCGGTCGGCCCGGTGCTGCAGGATTTGGCCGCACTGCGTGCGGCTGCGCTCCTCATCGATACCGGCGCTTTGCAGGAGGCGCAGCGGCGGCTTGAGCCGCTTGCGGCCAATGACCGCACGTTCCGCCACACCGCACGCGAGTTCCTGGTGCTCGCCGCTTGGCGCGCTGGCGATGCAACGGCGGCCAAGCGCTGGTCCGACCTGATCATGACGGACGCGCAGACGCCCGCCGCTACGCGCTCGCGCGTCGAGATGCTGATGGCGCTAGGGGCAGGCGCAAGCAGAGGGTGAGGGGCATGAATCGCTTCGCGCGTACTGGCCTGATCATCGTCACGTTGTCGCTCGGGCTCGCGCTCGGCGGTTGCGAGGGCTTCGATCCGACCGCCATCATGGATGCGGATTTTTTCAGCACGAAGAAGCGACTCCCCGGCGAGCGCAGGCCGGTGTTCCCGGAAGGCACGCCCGGCGTGCCGCAAGGCGTGCCGAGGGAACTGGTCAAGGGCTACCAGCCAACCGAGCAGGCGGAGCAGACTCAGCCTACTGCGCAGGCCGCGCCGGCGGAGCCCAAACCCGAAACCAAGGCAAAACCCACACCGAAACCAAAAGTCGTCGCCAAGCCGAAAGAGGAGTCGACATCGACTGCCGGTCAGCCCGCCCAGCCGCAATCGCAGGTCCAGTGGCCTGATCCTCCGCCGATGCAACAGCAGCCCGCGGCCGGCGCCTGGCCCAGCTCGGCGCAGCCGTCGGGTGGGGCCGTCGCCTGGCCCGATCCGCCTGCGCCACGCTGATTGCGCTCCTCCCTGCCGCGGGGCAATAGAGCGCGGTCCTAACGCGCTGCCCGTGGTCATGAGCTTCACGGTCGCCATTGTCGGACGGCCGAACGTCGGCAAGTCGACGCTGTTCAACCGCCTGGTCGGCAGGCGCCTGGCCCTGGTTGATGACCTTCCCGGCGTGACTCGCGACCGGCGCGAAGCGCAAGCGCGGCTCGGCGATCTCACGTTCACCGCGATCGACACCGCCGGCCTCGAAGAGGCCGCACCGGAGACCCTGACCGCCCGCATGCAGGAGCAGACGGAGGCTGCAATTGCCGCCGCCGATGCGGTGATGTTCCTCGTCGATGCGCGTGCGGGGTCGACGCCGGCCGATCGCGCCTTTGCCGATCTCGTGCGCAAATCGGGCAAGCCCGCAATCCTTATTGCCAACAAGAGCGAGGGTCGCGCCGGCGAGGCCGGCGTGTTGGCAGCCTACGAGCTCGGATTGGGCGAGCCGATCGCGATCTCCGCCGAACACGGCGAAGGCTTCGCCGATCTCTATGCCGGGCTGTGCGCGGCGCTGCCCGATGCCACGGCGCCTTCGAGCGAGCAGCTCGCCGGCGATGGCGAACCTAGGGAGGCCGAAGCCAGACCGATCCGTATCGCGGTGGTCGGCCGTCCCAATTCTGGAAAATCGACGCTGGTCAATCGGCTGCTCGGCGAGGAGCGGCTGCTCACGGGGCCGGAGGCGGGCATCACCCGTGACGCCATCGCTGTCGACTTGCGATGGCGGGATCGCCCCTTCCGCGTTCACGACACTGCAGGGATACGGCGCCGTGCTCGCGTGGAAGAGAAACTCGAGAAGCTCTCCGTGGCGGATGCGCTCCAGGCGATCCGTTTTGCCGAAGTCGTGGTCTTGCTGATGGACGCAGAAAAGCCGTTCGAGGAGCAGGACCTTCGCATCGCCGATCTCATCGCGCGCGAGGGACGCGCGCTGGTCATCGGCATGAACAAGTGGGACCTCGTCGAACGCCGCCCGGGCGCCATGAAAAAGTTGCGCGAGGAAGCGGATCACTGGCTACCGCAGGTCAAGGGTGTGCCGGTCGTTGCCGTCTCGTGCCTCACCGGCGAGGGGCTCGACCGGCTGATGCAAGCCGTCGTCCAGGCGCATGGGATCTGGAATCGACGCGTGGGAACGAGCGCGCTCAATCGCTGGCTGGGCGAGGTTATCGCCTCCCACCCGCCGCCGGCGGCTTCGGGTCGGCGCATCCGGCTCGACTACATCACTCAGCCGAAGAGCCGGCCGCCAAGCTTCGTGCTGTTCACCAGCCGTGCCGATGCCTTGCCGGACGCCTATCGGCGCTACCTCGTCAACAGTCTGCGCGAAACCTTCGACCTGCCCGGCACACCAATTCGGCTCGCGTTGCGCGAGAAGAAAAATCCCTACGCGAAACGCGGCAAGCGCTAGCCTTCTATCTCTTTCGCAAGAGAATGGACGGCGCAGAACGCTCGTCCAGTGTCTCGAAGGCGAATGACGCGGCCGTTCAAAGACCGCGCTTGGGTAGGGTCGCCAGGGCTTCCGGATTGACCACGTTCATGGGGGTGCCCGCAGCATATGCGGTGATTTGGTCGAAAATATCGGCAAACTGAACTTCGTATTCGTCACGAGACACATAACCGATGTGCGGGGTGCAAACGACGTTTTCCATCAGCAGCAAGGGATGAGCTGGGTCGAGGATCGGTTCCTCTTCGTAGACGTCCACTGCCGCCATGCCGGGGCGCCCCGCGCGCAGTGCGTTCACCAAGGCACCAGGCTCGATCAACGGCGCGCGACTGGTGTTGACCAGCAGAGCTGTTGGCTTCATGCGAGCGAGGTCGGCGGCGGTGACGATGCCGCGCGTCGCCTCCACGAGGCGCATGTGTAACGAGATGATGTCGCATTGTTCGAAGAACGTCTCTTTGGTGCGCGCGGCCGCATAGCCATCAGCTCGCGCTCGCGCCAGAGATGCTTTCCGCGCCCATACCGAGACGTTCATGCCGAACGCTCTGCCGTAACCGGCGACAACGCTGCCGATCCTGCCGTAGCCGTAGATGCCAAGCGTCTTGCCACGCAATGTGCTGCCGATACCGATCTGCCACTTTCCCGCTTTGAGAGCGGACATTTGCTGGGGAATCTGCCGCTTCGCCGCGAGCACCAGTCCCCATGTCAATTCCGCAGTTGCATAGGATGGGCTTCCCGGATGCTGATTCGAAGACACGATCACGCCCAGTCGGGTGCAGGCATCAATATCGATGTGCGGATAGACGCTACGCTGGCTGATGAGTCTGAGATTGGGCAGACGTTCAAGCAGCGGCGCGCAAATTTTCGTCCGTTCGCGTATTAGCACCAGGACCTCGGTGTCCTTCAGACGCTGCGCGAGCGCATCGGTGTCTTGGACGTGATCATTCCAGATGGTGACGTCGTGCCCCGCGAGCTTGGTGAAGCATCGGAGGCTACGCAGGGTGTCGTGATAGTCATCCAGTATGGAGATCTTCATGAGCCGTTGCCTTGCCGCATTCAGGACGGTGGGCGGAAGTCGAGAAATCGGCCCTTCGAATAGGCGTAGAGCTTGCCGCTTTCCTGCATGCTCGGCAGGCACAACTCGACGATCTTTTCCGCCACCCTGTCCGGTGTCTCGAGCGTCATCGGATCCTCGCCCGGAAACGCCTGTGCGCGCATGCGGGTGCGGATCGGCCCCGGCGTGAAGAGGTTGACGCGCACGTTGGTGGTGGCGGTTTCCGCCGCATAGGTGCGCGCCAGCGCTTCGAGCGCGGCTTTGGAGACGGCGTAGGGGCCCCAATAGGCCAATGCTAGGCTCGCAATGCCCGAGGAGACGAACACGACGCGTCCCGCGTCGGAGCATTTCAGCAGCCGATCCATGGCCCGGATCAGCCGCCAGTTGGCGGTGACGTTGACCGCCATCACCTCGTCCCAGGCCGTCGCTTCGACGTGGTCGAGCGGCGAAAGCGGCCCGAGAATGCCGGCATTGCCGACGAGCGCATCGAGCCGTCGGAAACGCTCGTGCAGCGCGAGGCCGAGCCGGTCGATGCCCTGGTAGTCCTTGAGGTCGAGCGGCACCAGCGTCGCCGATCCGCCGGCGGCCTTGATGGCATCATCGAGCTCCTCGAGGCCACCCACGGTGCGCGCGAGCGCGACAATATGCGCGCCGGCCTTCGCCAGCGCGAGTGCAGTGGCGTAGCCGATGCCGCGCGAGGCGCCGGTGACGAGCGCAATGCGGTTGGCAAGGGGAAGCGGCATCGGCTCTCTCTCTCTCGTCATTGCGGTCGAACGAAGCGAGCGCCGGACTCCATAGTGCCCGGATTTGACGATTTCAAATGGCGGTAATTCAGCTCGGAACCGCGCGCTGCGCTCGTTTGCGAAGCTTCGCGTCAACTCGCTTCCGCGAGCAGCGACAATTGTCGCGGCGATGCCTCCTGCCCGCTGCGGTCGGTTAGCGCGGTCGGATAGTCGCCGGTGAAGCAGTGGTCGGTGAACTGCGGCCGCAGCGGATCGCGCTGCTCGTAGCCCATGGCCCGGTAGATGCCCTCGACCGACAGGAAGGCGAGCGAATCCGCGCCGATGAAACGGCGCATGCCCTCGAGGTCGTGCGTCGCCGCCAGAAGTTTGTCGCGCTCGGGTGTGTCGATGCCGTAATAGTCGGAGTGGGTGATCGGCGGCGACGCGATGCGGAAATGCACCTCCTCGGCGCCGGCGTCGCGCATCATCTGCACGATCTTCACCGATGTCGTCCCACGCACGATGGAATCGTCGATGAGCACGATGCGCTTGCCGCTGACGACCGCGCGATTGGCGCTATGCTTGAGGCGCACGCCGAGCTGGCGGATGTGCTGGCTCGGCTCGATGAACGTGCGCCCAACATAGTGGTTGCGGATGATGCCGAGCTCATAAGGGATGCCCGACTGCTGCGCATAACCGATGGCTGCCGGAACGCCGGAATCGGGAACCGGGATGACCACGTCGGCGTCGGCCGGCGCCTCGCGGGCGAGCTGCGCGCCCATCGTCTTGCGCACGTCATAGACGTTGCGGCCGCCGACGACCGAATCCGGACGCGAGAAATAGATGTATTCGAAGATGCACGGCCGCGGCGCCATGGGTGGAAACGGCTTGTGCGAGTGCACGCCCTCGTCATCGAATACGACGACCTCGCCGTTCTCGACGTCGCGCACGTACTTGGCGCCGATGATGTCGAGGGCGCACGTTTCGGAAGCAAGGATCGGCGAGCTACCGAGCTTACCGATCACCAGCGGACGGATGCCGAGGGGATCGCGCGCGCCGATCAGCTTTTTGTTGGTGAGTCCGACGAAAGCGTAGGCGCCTTCGATCTGGCGCAGCCCTTCGATGAAGCGGTCGATGAAACGGTTGCGCTTGGCATTGGCGACGAGATGCAGAATGACCTCGGTATCCGAGGTCGACTGCATGATGGCGCCGTCGCGCACCAGCTGGCGGCGCAAGGTGAGCCCGTTGGTCAGATTGCCGTTATGCCCGATCGCAAGGCCGCCGCCGTCGAGTTCCGCGAACAGCGGCTGCACGTTGCGCAGAATGGTCTCCCCGGTGGTCGAGTAGCGCACATGGCCCATCGCCGACAATCCGGGCAGGCGCTCGATCACCTCACGGCGGGAGAAGTTGTCGCCAACGAGCCCCAGCCGCCGCTCGGAATGGAATCGCTTGCCGTCGAAAGAGACGATGCCGGCGGCTTCTTGCCCGCGGTGCTGGAGCGCGTGCAGGCCGAGCGCGGTGATGGCAGCCGCGTCCGCGTGTCCGAATATGCCGAAGACGCCGCACTCTTCACGCAGCCGGTCGCCGTCGAGGTCGAGCCCGGCATCGTTTCGAGTTTCGGTCATCTCATCTCCTCATGAATCTCGCGGGCTTGGTCAACGCGCCTTGCCGCGGGTCAACTCCCGCAGACCGGCCCGGTCGGACGCCCCGTAGCCGGCCGCCTCGCTGGGAGCATCGAGACCCGAGCGCTGACCTGCTGCCGGCTCGTCCTCGTCCAGCTTCGGCTTCTTCAACCGCTTCAAGATGGTGCTTTCCGGGTCATCCGGCAACATCGACATTAGCCAGTCGCCGGTCCCTTGCAGCACGACGCGGGACTTTGCGCTGCGTACCCACTCGGGCTGGCTGCGGTCCGGCACCAGCCAGGCGAAGAACAGAAAAGCGATGACCACGATGATTAGCCCGCGCGCCAGCCCGAACAGAAAGCCGAGCGTCCGGTCCAGCGCACCGATGCGACTGTCCAGCACCATGTCCGAGAAGCGCACTGTGATGATCGACACGATCAGCAGCGTCACCAAGAACGTGCCGCCGACTACCACCGCGGCTGCGACGAGATCGTTGTTGAAGTAGGACTTCGCGAATGGCAGCAGCTTGGCATAGAAGTAAAGCGTCGCCACCGCTGCGATGATCCAAGCCGCGATCGACAGGATCTCGCGCATGAAGCCGCGGATCATGGCGAGCAGCCCGGAAATCAGCATGACGCCGATCAGGATGATGTCGAGCAGGGTGATGGGCATAAATCCCGATGCTCCGCACCTTCAGGACGCCGCCGGCCGAATCGGCGAATGGAATCGCACCAACCTCCGCACCTCCCGCTTGGTCCGCAAGCCCGGCCGAAGGATCGCCCCAACTTATTAATGTTCCTGCGGTTTCAGCCCGGAGGGCCGGCCCGATGCAGCCCCGCTGGGAGTCGGCAGTTTTCGGGCGCTGTATAGCTGGACCGGGACCCGTCGTCACCCGCCTTCTTGCCCGGCACGCCGACTCCGTCCTCGCGCGTCCGCGGGCCATGCAGCGATGTCGGCCACCAGGCTCGCGAGGCTGCTCACGGGCTTAAGCGACAGGCCCAGCTCGCCCGTCGCTTCCGCGCGCGCGGCCTCGGGAAGAATCGCGCGGACAAAGCCGAGCTTCTGCGCCTCCTTGAGTCTCGCCGCGGCCTGTGCGACGGGCCGGATCGCGCCCGAGAGCGAGATTTCGCCGAAATAGACGGCATCCGCCGGCAACGGCGCATCGGCCAGCGAGGAAACCAGCGCCGCCGCGGCGGCAAGATCGGCCGCCGGCTCCTGGATGCGCAAGCCGCCGGCAACATTGAGGTAGACGTCGTGGCCCGAGAGGCGCACGCCGCAGTGGGACTCGAGAACGGCAAGAACCATCGACAGCCGATTCTGGTCCCAGCCGTTCACCGCGCGCCGCGGCGTGCCGAGCGAGGTCGGAGCGACCAGCGCCTGGATTTCGACCAGCAACGGCCGGCTTCCTTCGATGCCGGCGAAGACTGCGGTGCCGGGCGAGCCGAGATCGCGCTCGGACAGAAAGAGTTCGGAAGGGTTGGCGATCTCGCGCAGCCCCCCTCCCGTCATTTCGAACACGCCGATTTCGTCGGTCGGACCGAAGCGGTTCTTGACCGCGCGCAAGATGCGGAACTGGTGCGAGCCTTCGCCTTCGAAGGAGAGCACCGCGTCGACCATATGTTCCACGACGCGCGGTCCGGCGATCTGGCCGTCCTTGGTGACGTGGCCGACGAGGATCACGGCCGCGCCGGAGTGCTTGGCGAACCGGATCAGCGCCTGCGCGCTCGCGCGCACCTGCGTCACCGTGCCGGGAGCCGCCTCGACCAGGTCGGTCCACATCGTCTGGATCGAGTCGACAATGACGAGACGCGGGGTCGCCCGTTCGCCGAGCGTCGCTACGATGTCCTCGACCGAGGTCTCGGCCGCCAGTTCGACTTGCGCCCCCGCGAGGCCGAGCCGCTCGGCGCGCAATCGCACCTGCGCCACCGCTTCTTCGCCCGAAATATAAACCGCGCGATGGCCTCCCCGAGCCAGCGCGGCCGCGACTTGGATCAGCAGCGTCGACTTGCCGATGCCTGGATCGCCGCCGAGCAGCAATACTGAGCCGCGTACGAAACCGCCGCCGGTCACGCGATCGAATTCGACGAGCCCCGACGCAAGGCGCGGCGCGTCTTGGGCGGCGCCCGCGAGCGGCTCGAGCGCAAAGAGCCGCCCCTTGCGTGGGGCGCGTCCGGGCACCTGTAGGGCGGAATTCTCCTCGGCGATCGTGTTCCATTCGCCACAGGCGTCGCACTTGCCTTGCCAGCGGCCATAGGCCGCCCCGCAGTTCTGGCAAATGAAGCTCGTTTCGCGACGGGCCATGATGCGGCGCTTATTGCACGGTTTTGTGCGGATGCCGTGCGCCCTGAAATCTGTTCCTGGTGGATTGCTTGGGCCGTGCTGCGATGCTGGCCCAGAATCATCCGCCTTTGTAAACCCGATGGTAGCGTCGTCCGAGATGGGTGAGGACCTCGTAGCCAATGGTCCCCATCCCGGCGGCGAGATCGTCCACGCTCGCGCGCCCGCCGATCAAGGTGGCAAAGTCGCCGCGGCGCACGGCGCCATCGGAAAGATCGGTGACGTCGACGGCCAGCACGTCCATCGACACGCGCCCGGCGACGGGACAGCGCTTGCCCGCGACGATGACCTCGGCCGCCGGCTTGCCCCTGGCAGCGGCGGCCGACCGCAAGAAGCCATCCGCATAACCGACGGCGACGATTGCGATCCGGCTTGGCCGCGTGGCGGTGAAAGCCGCGCCATAACCCACGGTGTCGCCCTTATTGATCGTGCGCACTTGGATGATCCGGCCCTTGAGTTCCACCACCGGACGCATGAGATTTTTCTTGCCCGGCGTCGGATTGACGCCGTAGAGCGCCACGCCCGGCCGGACGAGGTCGCAATACGCAGTCCCGCCTAGGAATATGCCCGAGGAATTGGCAAGCGAGGATGCCACACCGCGATAGAGCATGCGAACTTCGCGAAATAGGCGAATCTGCCGGTCGTTCATCGGGTGATCGGGGACCTCGGCGCAGGCGAGATGGCTCATCAGCAGCGTAAAACCGTGATTTTCCGATTGTAGGCGTGGAGCGATGGCGACCGCCTCGTCGACCGTGATGCCGAGCCGGTTCATGCCGGTATCGACGTGGAGGGCCGCGCCGCCACGCCAATTTCTGGTGGCGACGAACGCATCCCATTCGGCAAGTTCGGTGGTGCTGCTGATGACCGGCCGCAAATAGTCGGCTGCGAATGCCTGCGCCGAGCCCGGCATCACCCCGTTGAGGACATAGATGGCCGCATCCGATGCAACCGCGCGCACACGCCGTCCTTCGGCGATGTCGGCCACGAAAAACGTCCTGCACCCGGCTCTGTGGAGCGTGCGGGTGACCGGTTCGAGGCCGCAGCCATAGCCGTCGCCTTTGACGACCGCCGCGCATTCCACCGGCACGGTCATGCTGGCAAGCGCGTTCCAATTGGCCGCGATCGCGGCAAGGTCGATGGTGAGGATGCCGCCGGCAGCGTTGGGATCCGCAGCCGCGGGCGGCCCTTCGGCGGGTCGCAGGTCGGGGTCGTGCACGGTCATGAGCAGACTTTATGACGAGCCCGGATGCGACCGTCTAGGGAGCGTTTTGATGGCCGCCCGGAACCGAATGCGGGCGGTCAGCGTCGCGGTCCGACTAGACCCTATCCGGCATCTGCTCGCCTTGCGCAAGATTGTCGAAGCGGGTGACCGCCGCGTCGAATTGCACGTTGACGGTGCCAGTCGGGCCGTGGCGCTGCTTGCCGATGATGATCTCGGCCTTGCCGTGCACGTCGGCCATCTCCACCTGCCATCGCGTATGCTCGTCGGTCCCCGGCCGCGGCTCCTTGTTGCTCAGATAATATTCCTCGCGGAACACGAACAGCACCACGTCAGCGTCCTGTTCGATCGAGCCCGATTCACGCAGGTCCGAGAGTTGCGGCCGCTTGTCGTCACGGTTCTCGACCTGCCGCGAGAGTTGCGAAAGCGCCAGAACCGGCACGTTGAGTTCCTTGGCGAGCGCTTTGAGGCTCGTGGTGATCTCGGTCACTTCCTGCACGCGTCCTTCCATGGCTCGCCGGGTCGAGCCCTGCAGCAACTGGATGTAATCGATCACCAGGAGATCGAGTCCCTTTTGTCGCTTGAGACGGCGGGCGCGGGCGGCCAGTTGCGCGACGGTGAGGCCGCCGGTCTCGTCGATGAAGAATGGCAGGTGCTGCAGCTCGATCGCCACGTCCTTGATTTTCTCGAAGTCACGTTCGTTGATGCCGCCGCGCCGGATGGTGCTGGAGGGAATGCCGCTCTGTTCGGCGATGATGCGCGTAGCGAGTTGCTCGGCAGACATTTCGAGGGAGAAGAAGCCGACGATGCCTCCATTGACGGTGTCGATGTGTCCATCGGCGCGTACCTCGCCGCGCCAGGCGCGTGCGACATTGTAGGCGATGTTCGTGGCAAGCGCGGTCTTGCCCATGCCGGGGCGGCCGGCGACGATGATCAGATCGGACGGCTGCAGGCCGCCCATCTTGCTGTCGAGATCCTTGAGTCCGGTTGCCAGGCCGGACAGCTTTCCCTCGCGTTGATAGGCGCGCGCCGCCATGTCGACGGCGGTCGTCAGCGCAGTCTCGAATTTCTGAAATCCGCCGCCATAACGCCCGATCTCGGCGAGCTCGTAGAGGCGTCGCTCGGCATCCTCGATCTGGTCGCCCGGCGCGAAGTCGACGGGCGCGTCGAAGGCGACGTTGACCATGTCCTCGCCGATGTTGATCAGCTCGCGCCGGATCGCGAGATCGTAGACCGTGCGCCCGTAATCCACCGCGTTGATGATGGTCGTCGCTTCGGCGGCAAGGCGGGCGAGGTACTGAGCCAGCGTTAATCCCGCGATGTCGATTTCGGCGGGCAAGAACGTCTTCAGCGTTACCGGAGACGCCAGCTTGCCGGTGCGAATGAGACTGCGCGCGATCTCGTAGATCTGCCGATGGATTGGCTCGAAGAAATGCTGCGGTTCGAGGAAATCGCTGACGCGATAAAGCGCCTCGTTGTTGACCAGGATCGCGCCCAACAGGGCCTGCTCCGCCTCGATATTGTGCGGCGCGGCGCGGTAGGGGGGTGCCGACTCCCCTGGTTGCTTGCGTAGAGCCGAATCGAGCGGAGCCATGATTCTTAGCGAATCGCCTTCCAGTCGGTCGAAAGAGAGGCCGCATTACACCCCGACTCGATTCGAGGCGACGGCCCTTTGCCGGTTTCCCCGATACTCACCGCGGAAATAAATGTCCACGAGGCGCTTGACCGTCGGGGCTGATGTCGGGATTCCGCAAGTCCGTTTGCGGCACAGCCGGGCGCGAAGCTGGCAATCGGCGCAGGTGAGCAAACCTGTGGCACGGCTCCCTGCTCGGAACCCTCAATTTCCTAGCGTAAGAAGCGCGGCTATTCGCCGGCGAGCCGCAACGGCGGCCGGCCACCGCTTTCCAGCACCCGCAAGCGCGCCTCTTCGCGGGCGATGTAATCGCGGGTCATCGGCACGACGTCCTGCCGCTTGGTCAGCTGCAGCTGGAAAACCATCATGGCTTGCTCACGAAACGCCGTTTCCGAAGCCGCCAGGTAGAATTCCCACATGCGCGTGAAGCGCGCGTCGTAAAGTCTTCCGACTTCCTCGCGATGGGCGAGGAAGCGCTCGCGCCAGGCCTTCAGCGTCTCGGCATAATGCAGGCGCAGGAGCTCGACGTCGGTGACGAGCAGACCCGCGCGCTCGACCGCGGGCAGCACCTCCGATAGCGCCGGAATATAGCCGCCGGGGAAGATATATTTCGCGATCCACGGATTGGTAACATTGGGGCCTTCGGAGCGTCCGATCGAATGCAGCAGCATGATGCCGTGCTCGTCGAGCAAGCTGGAACATTTGCCAAAGAAGGCGTCGTAAAAGCCGACCCCGACATGCTCGAACATGCCAACCGAGACGATGCGATCGAATTTCTCCGGCACGTCGCGATAATCCCGCAGCCGGAACTCGACCTTGTCGGACAGTCCCTTCTCGGCCGCACGCGCGCGTGCAAGCGCGAGCTGTCGTTCCGATAGTGTGATGCCGGTGACGCGTGCACCGCAAACTTCGCCGAGATAAAGCGCAAGGCCGCCCCAACCGCAGCCGATGTCGAGCACAAGCCGATCCGGCGGGACGAGAAGCTTCGCCGCAAGGTGACGCTTCTTGGCAAGCTGCGCGTCGTCCAGCGATTGCTCGCGGGTTTCGAAATAGGCGCAGCTGTATTGCCGGTCGGCATCGAGGAACAGCGCGTAAAGTTGGTCGTCGAGATCGTAGTGGTGCGCTGCATTGCGCCGCGCTCGCCCGCGCGGATTGAATTGCCTGATGCGGCGATGGAGATAGCGGATGAGCCATGGCAGCCGCGTCCACGCCGGCAGCCCTTGGCGCTGACCGAGTACGATGGCAAGGACGTCGGCGATCGAGCCCTCTTCGACGATGACGCCGCCGTCCATATAGGCTTCACCGAACTTCAATGCGGGATCGAGCAGGACGCTGCGTTCGGCTGCTCGGGTGGTGAAACGAATCGCAGCGCGCGTCCCGGTCCGGTCTCCGACGGTAAAGGTCGAGCCTCCCGCAGTGGTGACCCGGAGATTTCCGGCGCGGATCAAGCTTCCGAATACCGCCCGAAGCAACCGACCCATCGGCCGCCTCCTGCCGCATCGCCTGCCTTCCCCGCCGGGCCCAGAAATTCAGCCGCCTAGGGCGGAGAAGCTGGATCGCGTCCTCCCGACGCGATCATAATCGACGCATTTTTAATAACACGACTTGCCGCAGAAACCATAGTCGGCGCCCAAGTTTAGCCGGCAGTAGCGGGCATAGGTCCGAAGTCCTGGTCTTTTTCCGGTTCCCCACTGCCGTCCGGCCCCCCGCGACGGAGGCTCCGTGGCAGCGACCGTTTTGCCGTCAGAGGCTGCGGGAACTCTTGCCGATGGCGCGGGAATGCGGACCGGCAATCCATGCGCTGCCGGGAGCGGCATAGCGAGCAACAAAGGATGCAGACGGTGCGCCTATGGCGCGGCTTTCCACCTGACACGCTCCGCTTGCTATTCGGCCGCCTCCGCGAGGCTGGCGCTCAAATCAACGTCGGACCCCCGGCGATACATGTAATCCCTCGTGAGCGGGGCGGCCTCGATGCTCTTGAGAAGCTGGATTTGGAACACGACAAGCCCGTAGTACCTGAACGATGCTTCGAATCCGGCAAGGTAGTATTCCCACATCCGAATGAATCGGTCGGCGCTGCCGAACCGCTCTTTCAGATCCGGGGCTTCATCAAACAGCCTGCTGACCTCATCGCGATGGGCAAGGAAATTGATTCGCCATGCGCACAATGTCTGCGCGTAATGAAGGCGTAATACCTCGATATCGCTGACCATCAAGCCAGAGCGCTCGATCACGGGAGCAAGTTCGGACAATGCCGGTGTGTAACCTCCCGGAAAGATATAGCGCCGCACCCAGGGATTGGTTTCGGATGGGCCATCCCAACGTCCGATCGTGTGGAGCAACATCACGCCGTCGTCCGTGAGCAAGTCGCGGCACTTGCGGAAGAACGCATCGTAATGGCGCCTGCCAACGTGTTCGAACATCCCGACCGAGACGATGCGATCGAATTTCTCCGACACCGTACGATAATCCTGAATGCGAAACTCGCACGCCAGTCCTTCAGCGGCCGCGCGATGTCGCGCAATCCGCACCTGCTCATCGGAGAGGTTGATACCGACGACGGAAACCTTGGCATTGCGTGCGAGATCGAGATCGAGTCCCCCCCATCCGCTGCCGATGTCGAGAACCCTCAGCCCCGGCTTGAGGAGCAGTTTGGCAGCGATGTGGCGTTTCTTGGCGAGCTGCGCTTGGTCGAGTGAGGCGCTGTTGTTTTCGAAGTAAGCACACGAATATTGCAGGTCGGCGTCGAGAAACATTCGGTAAATGCGATCATCGATATTGTAATGATGGATCGCGTTACGACGCGCCCTCCCCAACGTGTTGTGCTCAAACAGCCGGCGAGCGAGCCAGCGCGACATCCGCAGCAGCCCGCTCCACGGGGGAACCGGAGTCCGGCTGAGGTTCTTGACGGCAACGTCGAGAAATTCGGCGATCGAGCCTTGCTCGACGACCAAGCCGCCATCCATATACGCTTCGCCTAGTCTGAGCTCGGGATCAGTGAGGATGCGCCATTCGGCTATCCGGCTCGCAAAGCGGATCGCCACGGGGGGGCCAGCGCCATCCCCGCAGCTAAAGGTCGACCCTGCCGCAGTCGTGATCCGCAGATTTCCTGTGCGGATTAGCCCCCGGCAGACCGCCCGAAGCAACCGATCCATCGGCCGCCTCCCTCGCGTCAACGTCTTCGCGCACGGTGCCATGGGCGTCGCGCCGGCGTCGCATCGAGGCTCTGACCGGATCGCAAGCCCGCCCTTGGCAAGAATTAAAACAAAGTCTCCTGATCGCTGCAACGCGCTTGCCTCGCGGCACTCGGGAAATAAGGCCTAGCTGGCTTAGGACAGTCCTGGCCGCATCCTCTTTTGGCCAAAAATCGCAAGCAAAGGGGTTGGGTACGGATCGGCTACAAGGGAGAATGCTCGTGTCGAGGATTGCTCGCATCGTGCCGTGGGTCGTGGTCGCGGCCGCCGTAGGGGCGATGGACGCACCGGCGCGGGCCCAAGCGAACCTCTACGCGGGCAAGTCGGCCGCACAGATTTTCGCCGACACCTGTAACGCGTGCCACCGCAGTCCGCGCGAGATCAAGCCGACCAGCGCCGTATTCTTGCGGGAGCATTATACTACCGGCCCGCGCGAAGCTGCGGCCATGGCTGCCTATCTTGCCTCGGTCGGCAGCGATACGCGGGCGGTTCAGCAGCGGCGTCCGCCGACATTGGGCGCGGGGCAAGTGCCCTCGCCAGGGGCCGATCAGGGCAAGCCAGCGGATAGTCAGGCAGCGCAGCCGGGGAACGAGCGCACTGCGGGCGCGGCTAGGCCTCGGCGTCCGTCGGAGAGCGTCGAAACGGGGAATCTCCCGATTGCTGCCGGACAAGGCGGCGGTGGCGAGGGCGGGCCGCCCCAAGCTGCCGCGACAACGCCGGGGCGGCAATCCGCGGTTGAAGAGTTCGAGGAGTAGCGCGCCGGCGTCGCGAGCAACGCACGCGCGCTTCACCGCCACTGGCACCTTTGAGGGCGGGGAACGCGAGCGCGAACATCATCCGGCGAGCCCGTGCAAACCCCGTTCCGCCGTTTGCGGACGCGTCGGCAGAAACGCGACGGCGCTATTTCTTCTCCTCTTCGGCGTCTGCTTGCGAGGTCTCGGTCGTGGTCTCACGCGTGCGCCGCGTCGCGACCGCCTCGGGCTCGAAGAAGGCTTCCGCCGCTGCTGCGGCCGCCGCTGCGGCTTCTTCGCCCTCCTCGCGAGCGACGGTGACGTCCTCGCCCCGGGCCAGCCGTTGCGCCTCGTCCGCGTTGCGCGCCACGGTCACGTTGATCGTCGCCTCGACTTCAGGGTGGAGCGAGATCGGCACCCGATGCAATCCGATCGTCTTGATCGGCGCCTGCAGTGCCACCTGAGCCCGGCTGACCGAAAAGCCTGCGTCCGTGACCCGCGCGGCGAGGTCGCGGGGCGAGACCGAACCGTAAAGCTGGCCGCCCTCGGCCGCTTGGCGCAGCACCGTGAAGCTTTGGCCATCAAGCCTTTGTGCGATTTTTTCCGCTTCTTTCTTTTGCTCGAGATTGCGGGCTTCCAACTCGACTTTCATGTTCTCGAACCGGGAGCGGTTCTCCTTGGTCGCACGCAACGCTTTGCCCTGGCGCAGCAGGTAGTTCCGCGCAAAGCCGTCCCTAACGCGCACGATGTCGCCCATTTGGCCGAGCTTGGCGACGCGCTCGAGCAGGATCACTTCCATGACAGACCTCTCCATCTGTTGAGCATTGGATCACGTTCGCAAACTGGGGGGTCCCCGCTTTCGGGCAACACGATTGCGAATGTGGAAAGCGGCTTCGGCGAGCCCCAGAATGGCCATCGCTAAGACCGGCAAGCCGAGAACGAGCACAGCGGCGTAGACGGCCGCGAGGACGAAGGTACGACTGCCCATCCCGCGCGTGATCGCGTGCAGGACGGCAAAGCCCAGCGTCGCAAACGCCATGAGCAGACTTGCCGCAAACGCGCTCGAGAGCATGCCGAAGAGATCCGGCAAGAAGGAGCCCGCGAGCGCGGCCGCGAGCAGGCCGGAGCTCGACGGTGGCAACGTCAATGCCGCCAAATCCGGCCAAGGTCGCTTGAGCCGGCCGGAGATTTTCACGATCCGGGCGGCAAGCCAGAGATTGAATAAGTTGCTGACGGTGCAAAACAGGGCGGTCGCCGGCGGATGAGCCACGACCCAAACGTCGACTGGCGACTGGTCGCGCAGCATATGCTCGTACAGCCTGCGCAAGGTGGCCTGTACGCTCTGTTGGTCCGTGCCGAGGCTGAGAACGGCGGCGGCGGCGGTAAGCGTGCCGATGACGGCCGCCCACAGTACGAGCCGGCCGGGCGGATACCATTCGAGCGCGCCGCCGCCGTTTGCTGCCGGTCGCGCGAGCAGTGCCGAATAGCCGAGCCACCAGGCTCCGAAAGCGATGACCGGGGCGGCGATGAAGGACGTGCCGGCAAGAATGGTGACCGCCGCCGTTGCAACTGCGGCCGCGATCAACCCCGCTATGTGACTCCAGCCCAGCGCCGCAATGAGGATCGGCAACGGCGCGAGATAAAACAGAAATTTCGCTGCGATCGACCCCGATATCACCGACGCAAACAGCAGCGCCGCTGCCGCGCCCGCTCCCACTCCGACCAATACGACTTGCATCATCTTCAGCTGTCCCGCTTCATCAGCGGTTAGAGACGGAACGGGGTCCGTCCCAACCATCGGAGGACGAATGATGAGGGCAGACGATAAGATCGTCGCTCGTCTGCTTTGCTCGGCTCGTCCTCCGTCGTGTGCGCGCTGTCCTCTGCTAACGGATCACGTAAGGCAACAATCCGAGAAAGCGTGCGCGTTTGATGGCGCGTGCCAGCTCCCGCTGCCTCTTGGCGGAAACGGCCGTAATCCGGCTCGGCACGATCTTGCCGCGCTCGGAGACGTAGCGCTGCAAGAGCTTAACGTCCTTGTAGTCGATCTTCGGCGCGTTAGCGCCGGAAAACGGGCAGGTCTTGCGCCGGCGAAAGAAAGGCCGCCGCGTTTGCGCTGGGGAAGTCGCCATGGCTGTCACTCCTCCGTCGCTGTGCCGGGAACGGCTTCCTCGTCGTAGCTCTCGCGCGGCGGGCGGCCCTCGCGCTCGCGACGGTACTCGCCACGGTCGCGGTCACGGAAGCCGCCGCGATCCCGATCACGAAAGCCGAACCCCCGGTCATCGCGCTCGCGGTCGCGATCGGCCTTGCGCATCATCGCGGAGGGGCCTTCCTCGTGCTCGTGCACCCGCACCGTAAGATAGCGCAACACGTCCTCGCTCAACCGCTCCTGCCGCTCGATCTCATTGAGGGCGGCCGGGGGCGCCTCGATGTTGAACAGAGTGAAATGCGCTTTGCGGTTTTTGCGCAGACGGTAGGCGAGGGATTTTACGCCCCATTGTTCGGTCTTGGCGACCTTGCCTCCCATCTGCTCGATGATGGCTTTGAACTGGGCGGTCAGCTCTTCGACCTGCTGCGCGCTCGCGTCTTGGCGCGTGATGAAGACGTGTTCGTAGAGCGGCATCGATGCCTTTCCCTTGTTTGGCGCTCATTCCCCGGCGCAAAGCCCTTCGAGTCTTTCCGGGAAAGGCTCGAATGCTGCGAAGGCGGAAACACCGGACGCCGGACTATCATGTCCTGCCGCGCGGCATCTGGCCGAGCAGCCGACCGTTCAGTTCCCAGCCGGGATCGAGCGGAAGCGGCGGTTATACGCAGTTCAGGCGAAAAGGCAAGGCGGCCGACGACTTGCAGGACGCTGACCGCGACCGTGCCGACGCTTGACAGGGGGGATGTCGGGGTGTCTTAGGGCCGCGACCTTGGCAAGGGGAGGGAATGTCGTTCGCTTTCGTATTTCCCGGCCAAGGCAGCCAGGCGGTCGGCATGGGCAAGGCCCTCGCCGATGCATTTGCGCCGGCGCGTGCGGTGTTCGAGGAGGTCGATGCGGCGCTCGGCCAGAGGCTCACAAGCATCATGTGGGAAGGCCCGGCCGAAACGCTGACGCTGACCGAGAATGCGCAACCCGCACTGATGGCGGTGTCGCTGGCGGCCATGCGCGCGCTGGAAGCCCATGCGGGTGTTGACGTTGCGCGCGACGCGCGCTTCGTCGCCGGCCATTCGCTGGGAGAATATTCCGCGCTCGCCGCCGCGGGCGCCCTCAGCATTGCCGACACCGCGCGGCTCCTGCGTCTGCGCGGTCGCGCGATGCAAAAGGCAGTCCCGGTCGGCACCGGCGCCATGGCCGCGCTGCTTGGGCTCGACTTCGAGCAAGCGGCTGCCGTGGCGGCGGAAGCCGCGCAAGGCCAAGTCTGCCAAGCGGCGAACGATAATGGCGGCGGACAGGTGGTCGTTTCCGGTGACAGGGCGGCCGTCGAGCGCGCGGTCGAGATCGCCAAAGAAAAGGGTGCACGGCGCGCCATGATGCTGCCCGTCTCTGCGCCCTTCCACTGCGCGCTGATGCAACCGGCAGCGGATGCCATGGCGCAGGCGCTGACCAGTGTCGCGGTGAAGCCGCCGGTAGTGCCGGTCGTCGCCAATGCCTTCGTGAAGCCGATCCGCGATCCGGCCGAGATCGTGCGCGCACTCGTCGCGCAAGTCACCGGGACGGTGCGCTGGCGCGAGTCGATCGCGTTCATGGCTGCGGCGGGCGTTACCATGTTCTATGAGGTCGGTGCCGGCAAAGTATTGAGCGGGCTCATCAGGCGCATCGTCGATGGAGCGGGGGCCGCTGCGATCGGAACGCCGGACGACATTGCTAGGTTCAGGCTCGACAAGGCATGAGTGCGAGGAGCGATCGATGTTTGATCTAACCGGCAAGACCGCCCTCGTCACCGGGGCAAGCGGCGGAATCGGCAGCGCGATTGCGCGCGCGTTTCACCAGCAGGGCGCGACCGTGGCGCTTTCCGGGACGCGGCGGGACGCGCTCGATCGGCTGCACGGCGAACTCAAGGACCGCGTCCATGTACTGGCGTGCAATCTCGCGGACAAGGACGAGGTCGAGGCCCTGGTGCCGAAATGCGAGGAGGCCATGGGCAAGCTCGACATCTTGGTCGCCAATGCCGGGATCAACAAGGACAACCTCCTCGTTCAATTGCGAGACGAGGACTGGGACGACGTCGTCGCGATCAATTTGACGGCGACTTTCCGCCTCGCCCGCGCGGCGCTGCGCGGGATGATGCGGCGCCGCTTTGGCCGCATCATCGGCATCGGCTCGGTGGTCGGCATCACCGGCAACCCCGGTCAGGGCAATTACACGGCAACGAAGGCAGGCATGATCGGCATGATCAAGTCGATCGCTGCCGAATATGCCAAACGCGGCATAACCGCGAACTGCATCGCGCCGGGTTTGATCGCCACAGCCATGACCGACAAGCTCAGCGACAAGCAGCGGGAGGCGATCCTCGCCCGAGTGCCGGCCGGCCGGCTCGGCGCGGGGGCGGATGTGGCGGCTGCTGCGGTCTTTCTGGCTTCGGAAGAGGCCGCTTACGTCACCGGCCAAACCGTGCACGTGAACGGTGGAATGGCAATGATTTGAGCATCATCGCCGCGTTGCGCCGGGTCTCCCCGATGCGGCGCAGCCATGCTGGTCAAGGCATTTGAAGTATGGTAACCGGACTTCGGTTTGGCTGGGGCGGCATAACGGTTCCAATCGTCACGGGGGTCCGCTCGCGACCCGATGATCCGACGCCGGTTACCACGCAAGCCCATACCGCAACGGCTCGGGGGCGCTGACCAATCGAGCCCATCAAAGGACGCGAGGTTGCAGCGATGAGTGATATTGGCGAGCGGGTGAAGAAGATCGTCGTCGAACATTTGGGCGTCGAAGCCGAAAAGGTGACCGAGAACGCAAGCTTCATCGACGACCTCGGTGCCGATAGCCTCGATACGGTCGAACTCGTCATGGCGTTCGAGGAAGAATTCGGTTGCGAGATCCCCGACGACGCCGCCGAAACGATCTTGACGGTTGGTGACGCCATTAAATTCCTAGAAAAGAACGCAAAAAGCTAAGCCCCGCCCGGCGCGGGACGACCTCTCGCGACTTTTCGTGATCGGACATTGCCTTGGCGCCCCGCGGCGTCGGGAGAGTATGGTATTGGCTACGGGGCAAGGAGTTGAAGATGAGGCGCGTCGTGGTCACAGGGCTCGGCATGGTGACGCCGCTTGCTTGCGGCGTCGAGCCGAGTTGGCAGCGCCTCATCAAGGGTGAGAGCGGGGCCAGGCGCATCGAAACTTTCGACGTCTCCGATCTGCCGGCGAAGATCGCTTGTCAGGTTCCGCGTGGCGACGGCGCGAATGGCAGCTTCAATGCCGACCAATGGATGGAACCAAAGGAGCAGCGCAAGGTCGACGATTTCATTGTCTTCGCCATGTGCGCCGCGCGCCAAGCGCTCGATGATGCAGGCTGGAAGCCCCTGAGCCACGCCGATCAGATCAAAACGGGAGTGATGATCGGCTCGGGGATCGGCGGCCTTACCGGCATTGCCGAAACGGCGATCGTGCTGAAGGAGAAGGGACCGCGGCGGGTGTCGCCGTTCTTCATTCCCGGCCGGTTGATCAATCTCGCATCGGGATATGTGTCGATTGCGCATGGCCTGAAAGGGCCCAACCACGCCGTGGTAACCGCGTGTTCGACCGGAGCGCATGCCATCGGAGATGCCGCACGACTGGTGGCACTAGGCGACGCCGAGGTCATGGTAGCGGGTGGCGCGGAATCGCCGATCTCGCGGATCGGGATGGCAGGGTTTGTCGCCTGTCGCGCGCTGTCCACATCTTTTAATGATACGCCGGAACGTGCGTCCCGTCCTTACGACCGCGATCGCGACGGCTTCGTTATGGGGGAGGGCGCGGGCGCCGTGGTTCTGGAAACGTATGAGCACGCCAAAAGTCGCGGAGTCCCGATCTATGCCGAACTCATCGGCTATGGGCTCTCGGGAGATGCCCATCACATCACCGCCCCGGCGGAGGACGGCGATGGGGCGCTACGCTGCATGAAGGCGGCGATCAAGAATGCCGGCATATCAGCGGCGGAGATCGACTACATCAATGCCCACGGCACCTCCACGCCCGTCGGCGACGAGATCGAGCTCGGCGCCGTACACCGCTTGGTTGGCAACGCTGCGGCGCGCATGTGCATGTCCTCGACCAAGTCCTCGATCGGGCACCTGTTGGGTGCTGCAGGCGCAGTCGAGGCGATCTTCTCCATTCTCGCCATGCGCGATGGCGTCGCGCCGCCGACCATCAATCTCGACAATCCGTCCGTGGAAACGGCGATTGATCTCGTGCCGCATCACTCGAAACGGCGCACCATCGAGGTTGCTCTGTCAAACTCCTTCGGTTTTGGCGGGACGAACGCCTCGCTGCTCTTTCGTCGGCTTCGGGACTAGGCGGGGAAGCGCAGGCAGGGCAGGGAGCGCGGCCTCTCTTCGCAGTACATTTGGACCTTTTCAATCATTGATTGCTTGCGCGTAAAATGCGTCCCCGTCTTTGGTGAACGCGTGTGATTCGCGGTTCCTACCTTTGGCCATATTCCCATTTAATGTGGGCTGGATCCTCGGCCCGCGACTTATGGAGACCGGCAAAAAGACGTACTGACGGCTTGCCGGGCGCGAGGATGGATACCAGGATTGGATGTGGTGCGAGTGGGTACGGCGGGCGTCAACGGAGATAGGCGGTGAAGTCGCAGAGCGCACCGCCGGGGGCAGACGGATCGCCCGGTATGTCCCATCCGGCCTCGCCGGGGCGGGTCGTGCTCGGCGCAGGTGACCCGGAACCGCCGATATCGGGGCGGCCGGAGGGACTGGCCGGATAGCTCATGGAGCCCAAACGCAGCACCCCGCGTAGTCCACGCGCCGCCTTGGAGCCCGACCATGTGCCGGCACCCAGCCGGCCCTCAAGACGCGCGCGCAACCCCCTCGTGATCGTCGGCAATGCTGTTTTCACCGCCTTGGTACTCGTTCTCGTCATCGCGGGTGGAGCCGTCGTCTTCGGCAAGAGCCGATTCGAAGCGCCGGGCCCGTTACAAGAGGACAAGATTGTCATCATCCCGCCGCGCTCCGGCATGATGGAGATCGCGGATCTGCTCAAGCGCGAAGGGGTGGTGGACGCGCATCCTCTCGTCTTTATCGGCGGCGTGTTCGCGCTCAAGGCGCGCTCTGATCTCAAGGCCGGCGAATATCTTTTCCCCAAGCACGCGAGCATCAAGGACGTGGTGGAGACGATCGTCGAAGGCAAGGTGGTGCAACACCAGATCACGATTCCCGAGGGCCTGACGTCCGAGCAAATCGTCGCGCGGCTGCTCGAGAACGACATCCTCTCCGGCAACGTCAAGGACGTTCCCAGGGAGGGCAGCCTTCTGCCCGACAGCTACCATTTCCATCGCGGCTTCACGCGCGAGCAAATGATCCAACGCATGCGCCAGGCGCAAGAGCGGCTGGTGCGGGAAGTCTGGGACCGACGCAATCCCGATCTGCCGATCAAGACGCCCGAGCAACTCGTCATTCTCGCGTCCATTGTCGAGAAAGAGACCGGCAAGGCCGAGGAGCGCACGCGCATAGCGGCGGTGCTGACGAATCGGCTCAAGCAGAAGATGAAGCTGCAATCGGACCCGACCATCATCTATGGTCTCGTCTTCGGCAAAGGCGCGCTCGGCCACCCGCTGACCAAGAGCGAGATTGCCCAGCCCACGCCCTATAACACGTATGTCATCGACGGCTTGCCGCCCGGGCCGATTGCCAATCCCGGTCGCGCCTCGATCGAGGCCGCCGCCAATCCGGCGCGTACGAAGGAGCTCTATTTCGTGGCCGACGGCACCGGCGGACACGCCTTCGCTGAGACCTACGATCAACACATGAAGAATGTCGCGCGCTTGCGTGCAATCGAGCACGAGCAGAAGGGAGAACCGCCGGCTGCAGAGGCGCAAGCGCCGGCTTCGCCGACGCGTCCGGCGCCGGCGCTCAGCCCGCTCCAGCGGGCCAAGCGCAGCGCAAACGGCTCCCCCAAGGGCGCCGCGGGGCCGGCACAGTAGCGCGGTTGTAGCGCGCGTTGCGCCCTTGTGACCGCTTTTTCTCGCCGGTAAGGTCGCGGCGCGATTCACGCAAGTCCTTCCGTAGGTAGAGGCCGATGGCGCTGTCGAGCATGACCGGCTTCGCGCGTGGCCACGGCATCAGCGGCGCCTATAGCTGGGCTTGGGAGCTGAAATCCGTTAATGCCAAGGGATTCGATTTGCGGCTGCGCCTACCGCCGGGGTGGGACGTGGTCGAGGGACCGGCGCGTCACTGCGCAGCCGAGGTACTGGCGCGCGGCACGGTGTATGGCGCGCTCACGGTCGAACGGGTGGGTGTGGCGCCGGTCGTGCGCGTCAACGAGCCCGTGCTCGCGGCCGTACTGGCAACCATCAAGGGTTTGGCCGGGCGCCTGGACGCCGCCGCGCCGCGGCTCGACGGAATCCTGTCGCTCAAAGGCGTGATCGAGGTCATCGACGAGGACGAGCGCGAAGCAGATCGAGCCGCCGCCGAGGCGGCGGTCATCGCCGGTTTCCGTGCCACGGTCGCGGAGCTGGCCGCCATGCGTCGGCACGAAGGCGAAGTGCTGCGACACGTCTTGAGCCAGCGCGCCCGGGAAATCGCTGCGCTGGCCGCACGCGCCGAAGCCGCACCCGGCCGCCGGCCCGAGGCGATCAAGGCACGCATCGCCGAGCAGGTGACGATGCTGCTCGATGCTTCCGAGCGGTTCGATCCCGATCGGCTGCACCAGGAGGCGATCCTCATCGCCAGCAAAGCCGACGTCCGCGAGGAGCTCGACCGGCTCGCCTCGCACGTCGCGCAGATCGAGCGGCTCATCGGCGAGGGCGGATCCATCGGCCGCCGGCTCGACTTCCTGGCGCAGGAGCTCAATCGCGAAGCAAATACATTGTGCTCCAAGTCAAACGACGTGGAACTGACCAATATCGGGCTCGAGCTCAAGAGCGTTGTGGAGCAGTTCCGCGAGCAGGTGCAAAATTTGGAATGAGCCGATGGCGGCGAAGTCAGGTCAACAACGACGACATGCCATCGCCCGCCGCGGGCTCATGCTGGTGTTGTCCTCGCCTTCGGGCGCCGGCAAGACGACATTGTCGCGTAAGCTGCTCGAAGTCGATCCAGGGGTCGAGCTTTCGGTGTCCGTTACAACGCGCAAGCAGAGGCCGGGCGAGATCGACGGGCGCGATTATCATTTTATCGATGCAGCGCGTTTCGACGCGATGGTCAAGGGCGGCGAACTGCTGGAATGGGCGCAGGTGTTCGGCCACCGCTATGGCACGCCGCGGGCGCCGGTGGAGGCCGCGCTCGCGAGCGGGCATGACGTTCTGTTCGACATCGATTGGCAGGGGACGCAGCAGCTTCGCGAAAAGGCGGACCACGATCTCGTCAGCATATTCGTGCTGCCGCCGTCGATGGCGGACCTCGAGCGGCGGCTGCGGCGCAGAGCGCAGGATCCGGACGAGGTGATCCGCGCCCGCATGGCCACGGCGGCCGACGAGATGAGTCACTGGGCGGAGTACGACTACGTCGTGATCAATACGGACGTCGATCGCGCTTTTAGAGAAGTGCAAACGATCCTGGCGGCTGAGCACCTCAAGCGCGAACGGCAGACGGGGCTTTCCGATTTCGTCCGTCGTTTGCAGGCGCAGCTGTGATATCGGGCGTGGGCGCAGGAGCGCCGCCACGGTGGTGATGGCGCGCGCGGCCGCTCTGAAGGCCTTCGTCAACGCGCGGCAAAGGCCCGCGCCAGAGCGACAAAGCCTTCGACCGGAACATCTTCGGCCCTGGCCGCTGGCTCGATGCTCGCAGCCTCGAGCAGGGCCATCGGGTCGGTGCCGAGCGATTTCAAGCTTCGGCGCAGCATCTTGCGCCGTTGGCCGAACGCCGCTGCGATCACCCGCTCCAGCGCGCGGCGCTCGCAGGCGAGCGGACGTTCGCGCGGCACCAGCTCGACCAAGGACGACGTGACCTTCGTCGGCGGCACAAAGGCCGTGCCCGCAATGTCAAAGCGAATACGCGCCCTGCAGCGCCAGCCAACGAGAACGGAAAGGCGTCCGTAACGCTTGGAGCCGGGGGCGGCGACGACGCGTTCGGCCACTTCGCGTTGGAACATCAGCACCAGCCGATCGTACCAAGGCGGCCACGGCTCGAGCGTCAGCCAGCCGACGAGCAGGGCAGTGGAAATGTTGTAGGGGAGATTCGCAACGATCCGCGCGGGCGCGCCGCCGACGAGCGGACGCGGATCGACCTTGAGCGCGTCGCCGGCGACGACCTCGAGGCGCCCCGGGTATCGCCTGGCGATCTGCTCCAGCGCCGCGATGGCGCGATCGTCGCGCTCGATTGCGATCACCCGGCGCGCGCCTGCGACGAGGAGCGCGCGGGTGAGCCCACCCGGCCCGGGGCCGATCTCGACCACGTCGACGCCTTCGAGGGGGCCCGCTGCGCGCGCAATGCGCGCGGTAAGGTTGAGATCGAGAAGAAAATTCTGGCCGAGCGACTTCTTGGCTCTCAGACCGTATCGACGAATCACCTCGCGCAGCGGCGGAAGATCATCGATGGCGCTCATGCGCGACGCACGAATCGAGCGGATTGGCCGCGCGACGACAGTCTTGCCGCAAGTTGAAGGGCAGCGATCAGGCTCGTGGCATCGGCGCGGCCGGTGCCGGCGATGTCGAAGGCGGTGCCGTGATCGGGCGAAGTCCGCACGAACGGCAAGCCGAGAGTGACGTTGACTGCGTGATTGAAGGCCAGCGTCTTGATCGGGATCAGCGCCTGATCGTGATACATCGCAAGCACCACGTCGTAGCTCGCGCGCGCCGTCTCATGAAAAAGCGAGTCGGCCGGCAATGGCCCGCGGGCGTCGATGCCCTCGGCCTTGAGACGCTCGACGGCGGGACGGACCACGATCAGGTCCTCGTCACCAAGCGCGCCCTCTTCGCCCGCGTGTGGATTGAGGCCGGCAATGGCAAGCCGCGGGCGGGCGATGTCGAAGCGCTCCCGCAGATCGCGCGCGACAATCCGGCCGGTTTCGACCACGAGATCCGCGGTGAGCTTGGGGACGACGTCTTTGAGCGGAAGATGGATGGTGACCGGGACGACCGCGAGCTCCGGCGACCATAGCATCATGACCGGCCGGGCAGCGATGCCGGTCTGTTCCTGCGCCAGCTTGCCGAGGTATTCGGTGTGTCCCGGCTCGGGGAAGCCCGAGCGATAGAGGACGTTCTTGGCGACGGGATTGGTGACGATCGCGGCTGCCGCTCCGGCGTGGACATCGGCAACCGCGCGGCGAATTGCCGCGAGCGCCGCCGGTGCGCTCGATTGATCCGGCTGACCGGGTTCGGCGCTGACTGGCACGCCGATGTCGACGACGGGGAGCGCGGTCCGGAATGCCGTCCACGCCGCCGCCGGCTCGACCACTGCGATGCTCACGTCGGGCGCGATCCGCTCCGCGCGTCGTGCCACGAATGTCGGATCGGCGAGAAGGTAGAAAGGCGGCAGCTCGAGCTCCGCGCGCCGCCGCCAGGCCGCGAAGGTGATGTCGGGTCCGATGCCGGCCGGCTCACCCAGCGTCAGCACCAAAGGCCGTGCCATGACGCTGGAGCCCTATTTGTATTCGAACATCGCGCCGCGACGGAGCTCCTGCAGATATTGCTTGGAGCGCTGCTCGTAACGCTCGGCCATGATGGATTCGCGCACCTGACGCCTCACCGGCGAATTATCGGCCGCAGACTCCTTCTTGGCGCAGATCGCGAACATCTCGATTCCGAATTTGGTGACCTCCGGCGGCGTCAATCGGCCGACCTCGACATCTTCGAGCACCTTGCGCAGCTGTTCGGGAATATCAGCCGAGCTGCGAATGACCTGGTCGCGCACAGCGACGTCCTTGAGTGCGCGAGCGAAGCCAAGTCCGGACTCGCAGCCCTGAAAGCGGCTGCGCAGGGCTTCCGCTTCGCGTTTGCGCCCCTCTACGAACGTGTCCGGCGATCCGGCCGGGACGAAGAATAGGATCGGGCGTATGGTGTAGTCATAGCCGACGGTGCCGTTCGACTTCGATTCCATCGCGCTGAGAATGTCCTTCTCGCCGATCTGCAAGCTCTGCTGATACCGCCCACGCACGAGTTGCGGCCAGGTGAGGTCGGCCTTGATGCGGGCCTTGAGCGTTGCGGGGTGGACGCCCGATTTGGCGAGGTGCTCGGTCAATTGCTCCGGCGTCAATCGCATGCGACTTCCCATCGTGGCGTAGGCGTTGTCGACTTCGGAACTGGGGATTTCCAGCCCCCACTTCTTGGCCTCGCGCACCTTGAGCTTTTCGTTGATCAGCTCATCCAGCACCTCTTGGCGCGTCGGAGCCTTGTGCGACGACAACTGAATGAGCTTGGCGCGCTGCTCGATGTCGAGTGCCGTGATCGGCTCGCCATTGACGATGACCACCACCTGCTGGGCGCGCGCGGTGCTTGGCAGCGCGGCGGCAGCGAACACGAGGACCGCGGCGGTCATTAGATTGCGGCAGGTCCTGCAACTATCGAACATCATCGCTCCGTCAGCGTCCTCTCCACTGAAAGTCTGGGCCTCGCTCCTCGCCCGCACAGGCCATGATCATATACTTCGGTCGAGCCGCTCAGCTCAAACCCGGCCGCAGCTAATGGGTGGTACCGAATGCCGCAGTATTGATCGGGGAGACTCCTTGTGCAGCCGCGTTCGTCGTTCCGCCGAGCGTGCGCAAGCTGATCTGCATCATGTAGCTGTGGTTGACCGACACGCTGCCGCTGTAGGCGTAGCTTGTGACGTAATTCAGGGCCAAGATGAGGCAGTCGTCGATGTACCCGACGCCGATTTGGGTCTGGGTGACCGACTTGGCGTGAATATCGTATCCCGCCGCGCCCAGCAGGACCCAGTTAGGATTGAGCTTGAGCCGTGCGCTGCCAAGGATGCCCTCGCGACGGTCCAGGAACCCGATCAGCGGCTGAGGGGCGTAGTTGCCGTACATCACCGTGGTTGTCCAGCGGCCGAAGGCGGCGACGGCTTCGAGCTCGCTGCGCTGAAGCGTGAAGTCGGTCTCGGAGTAGCGGAAGCGCGAGGTGAAGGTTAGCGCAGCACTCGGCTGATATGATGCGCGCGCCACGTAATCCGACGTCGCGGTATCCAGGCCGCTGTTGAGGCCGGTATTGGTCGTGCTGGGAAGCGCAAAGGAGTTCAGTCCGTAGAGCTGGTAAGATTGTCCGAAGAGGAGATTGACGTTCCCGCCGCGATTGAACTGGGCGGTGTATTGGATGCCCGCATTCGCCCGGCCGCCGCCTTCCACGCGATCCCAGCCGGAAAATTTGTTCACCTTGAACAGGTTTGAATCGTCGAAGATGAGGCTTTGCGCATCTTCGTTGGGAAACGAGCCGACGAAGGTCTCGTTCGGCCGGAAGATAAGCTGGCCGACCGGCTCGATCGTCTGCGTGCCCCAGGCCTGCACGTTGATGAGCGGATAGCGATATTCGAGGCCGGCGACGGGCATCACCCGTCCAATGTCGCTCTGGCTGGTATTGATGAAGTTAGACACGCCCGCCTGGTTGAAGACGTTCATGTCGGCGAAGTCCCCGCGCACGCTGACAAAGGGGGTATACATCTGGCCCAACGGATCGATGACCGTGCGTTTCCAACTCCATTCGGTGGTCGCTCGGGTGTAATTGCCGGGGACGCCGCGCAGCACGCAATTGCTGCGGTTGATGACCGCCGGATCGGCGGTCTGGGCGCAGAGGTTGCCGTTCAATGCCGCCTGCGAAATTGCGTCGAAGTTGGCCGTCTCGCGGGAGACGCTGATCAAGTTGTTATGGAAGCTGAGCTCACCGCCGAAGATCGGACTGTTGAAGACGTAGTCATGATCGACCACGGGATGCACGATCGGGAGCTGACCTTGGACGTCGAACCCCGAGAGCCCGTAAAAATAGAGCGTCCGTGCGTCAAAATAACTGCGGTCGCCACGACCCGCGAGGTAGAGTTGAGAGAGGGCGTAATCGGGCGTGACGTTGACCAGGTTGGTCGGAACTTGCAGGTTTCGGATGAGCCCGTAATCGTAGAGGTAGTTCTTGTCCGAAAGCACGGTTGCGTTCCAGCCCCACACCCACTTATCCGACAGATTGAACTGGCCAGCGGTGTCCACGCTGCCGCGCCAGTCGAGATGACCGGGCGTGTTCACCAAGAACTCTTTATCGAGCTGGAAAATGCCCGAGGCGCGAATGCTGTAAGCGCCTTCGAGCAGCCGGTGGCGCCACTCGCCTTGCAGCAGCGGACCCTGTCTGGTCGTGATCAAGGGCGTGAAGGTGGCGTCGTAATTGGGGCCAAGCGCCCAATAGTAGGGGACGGCGACGCCAAGTCCGTAGACAGAGCTGGTGCTGTAGGTCGGCGTCAACACGCCGGTCTTGCGTTTCACGGTTGGGTCGGGCGCCGACATGTAGGGCATATAGGCCAGCGGGACGCCGAGAAACTCGAGCTGTGCGTCCTCGAAATACAGCATCTTCTCGCCCTGATCGTGGATGATCCGCGCGGCTTTCACCTGCCATTTCGGCGGCCGCTGCGGATCCTCCACGCACGCCTCGCAGGCGGTATAGACGCCGTTATGGAAGATGGTGAAACTGCCCGAGCGCTCCGCGCGCGGGGCGGCAAAGCGGGTCTGCTCGGGCGCGTCGAGGCGCAGCGAATCCACGAAACCATCGCGATAGTCATCGCTCAGGTCCATGATTTCGGCGTGAGTGACCGTGCCGTCGGCCTCGGTCAACTGCACATTTCCTTCGGCATGCAGGCGCTTGGTTTTCTGGTCGTAGACCACCCGGTCGGCTTCAAGCGTGGAACCGCCAAAATAGAGCTGCACATTCCCGACGGCGGAGACGCGTTCGTTGGTGTAGTCATAGTTGATTTCCTGCGCGCGGACGAGCATCTGCTCCTGCGAACGTTGGGCCCGAACGGGCGGTTTTGGCCGCGGTGGGAAAGCCACCATCTGGGCAGCCGCCGGCGGGACATCGAGCGTGCTCGCAAGCAGCGCGACGGCGGCCGCAAAAATGATGAACGCGCCCCAGCGCGTGCGGCGGCGCGGCAGTCGCGGATGGGTAACCGGGCGCGCCATCACCCATCCTCCTGGTAAAGCAGCACAAGCAAGCCGGTTATGCCGCCCAGGGCGGGGGGAAGTCCTGCCGCGGCGAGGGGCGCCATCATTCCGGCTTTGCTCAAGTCGCCGGTTACTTTCGCCAGGATGTAGAGCGCAAAGCCTGCGCCGATGCCGCCCAGGACGATCTTCTGCACACCCCCGAAACGGAAAAGCCGCAGACTGACCGAGGCAGCCAGAAGCACCATAGCCGCGAGATAGAACGGCTGCGCCAAAAGTTGATAGTATTGCAATCGGTAACCGGCGGCAGCCAAACCTGTGCTTTCGGCGTGGTCGATGTACGACGGCAGTTGCCAGAACGGCACGGTCTCTGGCGTGGCGAAGCTTTCGCCCACTTGCGCTGGCGTCAACGGGGTCTTGAGCAGGAACGTGTCGCGATCCGACGGTGCCGCTCCGCTGACATAAAACCGCGCATCTTCCAGCCGCCAGTATCCCGGCTCGAGCGTGGCGCTCTTGGCCTCGATGCGGTCGCTGAAGTGGTCGTTGGCGTCGAACCGGAACACGGTCACGCCGCCCAATTCGATCCCCTGCAGGCGGCTCGACTTGGCGTTGATAACTGCTTGGCCATCTTCGCTGCGTTGGCGCAGCCAGAATCCGCGTCCAGTGCTGCGGAAGCCGCTGTCGCGACCGGACAGATCGGCTTCGAGTCTTGTGGAGTGCTCGCGCAAGCTCGCCGAGATGGGATTGTAGACCATCGTCAGCACGAGGCCGAGCAGGACGGCGATGACAAGAGCGGGCGCGACGAATTGCCAGGCCGAGATTCCCGCTGCCCGTGCGACCACGAGCTCCAGACGGCGCGACAAATTCAAATAGCAGAACATCGCGCCGACCAGCACGGCAAAAGGCATAACCCGCTCGGTGATGAAGGGAACGCGCAACAGAGTGATCTGGGCGACCAACAAGGTCGAGACGTCTTTGATTTCCGCGGACCGCCGCAACAATTCGAGAAAATCGATCATCGCTGTCAGCACCAGCGTTCCCGCGAACACGGCCAGCACCGCCGAGAGGAAACGCCATCCGAAGTAGCGCGAGAGCGTGCCGGCGATCATGGCGCTTGCCCCATCAGGGCGTTGGTGCGCTGAGTGAGGCGCTCCATGACGCGGGTAATTGCGTTTGCGATGAAGGCCGGGGGCTCGATGATGACGCCGCGCGAAATGGCGATGTAGCCCAGCACAAATGTCGCAATCAGGGCGAGGTAAGGAAGCAGCAGGACGATCGGAGTCTGCACTCCCGCGATCGTGCCGACGAAGCCAAGCCCGCGCAGCGCCGCCACGGCGCCGATTGCGCCCATGAGCGACATGGTGCGGTTCTGCCGCGTCGTGCGCGGCGCGCCGAGATAGGCGTAGGTCAAAACGACGAACGCGAGGGGGTAAAGCGGCGCCGTGATCCGGTCATGAAATTCGGCGCGGACTTGAGCCGGCTCGTCGGCAAACGTCATCTTGGTCCGCGCAGGATCATAAAGCTCCCACAGATATCGTTCCCGCACCGAGTATTTCAGGCTCTGGTTGCTGTTCGAAAGCCAGGACAGGTCAAAGCCGTAACTGTTGAACAGCACGAGCGCAGGATCCCGCTGTCCGGTCTCATGCCGCTGCACGCTGCCGTTCTCCAGCACGAGAAAGAGGCCGCGGTCGTTTTTTACGATGTCCCCTTGCTCGGCAAGGATGGTCGCCCGCTCCTTGGGGTCACGCTGATCGTCGATGAAGATGCCCAGCAATTGTCCATTGGGGAGCCGTTCGCGAATGTGCAGCGTCAGCCTCTCTTCCAATTTGAGGAAACGGCCGGGCTGCACGATGTTGGAGACCAGATCGGCGCGAACTTCGGTCGCCCAGCGCCGCAACTCGCGCAATCCCCAGGGCGAGATGTAGACGCTGATCGCGGCGACGATCAGCGAGACGACGATGCCGGCAGCCAGGAAGGCGCGGAAGAGAACCCAGGGCGGCATTCCCGCCGCATTCATCACGATGAGTTCGGAATCGTTGCCGAGCTTGTTGAGCACGTGCGCGACCGCGATCATCAGCGCGATCGGGGCTATGATCAGGACGAGCAGCGGAATGATGAGGCCGGTGATCCCGACGAAGACGAAGATGCTTTGGCCCTGATTCGTCATCAGGTCGATGTCGCGCAGCGCCTGCGTGATCCACATGAGCGCGGTCACGCTGGCGCAAATGACCAGGAACGCACCGAGCGTGGTGCGGAAAATATAGCGGCCGATGGACCCCATCCGACTTGCGCGTCCCCGCTCGCGGCGAACCTTCGGTGCGCCGGGCCCCCTACGCCCGCGGCAACACACCGATGCTATCCGAAGCCCCTTTTGTAGCCTTTATCTGATCGGAGAACAAAGTGGCTTGGCTAAGGCAAAGCCTTTGACTATGCACAACAAAACGTTAATCCGAATCGTGTGTCCCGACCGCCACAGGCGCTGGGCCAACCGCGCGCCTTGCGACCCTGGCACGGGTGGCAAGCGTGTGCTCGGGACCGACAGGCAAAACGCGACAATTTCACGTCTTTTGGCGTCTACCCCCCCGTGATTTTCGCGCATTCGGGGCAAGCTTGATTGCGTCCGCAAAACCGGTTTCCACTTTCACGGCGCGCAACCTGCGCCCACTCGAAAGGAGACGACCCTCATGCCCGGCCGCCTGGAGCTTGAATTTGCGCGCTTTGGCGCGCCCGCCAAGGGGGTTCTCGTCTTGTTCTGCGAAGAGGGGCTCAAATTCGGTTCTGTAGCGCGGCGCGCCCTGGGGCCCGCGGAAGAGCTGGTAAGGCGGGCGGCAACGGCCGATCGGTTCAAAGGCAAGAACGGGTCCGCCCTTGACCTCGTCGCGCCGTCCGGTCTCGACGTGCAGCGCCTCGTCGTCGTGGGCGTCGGCAAGGCACGCAACCTTAAGGCGCAGGATTTCGTGAAACTCGGCGGCGCGGCGATGGGCAAGATTCCCGCGGCGGTGAGCGACGCCACCCTCATCGCCGATCTGCCCGGCGGCGCCTTCAAACCGGAACGCGCCGCCGACCTGGCGCTCGGGGTACAACTGCGTGCGTATGAGTTCGAGCGCTACAAGACCAAACGCAAGGAGGAGGAAGAGAAATCGGCAAAGGTCAGGGTCAAGATCGCGGTCGCGCGCGTGGCGGCTGCGGAAAACGCATTTGTGCCGCGCGCCGCCGTCGCAAACGGCGTGGTGATTGCGCGCGATCTCGTCAACGAGCCGGCCAATGTGCTCTACCCGGAAGAATTCGCACGGCGCGCCGGCGGTCTGAGAAAGCTCGGTGTCGTTGTCGACGTGCTCGACATCAAGGAGATGAAGAAGCTCGGCATGAATGCGCTGCTCGGGGTCGGACAGGGCTCCGAACATGAAAGCCGCACCGTAATCATGCGTTGGAATGGTGGCAAACGGGGCACCGCCCCGATCGCCTTCGTCGGCAAGGGCGTCTGTTTCGATACCGGTGGTATTTCGATCAAGCCCGCCGCCAACATGGAAGACATGAAAGGCGATATGGCGGGAGCGGCATGCGTTGTCGGCCTCATGCACGCGCTGGCCGCGCGCAAGGCGAAAGTCAATGCCCTGGGTGCCATCGGGCTCGTGGAGAACATGCCCGACGGCAAGGCGCAGCGCCCCGGCGATATCGTCACAAGCATGTCGGGACAGACGATCGAGATTATCAACACGGACGCCGAGGGTCGGCTCGTGCTTTCCGACCTGCTGCACTACGTCAACAAGCGTTTCAAACCGAAATTCATGATCGATCTTGCGACTTTGACCGGCGCGATCATCGTCGCGCTCGGGCAGGAATACGCGGGCTTGTTTGCCAACGACGAAAGGCTCGCTGAACGGTTGGTCAAGGTCGGCGGCGAAATCGGCGAGCGCGTCTGGCGCATGCCGCTCGGGCCGGAGTACGACAAGATGATCGATTCGAAGGTCGCCGACATGAAGAATACCGGCGGGCGCTGGGGCGGTGCGATTACGGCGGCGCAGTTGTTACAGCGCTTCGTCGACAAGACACCGTGGGCGCATCTCGATATTGCCGGCACCGCCATGGGCTCGCCTCAAAGTGACATCAATCGGAGCTGGGGCTCCGGTTTTGGCGTGCGGCTGTTGGACCGGCTTGTTGCCGAATATTACGAGAAGTAGTGCGCACCCGATCGGTTGCCGTCACGGGGTACCGCATGCCGATGGCGCAATCACGATGACGGAAATTCTGATCTATCAGCTGCAACGCCAGCCGCTCGAGCGTGTGCTTCCCGCGCTGATCGAAAAATCGGTCGAACGCGGCTGGCGGGTGATCGTGCAGGCAGCCTCGGAGGAACGAGTGGAGGCGCTCGACGCGCAGCTGTGGACCTTTCGCGATGACAGCTTCTTGCCGCACGGGACCTGGCGGGAGGCTGAGGCGAGCGAACAGCCGATCCTGCTCACGCTCGACGGCGACAATCCGAACGGTGCCGCAGTGCGCTTTCTCATCGACGGGGCGCCGATGCCGGCAGACGCCGACGCCTATCAGCGCATCGTGCTCCTCGTCGATGGAGAGGATCCAGACGCGGTCACCGCTGCCCGCGCACAGTGGAGCGAAGGCAAGGCGAAGGGCTTCGATGTTACCTATTGGCGGCCGGACGAGGAGGGGCGCTGGCGGCGCTTGGAATGAGTTCGTCGACCCCGCTGACGGTAGTGACGCAACTGGTTACAAGCATCCCATCGTCTGGGCTCGGCTGCGGCCATTGCGGACGCGGTCCAAAAGTGTTGGAATATCGCCAGCTTGGGGAAACGAGCCATGTCCCTGCTCATCGTCTATGTCGCCTTGGTGATTACGGGGGATTTCGTTGCCTATTTCATCGGGCTCGTCATTGAACGAACCGTGCCGATAGCAAGTCTGCCGGCCTTTCTGGCGATGTATTTTCTATTGCTCTGGGTTGCCTGGGTAATCGCGGTCCGCGTCACGCAGCCGCGGGTGCGGCCGCAATAAGTCGGCTCGGGGCCGTTGCGATGCAACGACTGAACCAAATCGTGTTGCGAATGATTGCCATGGCGACGCTCGGCTGCGCCGTGGCTGCATGCTCGTCTGATCTCAGCCTCAACAATGTCACCCTTCCCAAGCCCGACACATTGCTGCGCAAGCCCGATTGGGCGACGTTTTCGGGCGGCAAGCACGATTTCACGTTGCGACCGGTGACCGCCGCGGATCTCGTCAATGCCGCCGGCCAGTGCAGTAGCGAATCCGCGCAAGCCGCTACCGATCCGACAGTGGGGGCCGCGCCGCCCGTTGCCGGCGGCATTGCGCTGCAGATGACGGAATGCGATGTGGTTCGGCGCGCCGGCCCGGTCGAAAAAATCGATTTCGCTTCGGACGAGCGCGGCGAGCGCATCGTGACGCTTACATATCTGCGCGGCCCTTTGCCGGGGATCTATCGTTTCGAGGGCGGGCGCTTGGTATCGATCGAGCGCGCGCCTACTCCGCCGCCTGCGCCGACAAAATCGCAGAAGGCGCCGGCGAAGAAACCCGCCGGCACGTGATCCGGCTTCAGCTATCAAGGATCGGTTGCCCCCTTCCGCCGCCTTGATCTCGTCTTCCCTGCGAAACTGCAAACCAGGTGCACTCGGACCGCGAGGTCGATGCCGATTGCGCATCGGCCTTTGCGGCGCCAAGCTGGCATCGCGGGGTGGGCGGCCGACAGGATGGAGGCTTGGCATGTGCGTTCCCGGCTGTCAGGAAGCAGTGCGGCGTGCACTTTCGCGGCGGGGCTTCTTCAAGGGAGCGCTTGCCACCTCATTCGCCGTCACGGCGACGGTGCCAGAGGTGGCCCACGCCGCGCCCGCGCGCAGCTTCACCTCGGCGGTCGATTTGACGCATACCATGTCGCCCGATTTCCCGACCTTCTTCGGTGTGCCGGGGATTGAGATGGAGAAGAAATTCGATCTCAAGAAGGATGGATTCAATCTCTATTGGTGGCGGATCGTCGAACATGCCGGCACGCACTTGGACGCGCCAATCCATTTCTCCGAGTCCGGTGCCACCGTCGAAAAAATTCCAGCAGACACGCTCGTCGTGCCGCTCGCAGTAGTCGATGTGGCGGCCAAGGCGGCGCAGAACGCCGACTACTTGCTCACACGCGAGGATCTCGCGGCGTGGGAGAAAAAACACCGCCGTCTGCCCGACAATTGCTGCGTAGCGATGCAGTCTGGATGGGCGCAGCATGTGCGCGATCCAGGCAAATTCACCGGCAAGGATGGATCGGGCATCTTCCATTTTCCCGGCTTTAGTCTCGAGGCAGCCGACTGGCTGATGAAGGAGCGCAAGGTCGCCGGTTTGGCGGTGGACACGCTATCGCTCGACCACGGTCCTTCCAAGGATTTCAAAGTTCACCGCGCCTGGTTGCCCTCGGGGGCCAACCTCGACAAGGTGCCGGCCTCGGGCGCCGTGCTGGTTGTTGGTTTGGCGAAGGTGAAGGATGCAACCGGAGGGCCCGCGCGACTGATTGCGCTCGTCTAACCATTCTGACACGTAGCGAATTGTAAGGATCTGGCGCGAGGGCGGCGTTTCAAGTTGTTTGAAACGCCACCCTGATTCTTGTCCAGGCCGTCGCCACCGTCCAGGGCTTCCACAGGCTGACGCAGAATTTGCGTAACCTCGATCTGGCCCTGATCACCCCGATGCTCGTTGCTGCTCCGCTCTAGAAAGTCCCTCAAAAACCTTTCCGCAGAGAGATCAGGCGAGGTCGAATCGATCGGCGTTCATGACCTTGTTCCAGGCCGCCACGAAGTCCTTCACGAACTTGTCCTTCGAGTCCACGCACGCATAGACTTCCGCGAAGGCGCGGAGCTGCGAGTGCGAACCGAAGATCAGGTCGACACGCGTGCCGGTCCACTTGAGCGCATTCGTCTTGCGGTCGCGGCCCTCGTACACGCCATCGGAGCCAGCGGGCTGCCATTGCGTGCTTATGTCCAGCAGGTTGACGAAGAAGTCGTTCGTCAGCTGCCCGGTCCGCTTGGTGAAGACGCCATGTTTGGACTGCCCGACATTTGCGCCGAGCACGCGCAGGCCGCCGACGAGAACCGTCATCTCGGGCGCCGTCAATGTCAGCAATTGCGCGCGATCAACCAATGCCTCCTCGGGCAACATGAGCTGCTCGCCACGGAGATAGTTGCGGAAACCGTCGGCGACCGGTTCGAGCGGAGCGAAGGAGTCGACATCGGTCTGCTGCTGTGATGCGTCCATGCGCCCCGGCGTGAAGGGGACCTTGACGTCGTGCCCAGCGTCCTTTGCGGCTTTCTCGATTGCCGCACAGCCACCGAGGACGATTAGGTCGGCAAGCGAAACTTTCTTGCCGCCGGACTGGGAGGCGTTGAACTCCTTTTGGATCGCTTCGAGTTTCTGAAGGGCCTTTGCCAGTTCCGCCGGCTGGTTGACCTCCCAGTCCTTCTGCGGCGCGAGGCGAATTCGTGCGCCGTTCGCGCCACCGCGCTTGTCGGAGCCGCGGAACGTCGACGCCGATGCCCAAGCCGTCGAGACCAGCTGCGACACCGAGAGGCCAGACCCGAGGATCTTGGCCTTCAGAGCGGCAATGTCCTGCTCCCCTACCAGCGGATGGTTCGCCGCGGGGATCGGGTCTTGCCAGATGAGGATCTCCTTCGGCACGAGCGGGCCGAGGTAGCGATGGATTGGCCCCATGTCGCGATGCGTGAGCTTGAACCACGCGCGGGCAAATGCGTCCCCGAACTGGTCCGGATGCTCGTAGAAGCGCCGCGAGATCTTCTCGTAGGCCGGGTCCATCCGCAGCGACAGGTCCGTGGTCAGCATGGTCGGCACATGCTTCTTCGACTTGTCGTAGGCGTCCGGGATCGTGGCAGCGCCACCTTTTGCCTTCCATTGGTAGGCGCCGGCCGGGCTCTTCGTCAGCTCCCATTCGTTGTTGAAGAGGTTGTCGAAGAAGTGGTTGCTCCACTTCGTCGGCGTCTGCGACCAGGTGACTTCCGGGCCCCCAGTGATGGTGTCGGCCCCGAAGCCTGTGCCATGCTTGCTCTTCCAGCCGAGCCCCTGATCCTCGATGAATGCGCCTTCCGGCGCCGGGCCCATCAGTGACGGATCGCCGGCACCGTGGGTTTTGCCGAAGGTGTGGCCGCCGGCAATCAGCGCGACGGTCTCCTCGTCGTTCATCGCCATGCGGTGGAAGGTTTCGCGGATGTCCCTGGCCGCCGCGACCGGATCCGGCTTGCCGTTCGGCCCTTCCGGGTTCACGTAGATCAGGCCCATCTGCACCGCGCCGAGCGGATTCTGAAGCTGGCGTTCGCCGCTGTAGCGTTCGTCCCCCAGCCATGTCCCCTCGGGACCCCAGTAGAGCTCGTCCGGCTCCCAGACATCGGCGCGGCCGCCGGCAAAACCGAACGTCTTGAAGCCCATCGAGTCGAGGGCGACGTTGCCGGCGAGAATCATCAGGTCAGCCCAAGAGATTTTCCGGCCGTACTTCTGCTTGATCGGCCACAGCAGCCGGCGCGCCTTGTCGAGGTTCGCGTTGTCCGGCCAGCTGTTGAGGGGCGCGAAGCGCTGCTGGCCGGCGCCGGCGCCGCCGCGGCCGTCGGCGATGCGGTACGTGCCCGCGCTGTGCCACGCCATGCGGATGAACAACCCCCCGTAGTGGCCAAAGTCGGCCGGCCACCACTCCTGCGAGTCCGCCATCAACGCGTGCAGGTCCTTGATCACGGCGTTGAGGTCGAGAGTCTTGAACTCCTTGGCGTAGTCGAACGCCTCGCCCATCGGATCGGACAGGGTGGAGTTCCGATAGAGAACGTGGAGGTCCAGCTGCTGCGGCCACCAGTCGCGGTTCATGTGTCCGCGGGTGCCGCCCGTGAACGGGCACTTGCCCGCGCTCTCGTCAGTCTTTGCGTCCATTGTTTTCTCCGATCGTGTTCTGGTTTTTTCCCATTCCGTATACCAAGGATCATCGGATCTTGGAAAGTGATCCAGCCTCATGGCCGCAATGACAAAGAGCCGCGAGCCGCTCACGTGGAACTCTGATCGGCGGGGAAGGTGCTGCAATCGGGATAGACGATAAAAAAGAAAATCAGGTCTTCTCCTGTCCCTTGGCGTCGGTTGAGATACTCCCGGATGGAGAGGGATACCCTCATCCTCAAACGCGCATCGGCCGCTCGTCCCTGCAGTGAGTGGAACTTCGACGTGCTTGCAGATGGTGCGGTTGTGGGCCGCATCTTCAAGGCAAACGCGACGCCGGATTGAGGACCGCAACCAACTCGTCCTATGTCGCCAAATTCCTAAATGCCGGCCAGCAGTCCTGGTGGAGCCGGGGCTCATCACCGAGGCGGCCTGACCCCGTTTGCGCCCTGCGCAAAATCGACAGGCCCCGGTCTCGCGGCGCGAGACCGGGGCTGTGCATTTACTGAGCCAACTCGATGTCGATCAGTAGCAGACGTACACCCTGCCGAGGCCAGGGACCCACCGCCAGCAACTGGGTCCGATCACCACGATGCCACCGAAGCCGCCGCCCCAGTAGCCATGGCCCCAATGGCCGTGATGGCCACCCATTCCACCGCCCTTACCGCCGCCGCCGCCGGCGGAGGCTTCGGTCGGGATGAGCGCGGCTGCGCCGATGGCGGCGACGGTGGCGACGGCAAAAATCGTCTTGCGGATCATGGGTCTCTCCTCGTTGTTATTGGATGTGCTCGCACATCCTGCCAGTCAGTCGGGCGAACCAACCGGCGGGTTCAATGGCGCGGCAATCACCGCCAGAGTTCTGTTCATCGGCGGTTCAGACTTGCCGGCCCCGTTGCGCTCGGGGTCGCGAGTGCGCACCTTGCCGTGCTCGGACGCCATCGCTATAAGCCGCCCCGGCCGCACATCCTCTCGTTTTCCTCGCTTGAAGAACGATGCCATGGCGATCGAGCGTACCTTTTCGATCATCAAACCCGACGCCACAGCCCGCAATTTGACCGGCGCGATCAACGATATGATTGAGCGGACAGGCTTGCGCATCGTCGCGCAAAAGCGCACGCGCATCAGCCGTGAGCAGGCGGAAACCTTCTACGCGGTGCATCGCGAACGGCCGTTCTTTCGCGAGCTTGTCGAATTCATGATTTCTGGACCGGTCGTTGTGCAAGTGCTCGAAGGCGAGAATGCCATCGCGAAATATCGCGACGTGATGGGCGCGACCGACCCGGCCAAGGCGGCCCCCGGCACGATTCGCAACACCCACGCGAAGTCGATCACTGAGAATTCCGTGCACGGCTCGGACGCGCGCGAGACGGCGCAACAGGAAATCGCTCAATTCTTTTCGGGCAACGAAATCGTCGGTTGAGGCAAGACACGCGTGCGTGGCGTTTTGGCGCGCTGGCCAGGCCTGGGGGTTCGCTTGTAGATTAGGTCGAGTTTGCGCGGGCGATAGAGAAGATCCGCTCGCGCGCAAGGTAAAAGGGACGTCCATTGGGTTCGTTCGCACAGATCATGGATCCCTCCGCTTGGCTCGGTATGTTCACGAGCGGCTGGAGCGAGATCGGCAGCGCCGCGTTTTGGGTGGCTCTGCTGCAGATCATGTGGATCAACATCCTGCTATCCGGCGACAACGCGGTCGTCATCGCAATGGCGTGCCGCGGGCTGCCTCATCGGCAGCGGCTGTGGGGCATGATCCTGGGCGCCGGCGTCGCGGTGTTGCTGCGGGTGGTCTTCACCGTTTTCGTAGCGGCGCTGATGCTGCTGCCTTGGCTCAAGATCGTGGGCGGGCTCGCGCTGTTCTACATCGCGGCCAAGCTGCTGGTACCGGAGGATGCAGAAGAGAACGAGACCGAGGCAGCGGAGCACCTGTGGCGGGCGGTGCGGATCGTCGCCATCGCCGACATTGTCATGAGTCTCGACAACGTCATTGCAATTGCCGCCGCCGCCAAGGGCAATATGGCGCTGCTGGTGATCGGCCTCGGCATCAGTATTCCGCTGATCATCGCCGGCGCCGCGCTGGTCATGGCATTGCTCGACCGCTTCCCGATCCTGGTCTGGGCCGGCGCCGCGCTGCTCGGCTGGATCGTCGGCGAAGTCATCGCCACCGATCCGGTCATCCACGGCTATCTCGAGCCTCGCCTTGGGCCTGACGGCTTCCATTATGTCATGCTGTTCGCCGCGCTTCTCGGCGCGATCTTGGTTCTGATCGTGGGCGGGCTGTGGCGGCGCTCGAAACTGGCTGAGCACGCGGAGAAGGTGCGTGCAGCGCAGTAGCGCCGGATCGGCCAGTCAGCGATCGCAGTAGAGCGGGGAGCGACCCCCTCGACCGGCTACAGCTCCCAACCGAGTTTGCGATCGAGTGAATAAGGGCCGCCGCCGCGCAAGGCGATGGCGAAGAGGATAAGGCCCCAGAACAGCGGGTATTCCCATCCACCCCTCGACCACCCGAAGCCTTGCGGCAAGTGCGCCACGAACGTGATGACCGCGAACTGGATGGCGGCCGCAGCCGCGATGAAGCGGGTGAATAGCCCGAGCATGATCAGCACCGCGCCGATCGTCTCGAGAAAGAACACCGCATAGGCGGCGTAGAGCGCGGGCTCGATCCCGCGGCGGGCCATGCTGCCCTGGGCGAAAGCGTCGATGGTGGCGGCAAAGCCCTTCTCCGCCATCGGCATCACCTTCATGATCCCGTGGACCAGCAGCATTCCGCCCGCCGTGAGGCGCACGACCAGCCACGAGAGCTCACGGGTATACGAATAGAACGAAGCGAGCGGTGGGATGATCAGCTTCGGCTCGCCTGCCGGCACGGCGCGTAAGTCTGATGTTAGTGTGCTCATGCGTTTCCCCCTGAGTTGGCTTCCGATGGATCATAACACCAAAGACTGCGGGGAATTTCCGCGCCGGGCGATAAGGGCCCCTGCAGGTCGAGACCATTTGCTCGCTGGAGCGCCCGTGCCAATCGGCGACGAATCGATGCGGGGGTAAGTTCCAGAGGCTCGAATTGTTGGAAATCTTTCTTCGCCGTAGCCGCTTGGCCATGACCTCGTTTGGCCATGACCTCGTATGGTGCAGAGGCGGGGCACAGCGCGGCAGTGCGACCCGGAAGCCTTGCTAAGGCCGCATTTTTCGTATTTCTTGCCCCCATAATTCGGATTTTGGCCGCTCCGGCCGCTGCGTGCCGATCGGCCGCATTCGTTTCGGATCTTCCCAAAACCCGGGTTGTGGCGCGGTCCGTAGCGATGCGGTCGTGCTTCGCTCACTCGAGACTTCACTGACTAGGAGACAGACGATGCAGAAGGGCACCGTCAAATGGTTCAATCCAACTAAAGGCTACGGGTTCATTCGGCCTTCGAGCGGGGACAAGGACGTATTCGTCCATATCTCAGCGGTGGAGCGCGCTGGTCTCAGCACGCTCAACGAAGGTCAGACTGTCGAATACGAGCTCGTGACCAATCGCGGCAAGACATCGGCGGAGAATCTCAAGGTGTCCTGACGTGGCGGGAAGGTCGGTCATCCGGCCAGCGAGTTTTCCCGTAGCCCCCGGCCATGTGCCGGGGGTTTTATTTGCGCCACAGGGGCAGTGGACGGCCTGGGGACACAGAAGGGCTAATTCTATTCTCTCCCACTCTCTCGGCCGTGTTTGTCTTCCGCCTGGGGAACGATCAACGCGCCTTCCGCCGGAGGCGCTCCCTCGATCAGACAGCGGCCGCCGATCATCTTGGCGCGCCCTTCCGCTACGAGTCTGAGCGCCAGCGGATAGATCCGATGCTCGGCCTTGAGCACGCGGGCAGCGAGCGTTTCGGCCGTGTCGTCGTCGTGGACCGGCACCGCGGCCTGCGCAACGATCGGACCGGCGTCGGCCTCCGGTACGACGAAGTGAACGGTCGCGCCCGATATCTTCACCCCCGCCTTGAGCGCTTGGCCGTGTGGATCGAGGCCCGGAAACGAAGGCAAAAGAGTAGGGTGGATGTTGAGCATGCGGCCCTGCCAATGCAGTACGAAGTCCGCCGTCAACAGCCGCATGAAACCGCCGAGACAAACGAGCTCCACGCCATGCGTGTCGAGTACGGCTTGCAGCGCACGCTCAAAGGCGGCGCGATCGTTCCCGTATGAGCGATGGTCGACCACGGCAGTGGGAATTGCGTCTGCCTCGGCGCGGGCGAGCCCGGGCGCTTCCGGTCTGTTGGAGACCACGAGCGCGATCTCGGCGGGGTAGGAGCGCTCCTTCGCCGCCTCGATCAGCGACGTCATATTCGAACCGCGACCGGAGATCAGGACGGCGACGCGCTTCTTGGCCATGCGCTCACCAGCAACGATCGAGGTCTTCCGCGACTAGCAGGCATCGGCAGCTATCCGCAGCAGGTTGATTTGTTCGACCGTCGGTCGTCCGCTCGACACCGGTGCTCGAAATGATGGAGTCGCGAGCCGACGGCGCGCGTTCGCTCGCGTTTGGGTACTTGGGAATCCGCGCCTGTGCAATGGCTTGATCGCGGCTATACTGACATTTGCATGGCCGCATGCGACGACCGGTGGGTGGTGACGATGAGGCGCGCGGACCGCGCCAGGGCGCAAATTTGAGCATTCCAAATCTCATTACGCTGGGCCGCATCCTGTTGGTGCCGGTCGTGGTGTGGGCGATCACTGCAGGCGAGATGCGCGTCGCCTTCGTGCTGTTCCTCGCTGCCGGCATCAGCGATGCCGTTGACGGCTTTCTCGCCAAACGGTTCGGCATGGCAACCGAGCTCGGCGCCTACCTCGACCCGCTCGCGGACAAGGCCATGCTGGGCTGGTGGACAGGCCGGTGGCGCTTAAACCGCTTCTCGTCTCCAAGCTCAACACGGTTGCGCAGATTGCGCTCGCTTGTGTGATCATGGCGGCGCGCGGGTTCGAGTTCGATGCGAGGATTGCAGTGATCTTGCTCATGGCATTGGTCACGGCCTTGACCTTGATTTCCATCGCCTTCTATGTCGCCGAGTGGGTGCGCCACATGAACGCGGCAGAAATGGGCCCCTGACCGCGCGGGTTTTCGAGTGAGTGATCGAATGGGCTACGGCCGTCAGCTCGCGTTCTGGGTCGTGACCTTTGTCGTGCTTGCGGCGGCGCTGTGGTTGCTGCACGACGTTCTGCTCCCGTTCGTAGCCGGTATTGCGCTTGCTTATGTGCTCGCGCCGGTTGCCGACCGTGGGGAGCGACTCGGCATCAACCGGACCGTCGCCGCGCTGCTGATCGTCGGCGTCTTTGTCGTATCGCTGATCTCGCTGATCTTGCTGCTCGTTCCGCTGTTGCTGCAGCAGGGCTCAGCTTTGATTTCCCACATTCCTGGTTATGTCAAACGGGTCAGAGAGCTGGTTGTCGATTTGAACCTGCCCTGGCTGAACTGGCTCGGCGCCGCCGACTCCGGCACGACGCTTTCCGACCTCGTCGGCCAGCTGGCGACTTGGCTCATCAGCTTTTCTTATTCCTTGTGGACCGGTGGAAAAGCACTGGTCTCATTCGCGTCGGTCCTGATCGTAATGCCGGTCGTGACCTTCTACTTGATCCGCGACTGGCACCCGATGGTCGACAGAGTGGACAGCTGGATACCCGTGCGCCAGCGCGACACTGTGCGCCAACTTGCCCGCGAGATCGACGCCGCCATCGGCGGTTTCCTCCGCGGCCAATTCGGCGTCTGCCTGTTCCTCGGCTGTTACTATGCCGTTGGACTGATGCTGGCGGGCTTAGAGTTTGGGCTACTGATCGGTCTCATCGCCGGCGTGATCACGTTCGTGCCTTATATCGGCTCAATGACCGGACTGATGATCGCAGCGAGCGTGGCGATCGCGCAATTCTGGCCGGACTGGAAACGAATCACGCTCGTCATCGCTATTTTTCTGGTCGGCCAGTTCATCGAGGGCAACATCGTCTCGCCAAAATTCGTCGGCGAGCGGGTGGGGTTGCATCCGGTCTGGTTGATCTTCGCCATGTTCGCGTTCGGCTATCTCTTTGGTTTCGTCGGGCTGCTGATCGCGGTCCCGCTCGGTGCCGCGATCGCGGTGCTGTTGCGCTTCGGGTTGCGTCAATATTTTGCGAGCCCCATCTACACGGGAGACAAACCCAAGTGATGTCCGCTCGTCCGCGCCAACTCGCCCTCGCGCTCGATCATGCGGAGAGTTTTGCGCGCGAGGATTTCTTGAGCGGGTCGTCGAACGCGGTGGCCCTTGCGCTCATCGACGCATGGCCGGACTGGTCGCATCGGATGGTCATGCTCACCGGGCCCGAGGGTTCAGGCAAGAGCCACCTCGCCGCGGTCTGGGCGCAGGCTGCGGGCGCGCGGCGTATCGCGGCGCGCGCGTTGGAGGAAGCGAAGGTGCCATCGGCGCTCGCGACCGGCGCGCTGGTGGTGGAGGACATCGCCGCCGGGGCATTTGACGAGAGGGCACTCTTCCATCTTCTCAATCTGGCCGGCGAGCACGGGGCGTTCGTGCTGCTCACGGCACGGGCGGCGCCGGCGACATTTGCCATTCGCGACCTCGCATCGCGCCTCAAGGCGCTCCCGGCCGTTGCCATTATGCCGCCCGACGATGCGCTGTTGCGCGCGGTGCTGGTAAAGCTGTTCGCCGACCGCCAACTCGCCGTGGATGAAGGCTTGATCGGCTACGTGGCGACGCGGATCGAACGCTCGTTTGCGGCCGCGCGCGCGGCGGTGGCGCGGCTCGATCAAGAAGCCATGCGCCACAAGCGTCCGTTAACCAGGCCATTCGCCGCCGAAGTCCTACGCGCGACCGAGCCTTGACGGCCCAGTGGGGAGGGGGCCTTATGTCATGGCGTCGTCACCGATGACCGCGATATTGCACCCTTCATCCGAGCCATTCGGCCATGGCTGACCACAGCCAAGTCATTGTTATGAAGGAAGAAGCCGGCGCGGCCGCGCCGCTGGCCGCGGTCGAGCCGAGCGCATCCGTCGATCTGATCGCGAGCCCGGAGCGATTTATCAATCGTGAGTTGTCGTGGCTGCAGTTCAACCGGCGGGTCCTCGAAGAGGCGGCAACCGAGGCCCATCCTTTGCTCGAACGCGTTCGGTTCCTGTCGATTTCCGCCAACAACCTCGATGAGTTCTTCATGGTCCGCGTTGCCGGGCTCAAAGCTCAGCTGCGCGCCGGCATTGCGACCAAGAGCCCGGACGGGCTCACCCCGGCCGAACAGCTCACTCGGATCGGCGACGCCGTCGGAGCGCTCGCGAGCGACCAGCAGAAGCGCTGGCGCGAGCTGCGGCAGATGCTGGCCGAGCACGGCATCGTGCTGGTCGAAGGCCCCGAGGTGACCAAGAAAGAAAAGACGTGGCTCGAAGATCACTTCCTTCGGCAGATCTTTCCGTTGCTCACGCCGCTCGCCATCGATCCTGCGCATCCGTTCCCGTTCATTCCCAATCTCGGCTTCACCATTGCGCTGCAGCTGGCGCGCGCGAGCGACGGCAAGGCGATGAACGCGCTCATCCGCATGCCAAACAAGATCGAGCGGTTCGTGCGCCTGCCAAGTGGCGACGGAGTGTCTGGCCCCCGCGTGATCACGCTCGAACAGGTCATCGCGCTTTTCATCGCCCGCCTTTTCCCGGGCTACGCGGTCAAAGGGCAGGGTGCTTTCCGGGTCATTCGCGACTCCGAGGTCGAGATCGAGGAGGAGGCCGAGGACCTGGTGCGCGAATTCGAGACGGTGCTCAAGCGCAGACGGCGCGGATCGGTCATCCGCCTTGAGCTCGAAGCTGCCATGCCGGTGGAGCTGCGTCGGTTCGTACAGCGGGCGCTTGCATGCGCTGACGACGAGATCTTCCTGGTCGACGGCGTTCTGGCGCTCAATGAGCTCTCGCAGCTCATGGGCCTGGACCGACCCGATCTCGAATTCGTGCCGTATAATCCGCGTTATCCCGAACGCATTCGCGATCACGCCGGCGATTGCTTCGCGGCCATTCGTCAGAAGGATCTCGTCGTCCACCATCCCTACGAGTCTTTTGACGTCGTGGTGCAGTTCCTGCAGCAGGCCGCGCGCGACCCCGACGTGGTTGCCATCAAACAGACGCTCTACCGCACATCGGCCGAATCTCCCATCGTGCGGGCGCTCGTCGAGGCGGCGGAAGCGGGGAAAACAGTGACCGCGCTCATCGAGCTCAAGGCGCGCTTCGACGAGGAAGCCAATATCCGCTGGTCGCGCGCGCTCGAGCGCGCGGGGGCGCAGGTTGTCTATGGCTTTATCGAGCTCAAGACCCACGCCAAGCTGTCAATGGTGGTACGGCGCGAAGGTGGAGCGCTTGCGTCTTACGTCCACGTCGGGACCGGCAACTATCATCCGGTGACCGCCCGCATCTATACCGATCTTTCGTTCTTCACGTCCGATCCGGTCATCGCGCGCGACGTCGCGCATGTTTTCAATTACGTGACCGGCTACGCCGAGCCCGCCGCGCTCGAGCGGATGGCGGTTTCGCCGCTCACGCTGCGCGACCGCATCTGCGAGCACATCGAGCAGGAAATCGCGCACGCAAAGAGCGGCCGCCCGGCGGCGATCTGGATGAAGGACAACGCGCTGGTCGATCCCGAGATCATCGATATGCTCTACGAGGCCTCCCGCGCAGGCGTTTCGATCGATCTCGTGGTGCGCGGCATCTGCTGCTTGCGGCCGGGCCTGCCCGGGCTGTCGGAGAACATCAGTGTCAAATCGATCATCGGTCGGTTCCTCGAGCACAGCCGTATCTACTGCTTCGGGGTGGGCTACGGCCTGCCGCACCCCAAGGCGGCGGTGTACATCTCCTCCGCCGACATGATGCCGCGCAATCTCGACCGCCGCGTCGAGGTATTGTGCCCAATTCTCAACCCCACCGTGCACGAGCAGGTGCTCGATCAAATCATGGTGGCGAATTTCAAGGACAACGAACAAAGCTGGAAATTACTACCCGACGGCTCCTCGAATCGCATAAAACCGGCGGAGGGTGAGGAGCCCTTCAACGCTCATAAATACTTCATGACGAATCCGAGTCTGTCGGGCCGTGGCAAATCGCTCAAGGAATCATCCCCGCGAAGCCTTATACGCCGTCTCGACCGCTCGTAAGCGGCGTCGTCCCGCCATGAATGTCGCGCAAGGTCGTCTCGATTACGGGCCGCCGGTCGCAGTGATCGATATCGGCTCGAATTCCGTGCGCCTGGTCGTCTATGAAGGCCTCACTCGCAGCCCAACCCCGATCTTCAACGAAAAAGTACTCGCCGGGCTCGGGCGCGAGGTGCAAACGAAAGGCCTGCTCGCCCCGGACGCGGTGGAGAAAGCGCTCGCCGCGCTACGGCGCTTTCGGGCGTTGTGCGACCGCATGCAGGTTGCCCAACTGTGGGCGATCGCGACCGCGGCGTGCCGAGAGGCCAAAAACGGCAAGACTTTCGTGGCCGAAGCCGAAGGCATCTGCGCCACCAAGATCGACGTTCTCTCCGGCAAGCGCGAGGCGGAGTTGTCCGCACTCGGCGTGGTGTCGGGTTTCCACAGACCCGACGGCATCGTCGGCGACCTTGGCGGCGGCTCGCTCGAACTGACCGAAGTCCATGGCCATCGCATCAAGGCCGGCTTGACTCTGCCCTTGGGCGGCCTGGCGCTGCAGGACATTTCGTCCAAATCGATCAAGAAAGCGGAAAAGATCGTCCGCGCGGCGCTCGACGAAGCTCACCTGCTCGAAGCCGGCAAGGGCCGCACCTTCTACGCCATCGGAGGCACTTGGCGCGCGCTCGCACGACTGCACATGTGGCAGACGGGGTATCCGCTGCACGTCATGCACGGCTACGTGATGCCGGCGCGGGAGGCGTTCGAGTTCTCCAGTCTCGTGCACCGCGTCGATCCCGAGATGCTCTCGCAAATCGAGGTCGTGACCGATGCGCGCCGCCCGCTGCTCGCCTATGCCGCGCTGGTGCTCGAAAACCTGGTGCGGATTGCACGGCCAAAGGACATCGTGATCTCGGCGCTCGGCGTGCGCGAAGGCCTGTTGTACTCGATGCTCGACCCCGAGGAGCGCGAGAAGGATCCGCTGATCGCAGCCGCGAGCGAGCTCAACGTGCTGCGCTCGCGTGCGCCCGCCCATGGCGAGGAGCTGATCGCCTGGACCGACCGTTTCATGGCGTCCTCTGGGCTGGACGAGACGGCGGAGGAGCGGCGGTTGCGCCACGTGGCGTGCCTCCTCGCCGACATCGGCTGGCGGGCGCATCCCGACTACCGCGGGGAGCAATCGCTCAACATCATTGCCAATGCCGCCTTCATCGCCGTCGATCATCCCGGCCGCACCTTCATTGCGCTCGCCGTGTTCTTCCGCCATGTCGGTCTCGTCGACGAGGAGCTCTCGCCCAGACTGCGCGAACTCGCCTCGACACGTCTGCTCGATCGTGCGCGCGTGCTTGGCGCGGCGTTGCGGGTCGCCTATCTCGTCTCTGCCTCGGCTACTGGCGTGCTGCCGAAGACGCCGATGGTGGTCGAGCGCGGTCGATTGACACTGCGTTTCGACAACGGCTTGAAGGCGATCGCCGGGGAGCGCGTATTCGTGCGGCTGCGCCAGCTCGCACGGCTCATCGGCCGCGAGCCGGTGATGGAGACCGCGTGATACGCAGCCGCAATGGCGCGCGGCTCATTCCGAGTCGGAGTCACGACTTTCATGTGTTGTCGTCCCTGCTTACGCAGGGACGACGGACAAATTGCGAGCAGAGGATGCCGTGCCGCTTTGGCAGCGTTTGTTGATCACGTTCGCGGTCATGCTGTTGACGAGCTATCTCGTCGGGCTACTCTGGCACTGGCTCTTCAACTCGGACATTCCGAGCTACCTTGGCGGCGTCGTCGGCGGCGTCAGCGCGGTTCCGACGTGGGAGTTCCTGCAGCGGATCCGCCCGAAACAATAGTGCGACCGGATTCGCTCGAGCGCTCCAGTCGCTAATCTCGTACAGCGTGGGGCGAGCCTTCATGGCGCCAGCTTCGGCCGCACCATTGGTCGGCCAGCCGCAGGACCGCGCGCGTCGCCGGCCGCGCGCCCTTCGGCCGGTAGCGCTCTCAGTGCTTCGCCTCCGTGGTGGCGCCGTCGCCGCATTCGGCCGGGCGCGGTTTAGGCCCGCGCAGGTCGCGTGGCACCTTGCAATTGTCGACCCGCTGCTCGTCGCTCGCCTTGCCGCCGAGCCGCTCCTTAGCGGTGCGCATCGGCTGGACGTGACTCGCTTCGCCGTTGGAACCTGGTATCGCACCAGGCGCTGCCAACGCCACCAGCAGGAGGAGCGTGCACGCCACGATGCGGACCGGAGCGCGCAATATCACCTGAGGCGAATTGGCCATCGGCGTGCCTTTTCGATTTGACCGGGGCCCCGTATTCAGCCGGGATCCCCAGGATGAACCCCGAACTAATATGAATGATAGAGGTTTTTGAACTGATACAAAAAGTTGTGTCAGATCACTGCCGTTTCTGTTCGTGGTATTTGGCGTCCGCGTTCACTTAGGCGGCGCTGGCACCGCGGACGAATGGTGGTCGACGATCTTCCAGTCGTTGCCGTCCTTCACGTAGGTGAAGCTGTAGCGGGCCGGAATCGATTTGGTTTCGCCATCTTTGGTGTAGGAGAACGTGTAGTAGCCCGTATTGACAGCAGTGTTTCCATAGACGCGGATCAACTGGTCGCCGAACTTGACGGTGGCCTTCGGCAACGCTTGGAAGGCGCCCACGAAGTAGGCTTTTAGCGCGGCAGGGTCCGACCGTACTGTTGGCGAAAGCGTGCCCCACAGCACGGCGTCTTTGGCATAAAGGGGCAGCATGGTATCGGGGTTTTTGTCGGCAAAGACCGTGTCCCACTTTTGCCCTGCAGCCGCGACATCTTCCTGCGGGCCCGCCGCGGCGGGTTGCACCGAAATGCTCAACACCAGCAGCACAGCGCTGATCCAAAGACGTGATTGCATCATGTCCTCCCTCGTCCTTGCGGACATTCCACGGACGCTGACGTGAATTGTAGCGATTTTCTGAATTGCTCGGAAGCTCTGCGTTCCGTTCCGCTTGCTTGCGGGGTGCTTGCGCGGCGGCCCGCACCGATTTAACCTGTGCGTTGAAACGCTAGGAAGACGACCAATGGCCTGGACAACTCCGACCCTCGTTGAGGTCTGCATCGGCCTCGAGATCAACGGGTACCTGCCGGCTGAGTTCTGATCCCGCCGCATTTGCGCGGTTCTGAATCGGCAGCCTACCAATCCGGTGCGACCGTCAGCGCTTTCGGCGCTGGGGGCGGCGCTACTGTTGGCATTGCCGGGATCATCAAGCGCTTCGTCCAGACTGTTCCTACGTCGCGGCGCAGGCAGGTCACGCCGGCGTGGATGGAGATGGAACTCCGCACTGCCGGCGTTCCGGGGCAATAATTGCCGCACGTCGGGGGGACCGACCTGCAGCGCAGGCCCGGACAGAGCATTTGGATCAACCGCCACGTGGCGTTATCGGGTTCCGCAATAGTGCACGCGCCGCTCGGCCTGCTCGCCGAGCTGACCCATCGCTGTCCGCTCGGCTGCCCCTATTGCTCCAACCCGCTCGCACTCGATCCGAGAGACAACGAGCTCGATACGGCAACGTGGCTGCGCGTGTTCCGCGAGGCCGCGGGGCTGGGTGTTCTGCAGGTGCATTTGTCGGGCGGCGAGCCCGGCGCGCGGCGCGACCTGGTGGACATCACCGCCGGCGCCCACGTCGCCGGTCTCTACACCAATCTCATCACCTCCGCCGTCGGGATCACGGACAAGACCCTTGGCGCACTGAGCGAGGCCGGGCTCGATCACGTCCAGATCTCGATCCAAGACAGCGACGCGGCATCCGCCGACCACATCGCCGGCTATGACGGCGCGTTTGCCAGGAAGCGGGCGCTCGCGGCCGAGGTGGTTCGGCGTCAGCTGCTGCTTACCGTGAACGCCGTGGTGCACCGCGCCAACATCGACAGGATCGGCGACATGGTCGATCTCGCGCTCGCGCTTGGCGCGAGCCGGGTCGAGATCGCGCATGTACAATATTACGGCTGGGCGCTGAAGAACCGCGCCGTGCTGATGCCGTCCCCGGAGCAGGTCGATCGTGCGGTAGCGACGGTGGCGGACCTGCGCGTGCGTCACCACGGCCGTATCGTCATCGACGCCGTGGTGCCCGACTATTACGCCCGCTACCCAAAGCCGTGCGTCGGGGGCTGGGGCCGACGCTCGCTCAACGTGACGCCCGCGGGCAAGGTGCTGCCCTGTCACGCCGCCGAGTCGATTACCGGCCTTGAATTCTGGAACGTGCGCGAGCATTCGCTCGCCGACATCTGGGCAAATTCCCCGGCCTTCAATGCTTTCCGCGGCAGCGCATGGATGAAGGAGCCGTGCGCAAGCTGCCCGCGTCGCGAGCTGGATTTTGGCGGCTGCCGCTGCCAGGCCTTCGCGCTCACCGGTGACGCCAGCGCAACCGACCCGGTGTGTCACCTCGCTCGCGATCATGCGCGGGTCGCGGAACTCGCGGCAGTCCGGACCGACGCGCCTTACGTCTATCGGCGCATGGGATCACGTCATCAGGTGGACGTTCTCGATCGCGATGATGCGCTCAGTACACCACGACGCTCCTGATGCTCTTGCCCTCGTGCATCAACTCGAATCCCTTGTTGATTTCCGGCAGCGGCATGGTGTGCGTGATCATCGGATCGATCTCGATCTTGCCGTCCATGTACCAGTCGACGATTTTCGGCACGTCGGTGCGGCCGCGCGCGCCGCCGAAGGCCGTGCCCTTCCAGACGCGTCCAGTGACCAGCTGGAATGGGCGGGTCGTGATCTCCGCGCCGGCGGGGGCGACGCCGATGATGATGGATTGGCCCCACCCGCGATGGCAGGCCTCCAGCGCTTGGCGCATCACGGTGACGTTGCCGGTGCAGTCGAAAGTGTAGTCGGCGCCGCCGATCTGGTCTGCGCCGCGCTTGGTCATGTTGACGAGGTGCGCGACCAGGTCGCTGCCAACCTCTTTCGGATTGACGAAGTGCGTCATCCCGAAGCGCTCCCCCCATTGCTTCTTACTGTTGTTGACATCGACGCCGACGATCATGTCGGCGCCGGCAAGCCGCAGCCCCTGAATGACATTGAGGCCGATGCCGCCGAGCCCGAACACGACGCACTTGGAGCCAGGCTCCACCTTGGCGGTGTTGAGGACAGCGCCGATGCCGGTCGTGACCCCGCAGCCGATGTAGCAGACCTTGTCGAACGGAGCGTCCTCGCGAATCTTGGCGACCGCGATCTCGGGCAGCACCGTGAAGTTCGAAAATGTGGACGTGCCCATGTAATGGTGCAGCTTCTTGCCGTCGAACGAAAAGCGCGAGGTGCCGTCGGGCATGACGCCCTGGCCCTGCGTCGCGCGGATGGCGGTGCACAGATTGGTCTTGCGCGAGAGACATGACGGGCATTGCCGGCATTCCGGCGTGTAGAGCGGAATGACGTGGTCGCCCTTCTTTACGCTGGTCACCCCCGGACCGACGTCGACGACGATGCCGGCGCCCTCGTGGCCGAGGATGGCCGGGAACAGTCCTTCCGGGTCAGCGCCGGACAGCGTGAACTCGTCGGTGTGGCAGATGCCCGTGGCCTTCACCTCGACCAGCACCTCGGAGGCTTTCGGCCCATCGAGCTCGACCTCCGTGACGGTGAGCGGCTTGCCCTTCTCCAATGCGACGGCGGCGCGGGTTTTCATGGCGGTTCTCCTCCTCGGCGTCTTGGTGGGCACGAGTTGAAGTGGACGACGCAGGGCAAACATCACCGCCGGGAGCGAGGTCCCGCAAACGTTGCAATGGCGGCGAAGCTAATAGCCTCATGAACATTCCCATTAACCCGTCCCAACAATGGCGGTGGGGCGCTCATGTGGGTTCAGGCCCCCGGACCATGCGAGTTCCCATTTCGAGAAAAAACTTCAAGTATTGATTGAAAAGCATTACACAAAGAAACCTGACTGAAATTGAGCCTTCTCGCAAGAGCGCGGCCGCTCGGAAGGCACCATTTGAAATCTTCGGAGCGAACCGCCCTCACGAGAACGTGACCCGTCCTGCGGCGCGGCAATTGCGCCGTTACCAAGCCAACTTTGGGAGGACATCTATGGCGAAGATCTCAATTCATCCGGCAGTGGACAATGGCCTCAGGCCCGGTTCGCCGAACTTCGCGGGAGGGACGCTCGCTTGCAAATGCGCGAGCAATCCCGTCGAGGTGAGCGTTACGTCGCAGTGCGCCTATAATCACGTATGCGGATGCACCAAATGCTGGAAGCCCGCAGACGCGCTGTTCTCGC
>WNGF01000488.1_pt1 | contig 62833 bp, 52 predicted proteins | sample 5400641 | NCBI WGS metagenome assembly WNGF01 (sample SAMN13153371, study PRJNA577476) | soil metagenome | isolation source: 80 cm soil or saprolite under grassland replicate 2 | place: USA:California | collected 2016-06-15
GGGTGGATGACTTCATGACTCGCAGCAAACGGTCCCTGAGTCCTAATGCAGTATCAGGGCTGCAACGAGGGCGTACGCGGCGAAACCGGGCCTTCCCGGGGCTGTGGATCTGGAAGCAATCTGTGATTGAGCTCTGCTTTCATTTCTACAACACTCCGGGTCGTATAACAACCAGTCTTGCACAATATGATGCAGAGTAGCTGGATTGGAGTTGCAGAGTTGCTGCGTTTTGCTGCTTTTTTTTCGGATCGTTCAGACCAGATTCCAGCCACCCCATTGCGCACCTCAAAAATACGGGAGGGACTCCGGCCACAGGGGAAAAACTGATAGCGGGCCAACACCAAAGTAATCGATCGGTACCCAGCACGTTCCATTCCGGCGCGCCTGTTGGCGTGCTGGGGGGCTATCTGCCGGGCCGGGAATAAATGGCGGCCATGCCGTCGTCGAATTCCAAGCGCCAATCCTTGCTTTCTTTCAGGACAGTCGCGAATGGGCTCGCGGCCGGGACCAGCACCCACTTGACCTGATATCTATCCAGGGGCTGCCGCCAGTTCGAGGTGGCGTCGCTGGCCTGCAAATACTCCCGAATAAACGCCTCGCCGTAAAAATCGTGACGGTCGTCGAAGAAAACCTTAGTTTTGGGATACAACCTATATATCAGATACCCGCTCCAGTTGTCTGGATTAAATAGATGGTCGTGAATATTGTTTGCGCGGATGAACTCCGTGGCCGTAATGGGGAAGTTTTTTCCGCTGAATTGCGCGGAGACGACCTGCACCGAGAGCATCCTGCCGCCGTTCAGTACGATGGCCGTGGACGCCGCCAGGGCCAAAATGGCCAGTCCATGGCCGCGGAACTGGGTTTCCATCGTCGCCATGTTTCCCGAGATATCATCAATCGCTTCCAGTGGTTCGCTGAGCCAAGGCGGACCGGAACGCCGCGCGGGAGAGATGAGACCGGCCCACAGCCGCGAGGTGGAGACACAGATCAATATGGCCGAAAGCGGAATATTACGCGTTGCATACAGGGCGGCATGGAGCGAGAACAAGACGATAAGCAAGTCAGTCGCCGTCAATCGATCGTATGCCGCCGCAATTGCAAAAACCGAGAGCAGAATGAAAGCCTCAAAATACCCAGCACCGTGTGCGTGGAAGTTGGGCGACATGAACTCGTTGATCGCGTTCATGAGGAAGCCGTTCGACAGGTACTCGTAGATGTGGACGTGCAGCTTGTAGCCGTACGGCGTCAGCAGGGTCGTGGCCGCACACACGACGAAAGCAATGGCGAGCTGAAGAATCTCCCGCGCAGTGCCTGCTTCGCGGGCGCTCGCAAACTTCCATATACGGGCGCAGCCGAATATCGCCAGCAGCACCAGACCCAGAATGAATCCGCCGTGCAAATTGACCCAAAGCAGCATCAGCGGCGGAAGCCAAAACAGCACCGCGCGCTTGCCTTCTTCAAACTGATAGAGCAGATCCACCCAAATCAAAGTGAATAGCCAGCTCACGACATGCGGCCTGGCCAACATGTGGATCTGCGCGGTGGAGGCCGCCATCAGCGTCAAGCCGACGGCCACTGCAAAGTTGCCGCTTCTGCGCAGCAGAAGCCGGAAAAGAAGTGCGTAGGTCACTGCAATGACGACAGCGGTGAAAAATACGACGCCATTCAATCCCGCGAGATGATGAACCCCGGCGATCCATGCATCGTACAGCCACTCCCAGGCGTACCACGGCTGGCCCGCCCGCGTATAAGAGAACAGGTCTGTGTGCGGCACCGAGCGTGTAGCAAGAATGAATTCGCCATCACGGATGTGCCAGCCTGTGTCCGCATCCGCCAACAGCGCCTTGCTCGCCGGTGTGAACGTCAGAATTCCGGCCAGCACCAGAAAGCACAGGTCCGTGAAAGACGGCAGCACCCAACGAGTCCATGAGGGCTGTTGAGGTCTGCCCGGCATCGGCATTGCGGCGGTGGGCTGCATTCCGGAGGTGGAAATTATCTCAAAGCTCGGATGGGCTCGTCACGGAAGGGCTGGTCACGCCGTGGGCTTCGCCGACCTGAACTGTTGCCGGCATTTCAGCGTGCGCAACCAGCTTCGGCTTCGATCCCAGCCGGTACATGCACATCGCGTATGGGACTGCAACGAGCAGGTCGAACAGATAATGCTGCCCCGATCCCATCGTCGCCCCCGCGGTGAGCACGACGTAAATGACGCCGGCAACGAGTCCTATTGGCCAGCGCCGCGCAAACCACGCAACCAGCAGTGCCGTGGAGAAGTGCACCGATGGAATTCCGTTTGGCGGCGCGAAGATTGCCGTAGGTGAACGAGAGCAATTGGCGGAGCCAAAGGTTATGCGCAGCGAGCTGCCCGATCGCGAAGCTGGGCTGAAATCCTAATCGTCCGTCCAGCCAGTAGATAAACAGGTCGCATTTCAGTGGACGCAAGTGGGAGAGCCAAACTGTCACGGCCTGCGCGGCCAGCTCCGCAGGCACCGCGATGGCGGCCGCTGCCAGCAGCCAATCGGTGCGGTTGTCGGCTCCCTTGGTCGAGGAGTATCGCCACAATCCGTAGACAAGGATTAGTGGAATACCGACCAACTGGGGATAGCTGCAGATGAAGTCCAACGCGGCCATGCTACTCACCAAGGATCGCAGCCTTCTTCGGGAAAGTCCACCAAATTTCGCATTCGCCACATTGGCCAACTACGGTCCAATGTCGCAATTTTCACGAGGCCGGCGACCTCTGCATCAGCACGCTGGTCTTGTCCTCGTAGCGCACAGCCCACGCGGGACTGCCGCGCAACAGTTTCACCAGCAAACTATCGGCGGGCATTAGGACATACTCCACGCGATATTTATCGAGTACCGTCTAGGAATTTTCACCGTACACCGCTGCTCGAAAGTCCCCAACAACGCCGGTAGCCGCGTAGGGGTCCCATCGGCCGTCGATGAAGACCTTCGACTCCGGCGCATGCCAGATCAGGTAGCCGCCCCAAACATACTCGTGAAAGAGCCTGCCCTGCATTCCATGGGAATTCATGTAGGCGACCGCATCCGTTGGATACGCGACCGGGGCCTGAAAGCGGGAATCCCGGGGCATTGCGATGATAAACGCGCAGAGCAGGACGGCAAGCGCCAATGCGTTGGGCAGGGCCTTGTCGGAGTTACGCTCGTACGGGGTCATCAGTTTGACCCGCTTCGCGAACACCGGAGGCAGCAGGATCCCGGCGAGAAACATGAAGCGGGAATAGGTCAGCGACCAATACAAGGCCAGCATCGTGGTCGCAATTTCGTCCAGACGCCAAGGCTCGCGAGAAAAAATGGAGATCAGCAGCGTGGCCACGATGAGGACCATCGCGACCTTGCCCCAGGGCGTGTGGAAGTCGATCGAGGCAAACTCGTCGACCACTCCAACCGACGAGTGCCTGCCGAACATCGCCTGGAAGGCATAGAGCACCAGGCGGTGTCCCGTGGGATTGACAAACAATACCGCGAAGGAGGCGGCTGCCGCGGCCAGCAGGCTGCGACGCTCCGGCGCGCTCCAGCGCCTGGCATAAGCATTGCCCCAACGGCCTTCCACAAGCCCGGAAGCGATAAAGATACCGAAGATCACAAAGCCCATCGGCCAGGAGCCATGGGAGTTGATCCAAAGGCAGAACAGTGGAGGCAGCAGCCAGAGCCATCGCCGGCGGCCTTCGACGGGTTCCCCGGTGCGCCCGCATTCGTGCTGGGGTGAACGCACCTCGGCCAACACCAGCAGCAGGATCACCAGATACAGCCAGCCGAACAACAGCGGACGCGAGCCAATGGTGATCGCTGCCAGCATCGCCCCGCCCACCGAGACCACAAATGAGTTCTTCAGGTCGCGGCTGGCCAGGTAACTGAGGCGAAAGATGCCCAGTACAATCGCCGTGCTCAGGGCGAAGACCAGCCAGAACAGGCCGGTCTGGCCCGCACCCCTGAATGCCGCATACAACAACAGTTCCGAGAGCCACTCGAAAGGCAGGACGGCAGCTCCGGGCGCTGTGAAGGAATACTGGTCGGCCGCGGGAAGGTGGCCCTGCGTCAGCAGAAGCTGCGCGTTGCGCAGGTGCCACCACAGGTCGGGATCGGGGATGTCGCGCCGGGCAAAGATAAAGACCAGAAAGGCCAGCGAGCCGGCCAGGACAGCCGGAAACGTAAACATCCGCCGCCAGAGGCCGAAACGTGGGGCGGCTCGCATCTCCAGAGCCGCATTGGCAGTATCTTGAGACATTCGGCGTTCTCCCCGCCTTCCTACTTCGCCGAGCGCGCCAGCAGCACGCTGTCTTTGTCCCTGTAGCGCACGGACCACGCGGGATTGTTCTGCAATAAATGCGCCAGCAGACTGTCCGGCCGCATCAGCACATACTGGATCTTATATTTGTCCAGCACCGCAAGCGTATTTGTCCCATGTACCGCCTCCACGTAATCCTTCAAGACGCCATTAGCGCCATAGGGATCTCCGCGGCCATCGATAAAAACCTTCATCTCCGGCATGTGCCAGATCAGGTAGCCGCCCCAGACCCACTCGTTGAAGACATTGCTCTGGATCCCGTTCGCCTTCAGGTAGGCGACAGCACCCTCGGGATATTGGGTAACACCGTGGAATTTTTCGTGGCGGGGCGTGCTGACTGCAAACAGGACGAGCAAAATGGCCAGGGCGAGCGCGTTCGGCAGAGGCCGGTCGTTCTCACGCTCATAGGGAGTCATCAGCTTGATTCGCCGGGCGAAGATCGGGGGCAGAAGGATTCCCGCTAGAAACAGGAACCGGGCATAGGTCAGGCAATAGTAGAGGGCGACGATCGTGAACCCAATTTCATCCAGCCGCCAGCGCTCCCGCGAAAAGATTGCCACCAACAGCAGCCCCACAATCAGCATCATGGCAGTCTTGCCCCAGGGGGTGTGGAAGTCGATGGACATGAACTCCGTGATGGACCCGAGTCCCGGGCCGGCGCGGTCGCCGGAGCCTGAATCGGGAGCGAATAGAACGCCGAAGGGATAGAGAACAAGCCTGGAGCCGAAAGGATTGACAAATACTGTGGCAGCCGAAGCCCCGGCGGCTGCCAGCAGCTTGCGCAGTTGCGGGGCCGACCAGCGGCTAGCGTATGCACTGCCCCAGGAGCCTTCGAGAAAACCAGAGGCGATAAAGATGCCGAAGAGCGCCATCCCCATCGGCCACGAGCCGTGCGAATTGATCCAGAGGCAAAACAGCGGAGGAACCAGCCAGAGCAATCGCCAGCGGCCTTCGCGCACCGCGGCCAGAATCAGCAGCAGAATGACCAGGTAGAGCCAGCCGAACAGAAGGGGCCGCGGCCCTTTGCTGACGGTGGTCAGAAACGCTCCGCCCACGGTGACTACGAAAGAGTTCTTCAGGTCGCGGCTGGCCAGATAACTGAGGCGAAAGATGCCCAGCACAATCGCCGTCCATAACGCAAAGACCAGCCAGAACAGCCCGGTAAGCCCTGCCCACCTGTATGCCGCATAAAACGGGAGCTCCGCCAGCCATTCAAAGGAGATGACGGGCGCTCCGGGCGCGGTAAAAGAATAGTGGTCAGCCGTGGGAAGATGGCCCTGAGTCAGCAAAAACTGAGCGTTGCGCAGATGCCACCACAGGTCCGGATCGAGAATGTCCCGCCTGGCGAAGATATAGACCAAAAAGGTCAGCGACCCGGCCAGGACCGCGGGGAAGGAAAAGAGCCTGCGCCACGGGCCAATGGCACTTGTCTCCGGCGCAGCGACGACCGTATTCGATTGAGACAATTCATCCCCATCAGCCAATGCGGGCTGGTCCCCCGCCTGGCTTTTCTCGCTGATTTCCGGGTGGTGCCGGGCTATTTCTGTCCCGTGGCAGCGTCCTCGGACAGTACCCTTCCCGGTTGACTCGCCAGTGCAATCTCGGATATATATAATGTACTATGACGATGTGTTCCCCCGCCCGCGCAATCTGCTGTTGTTGCGGCACAGATCTGTGTGGCGAACGGGGAAGAGTGGTTTAGCACTTTTCAGTAGGACTGGATCTACCAACCCACCGCCCATCACTTAAGGCTGGTGGGTTTTTTCGGCTCGGGTTCGACAGCATCACCCCGGAGTGGCGGAACACCTACCTGCGCTTCTGGGGTGTTTACACCCAGGGCGACGGTGCCGGAGTTACAGGCGGCAAGGGCGGAGAAGGCCTCGCAGTTCCCTACTTTATGGTGCGAATCCGCATCCCCAACGGCCTGCTTCTGAGCCATCAGGCGCGCACCATCGCCGACATCGCCGAAGACTACGGGCGTGGATTAGTCGACATCACGGTGCGCCAGAACATTCAGCTCCACTGGGTGCGAATCGAGGACTTGCCTAATCTGTTCGAGCGGCTGTGGCGCGCGGGCTTGACGACCGTGGGCGCTTGCGGCGACGACACGCGCACCGTAACCGGCTGCCCGGTTGCAGGCGTGGATGCCGACGAGGTCTTCGACGCCTCTCCGCTCACTGTGAAGCTGGACCGGTACTTCGCCGGCAACTCCGAGTTTTATAACCTCCCGCGCAAATTCAAAATCTCCGTCAACGCATGCAAGGCGTGGTGCTCTTATCCCGAGATCAACGACATCGGCCTCACCGGTGTGCTGCGCAAGCGGCTGGGCTATGACGAACCCGGATTTTCGCTGCGTGTAGGAGGCGGGCTCTCGAACGCTCCGCATCTTGCCCAGCGCCTCGACGCCTTCGTCCCCTTGAATCAGGCAGTACCCGTCGCCAGGGCCATCGCGGAGATCTTCCGCGATGCCGACGTGCTGCGCCAGAGCCGCGAGCAGGCGCGTCTGAAGTTCCTCTTCCTCAAGCATGGCTGGAGCGCGGAGACCTTCCTCGACGAGATCCACCGCCGCCTCGGTTACCGCCTCGATCCGGCGGTGGAAGAGACCCTGCCGGCCGATCTCTATCGCGATCACACCGGCATTCATCCCCAGAAGCAGGCGGGATACTTCTACTTGGGCGCGCCGGTGCTGCGCGGCCGCATCAACAGCGAGCAGTTGCGAAAGGTGGCCGAGCTCTCCGAGCGCTTTGCCGCCGGCGAAGTTCGCACCACGGTGATGCAGAACCTGCTGATCATCAATGTTCCCGCGCAGCAGACCGAGCAGCTGCGCCGCGAGCTCGAGCAGATCGGATTGCCCGTGGAGGCCTCGACGTTCCAGCGCGGCACCGTCGCCTGCACCGGAACGGAATTCTGCAAGCTGGCGATCACAGAAACCAAGAGCTTTGCGCGCTGGATCGTGGAGCAGTTGGACGAGCGTATGCCCGGCTTCGACCAGCAGCTCAAGATCAACATCACCGGATGCCCCAACAGCTGCGGCCAGCATTGGATCGCGGACCTGGGGATCGAGGGCAAGAAGATCAAGGTCGACGGCAAGTTTGCCGACGCCTACTACTTCTGCGTGGGCGGCTCGGTTGGGCAGTTGCAGTCGATCGCGCGTCCGGTGGGATATCGTTGCCTCGCCGAAGAGGTCCCGGAGTCGATTGAGCGCTTGCTCATCCGCTACAAAGAAACGCGCAACAGCGGCGAGAGCCTGCAGCAGTTTTTGGCGCGCAAATCGAACGACGAGATCCGGGGCTATCTGGCGGGCGGCGTAACCGAGGTCGCTCAGCGCGATATTCCCGCGGCCGCTGCGCCGCACGGAGTGGACGGCTAGATGGCGGCACTGTTTCCCATCTTCTTCAAGCTCGAGGGCCGTCGCTGCGTTGTGGTCGGCGCGGGCACCATTGCTTCGCAGAAACTTGAGGGACTGCTGGACTGCGGGGCCGAGTTAAGCGTCGTCGCGCCGCACGCAACCGAGGCGATCCAGGAGCTGGCGCGCAGCGGCCGCGTAAGCTGGATTCAGGCGGAGTTTGGGCCGGCGCATCTGGACGGTGCATTTCTGGCGATCGCCGCAACGGGTGATCCCGCGGTCAACGAGCAGGTCTTTCAGGCAGCGCGGCAGCGCGGCGTGCTCTGCAACGCGGTGGACGATCCTGAGCGCTGCGACTTCTTCTATCCCGCGGTGGTGCGGCGAGGCGACCTGCAGATTGCCATCTCGACCGCGGGCAAGAGTCCCGCGCTGGCGCAGAGGATCCGCAAAGAGCTCGAGGAACAGTTCGACGCAAGCTACGGGCGCTGGCTCGACTGGCTGGGCTTGGTGCGACAGTTGCTCTTCCGCCGCGAGATGGACCCCGGCGTTCGCAAACAGGCGCTGCATCGCATCGCCGGACGCACCGTCTTCGAGCGCTTCAAGGCTTCCGGAACTCAGACAGGGCGGCTTTCGGGAGGAAAGCATGGGTAAGGTCTATCTGGTTGGCGCAGGTCCGGGAGATCCCGAGCTGTTGACCATGCGCGCAGCGCGGCTTCTGCGCGAGGCGGACATTGTGCTGCACGATGCGCTGGTCAGCGCGGAGGTCCTCGCCTCGATCGGCCCGGCAAAGGTGATCGACATCGGCAAGCGTTGCGGCACCAAACTGCTCAGCCAGGAGGAGATCAACCGGCTGCTGGTGGCCTACGCCGCCCAGCACGAGATCGTGGTGCGCCTCAAGAGCGGAGACCCTTCCATCTTCGGCCGCGCCGGAGAAGAGATCGAGGCGCTGGTGCAGGCCGGCGTAACGTTTGAAATTGTCCCGGGAGTGACCTCCGCCATCGCGGGCGCCGCCGCCGCGGGCATCTCGCTCACCGACCGCCGCTTCGCCAACAGCGTCACGTTTGCCAGCGCGCACCGCGGCAACGACCAGGCAGTTGTATGGGAGAAGCTTGTCGCGGCGAATTCGACTCTCGCGATCTATATGCCCGGCAGCAACTACGCGGAACTGGCGAGGCAGCTTTGCGAGGCAGGACTCAGCGCGCAGACGCCGTGCGCGGTCATCTCCCACGCCGGACGCGCCACGCAGCAGGTGCGGAGCTGCGACCTGGCCTCGCTGGCCACACTGGAGCCGCTTCCCGCGCCGAGCCTGCTCATCGTGGGCGAGTGCTCGCGGCCGCTGCACCTGGCGGAGCATGCCATCGAGCGCAGCCTTTCCCAGCGCGCCAATGACGCTGGGGACCCCGACACACTGGACCGCCCGGAGATTCCTGACTGGGGTGGGCCGACGAATTGAGCTCCTCCTCCACCATCGCCGCGCAGGAAGTCCCCGGCAGTCCCGCTGCCGGGCCATCGCCTGCCGCGCAATCTCCACGCCTTCGGAAGCGTTTCGGCATACTTCCCGGCTTCGGGCTTTCGCTGGGCTTTGCCATTACCTATCTCAGCCTGATCGTGCTGATCCCGCTGTCTGCGATCTTCCTGAAGACGGCGACGATGGACTGGCCGCGCTTTGTTGCCACGGTGACCTCGGCGCGCGTGATGGCCTCCTACCGGTTGACCTTCGGCGCCTCTTTTGCGGCGGCCCTCATCGATTCCGTCTTCGGCTTCATCGTCGCCTGGGTGTTGGCGCGCTACCGGTTTCCCGGCAAGCGAATCGCCGACGCCATGGTGGACCTGCCCTTTGCATTGCCCACGGCGGTGGCGGGCATCTCGCTCACCTCGCTCTATGCGCCGGAAGGCTGGCTGGGGCGTTATCTTTACCCTTACGGAATTCAGGTTGCGTTCAGCCGCCTCGGAATCGTTGTCGCGCTGGCCTTCATTGGACTGCCGTTTGTGGTTCGCAGCGTACAGCCGGTGATTGAGGAGTTGGGCAGCGATGTGGAGGAGGCCGCCTCCAGCCTGGGGGCCAGCAACTGGCAGACCTTCAGCCGCGTCATCTTTCCCACCATCTTTCCCGCGCTGCTCACGGGCTTTACGCTGGCCTTTGCGCGTGGCGTGGGCGAGTACGGCTCAGTCATCTTCATCTCCGGCAACATGCCGATGCGTACTGAGATTACTCCCCTGCTCATCGTCAGCAAGCTCGAGCAGTACGACTACGCCGGCGCCACGGCGATCGCCTCGGTGCTGCTCGTGACGTCGTTCGCGCTGCTGGTGGTGATCAACGGCCTGCAGGCCCGCACGCGGCGCTTCGAGGAGAGGCAATGAGCGCAGCCGCGAATTCCCCGCTCCGCCGCAACGGCTCGGCGCTCGTGCGCTGGGTGTTGATTCTCATCGCGCTGCTGTTCCTGGTGGTCTTTCTGTTCCTGCCGCTGGCCAGCGTTTTTGTGGAGGCCTTCGCCAAGGGCTGGCAGACCTATGTTGACTCGGTCCGCGATCCCGAGGCGCTCTCCGCCATCCGGCTCACGCTGATCGCTACCGGCATTGCGGTCACCCTCAACATGCTCTTTGGCCTGGCGGCTGCATGGGCGGTCTCTCGCTTCTCCTTCCGCGGCAAGAACCTGCTCATCAGCCTCATCGACCTGCCGCTGGCGGTTTCGCCGGTAGTCTCGGGATTGATCTTCGTGCTGCTCTTCGGCCTGAACGGCTGGTTTGGAAAGTGGCTGGACGAGCACGATATCCGCATCATCTTTGCCGTGCCGGGCATTGTGATCGCCACGATCTTCATCACGTTTCCGTTCGTGGCGCGCGAGCTGATCCCCTTTATGCAAGCCCAGGGCAGTGATGAGGAAGAGGCCGCGCTGGTGCTGGGAGCGAGCGCCTGGAGGACGTTTTTCTCGATCACCCTGCCCAACATTCGCTGGAGCCTGCTCTACGGCGTGATCCTCTGCAGCGCGCGCGCCATGGGCGAGTTTGGCGCGGTTTCCGTGGTCTCGGGCCACATTCGCGGGGAGACCAATACGCTCCCCCTGCAGGTCGAGATCCTCTATAATGAATATAACTTTGCGGCCGCTTTCTCCGTGGCTTCACTGCTGAGCCTGGTAGCGGTTTTTACCCTCATAGTGAAAAAAATCATCGAAGACCGGGCGGGCATTCGCGGGGGACGGGTTTGAGCATAGAAGTCCGCAATATCAGCAAGCGCTTCGGCAACTTTGTGGCCGTAGACGATGTGACGCTGCAGGTGAGCGGGGGCGAGCTGGTCGCCCTGCTTGGGCCCTCCGGCTCCGGCAAGACCACGCTGCTGCGCATGATCGCCGGCCTGGAGACTCCCGACAGCGGCACCATTCTGCTGAATGAAGAGGACGCAACGAACCAGGACCCGGCGCGCCGCCGCGTGGGCTTTGTCTTCCAGCACTACGCGCTCTTTCGCCACATGACCATCTTCGAGAACGTGGCCTTCGGGCTGCGCGTGCAGCCCCGCGATTCGCGCCTTTCAAAGGCGGAGATCCGCGACCGGGTCTGCCAGTTGCTGGAGCTTGTACAACTGGAGCGGCTGGCGAAGCACTACCCGCACCAGCTCTCCGGCGGGCAACGGCAGCGCATCGCGCTGGCGCGCGCTCTGGCCGTGCAACCCAAGCTGCTGCTGCTGGATGAGCCCTTCGGCGCGCTCGACGCCAAGGTGCGCAAGGAGCTGCGCCGCTGGTTGCGGCGCCTGCATGACGAGATCCACATCGCCAGCGTCTTCGTAACCCACGACCAGGAGGAGGCTTTGGAGGTCGCCGACCGCGTGGCGGTGTTGAACCGCGGACGTCTCGAGCAGGTGGGCACGCCGCAGGAGGTCTACGACAATCCGGCCAACCCCTTCGTCTATAACTTCCTGGGCAACGTAAATCTCTTCCACGGCCGAATCGACCACGGGCGGGCGCGCATCGGAGATATGGACGTCGAGCTGGAGCAGAGCACCGCGAACGGCGATGGTCCGGCGTTGGGTTATGCCCGGCCGTATGACATTCACATCAGCCGCGAGCCGCACGACGACACTTCCGTCCGCGCCATCCTGCGCCACATCTACGGCGTGGGACCGAACGTGAAGCTGGAGCTGCAGCGCAGCGACAACGAAGCCCCGCCCGAGCCGGAGATCGATTATGGAGTCGGGCCAAACGTGAAGCCCTCGAACTTAACTCCGGAAGCACAGCAGGTCGAGAACCCAGCGCTGATCGAGGCGGAGATCGGACGCGGACAGTTCACCGAACTGGACCTGAAGATCGGCGACGCGGTTTACGTCAGCCCGCGTAATCTGCGGGTCTTCACCGAGGACTACTCAATTTGATGGTGGCCCACTCAAGCTTCTTTTGCTTGAGTGGGGCTGTTATCGAGCATTTAAGGAGTTTTTGCAGTGGTTGAATTTCATCTGTCAGCGCGCGACGCCGAAGACGCAGTGCGGCAGTCGCTCGAGCACTTCGGCGTGCAGAGGATCGCGCTGGCCTCAAGCTTCGGCGCAGAAGACCAGGTCCTCACCGACATGCTGGCGCGCGTCAATCCGGCGGCCAGGGTCTTTACGCTCGATACCGGCCGGCAGTTTCAGGAAACCTACGACACGATGCAGCGCTCCGTCGAGCGCTACCAGATTCGCTATGAGGTCTGCTTTCCGGAGCCGGCCGACGTCGCCGAACTGATCTCGAAGGACGGGCCAAACCTGTTTTACTACAGCGTCGAAAACCGCAAGGCCTGCTGCAATGTGCGCAAGATGAAGCCGCTGCGCAAGGAGCTCGCCACGGTGGACGCCTGGATCTGCGGCCTGCGCCGCGACCAGAGCGTGACCCGCACGGAGGTCGAGCTGGTGAGCTGGGACGCCGAGTTCGGCATCTACAAGATCTGCCCGCTCTTCGACTGGAGCGAGCAGCAGGTTTGGGACTACATCAAGCAGCACAACGTGCCCTACAATCCGCTGCATGACCAGGGCTTCCCCAGCATCGGCTGCGCGCCCTGCACGCGCGCCGTGGCTCCCGGCGAAGACATCCGCGGCGGACGCTGGTGGTGGGAGTCGCCCGAGCACAAGGAGTGCGGACTGCACCGCTCACCGGCACACAGAAATCTCGCTCCCGGCACGCCGGCGTCAGGGACTCCGGCAAAGGAGAAGGCCTGAGTATGGACAATCTGGAAAAACTCGAGGCCAAGAGCGTCTACATCCTGCGCGAGGCCTATCGCGACTTCAAGAACCTGTGCATGCTGTGGTCGATCGGCAAGGACAGCACTGTGCTGCTCTGGCTGGCGCGCAAGGCCTTCTTCGGCCATGTTCCGCTGCCGCTGGTGCACATCGACACGCACTACAAGATTCCGGAGATGATCGAGTACCGCGACCGCCTCGCGCTGGAGTGGAACCTGAACATGGTTTACGGCGAGAACCGCGAGGCGCTGGACGCCAAGCAGACCTTTCCCTCCGGCAATGTGGACCGGCTGACCTGCTGCCGCAATCTGAAGTCGGATGCGCTGAAGCACACGCTCGCCGGCGACTGGCCCCGCTATCGCATGGACCACAAGCTCCGCCATTATGTGCTCGACGACAACAAGGAACCCTACACGGGCGTAATCGTAGGCGCGCGAGCCGACGAGGAAGGCAGCCGCTCCAAGGAGCGCTACTTCTCTCCGCGCGACAAGTACAGCGAGTGGAACGTGGGCGACCAGCCTCCCGAGCTGTGGAACCAGTTCAAGACCGACTTTGCGCCGGGCACGCATGTGCGCATCCACCCGCTGCTGGACTGGACGGAGCTGAACATCTGGGAGTACATCCAGCGCGAAAATATTCCGGTGGTTCCGCTGTACTTCAACCAGGGCAACGGAAAGCGCTACCGCTCGCTGGGCTGTTGGCCGTGCACCTCCCCGGTTGAGTCCGAATCGCACAATGTGGCGGAGATCATCGAGGAGCTGCGCAGCGGCAAGTTCGCCAACATCGCCGAGCGCTCTGGCCGCGCCCAGGACAAGGACGACGGCGGCGGCCTGGAGACACTGCGCAGAGACGGGTACATGTGATGGAGACGAACCTAAAAATCGGCAGCGCGACTTCACCCCAGCACGCCAACAGCGGGCGCGCTGGGGACCCCGCGCCCGCAGGAACGGCGACGACGGAAGCGCCCGCGCGCGAGCAGATGAACATTGTGGTGGTGGGCCACGTGGACCACGGCAAGAGCACCGTCATCGGCCGCCTGATGGCGGATACCCACTCGCTGCCTGAGGGCAAGCTGGATCAGGTCAAGGAGCAATGCCGCAAGGGCGCGCGCCCCTTCGAGTACGCGTTTCTTCTGGACGCGCTGAAGGACGAGCAGTCGCAGGGCATCACCATCGACACCGCGCGCTGTTTTTTCAAGACCGCCGCGCGCGACTACATCATCATCGACGCGCCCGGCCATATTGAGTTCCTCAAGAACATGGTCTCCGGCGCCGCCCGCGCCGAGGCCGCGCTGCTGGTCATCGATGCGCATGAGGGCATCCAGGAGAACTCGCGGCGGCACGGCTACATGCTCGGCATGCTTGGAATCCGGCAGGTCGTGGTGCTGGTGAACAAGATGGACCTGGTCAACTACGACCTCGGCGTCTTTGCCCGCATTCGCCACGATTACTCGGCCTTCCTCAAGGAAGTGGGAATCACGCCCATCGACTATGTTCCGATCTGTGCGCGCGACGGCGACAACATCGCCGAGCACGCAGACTGGGCCCCCGGCGGGCGCACCGTGCTTGAGCACATCGATGCCTTCGTCAAGGAGCGAGAGCGCGAAAAGCAACCCCTCCGCTTCCCCGTGCAGGACGTATACAAGTTCACCGCGAACAACGACGACCGCCGTATCTTCGCGGGCACCGTCGAGACCGGCTCGATCAGCGTGGGCGACGAGGTAGTCTTTCTTCCTTCGCAGAAGCGCTCGAAGGTCGCCACCATCGAGGTCTTCAACGCGCCGCCGAAAGACCACGCCACGGCCGGCGAGGCCAGCGGCTTCACGCTTGCCGACGAGATTTATGTGCGCCCCGGCGAAATCATGTGTAGGGCAGGCGACAAGCAGGCCAACACCGGTTCCCGCCTCCGCGCCAACGTCTTCTGGATGGGCAAGGCCCCGCTGGTCAAGAACAAGAAGTACAAGCTGAAGCTCGCCACGCTGCGCTCGCCCGTGCAACTGGTGGACATCGTCAATGTGCTGGATGCCTCCGACCTCTCGTCTGAGCGCGGCAAGCAACAGGTCGAGCGCTACGAGGTCGCCGACTGCATCTTTGAAACCACCAAACCCATTGTTTTCGACCTCTCGTGCGATCTGGAGGCCACCGGACGCTTCGTGCTGGTGGACAACTACGAGATCGCCGGAGGCGGCATCATAACGGAAAACGCCAGCGCCGGCGTGTCCGTCCTGGCGGAGCACATCCTCCACCGCGAAGCGCAGTGGGAGCACAGCACAATCTCGGACGGGGCGCGGGCCAGCCGCTATGGCCACCGCTCCAAGTTTGTGGTCATCACCGGCGCGTCGGAGGTCTCCAACAAGGCGGTGGCGCAAGCGCTGGAGAAGCGCCTTTTCGAGCAGTCCTGCGTGGCCTATTATCTGGGCATTACGAACATCGACCGCGGCTTGGACAGCGACGTGCTCGACGCATTCGATCTTCGCGACGAGCGCCTGCGCCGCCTGGGAGAGATGGCGCGCATTCTCACCGCCAGCGGCCAGATCTTCATCACAGCCGTCACCGAGGTCGATGAACACGACATCGACCGGCTCAGGACACTAAACGCTCCCAATGAAATCCTGGTGGTCGTCGTGGGCTCCGGCTTGCAGGACGTCCGCGCAAATATCCATATTCCCGAGGGAGAGGAACTCGGGTCCGCCATCGAGCAAGTGTGCGCCTACCTGCGCGAGCAGGAGATCATCACCGACTACTCCATTTAACCCACTGATGCAATCCGGAGGTGCCCCATTCAACTCCTGTCGTTGGCTTGAGTGGGGCTTTTGATCTGCCCTTGTTGTGGGTTTTGGGGTCTGACCGCCTAGAAATAAAATCACATCAGATCTGCGCGAGCGTCACCTTCCTGCAGCCGCGCACGGCGTTGCAGATGTAGACCACATCCGCCGAGGCGAGGTCTTCGAGGTACAGGACTTTCTCCGAGGCGCGCCCGCTCTCAAGCATTTGCCGCCGATAGACTCCGGGCAGCAGGCCGCAGCTCACGGGAGGCGTGAACAAACGTCCGTCTTTTTCAATCAAGACATTGCTGATTGCGCCCTCGGTCAGCTCGCCGCGCTCGTTGAAGAAGAACACCTCGTCATGGCTGCGGCGGCGGGCCGCTGCATATTGCTCGTCGAAGATCTCGCGGCGGGTGGTCTTGTGCCGCAGAAAGCGGTCGCCTGAAAAAACTCTATGCGGTGAAACGATGACGGTCCCGCTTCCCGCCTGTTCTTCGAGCAGCGAATGGGAAACCGTCACTGCGCCGCAGCGGTCCAGCAGAACTCGCACCTTCGCTCGCCCGATGCAAGCAAGCCGCTTACGCTCATCTTCCAGCGCCGCAACAATCGCCGCGCGTTCGAAGCCGAAGCCGAAATACGCTGCCGAAGCCTGCATTCGCTCCAGGTGCGCCGGAAGCAGTGGATAGCCGTTGACCCAGAGAATGCTCTCCAGCAGTTGAAAAGATTTGCGTTCGGCGGAGAGGAACTCGGACTTCAGCAGGCACTCGCGATATTCGTCCTCGGCATTCGAGTCGATGACGATGCCGCTGCCCACACCCATTGTGCCGCGATGGCTCTCGAGGACGACGGTACGAATCGGGACATTGAAGACCGCCTCTCCGGCGGGAAACGCTGCTTCTCCAGCAGGCGAAAAGAAGCCGATCGCCCCGGTGTAGACACTCCTCGGGCCGCGCTCCAGCTCGCGGATGATCTCCATCGTGCGGTGCTTGGGCGCGCCGGTAACGGAGCCGCAGGGAAACAGGGCCTCGAAGATCTCGCGATGGTGCACCGCCGGGCGCAGCGTGCCTGAGACCTGCGAGACCATCTGAAACAACGTCTCATACTTCTCCACCGCGAAGAGCCGGTCGACTTTGACGCTGCCGTACTCGCAGATGCGCCCCAGATCATTCCGCACGAGGTCCACGATCATCACGTTCTCGCTGCGATTCTTCTTGTCCTCATGCAGTGAGCGCGCGATCGTTTCGTCTTCCGCGATGTCGAGGCCGCGCGGTGCCGTGCCCTTCATGGGACGCGCGACGATGTGGCGGCCGTGCACGCGAAAAAACAGCTCGGGAGAAAACGACAGCACGTGCCAGCCCTCTCCATGAATGAAGGCGCTGTAGGCCACCGGCTGGCTCTCTGCGAGCGCGGCGAACATCGCCTCCGGCGCGCCGGAAAATTCGAAGTGCAGCTTGTCGGTGAAGTTTACCTGGTAGGTGTCGCCCGCGCGAATGTACTCCTGAATCGCCGCGATGCGCTGGGAATAGCTTGCCTGATCGATGCCAAACCGCAGATTTCGCACCTCAAAAATCCCGCCCGGCTGAGCGCCCGCCGCATCGCGGCCTTCCGGAAGTTCACCCTGAAGCTCGCCCGTGCGATGGTCGAAGACAACAACTTTGGGATATACACCAAACCAGGCGAGCGGCGTCGACAAACTCACTTCCGTGCCGCCGACAAGCGCCTCTAGACCCTCGCCGCACTCATACGAAAAGAATCCCGCGACGTGAGCGTCCGAGGCCAACGCTTGCTCGATCTCGCCGAACAGCGTATTGCCGGCGGTGAGAATTCGCGTGGGATGGAGAAAGAGATAGCTGCGGAAGTTTTCGGCGTCAACCCGCGAGCTGTGCAGCAGAACGCTGCCGGGCGAGGAGCCGGCGAGCGACAGGAATTGTGCCGGCAGTGGCTGGTAGCTCACGTAGTTTGGCCGCAACAGCGAGGCCGCGGAGAGATCGACCTGCGGGCCCACATCGCCCAATCAGGCCCGCCCCGCAAATTCGCGCGTCTCGGTGGAGACCTTCACCCGTTCACCTTCCTTAATGAACAGCGGCACGCGAATCTCTATGCCGGTTTCGAGCCTGGCAGGCTTGGTCACGCTGCCGCCACCCGAGTCGCCGCGCACGCCGGGCTCTGTATAGGCCACCTGCAGCTCAACCTGGTTCGGCAGTTGCAGCCCAATGGGATTGCCGTTGTACTTGTGCAGCTCGATGATCGCGCCCTCAACCAGAAAATCCAGCGCATCCCCCACCATATCGCCGGAGAGCGTAAGCGTCTCGAAGCTCTCCTGGTCTAAGAAGTGGGAGCCGTCTCCGTCGCTGTACAAATAGGATGCCTGCACCTTCTGCAGGTCCGGCTCCTTGAATTTGTCGCTGGCCTTAAAGGTCTTTTCGAAGACCGCGCGGGTGAGCAGGTTGCGCATCTTCAGGCGGACGAGCGTCTGTGCGCCGCGCGCGCTGGGCGTGTTCACCTCCGCTTCCATGCACAGATACGGCGTGTCCTCGTGCTCGAAGAACATCTTGCGCTTTACGTCGATGGCATCGATCAATGCGGCCATAGCCTCCTAGTGCATGCCCTCCATCTTCGTGCCCTTTGCGCCTTTGGCCATGCGCTTGACAGGCTTGAGGGCCTCCTCCTGCGGTATCTCCTTCCCTTCCTTGTCCACATAGTGAATGTCGAATGCGAGATCGCTCTCGATGAAGAACTTGCACGCGGCCAGGCAGGTGAACTGATGCACGTGCTTGGCGGGAAGGTTGATGTAGTCTCCCGCCATCATCATCGTCGCCGCCGGGGAGTCCTTCATCTCCAGCTTTGCCTTGCCCGAAACGAACATGAGCTGCTCGTTTCCCGTGTGCCAGTGCCAGGGAATCTTGCATCCGGTATTCCCTTTGGCGAGGACGACGAAGGCCTCTTTGCCGGGGTCTCCCTTTTTCGGCGCGGCGGTGGTACAGCCAGGGAGCCCGGGAACAGGCCCGAATTTCGCGGCCAGGCTTGCAGCGTGAGACATGTGCTCCTCGCCATAGACGGGCAGAGTGATCGAGATTGCCACCAAAACGGCAGCAGCGAACAAAAGGCTCTTGTGGCGCATAACCACCTCCGAAATTTCGCATCGAGTATACGCAAGAATCGTGAGTAGTGGGAAAGCCGCCAGGAGCCCGCAAGCTGAGTTTCTGCTCTCCGTTACAGCAGCCACTGCATGAAGCTGGAGCCCACATTCGTAAACTCGAAGGCATGCAGACCGAAGTGGCTGGCCAATTCGCGGCAGGCCAGGATGCCGCGCACGCTGTTGCCCTGCGCGTCCAGCTTAGGCGAATAGACGCTGAGCCCAAGCTGGCGGTTCACCACACCGAAGATGCCGCCTCCCACGCCGCTCTTGGCCGGCAGTCCGACTTCATAGGCCCAGCGGCCCGCAAAATCGTAGAGCCCGCAGCTCAACATCACCGAGAGGATGTATTTCAGGTATTGCAGATCGAAGACCTGCTTGCCGGTGAGCGGATTGATCCCCATGTTGGCGAGCGTGGCGCCCATGACCGCCAGGTCCTGGCAGTTCACCAGCAAGGAGCATTGTGCAAAGTACTGGTGGAGCGCGTCGGGGACCTTCTCGTCGATGATTCCGAAGTTGCACAGCAGGTACGCGATGGCGCGATTGCGGTTTCCCGTCAGCGATTCGGAGTGCATGACCGACCAATCGATGCGCAGGTTCCGCCCGGCAGCCTCGCTCATCTTCTCGACGAAGGCCTGCACCCCCGCCTCTACAGGAGACTGATTGATCATCGACGCAATTGCGATGGCGCCCGCATTGATCATGGGATTGAAGGGCCTTGCCGTCTTGGGATCCAGTTCGATGGAGTTGAACGGATCGCCGCTGGGCTCCACGCCGACGCGCTTGAGCGTCTCCTCCACGCCGTGCTGCTCCAAGGCCATCAGGTAGGCAAAGGGCTTGCACATCGACTGGATCGTAAACTCCTTGTTCCAGTCGCCCGCGTGAAAGGTGCGGCCATCGGCGGTGACCATGCAGATGGCGAAGTCCTTCGGGTCCGCCTTGCCCAGCTCGGGAATATAGGTGGCCACAGCGCCATCGTCCACGTCCTTGTACATCGCATACACGCGGTCGACGGCCTCCTGAATCCTGGAGTTTTCGCTCTCTTTGGGAGCAGTGGTCTCTCCCGGCTGTGCGTCAGGTTTCATGGTCAGTCTCCAATTAACTTTGAAACGAAATCGGCGGAACCGGGCACCGGCGGGATGAAGCACTCCGTGATCCATCCAGCATGCCGATGACGGGGATGCCGAGACCCCAGTTGAGTGCTGATCAGCGAGTTTAGGGCAACTCTGGGCTGGGGTCAATTCAGAAAATGCAGAATTATGCAATCGTTCGCATAATTATGCATTATGGATCTCATGCGAAAAATTTATGTGCGCAGCCCATCGGCGATCGTTTTAAAGCCGGCGTAAGCCCGCTACTCAGTGCTGCCTGCTGCCGGCCGCAAAAATTTGGTCAGGGTGATCTCGGTGCCGGGCGCGAGGTTGGCGACTTCAACTTTGTCCATGAACGTGCGCATGAGAAGAAGTCCGCGCCCTGATCCCTTGAAGACGTTTTCCGGTGCAAGCGGGTCGGGCACGATTGCAGGGTCGAGTCCCTTCCCTTCGTCGCGCACCTTGATGGTCAGCTGCTCGGGAGTGGTCTCAAACGAGAGCGTGACCTGTTTGGCTGCGTCGAATTGATTGCCGTGACGGATGGCATTGACCGTCGCCTCGCGGACTGCAAGGTCGATGCCGAAACGTATCTCCTCGCTGAAGCCGCATTGCGCGGCCAGCTCACCGGCGGCCTTCGCGGCCGTCTCCACGCTCTCCAGCGCGGAGGCGAGCTGATAGGAGACCTTGGCCGTCTTCATCATGCAATCACCCCGGGCGTCTCTGCAGGCCAGTCGTCCCGGCACTCAGAGCTGTTCCTTCCATGAAATCAAAAGAGCGGCGAGATCAAGCTCAAGAGAGCGGAATTCTTGAAATATTCACAATTGCCCGAAATCGAATGCTGTGCGGCAGATTCCGATTGAGTTTATCAGTCCCAACAGACAAAGTCGCCGCCGGTGTTGGACGTGAACCAGAGGTTGCAATATAATCCGCGCATGTCGACAGAGAAGCTGACCTTTGAACTTGCAGAGGGCGCAAACCCACATGTCTATCATCTGAAAGGCCCGATGGTTTTGGGCAACATGTTTGGCATCCAGGAGGCCCTGCGCTCGGAGACCGTCAGCACCGTGCTCGATCTCAGCGAGGTCCCTTACATGGACTCCGCCGGACTGGGCGTGCTGACCAACTCATTCGTCACCCACCAGAAGCACGGACGCAAATTTCTATTGGTTGGCGTGAACGACCGCATCCGCACGCTGTTCCAGATCACCAAGCTGGACCAGCTGTTCACAATCTTTCCCACCGTAGAGGCTGCCCGGCAAGCTGCGGCATAACGCTCTTGCGACTTCCGTGCGCCGCCGCGCGCCCAGGCTGCCTCTGCGCTCGGGACACAGCTCTTCACTGGCGCATGCACATCGTGTGCGCAGGCTGTATATGCAGCCTGCGCACGACCTGTGCCCGCATCGCTGCAACCCGCCTCTGCTGTTAACTTAAAAATTTTCAAGCTTGAATTTTCCACATCCCGAAGTTGCTGGCCAGCATCGAATCTGAAACGGGTACAAAGATGGTGGTGTGCTCAGATCTCTTACTGGGGCTGAGCCGTACCCGCAGAACGTATACCTTCTCCGTTGCACATAGTCGTTTGCACATAGCATGTACGAGCGCCACGCCTGCGCTCCACAACCAAGTTGAAGGCCGATGGAAGAGGACAGGTGACACCCGCCGGAGCTCGCCGGGCAACGGGTCCGGAGATCTCCCTGCCTCGACGTCGGTTTCGGTCTTTTCTGCAAGAAGAACAGGTGAAGATTGATGGACCGAAGTGCTTCGCTTCCCCATCCCAGCATGCCAACAGCAGGCGCGCTAGGGACCACGTCGCCGCAACAGGTTTTGCCGTTAGAGCAGCAGGTCGCCAGGCTGCAGGCTTTACTCGAAGCCTCCCGGCAGGTCCACTCGACCATGCTGGTGAACGAGGTGCTTGCCCAGACGGCCCGCCGCGCCGTTTGAAAACTGCCTTCACTACACTCTCGTATCGAAAGAAAAGGAATCGCTGGTGGAGCTGATCGTGGCGCCGCCGGAGGGCGCCTCGCTTTCCTTCTACGAGCAGGACTTTGTGGAAGGACTGGTTCTGCAGGCCACCGTGGCACTGGAAAACGCCACGCTGCACGAGCGCGACATGAAGTGGGCCCGCGTGCAACAGGACCTGGACGCGGCGCGCTCCGTGCAGAGCTCATTGCTGCCCCGCAAGATGCCCGAAATCCCGTCATTCTCCATCGCCGGCCGCTCGACTGCCTGCTACGAGGTAGGCGGCGATTACATGGACACCCTCAGCCTTGCTGATGGCAGCCATCTGATGGTGGTGGCCGATGTCGCCGGCAAGGGCCTCGCTTCGGCCATCGTCGCCAGCAGCTTTCGCTCGGCGATGCGCTCGCTGGCCGGACAGCTGCTGCCGCTCGATGAACTTGCCGCCCGCTTGAACCAGCAGCACTGGGAGGAGGGGACCGAAGCGCAGCTGCGCTACGTGACCGCCGTCTTTTTGCGGCTGCACCCCGAGAGCGCGGAGATCGAGATCGTCAGCGCCGGACACAACCCCGCGGTGTTGCTATCGCCCCAGCATCCCAAAGGCGGGCGCGCTGAGGACCCCGAGCAGCCGGATGGAAGCGCGCAATTGATCAGTGCATCCGGCACGCCTTTGGGCATGATCCCAGGGATGCGCTACCAGACGGAACGCCTCGCCTTCCCTGCCGGATCGCGGCTGCTGCTTTACACCGACGGACTGACCGAGGTCTTTCGAGGGGACGACGAGTTCGGCACCGAGCGCCTGGTCGCAGCTTTCCGCGACAATTCCTCCCTCCCGGCAGGGGCCGTCCTCGACTCTCTCTGGGAGACTCTTCGGAGTTTTTCCTTGAACGCGCCACAACGGGATGACATGACCGCGCTTGTCGTCTGCCATCTCGATTCCTCAGATCGGGAGTGCGCCACACTATGAAGACAGAAGGAAGCTCCGTGCTGGTTAGCCTGCCTTCCGAACTTGGCTTCGAAAAAGTCGCAATGAGTACGGCGGAGAGCGTTGCCGAACTCATGGGTTTTTCCGCGGACCGGATCGCGGACCTCAAGACCGCGGTTGCGGAGGCCTGCATCAATGCCATCGAGCACGGCAATCAACTCAACAACTCCCTTTCGGTCGGAGTGGTCCTCTCGGTGAATGAGGACCATTTGGAAGTGAAGGTGATCGACGAGGGTACGGGTCTGGAAGTCACGCCTCCCGCGCCGGACATCGACCGCAAGATGCATGGCGAAGAGCCTGCGCGCGGCCTGGGGATGTTCCTCATCCAGAACCTGGTGGATGAAGCCGAGTGGTATCAGGGCCCGCAGGGAAAGAGCTATGTCCGGCTCGTCATCCGACTTGACAAGGAGAATTGTTGATGCAGACGACGACCAAGGTCACGCAGCGCACCGCGACGGGAGCTTCCGGTCAGCAGGTCGCCATCCTCGCCTTCTCCGGGGACATCTCCTCGGCCTCCAAAGACGCCATCCTCGGAGCGTACCGCGGACTGAACGGCGCGGCCGGCAAGGTCCTGTTGAACTTCTCCGGAGTCGAGTACATCAACTCCTCCGGCATCGCCATCATTATCGAACTGCTGTTGGAAGCGCAAAAGACCGGCTCGAGATCGATTGGCCTGTTTGGACTGACGCCGCACTTCCAGAAGGTGCTCACCATGGTTGGCATCGCCAAATATGCCGCGCTGTACCCTGACGAGAAGGCTTCTCTCGCCGCACTGTGAGGACAACATGATCGCTGCCAGAAGAGTTCGCCTCCTTACCGGGTTGTTCCTGATTGCGTTCTGCGCGACGGTGTGTGCCGCCACCCGCGGCCCCGCACCTATCTTTGTCGCCAACGGTCTGGGCAAGGGCACGGTCGATCTCTCCGGTCCATGGGAGTTTCAGACCGGCGACAATCCGGCGTGGTCGTCGCCTGGCCTCAATCTGAACGACCCGAGGGTTGCGGGCGAGTGGGAGCAGATCACAGCGGAAAAGCCCTGGGGCGCGCAGGGCCATCCCGCTTATGTAGGCTATGCCTGGTATCGGCGGCAGATCCGTATTACAAGCGCGCCGGGCGCCGATCCGGATGTGGCGCTTTACATCCAGCACATGGACGATGCCTATGAGGTCTATTGGAACGGCACATTGATCGGCCGCAACGGCAGCATGCCGCCCAATCCGCGCTGGTACTATTCGCAGGCGTCGCAGACCGTCAATTTGGGCCCGATCCGCGAGGGCGTCCTGGCGTTCCGGGTATGGAAGGCGCCGCTGAAGTCCTTCGACTCCGACCAGCTCGGCGGCTTCGCGTCGGCTCCCGTCCTCGGCAGCCCAACCGTGATCGCAGCCTACAAATCGGCAGCAAATTTCGAGTGGCTGCGCAGCCGCCAGTACACCTTTGCCATCTCCTCGCTTTATGCGGTAATCGCGGTGCTGAGCCTGCTTGGCTGGTCGCGCGACCGCTCACAGCGCGCGCTGCTGTGGATGGCTGTCTTCGCCTGCGCGCCGGTGGCCGTCCTGCTGCTGACCGGCCTGCAGATTCCCTGGTCCAACAACGTTGCGCTTGGCCTCCTGCAACCGGTCCTCGGTTTAAAGGACATCAGCCTGTGGTTCCTCCTGCTCTGGCTGCTGAAGCTGGACGAGGGTGAAAACCTGCCGCGACTCACCAAATATCTGGCGGCGGTGGTGCTCGTCACGCGATCGCTGAACGGCCTGTTTATGTTCCTGGATTGGAGCGATCCCGGCATTACCTCGTTCGCGCAGGTCGCCAGTGGCGTGTTGACGGCGATCTTCACGGCGAGCGAGATCTATCCGCTTCTGCTGGTCGCGCTGGCCATCCGCAAGCGCCTGCCCGTGGCGCACTGGCTGGTTGCGGGCTTTGCCTTCCTGAAGGAGATGATCTTCGTCGCGCGCATCGCGTCTTCCCAGGGCAGCCGCTTCACTCACTGGACGCTGGCCGACCGAATCGATGCGCCGCTATTTACGGTCTATAACAACCCATTCACCCTGCAGACGCTCGCCGACTCGGCGCTTCTGCTGGCGATCATCTACGCCGTCTATCGCTACTCGAAGGACACGCTGCGCCGCCAGGGCGAGATGGAAGCCGAATTCAAGGGCGCTCGCGAGGTGCAGCAGGTACTGATTCCCGAGGCGCTGCCGCCGCTGTCCGGCTACGCCGTCACCAGCGCCTACAAACCGGCCAACGAGGTGGGCGGCGACTTCTTCCAGATCATCCCGCTCACTGGCGAGGAGAAAGACTCGGCGCTGGTGGTGCTCGGCGACGTGAGCGGCAAGGGGCTCAAGGCCGCGCTCGCCATCTCGCTCATTGTCGGCACGCTGCGGACGCTCGCGGAATCCAACTCCAGCCCCATCGGGATTCTCAACGCGCTGAATCGGCGGCTGCATGGCCGTCTGCGCGGGGGCTTTGCAACCTGTTTCGTCCTCAAGCTCAGCTCCGACGGAAGGTGCTCGATGGCCAACGCCGGCCACCTGCCGCCATTCTTTAACAGGCTCGAGGTCTCGCTGGGCGGTGCGCTTCCGCTGGGAATCGTTGTGGACGCGGAATACGAGGAGTACACGGCGGAGCTCATGGTCGGAGACCACATTGTCCTGTACACCGATGGCCTTCTGGAGGCGCGGACGCGCAGCGGAGAGCTCTTCGGCTTCAGGCGCCTGAGCAAGTTGGTTGAGAGCCGGCCGAATGCCGAACAGATGACTGCGGTGGCGCAGGAGTTCGGCCAGGAAGATGACATTACCGTGGTGACGATCACGCGGCTGGCTGTCGGCGCCGAATCCACGACGCAGCTCGTGGCGCCGGACCTGCGCAACGTCGCATAACTGCGTATAAAGCTACATACAAAGCTGCGTACATGAATTGAGTGCCCCGTCCTAACCTGGCTTGGTTGGGGCGGGGCTTTTTTTCGGTGCTACGTTTTATGCAACGTTTTACGCAACGGCCCTTATTGGCTAGCAATCACCGGGTTCCGGCCCCGAAGCGTGTAGACGATGCCGCCGCCCACACGCACATTGTTCTGCCAACTGCCGGAGCCAAGATCATGATGCGTGCCCACGTAATCGACTGAGGCGCGCACCGACCAGCCAGGCGCAACCTTCCACTGTGCGCCTCCGCCAAAGATCATCAAGAAGCTGTCCTGCGAGCCCGACGACGATGATGGAGCCGGCGTGATGTCAATGGTCCCCGCACTCATGTTCGCAGAGAGCGTTTGGTATGCGTAGGTAGGCGTCACAACAGAGGGGGTGCCCGAAGCTCCCGTCCAGTGGTCGTCGCCGAACAGCCCATGGACAAAGAAGGGCCGGAAGTTGAAACGCGGCCCGGCGGCGAAGCTATGGCTGCTCCCGTCCACTCCGTCATAGTGGCCGCTGACTTCACCCTCCAGCGCAAGCCAGCGGCGAAAGTTGATGGAAGACGACGTGGACCAGCCGTTCAGGCTCTGGCGCAACGCTCCCGTATCGGCATTGACGTAGGAATAGCCCACGAAGAGATCCACCGGTGGGCGGGCGGGAAAGATCTGTGAAAACGCGCTCCCGAGGCCAAACAGACAAAAACAAATCAGAGTGAAGCGATGACAAGCTCTCATGCAATTTCCTTCCAGTCGGAATGTGGGAGTCTCAACTGCCCAGCGCCGCGGCCCAGCGCCTCCACCACAGCACGCCAACAGGCCCCCGATCTGCCAGCCTTTGGCAGATTGGGGATGAACGGCAGGCGCGCTGTGGACGCAGGAGCACTGGCACTACGTGAACGCTCTGCTGGCTATATCGGAAAATTCCGGACAGACCGGGCAGCACCGGCGGGACAGAATTACCGATTCTGTTTCAATTCAGGAGAAGACTCAAGAAGGAACAGCGGAGGAGAGAGTGCTTCCAGGCAATCGGCGCGGCGGGATTTGGAGCGATTGGCGAAGAACGTAAGTCGGTTTTGTTGGTTGGCGTCTGGCGCAGTCCACGTCGAACCTCTCTCCACCGGAAATTCCCATGAACAGGGAATAGTACACTCGCAGCTTCATCAAAATTGCGGAGAGCGTATATCGGCAAAGGTTGAGTCTGAGCTGAGCGCGGGGGCGTTAAGTGACGGTTTGCTTCGGCTTGATTCATCCGCAGTCTTTTGCGCACGATTGGCGCTGCTGATGGCGTACAGTACCAACTCGACTCGGCTTGAGACACCTAACTTGTCAAAGATGCGGAACAGATAATTCTTGACCGTATGTTCGCTCAGGTTCAGCTCACGGGCGATTTCGCGATTTTGCAGTCCTTCCGCCAATAATCGGACCACCTCTTCTTCTCGATTGGTCAGCATTCGCATTCCGTCGGCGTTCACGACCCGCAACGGCGCAAGCTGCGAGAGGGTCTCTAAGACCAGCGCGAGCTCTTTGCACCCGGCCCATACCTGCCCGGCATGGACGCGGTCGACGCATCGGCATAGCATTCGGAAGGGAGACGCCGACGGGTAGAAGATGCCTTTGGCTCCCGCCCGAAAGGCGTTGATGACCAAGTCAGCTTCGAAGTGATCCAGCAAGATGACCGGCTGGACTTTGCAAGATTCTGCCCGGAGCGAGCGCAAGGCGGAAAGGCCGCTCAGCGGTCCGTCCGCCAACGTCGCGCTAATCAGGGCGACGTCAACATCGGATGATTGTACCGATTCAAGCACTTCGACCGACCGGGTCGGACGGGCAACTACGCGGAAGCGCGGCTGCCGGTTGAGTGCTCCTGCAAGCAGTTCCCCGGTCATGGTGTTGGCAGTTGCGATGAGAACCGAAATTCGCGCCCGACTGGAATTCATTGCACTCACCCAATCTGGCCAAGGCGAGCATGAGTGAGCGCGCCGAATAGCCGAACTAGATTCTGTACTTCATAACGGCACCCCGGAAGACTTACGTGCATTTGTCGTTCCATAACTTCGTCGCGCTTGAAATCTCGTCTTCCAGCCATCGGGTTACCGGTGACTGTTTTCGAGTGCACTAGCCCCTGTGCCTCGGCTCAATGCTGATAGCGCCCCAAAGTTACGGAAAACTAATGATTGTTTTTTGCCCGACGAAGCATCTCAGACAGGTCTCCCAGCCCACCCTGGGTACCCCGGCGCGCCTTGCTGCCGTGCCAGAGTAGGAAACATAGTACACGATAATTCGAAATTAGAAGATGAAAATCCTATTTAAAATTTTAATGAGAGATATTTCCCTGAGAGACGTATTTCCCTGATGAGACGTATTTCCCTATTCACTGCATCTCCCTAGGCACAAAATTCTTATCCCACCCGGCATTGCAACTGAGGTTCTGCAAGAGATGGGATTCTCTCGTCTGTAGCTTCCAACGTGGAAAGATTTTTTCGGGTAATTCGGTCTCTTGTGGGTTTTCGTTGCAGACCATACCTTAAATTTCGTGAATTTGCTTTCGCACTGGCGGACGAGTTTGAAAAATAAAGAGGGAAATTTCCCCAGCACGGAGTTGCGCCAAAGCTACCGTTACCAGTTGCAAGCTCCGGCATCTTTTTCCTGGGCATGCCCCGATGGATCGGCGCGAAGCGCTGAGGGTGTTACACGCGATATCAGCAGCTGTGGAGTTTACGTCGTGGCAACTACGCTGCCCCCCGCGGGAGCACGACTGCAACTCGGAATCCTGCTGCCGAAGCTCCACGATAGCGGCCCGGGAGTTCGTTTGTGTGGGGAAGGTGTAGTGCTGCGGTGCCTGGGAGGCGGGGAATCCGCTGGTTTCGCCGCCTCGGTGCAGTTTTATCCAGAACCGCCGGACGAAGTAGTGCTGTCTAGCTTCAGGAGCTCCCGGCGGGTGCAATGAACGCGCTGGTCGCCCGATAGAAAGCGCCCGTTAGAAGGCCGGCGGCCGAGGAGCGCGTAAGTTCTGTGGAAAATCACCTCCCGAGTGAGGATGGCGAAGCCTTGTCTTTGAGCAATGAACGCAGAACCGATGAGTTTACGGCTAGCGGCAAGGCCCCGTCGCACTTGCCGCCGCCGTTGTCGCCGCAGTGGTTTGCGGTCTACACCAGCACTCACCATGAGAAGCATGTCTGTGATGCATTGCAGGGCAATGAGATTGAGGCATTTCTGCCTTTGTACGAGGTTTCGCGGCGGTGGCAAAAGAGCCGTGCTGTAACTCTGCAGCTGCCCCTATTCCCCAATTATCTCTTCGTGCGACTCACAAGGCCTGAGCGCGGGCGTGTTCTTGGTGTTCCGGGGGTCTTGTCCATCGTAGGCACTGGCCGCGAGTCGTGGCCGATTCCCGACCTTGAAATTGAGACGCTACGTTCGGCACTTCAGGTCCGGAATTTCGAGCCACATCCGTATCTTGCCATCGGTGAGCGCGTCCTCGTGAAAGCCGGACCGCTGGCAGGAATGAAAGGCATTTTGGCTCGCAAGAAGAACTCGTTGCGTGTGGTGCTATCGCTGGAAGCGATCATGAAGAGCACGGCCGTCGAAGTGAATGCCGAGGATATCGAACCGGTAGGGAGCGAGGCCAACCGCCTGAAAGCAGCCTGATCCGCGAAATGCAGCCGAAGGGATTAGCAGGCGCGTTCCGCAATCCAAATGACGATGCCCCAAGATGCGAGGCAGAACAACACCGCAGCACGCATTCCACCGGCTGGCTTCTCCTGATCTTCCGCAGGCTGCGTTCCTAGCCGTTGCGGTCCAGGCGTGGATGGCACCCGACGAGAGTCCCAAGGAAGATAGCGAACGTTATCAGTTCGCTGCGAGCCGGCATCGTTAGCACCTTGTTGTTTCATTGAGTTACCTCCCCGGAGCGCGGCTCCAGTATACCACCGGCAGGATGAGATGCGCGCCGAACGCGGATTGCGAGAATTCGTATTTGTAGCCGCACCCAAGGTCCTGGCCGGGGTTAGCTCGGTCGGAATCAACCTCCTGCTGTTGCGCTACTTCCGCCCTGAGGGATTCGGACTTTACGCGCTGTGCTTGGCTGCGATCAATATCGTGGACGCGGTCCTGGGAACGGCGGTAGACATGGCAGTGATGAGGCTGGCGCCCCCGCTGCGGGACAAAGACCCGGCCCATTGCCTGGCAATACAGAAGGCGGCTCTGTACCTGAAGGCAGCAGCAACCTGTGCTCTTTGCCTGCTGGTTGCCCTGTTCGCATCCGCGATTTCGCAGGTCCTTTTCCACGAGCGTGGACATACGCAACTGCTGTACATGACCTGCCTTGCCATTCTGGCGCTCATGCTGCTGCGCTCTGCGCAGGCCCAGATGCAAATCGAAAGCAGGTTCGAGCTTTATGGGCTCCTCGAATTCCTGCAGATGACGCTGAAGTTCGGGGGCATCGGAATCTTTCTCCTGCTCGATCGCGTAACCCCTGCTGTGCTGGTGGCATTCTTCGCGATCGGCCCCGGAGCGACCGCTCTGTTGTGGACGATGAGCCGCGGGAGAGTCGTCCTGGCCAGTGCCTTTCCCGAGCGCAAGTTGCTTTTGGAGCTGCTGCATTACGTGAAGTGGTTCCTGTTGACCTTCAGCGTTGCGGCGCTGGTCGCGCGGATCGACGTTTTTCTGGTCTCTACGTGGTCTTCGGTTCACGAGGCTGGGATCTTTTCCGCCGGACAGACATTCGCGATCATCCCGCAACTGATTGGCACCTATCTGGCGGTTGTCTTGAGTCCGCGCGTTATGCCTTACATGCAGCAAGGGGTTTTGATGAGTTTCTTCCGGCGCTTCCAAACCGTGATGATCGCGTCGGCGATTCTGGTGTATGTGGCAGCCGCACTCACGTTGCCGCAACTGGGTCCTTGGTTGTTGCCGGCGAAGTTTGTGGCGGCGCAGCGCGTCATCCTGTTCTTGTTACCGGGCACGCTGGCGGGATTCGTGACTTTTCCGCTCACCATCACCGTGGTGATGTTCCTGCGTCCCCAATTCCTGGTCGCCATGGACTGCATTGCCTTGCCGATCGCACTAGTGCTCTATCACCGTTATATACCCGCCTATGGGGCGGTTGGGGCAGCCTGTGTGACCTCAGCCATATGCGTCATCAAGGCAGCCACTGCACAGGCAGTCGCCTGGAGCAGTGTGCGCCCCGCTGCAGAACATTCCGTAGCCACTCCGGTCGCTCTAGAACAAATATGCATGGAAGAAGGAAAAAGCTTATGAACCGCGGCTTGATTTGCGCCGCATGGCTCCTGGCCCTGCTGGCGTCCCTGGGCTTCGCCCAGCAATCTGCCCAGAGTCCGGCGCCCGCGCCCCCCGAGCAGAATGCGGTAGCACCGTGGCCGAATTTCCGGCTCTCGCCGGGAGATGCCATTGAGGTGAGGTTCTTCTATAACCCGGAGCTCGACACGCGGGTACAGATCCGGCCCGATGGCCACATCTCGCTGGCGCTGGCTGGAGATGTCGATCTCAACAACCGGACCGTCCTCGAAGCCACGCAGCACCTGGAGCAGGTCTATCGTCGAGTTCTGCGAACGCCCGCCATTACGATCCAGGCGGTGAGCTACGCGTCACAGAAGGCTTATGTCGCTGGCGAAGTTCTCCGGCCCGGCGTGGTTACACTGTCCGCGAAGATGACAGTGCTGGATGCAATCATGGAAACCGGCGGTATGAAGTACTCGGCGCGGACCTCGTCGATTGTGCTCATCCGCAAGTCAGAGAACGGAGATCCGGTCACCCGCACCATCTCCATGAAGAGCAGCCATGATGAGCCGTCGGAAGCGTCGCAAATATTTGTTCGACCGTATGACGTGATCCTTGTGCCCGAGTCGAAGATTGCCCGGGCTGACCGCTGGGTGGATCAACACATCCGGCAACTTATTCCTGGCACCATGTCAGCCGGATTCAGTTACCTGGCCAACGGCGCGATGTTCGCGCACTGAGAATTTACAAATGCGAATCAAGGAAGAACTGCGGCATGTGCCGCACACCGTCACTCTCGAAGATCTAGGGTTGCTGCTGCGCCGGCACGCAGGAGGAGTTCTGCTGGTGTTTGCGGCGACGGTCCTGGGCGCATACGTGACCCTGCAGTTTTTGACCGAACGGTATGAGACCAGCGCCAGCATCCTGGTGAAGGTCGGCCGCGAAAATACCGAAACGCCGTTAACAGTTCAGAACGGCGGCTTTCTGGCGACCGGCGTACGCAAAGAGGAAATCAACTCGGAGCTGGAGTTGCTGACCTCGCGTTCGCTGGTGGAACAGGCAATCGATCAGATTGGTCCAGAGGCCTTCAAGCAAGAGCTCGCGCGGCCAACTTCACTGCTGCAATGGCCGAAATACTGTGCCCGCGTCGGCTATCGATGGGCGAAGCAGCAGGCACAGGATGCGCTGATCGCCTTGAACTTGAAGAAACGGCTGAGCCCGCGCGAAGCGGCCATCGTGACCGTAAAGAACTCGCTGCAGGCGGCGGTCGCCAAGGACTCCAATGTCATTGAGATGCACCTTCAGCTAGCCGATCCGCAACTTGCCGAACGCGTGCTGAACGTGCTGATGCGCTCTTATCTGGCACAGCACACAGCGGTGCACAAGGGCCCGGATGTCAAGGATTTCTTCACGGAACAACTGGTGCGTTTTCGGCGGCGACTGGAAGACTTGCAAGGCAAACGCGAATTCATTCGCAAGAACTGGGGCTTGAGTTCGGTTCCTAATCAACAGGCTCTCCTGCTCAAGCAGGAGAATGATATTAAGAGCCAGATATCCATGGACCAGGGCGAGGCGGCCGGTCTGGGACGCGAAGTCGAGGTGATGCGGTCGCGGTTGGGGAACATTCCCGACCATCTGCAAGGCATCGTGGTGCAGAGTCAGAATCCATCCATTTCTGCGATCCGCGACCGTCTGGCGGCCCTGCAAGTCGAGCACGCCAAACTGATCAGCCGTTACTTGCCGGACGCCGAACCGGTCAAGAAGAACGAAGGCGAGATAGCCGAGTTGGAAGCTTCGCTTGCAAAGCAGGAGCCGACCATTGCGGGCTCGGTCACGTCGGAATTGAATCCGCTGCATCAGGTATTCACGCAGCAGATTGAGCGAAACGAATCGAAGATCGCCGGATTGGAGGTAAAGGGCCGCACCCTGCAGCAACCCGCAGAAACGCTGCATGCGCAACTGCAGGAGCTCAATGTGGGTGCGGACAGACTGGAGTCGATCGACCGGGAGATCAAGATCGCCGCTGATAATTATGAGAACTATGCCAAGCATCGCGAAGAGGCGCGGATCTCGGAGGAGTTGGATTGGCGCAACATCGTCAATGTCGCCGTGCTCAGCCCGCCATCCACTCCTATGGAACCCGTCTACCCGCGCAAGCTCTTGATCATGGGCGTCTCGATTCCGTTGGGGATCTTTCTTGGCATCCTGCTGGCGCTGCTTCAGGGTTATCTGGACGACACCATTCATACGCAGCTGGATATCGCTGAGTTGGAAGAGCTGGTTTATTTGGGAAGTCTGGAGCGCGAGAAGAAGGCGAGTTAACCCGATGCCATCACGATTCATACAAGTGCTGCAGCATCGGGTGAGCCGGCTGACAGCAGCGATTTGCCTGTGTGCAGCAATGCCTGCTGCCGCGCAGGTTCTCTCCAGTTGGACGCCGGTCGGACCGCAACGCGCGACGGTCCTGGCGCTGGATCGCAGTCCCTTCGATTCACGCACACTCTTTGCCGGGACTTACTTCGGCGGACTTTACAAAACCACCAACGGAGGCTCCTACTGGAGTCCCGTGCCTTCGCCCTTCGCCAACTACTCGGTCTTCTCGATTGCGTTCGACAAGACCAACAGCAGCGTGATCTACGTGGGGACATTTCAGGGCGGCGTGTACAAGACGCTCAATGGGGGCCTGACCTGGTCGCAGCAGAACTCCGGCCTCACTGACGCCACCATCGCCGAGTTGGCAGTCAATCCAATGAACTCGAGCGAACTGATCGCGCTGACTGGTTCAGGAGTTTTCAAAAGCACCAATGGCGCCACGTCCTGGATGGCATCCAACGCTGGCCTGAGCAACATCCATCCACGCTGTGTCACGTACGACCCGAACGCTACCGGAGTTCTGTACCTCGGTACCCTCTCCAAGGGGGTTTTCCGGAGCACGGATGGCGGGGCGAGCTGGTCACCGTTCAGCTCCGGCATGGGAAACGTCAGCATCGTATCGATCAACTTCGACGAACAGACTGGCACGAAGCTGTACGCAGCCAGTACCGACGGCGGCGCCTTCAAGCTCTTGCCGCCCGCGACTACATGGAGCAGCGTGGTCGGAAACCTTCCGAGGCAGGCGGTGTACTCGGTCTTGCCGAGCCCCGCGAACAATTCCGTACTGTTCGCCTCGCTCCAGGGCGGTGTTTACCTAAGCCCCGATGACGGCGTGCATTGGTATCTCTCCGCGCCAATTCAGGCTGGCGTGCTGGCCGACGATGGAATCGGTTTTGTCTTTTATGCCAGCGGAATCGACGGCGTACTCTCGGCAACGATGGACTTGGGGAACACCTGGCAACCCGCCAATTATGGGATTCAGAATACATTTATCGGCGCTCTTGCCGTAGTTCCCAACGCAGGCACGTCGATTATTTATGCGGGAACCGATGCGGGGGTGCAGTTCACTTTGCCCGGGGCGACTCTGTGGCAGAGTTCAGTGAATGCCCACCCGGGGGTTTTTGAAGTGGCGCCTGTCCCGGGTAATGCCAACACCCTCTACCTCGGAAGTGAAAAGGACGGCGTTTGGAAGAGCCAGGATGCGGGGTATAGCTGGACACAGGCATCCAACGGCCTGCAGCCACCGCTTGTTTTGTCGATCGCCGAATCGCCGTTAGCTCCCAATGTCCTCTATGCAGGCACCTCGACCGGGCTGTACCTGAGTCGCGATCAGGGACAGACGTGGGTAACCGGAACCGCCGAACCCATTCCAAATGTTTTCACGGTTGCAACCGATCCTGTCCGCTATAGCGTAGCGTACTTCGGGACTGCAGGCGGCACCGTCTTCAAAACCGTCGACGCGGGCTACACATTCTTCGCGGCTTCGGCGGGGTTGCCGGCAAACGAGAACATCATCAGCTTGAAGGTAGCTCCGCAGTACGCCGATATTGTCTACGCGATCACCTCCGGCGGCGGCTTTTATGCGACGATCGACGGCGGCAACAGCTGGTTCCCGGCCAAGCCCGGTGTTTCCGATCCAGCCCTTTCGATCGCGGTCGATCCCACAAGCCCATGGATCAGCTATCTCGGCACCGCGGGCGGCGGCCTGTATAAGACAACGAGCGGCACAGCGCAGTGGACCGCGAAGAATGTTGGCCTCAGCATTCCCTACATCTTTTCTTTGCTGGTGGATCCCGCATCGCCGCAGACGGTCTACGCCGGCACGGTGGGCCACATTTATAAGAGCACGGATGGAGCGCAGACCTGGACAGACGTCAGCGTGGGCCTCCCTTCGGGCCAGGTTACGTCGCTGATCTTCGATGCGATGAACACGAGCCACCTGTTTGCCTCGATTGCCGATCAGGGCGTGTACACCTCCACCAATGCCGGCAGCAGTTGGACACCTGTGAATACAGGCTTGCCCACAGCAGGCTCGCTGCCCTTGGCCGTCGATTTCACGCATATATCGACCTTCTTTGCCGGCGCAGCGAACAGCCGGGGCGTCTACGTCACCAAGAATGCAGGACAGCAATGGAGCCCGAGCAGTAGCGGCATGTCGCTGTTCGTACGCGCGCTCAGTGTGGATCCCTCCACGACCGGTGTCTTGTATGCCGGCGCCCTGTTCGGCGGAATGTTTAAAAGCCAGGATGGCGGGGACACGTGGAACAATCTCGGCTTGCGCGACAAGATTATCTATAAGGTGCGGGTGCATCCGACCAACCCGCAAATCGTATTCGCCGGAACCAGCTCGGGCGTCAGCCGCAGCAACGACGGCGGCACAACGTGGACGACGGTGGGGCAACAGGCCGGGTACATTTTCAGCATGGCGGTATCGCCGAGCAACCGCAATGTGGTCTACGTCGGCGGAGCAGCGGGTGGGCTCTTCAAGAGCACCGATGGCGGACAAACCTGGCTTGCGGCCAATGCCGGCATTCCAGCCACGAATATCCTCGCCCTCGCCATCGATAGTAGTTCCGGAACCGTGTATGCGAGCCCGGAAAGGCAGGGGGTCTACAAGAGCACGGATGGGGGCAACCGTTGGACGCTAACCGACGTCTCGGTGCTTGGGAAGGCGCAGATCACCTCGCTGACCGTCCATCCCACCCTCCATGTCGTGTTTGCGTGTACAAACGGCAACGGAGTCTTCATCTCGTTTGACGGCAACAGCTGGGCACCGCTGAGCACCGGTTTATCCAGCCAGATTGTCACTTCCATCGTGGTGGATCCGAACGCTGCCAACAACATATATGCGTCCACTTTGGGCGGCGGCGTCTTTAAAAGCGTGAACGGCTCGAGCTGGCAGGCGGTGAATTCCGGGCTGGGTAGCGCAAATGTGCGCACTCTGGCAGTTTCGGGTTCAGTGCTGCTGGCCGCCACCAGCATCGGGGTTTATCAAGCGAGCCTTGGGGGGACACTTAACTGGAGCGGATCGAGTTCCGGACTCGGCGGGATAGGCGTAAGCACGATCATGGTGGATGTGTTTAACTCCAGCACCGTCTACATTGCCAGCGATGCTAATGGCATATACAAGAGCATCGACCAGGGCAAGAGCTGGAGTGCTGCCAGTAGCGGACTGGCCTCGTTGTCGGTAAAGACCTTCGGTGAGGGCCCAAGTGCGGGAGTGATCTACGCAGGCACGCTGGGCGCGGGTTTTGTCTTCAGCAATAACGCGGGCGCCAGTTGGAGCGGGGGCGTGAGCCCGCAGACCATCGATCCCGCAGTGCTCGCCTTGGCCATCGATCCTCAAACCCCATCCAACCTCTATGCCGGCACGCCGCAGGGCGTGTTGAAGAGCACCGATTCGGGCAACAACTGGGCAGCCATCAACAGCGGACTGACGAACTTCCAGGTGCTGGCGCTGGCAATCGACCCCGTGTCACCGACAACCCTGTATGCGGGGACAGCGGGGGGAGTCTTCACCAGCAGCAACGGTGGCGCCAGCTGGCAGAGCATGCCCAACGGGATCTTCAACCCCGTCGTTACGTCGTTGGCGGTCGATCCACTGAGCCATAACACGGTCTACGCAGGCACCGAAGGAGGCGGCGTCTTCCGCAATGTACGCTAGCTTAGCGCTGAACAGGCGAACAACGGCGGGGGTGGTTGGCACTGTGGGCGGCGTGGCACTGGTTACCGTCGCCGCCCAGAGCAGTCCTCTCGCGGCACTGGGCGCAGTGGGCGGGCTTGGGCTATGTGCGATTCTGGTATTGTTCCCCTGGCTCGCCGTGCTGTTGACCGCGGCGATGATTCCGTTGGAGCGGATCGGAAGGCTCACTGCCGACTCCTCCATGTACACAATGTCGCTTATGCGCATCGTCGGCGTTCTGGCGCTGGCAGTCTTTGTGCTTCACGCTGCTGTAACCAAACAGAAGATTCATCTCGGTGCCCCGTTTTATCAGTACCTGACTTTTTGCGTGTGGGCGATCGCTACGGTTCCATTCAGCAGCGACCTCACTGGCGGAGTGCGTGCCTGCAGTGCAATTCTCGGCAACCTCCTGTTCTTTTTCCTGATCGTGAATATGGCCAGGAGTTGGCGAATGACCAAGGCCGTGGTTGCCACCTGGCTGTGCGCCTGCTGTCTGATCGGCGCGTTTACAATTTACGAATGGCACACGGGTAGATCAAGTATTTCCGAACACATGGTGGGCGCGACTTCCACGCGCTTCAGCACGGTACTGCGGGACACCTCCGAATGGGAGAGCCTGGAGCGGGTCGATCGGGCGTTGGGGACGACCTCGAGTCCGGCTGTGCACGCCATCAACATGATCTTAACCGTGCCTTTCTTCTTCTTTTTTTTCCGCACAGAAAAGGATTGGCGCATTCGCGGCCTATGTGTCGCCGGCTGCCTCATCAACATTTACAACATCGTGCTGACGAACACCCGTGCCGCTCTAATCGTGCTTGCCGGCGTGCTCCTGCTCTGCGCTCTACGAAAGTTTTTTGTCCTGCGCCCGGGCGCGGTGGTCAGCATAGCCGCCCTCGTGGGAATCGTATTGTTTTTCAGTCCGGAAGCCACCTACCGCCGCGTCCTTGATATCACGCAATACAGCTATCACGAATCCGGCACGCTGCGCACTCGAATGGCATATTGGAACGCCGGCACGGAGATCATTACGCAAAATTGGATCTCAGGGGTCGGACTGGGAAATCAGCATGAGGTCCCGGCACACGCCAACATCGAGGGGCCGGACGAGTCCACTGTCCACAATGAATATCTCGAGACGATGATCGAGACCGGCGCAGTGGGATGGCTCATCTTTTTCGGATTTGTCGGGCTGCTGTTGCGGTGCAGCTTTGTCGCCGCCTCGCGCCTGCGAAAGGCAGCAGATGACGCAAAATACTGGTTCGTGGTCGCGTGCCAGATCGGCATGATCGCCGTGCTCGCCTTCGCCGTGCAGGTCGATGTATTTCACTTTCCACTCAAGGGGTGGTGGCTGATTGCAGGGTTAACGTGGGTGACATACGAGTCTTCCCGCCAGTCTGCCGCCGATCCTTCGAAAGCGTAACGAGGCCCGCATGAAAGATGTAGCCGTAGTCCTGATTGGTTTGAACTCGTGCAACTATGTGCGTGGAGCGTTGAAGTCCCTGCTCGCCGCCCAGTGGCGCGACTGCACCTATGAACTCATTTACGTGGACAACGGATCGCGCGACAACACACGCGCCATGCTGGCCGATTTTCCGCAAGTGCGGACGATCTTTAACGATCGCAATCTGGGATTCTGCAAGGCGGGCAATCAGGCTGCTGCCATTGCCGACAGCCGCTATCTGTTTTTTCTCAATGACGACACGCTTGTGATTGGCGATGCCATTTGCCTGCTGAAAGAGTTCCTCGACAGCACACCTGAGGCGGCGGTCGCGGGCAGCCGGCTGCTCTATCCGGACATGAGCGAGCAGTGGTCCGGGCGGCGGTTTGCGACACCGCTGAATGCGATCTTTGGGCGGCGATCTCTGTTGAGCAGGATGTTTCCTGAAGCTGCGCCGGTACGCGCCTACGTATACAAGGATGAGGTTCGGGCGGGTGTGCCGTTCGTGGTCGACTGGGTGTCGGCGGCGGCGATGATGGTGCGCCGTGAGGCCTTTGATCGTGCGGGAGGATTGGTCGAGGACTACTACTATTTTCACGAGTCGGTCTTCTGTGACCGCATCCACAAGGCAGGCGGAAAAAACTATCTGCTTCCACAATCCAAGATCATTCACTACGAAGGCAAAGGAAGTGGACCGCGGCCGCTTGCCTCCCGTATCTGGCACGTCAAAAATTTCCACATCGGAGCTTACCGGTTTTATTGCGAATATCACGGACTCACGCCCCTGGATCCCAGGCGTTACTTTGCTGCCGCTCTCATGTCAGTCAGGGCGCTGTTGATGGTCGTCGCCCACAGCATCACATGCGTGCAGCAGGCTGTGACCACCTCTGGAAAGACGGCATAGAGATCTTCTCGCCATGCATACCAATCTGAAAACCACGCACCCTGCCGAAGCGCTTATCAGCGGCTCCCTGCCCTTGCTGTGCCCCTCGTGCCGTTCGACCTTGCACATCGAGGGCATGGCCCTGACTTGCGATTCCTGTCGGAGCGAATTTCAGATCGTGGGCGGCTTCCCGGACCTGATTGTCGGAGAGCGCTTCGAAGACGAGACGAGCGAAAGCAAGATGGCCTACGAGGAAAGCTCCAACGCTGACCTCACGCAGAACTATTTTTTGCCGCTGTTCCGCGAGCTCTGGCCTGGCCGCCAACGATCGCCTCGCTTGTTATCACTCGGATGCGGAACGGGCGTGGATGTCGATGTGCTAAACCGAGAAGGCTTCGAATGTTATGGCATCGATTGCGGGAAGCGGACTGAAGTGTGGTCACGACGCGAGCAGAAGCATCGGCTGATGCTGGCCAATGGAAAGCATCTGCCCTTTGCCGACGCAACGTTCGATGCGGTCTTCTGCGGCTGCGTCTTTCCGCACGTGGGGGTCGTAGGCGACAGCTCCAAGATCGCCGGGGATTGTGGCGAGCAGCGATACAGTCTGGCGAAGGAGATGAGCCGCGTGCTCAAGTCCGACGGGCGGATTCTGGTGAGCAGTCCGAATCGGCTTTTTCCGCTGGACCTGTTCCACGGGCGCGAAGAGGGCAGCTTGCGGCCGCGCCTGAATTGGCCCGGAAATCGCTTTCTGCTTTCTGTAGGCGATTATGCACGCATGTTCGGCGCCGCCGGATGCACCGGCCCAGTGCGGGTGCTGCCGGTGAGAGGGTATTGGGGTTTCATTCGCAGCCGCCGCTCGGCGCGGGGCTTCTTGCTGGGGCTTCCCGTCAGAGCGCTGTTTTGGATGACCACGACGATCAAATTCTTGCGCGGCTCGCCGCTGGATCCATGGCTTGTGTTGTTAATTGAAAAATCCGCTCGATGATCGTCCTGAAACGCCTTCCCGTTCTAGCAGCTCAAGGGATTCTCGCAACGGCACTTGTTGGGCCGGGGATGCCTGCATGGGCAGTCCTGCAACCGGTGGGCAACGTGGTTGCCACGACCGTATCGGCCGATCAGGCTGATTTCCAATTGCAGGGCGGAGCGGCGGCAAGAGTTCAAATGCTCGATAGCGGACTGGTGCGTGTGCGTGTGAATTCAACCGGCGGCTTTCAATCCTGGTCGACCGGCGCGGTTGCCCCTAGCGGGGTTGTCGCTCCCGGCAGCACCATTACGGACCTGGCGATGGCCACCTACCTCGTGACCTCTCAAGCGGCGGTGGTCGTGCTAAAGAATCCGTTTCGGATCGTTATCTTGAGAGCGGATGGAAGCCTGGTCACAGCAGATTTGCCGCAGGGAGTTCTGTGGGACACGCAGGCCGGCTACATTTTGGACCAAAAGTTCGCGCCGCTTGATGAGCACTATTTCGGACTTGGGGAACGTGGTGGACCGGTCGACCGTCGTGGCCGGCGGATCAATATGTGGAACGTGGATTGGGCCGGATACAGCGAATTTACCAATCCTCTGTATATCAGCATCCCTTACTTCTATGGGCTGCGCCAAGGGGAAGGCTTGGGGACTGTTTCTCGATAGCTCCGCCCAGCCTTGGTTCGATATGGATTCCACCAATTCCGGTGTCCTGCAATTCGGCGCCTACGGCAACGAATTGGACTACTACGTTATGGTCGGCCCGGCAACCTGGCAGGTGGCCAACACATACACGCGCTTAACTGGCTACAAGCCCCTACCTCCGAAATGGACGCTGGGCTATCACCAGTCTCGTTATGGCTACTCTTCGGAGTCGCAGCTTCTGCAAGTTGCCTCGACGATGCGCCAGCTGAGTATTCCGTGCGACTCGCTGTATCTGGACATCGATTACATGAACCAGCAGCAGATGTTTACTTGGGACCCGGTGAATTTCTCCTCTCCCCGGGTGATGAACTCCTGGCTCGACGCGCTTGGGTTCAAGCGGGTAAACATCATGGAGCCGGCGGTGCGGACGGACGATCCTCAGTGGAAGACGCTGAGTACGTCCGGGTATTTTCTAGCCGCACCGGATGGCTCGCCGATGGTCACCTCGATCTGGTACGGCAACGTGAGTTGGATCGACTTCACGCGGAATGACGCAGTTGCCTGGTACAAGCAGTCGCTGAAGAGCTTTCTCGCCGATGGCGTCAGCGCCACATGGGACGACTTGAACGAGCCGGCTGCGAATTACATGCCGCAAGCGATTTACAACCTGAATGGCGCGCCGCAACCGGACCTCGTGGGGCGCAATCTGTTCGCACTGAGGGAGACGGCAGCGAGTTTTGAAGCGCAGAAGGAACTGAGGCCGTCTGTGCGTCCCTGGGTCCTCTCCCGATCCGGCTTTGCAGGCATCCAGCGATACGCGGCAAACTGGGGCGGCGATGAGAACAGCACCTTCGAGAGTCTGCGCGTTGCCGTCGAGCTGAGCGCGAGCATGGGAATCAGCGGTCAGGATCAGTTTGGCCACGATATCGGAGGCTTTCTGGGATCACCGACCGCGGAGCTATTTATCCGCTGGCTTGAGTTCGCGGCTTTTACGCCATTGTTCCGCAACCATGCGATGAACACCTCGTTGCCGCGCGAGCCCTGGGCGTTTGGCGAACCCTACACGACAATTGCGCGCAACTACATTAATCGGCGCTACCAGATGCTGCCGTATCTCTACACGCTGGTTTATAGCGCATCCTATGCGGGACCGCCGGTGCTTACGCCATTGTTTTTCTGGTTTCCCACCGACACTCAGAGCTACGGCCAGGATTCTGAATTCATGCTCGGCAGCTCCCTGCTGGTTGCTCCTGTCGTGATCGAAGGCGCCACAGGCCGCAACGTGTACCTGCCCGCAGGCACCAACTGGATTGATTTCTACACCGACCAGAGCTATTCGGGCGGGCAGCAGATTACGGCCAACGCACCGCTGGAGACGGTCCCGTTGTACGTGCAGGCGGGCTCCATCCTTCCCGGAGGGCCTCTGGTGCAATACATCGATCAGCCCGCGTTGCAGCTGTGGACGGTGGATTTGTATCCGGGGCCGGATTCGAGCTACACGCTCTACGAGGATGACGGAAAGAGCTTCGATTACGCCAATGGCCACTACCTCAATACGGTCATCACTCGTAGCGAGCAACCGCAGGCAACCACCGTCACCATGGTGAGGACGGAGGGTACATGGGGCCCGCCCGATCGGGCGTGGACGCTGAATTTTCACGTAGCCGCCGTTCCCTCAAGCATTAACGTGAATGGAACGCGCGTGGACGCGGTAGCATCGGCATCTGCCTTGAATACCGTTTTGCTGGGCTGGTTCTACGACTCCAATGCGCATCGCCTGATGGTCCGCCTTCAGGACTCCCCTGTACCGCTGCAAATCACGATTTCGCACTAGCGCCGAGGTCGCAACCCGATCATGCTCGACCACACTCCCGGTCCGCTGCTCGCGCCGCAGGTACTCGATTTCTATCGTGGCCGCAAGGTTCTCGTCGCCGGCGCCGACGGGTTCCTGGGCTTTAACTGCGTTCGCTCTTTGCAGCGCGCCGGCGCGCGTGTCTCGATCACCACACGGCGCGCCACGCCACGGATTGGCGCGGTGGAAGGAAGCATCTTTCGCGGCGACCTGCGAGATCCGGCATTTGCGCAATCGGCGGTCGCGGGGCAGGAGCTGGTCATCGACCTGATGGGATCTGCCGGCCCAGTCGAGAGCAATCGCGATCCGCGGAACAGCCTCGATCAGGACTGCGTATCGCATCTGACGCTGTTCCAGGCCTGCGCCGAATCCGCGCACACGCCGCGGGTGATCTTTGCAAGCAGCCGCCTGGTATACGGAAAGCCGCTCTATCTTCCGGTCGATGAAGAGCATCCGCTGAATCCTGAAAGCATCTATGCAGTGCACAAAATCACCGTGGAGCACTACCTGCGCGTGCTGCGTAACCAGCGCGGGCTGGATTTCTCGATCTTCCGAATCTCCAACCCCTATGGGCGTTATCAGGAGAACAACGGCAAAGCGTACGGCGTGATCAACCACTTCTTGCGTTTGGCAGCAAGGGGAGAAGCAATCCAGATCTATGGCGACGGCCGGCAACAGCGCGATTACATCCACGTCGATGACGTATCCGCGGCATTTCTGCTGGCGGGGATGAACCCGGCATGCGAGGGGCACGTGTTCAATATCGGCGGCACGGGTGGCATCTCCCTGGCCGACGCTGCGCGCTTCATCTGCGGCCTGGCAAACAGCGAGTTGCGGTTCGTGCCTTGGCCGGACGAGTACCGCGCGGTGGAAACGGGAGATTACATCACCGATATACGGAAGCTCGCCTCCTTCATTCACGTGCCGCCGCCCATCTCCTGGGAGCAGGGACTGGCCAGCTCCTTTGACTACTACCGGCAGGAAGCCATTCGCCGCAGGGCCGTGGCTCTCGCCTCCTAAGCAACAACTGTTCAGCGAGGTATGATCGATGAATCCGAGCAAATATGTCGGCGCAATCCTGGCAGCCGGTCGCGGCAGCCGCATGGCCCCATTCAGCGAAAATTTCCCCAAACCGCTCCTGCCGATCTGCAACCGGCCGCTCATCCAGCGCCAAATCGAGATCATGAAGTCGCTGGGGATTACCGAAATTGTCGTGCTGGTTGGACACAAAGGATATGAGATTTCGAAGGTACTGGGGGATGGAAGCAAGCTCGGAGTTTCCATCCGATATGTCGAGCAGACCAGCACCTTGGGCATTGCTCACGCCGTCGGGCGCCTGGAACCGCACATCTCCAAGCCGTTTCTGCTGTTCCTCGGTGACATCTTTTTTGTTCCCGGCGACCTGAGGCCCATGTTTTCGCTCTTCGAAGAGCAGGGAGGGGGCGCGGTGTTGGGCACGAAAGAAGAACAGGACCCGGAGGCCATCCGGCGCAATTTCTCCATCACCCTCTCACCCGATGGCTTTGCCACGCGCGTGATCGAAAAGCCCCGCCATGCGACGAACAAGCTTAAAGGTGTCGGAATTTACCTCTTCGACCTGACGATCTTCGACGCGATCCGGCGTACGCCTCGCAGCGCAATGCGCGACGAATATGAAATCACCGATGCGATCCAGGTGATGATCCAGGACGGCCATCCCGTGCGGCCGTCGGATTCGGTTCTGGATGACATCAACCTTACGGTGCCGGCCGACCTGCTGCGCTGCAATTTGCTGCATGCACGCAAGGAGTCGGCTGGCTCGATCGTCGGCAAAGACACCGTTGTGCACGCGCAGGCTCGACTGAGTAATTGCGTGATCGGCAGCAACGTCGTGATCAAAAACCCGGTGACAATTGCCAACTCATTGATCTTCGATGACAGCCATGTCGACTCCACCACCGGTTTTCAAAACTTTATCGTTACGCCGGAGATCATGGTGGACTGCAACTTCGGCTTAAACAACAGCAATGGAGCGAACAAATGGGCTATAGCTGCAAACACGCGTGCGTAACCGGCGGAGCGGGCTTTATCGGCTCCCATGTAGTTGGGGCCCTGCTTGCGCGAGGCACCGAGGTAACGGTGCTGGACAACCTGAGTGTGGGACGGGAGTCGAATGTGCCCAGGGGGGCGCGGCTCATTGTCGGCGACGTTCTCGACCGGGCCAAGGTTCAGGAGGCCATCGCCGGCTGCGACGCCGTGCTGCATCTGGCGGCCAAGGTTGCCATACGTTCTTCGTTCGAATTTGTAGTGGAAGATGCGACCACGAATTACGTTGGGACGGCAAACGTGCTTTGTGCGGTGCAACAGTCGAACTCGGTGCGCAAAGTGATTGCCACCTCTTCGATGGCCGTATACGCCGACGGCCCCGGTCCTGTTCCCATCGATGAACGCTATGACACCCGCCCCATTTCGCCGTATGGAATCTCCAAGCTGGCTGCTGAAAATCTGACGCACGCCATGTGCGGAGCCGCCGGCGTCGAAAGCGTGGTCCTAAGATTGTTCAACACCTACGGTCCAGGACAGGCCCTGAGTCCGTATGTGGGCGTGGTCACCATCTTTGTAAACAAGCTTCTCAACGGGGAGATCCCCGTTATCTTTGGCGACGGAGAACAATGCCGGGATTTTGTGCACGTCGAAGACGTCGCGCGCGGTTTCGTTGCCGCGCTGGAGAGCGACGTCAGCAATGAGACGTTCAACATCGGGACCGGCCGGCCGGTCTCAGTGAATTCGGTTTTCCAAGCCTTGCAAGCTGCGCTGGAAGCGCCCACAGAAGCTGAGCACGTTCCCGCCGTCGCCGGCGAACTGCGTTACTCGGTGGCAAACATTGCCAAGGCTCAGCGTCTGCTGGGATACCAACCGATGCATCGATTCGAAAGCTCGATCAATCCCGTTGCGCAGGAGATCCGCGCAACGCAACCGAACAATGCAGTCCCTAGTCTGGTGAAAGCCACCCGGAGCTGAAAGCCGATGAGTACCGCTCCCCAGCAGCAAGAAGTACTCCGTAGTTCCTCTTCAACCACCTCGACCGAAACCTTCGTGTCCGCTGATGCCTTTGCGTCCGCAGACGGTTTGGCGAACGTCTACACCGGCGTGCCTCTGCTGTGGCGGATGCTGGAAATCGTGGTCTCGCTCTTCGCCCTGGTCTTCTTTGCTCCAGTGATGCTGATCATCGCACTGGTGATCAAGCGCGACACCCCGGGGCCGGCGCTGTTTTTCCAACAGCGGGTAGGGCAAGGCATGAAGCCGTTCAAGTTCGTGAAATTCCGCACCCTCTACGCGGACGCACGGCAGCGCTATCCGGAGTTGTATGCCTACGACTACCGCGATGACGAACTTCGCGACCTGAAGTTCAAGGTGGAGCACGATCCGCGCGTCACGCGGCAAGGCAGATGGTTGCGGCGCAGCTCGCTCGATGAGCTCCCCAACTTCTGGAATGTGCTGAAGGGCGACATGGCTTTGGTGGGGCCGCGGCCGGAGATTCCCGAGATGCTGCCCTACTATACCGGGGAGATGCGCCAGAAATTTTCGGTTCGGCCAGGAATCACAGGGTTGGCACAGACCTCAGGACGGGGGCGCCTGAAGTTCCTGGAAGGTGCCCTCCTTGACATGGAATACGTGCGCCGGCGTTCCGTGTGGCTGGATTTGTGGCTCATCGTCAAGACCGTATGGCTGATCTTTTTGAGAGACGGGGCATTCTGATGAACAAGGCCGCTGACGCTTACAAGTTAAAGGGATCACGCGTGCTGGTGACCGGGGCCAGTGGTTTTATCGGCTCGCACCTGGTCGAGCAGCTCGTAGCCAAACAAGCCGAAGTCATGGCGATTGCTCGCACGCGGGGCAAGCTCGGCGCCCTGCGCGCGGGATCGTTTGCCTTCGAAACCTGCGATCTCGAGAACCGAAGAGAGGTGGAGTCGGTCGTCGCGTCGGTCCGGCCGGACATCATCTTCCATTTCGCCGCCCATCCGGATGGGGTGGAAAACTTCGAACGCGTGCAGGACTGCGTTGCCGTCAATTTGACGGGGACGATCAACCTGCTGGAAGCCTTCCGCCAGTGGCCGGGCTCGCTGTTCGTCTACGGCGATTCGTGCAAGGTGTACGGCGATGCAGCCCCGCCGTATCGCGAGAACTCGCCCCTGGATCCTCGCAGTTCGTATGCGATCGCCAAGGCGGCTGCATGGCAGTTCTGCAAGCTCTATCACTCCGTGCACGGGGTCAACGTGATCTCGGTCCGGCCCACGATGATCTATGGACCACGGCAGTCCTACAACCTCATCACCTACATCGTGAATTGCGTGCTGCAGCAAAAACCGCAGGTCCTGCTCGATGGCGGCTGGCAGACGCGCGATCCGTTGTTTATCGAAGATGCCGTAGAAGCGATTCTTCTGATGCCTGCGCGGGCCGAGCGACTGGCCGGGCGGGTCATGAACTTGAGCGGAGGATGCGAGCGCACGGTCGTCGAGATCGCCACTGCGGTGCTGGACGTCATGGGAAGCCGCATTCCCGTTATCGCCGTTCCCAGAAAAATGCGACCCACAGAAATGCAGCGCTGCTATGGCGACAATGCGGAGGCAGCCGAATTGCTGCAGTGGAGTCCACAACTGGATCTGCATTCCGGGCTGCAGGTCACGATTGCCGACCTGGTGCATTCCCGGTCCAAGCACATCGGTACCCGCGCACTTGCGGAAGGGGCCTGAAATGAAATTTGCATCGAGGATCGATATGTCTGTTGCCGCCACGTTTTTGAAGAAAATTCCGCAGTACACACGCAGTCAGCGTCACCTGTGGTCGGTGCTTCGCCACGGCACTCCGCGCAAATGGATGAATCTTGCGCGTGCCGAATACGAACGCAAGACGCGCCAGACGGTGCTCAAGAGCTCCCCCTACCTGCTGATCCTCGATCCGTGCAACTACTGCAATCTCAAATGTCCGCTGTGCCCGACCGGTCTGGCCGACCTTGGCCGGCCCCAGGCCATGCTGTCGTTCGAGCACTTCCAAAAGTATTTTGATCCCCTCGCGCCCCACCTCTTCGAGGCCTATTTGCACAATTGGGGCGAGTCCCTGCTGAATAAACAGGTGTACCGCATGATCGAGTACGCGCAGCAGCACAACGTGGGAACGAATCTCAGTTCCAACTTCTACAAGACCACCTCCGAGGACATCGATAACCTTCTGGAGTGCGGGCTCGAGTACCTGGTCATCTCACTGGACGGCACGAGCCAGGAAACCTATGGGCAGTACCGGATCGGAGGGCAATGCGAGCAGGTGATGGACAACCTGTCCGAACTTTTGCGCCGTCGGCAGGCGCGGCGGTTGAAAACGCCGGTGGTCGAGTGGCAATTCATCGTGATGAAGCAGACTGAGCACCAGGTCCGTGAGGCCGAGATCCTTGCCAAGAAAATCGGTGTCGACTTGCTGCGCTTCATTCCCGTGGGAATGCCGTTTGAATTCCGGAATCGCCAGGAGGTTGCCGACAAATGGTATCCGACCGGTATTGAAGGGCGCGTGCAGAGTGATCATCAGGAGCAGCAGTTCGGGCAGGCGGCTAAGCCAGGCCCTTGCTTCTATCTGTACAGGTCGATCGTGATCAATCCTGACGGAGGCGTCTCCCCTTGCTGCGTGGTATATCGCAAGAACCGGGACTTCGCCGAACTCAACGGGGAGACGTTTGACGTGGCCAGTCTCTGGAACAACGAACGCTATGTCTCGGCGCGATCGCTGTACTCGCAAGAAACTCCCCTGAACCGGCGCGCCACCGTCTGCGACATTTGCGACATCTTTGAGCGCCATCCGAGCAAGCGCAAGCGCGCTTCAGCCCAAAGCGGTCTTGTCGTACTGCAGGGAAACAAGGCATCCGGCACTGCACCGGTTGCCGCAGCGCGAAGCGGCACCAGTGGACAAGCCAGCTAATCAAATTCGAACCAACAAAGGCGAGGCATATGGATATTACAAGTTACGCGGCGGTGAGCGGAATCCGAGTCGATGTGACAGGCAGGTCCGAATCTGGCATAACAGCAGCTCCTTCGCAGGTGAAAGAGCGGCCGGGCTCGCAACCTACACAGGAAGCGGTGAAACTGGCGGCCAAGCTGCGCGCCCGTGTGTCGGACGAAGAGCGAATTCTTGTATTCGCGGATGTCGCGGAGAGGAATGGCGGCGCCGTATCCGCCTGGGAGGTGGCCCAGGCCATGGCCCAGAGTTGCCCGGGGCAGGTGCTGCTCATCGATGCGGATGTGGCCAACCCGACGCTGCACAAACGCTGCAAAGTGCCGCTCAAGCCCGGCTTCGCGGACATGGTTCGCAGGGGACGACCCGAAACCCTCGCGATTCACATGGCAGACTCCCTCGCCGTCATGCCCGCGGGGACCGATTATGACCTCTCCTCGTTGCTCTCCTCAGCCGAACTGGCAACTGTGCTGGCCGCGTTGAAGAAGCAATATCGCTGGATCGTCGTGGCAGCGCCGCCTGCGCTGGAGGGCGCCCAAGCCGGTCTGATTGCTTCCCGCGGCGACGAGATCGTGTTGATCGTGACCGCGGGAAAGAGCAGCAGGCGTGAACTGCTCGCGGCGAAACGCGAATTGGATGGCCTTCGCGCTCCCGTCGTAGGCGTCGCGATTTACCGCGGATAACGCTCTCTCGATGCGCTCTTCCGAGACTTGCTGAACAACTCCTAAAGACCATGGCCGCACCGCTTATTCTCCCCACGCCAGCTTCGAACGCGGCACCACGCAAAACGCCGGTGCTTCATCTCCTCCACACCATGGCCTATGGTGGCGTGGAGACCGCGCTGATCAATTGGCTGACCCACCTCTCCAAAGATCGATTTGAGCCTCACCTGGCCTGCTTCGCCAACCCGGGCGGAGGAGGCACGGAGGAGCCCTTCGTCCAGGCCGCGGAGAAGAAGGGTCTGTCCGTCTTCAGGGTCTCATGGGGCAGACACAAACCCTTGGTGAAGGCGAGCGCGCAGGTCGCCGACTACATCCGGCGCCACAACATCGAGATCCTCCACACGCATAACTGCTATGCCGACTGCGTAGGCGCGCTGGCCGCCCGGCGGGTTCGCGTGAAGACGATCAGCACGGTATACGTGTGGTCGAACGCTCTTGGCTGGAAACGCGGCTTGATCCAGAGCGTCAATCGGCAGGCACTGCGGTTCTTCGACTTGGTGACGGCGCACTGCGAAGAAACCTATCGCGCCAGCCTCGAGCTGGGCATTCCTCCACAACGGCTCAAAACGCTCGTTTGCGGCTATGAGGTTGAGCGGGTGGAGATGAGCACCGCGGAGCGCCTGGCGCTGCGCCGCGCGATGGGCATAGCCGATGACGAACTCCTGCTCGCCAATGTCGCACGCTTATATCCCGAAAAAGCTCAGGATCTGTTACTGCGTTGTTTCGCGAAAATTGCGCAGCAATGCTCGCGCGCTCGTCTGGCCATCGCTGGAGTGGGGCCGCTCGATCAGTCGCTGAAAGAGCTTTGCCAGGCGCTCGGACTCGCCGACAAGGTGAAGTTTGTCGGGTTTGTTCACGATCTGCCGCGGTTCCTTGCTCTAGTGGATATCCAAGTCAACTCCAGCTGGACGGAGGGAGTGCCGCTGGCAATCTGTGCCGGGCTCGCGGCCGGCTTGCCCATCGTTGCCACTCGCGTGGGTGGGCTGCCGGAAGTTGTTCGCCATGGGCGTAGCGGGATCCTGGTGCCTCCAGGTGACGAGAACGCGTTGATCGAATCGGTATTGTCGCTTACCCACGATGACGAGCAACGCCGGAAGCTGGGACTCGAGGCGCGCCGTTTTATTGAGGACGAGTACTCTCTGGCAGCGGCAGTGCGGCGGCTGGAACAGACCTATGACGAGGTGCTGCAGTAATGCGCATCGGCATTTTTTCGGCGATGGTCGGCCGCAAGGCGGCAGGCCTGGAGTCCTACGAGCGCAGCCTGATTCGGGCCCTGGCAAAGACCGATCGCGAGAACGAGTATCGCATCTTCTGCCTTACAGAGGAGGCCGCCGCCTCGTTCGGAATACAGCAGGAGAATTTTCGGTTTGAACCGCTCTGGCCAGGCGTGCGGTGGATCAGTTTTCCCCTCGTGTTGCCGTTCAAGGTGCAAGCAACGGCGCTGAACGTATTGCACGCGACATTTGTGCCGCCGATTTGGGGCCAGACCGACACGGTTTGCACAGTGCATGACCTGGGCATGTTCACCAACCCGGAGTTCTATCACCCGGCTTTGCGCTGGCGCATGAATGGCTTGATCCGAAAAGGCGTCCGGCAATCACGGTTGGTGTTATGCATCTCCGATGCCGTGCGAGATGCTGTGCAGGACTATTTTCATGTTGCAGACTCACGGGTGATGACCGTACATCACGGAATCGATCCGATATACAGGCCGCAGGCCCCCGAGCATGTGCAAACTGTAATGCGCAGATACGGGCTGCGATCACCCTACCTCATCTTCGTGGGCCAACTGCGAATCGGAATCAAGAACCTGGTGCGGCTGCTGGAAGCCTTTGCGATTTTTCGCCGCAGCGAAAAAGACGCTCAGCTCGTACTGGTGGGCCGCAGGCCTTACAAAGGCCGCTATCCGATGGCGGGTTTCGATGAGACGATTCAGCGCCTCAACCTGCAGTCTGCGGTTCGAGAGCTGGGCTATGTGAGCGTCGAGGATCTGCCGGCGCTCTATTCGGGCGCAGAGATGCTGGTCTTTCCATCGCTTTGCGAGGGCTTCGGTTTCCCTGTGCTGGAGGCCATGGCCTGTGGGACTCCCGTCGTGGCCTCGCAAATTCCGGCGCTGCGAGAGATTTCCGGAGGCGCCGCGCTCCTGGTCGATCCCTACTCTTCCGAAGATATTGCAGCCGGTATGGAGCGCATGTTCTACGACCAGCAATTGCGCGAAAAGTGCTGCTCCAAAGGCTTGCTGCGCGCTCGCAGCTTCACCTGGGAGAAGGCCGCGGAAAAAACTCTTGCGGCCTACAGGCAGGCCAGCGGAATTCCAACCAAAGCACAAGCAATTTCCGCTTGAGGCAACTGGAGAGCTCATTGATGCATTCAGCGCACGCGATCGGTTCCGACACACTGCTAAAGGCAGCGCCCTCCGAGCAATTGACAGGAAAAACGATCCTTTGCCTGGCGACGCAAGAGTGGGATGCACATTGGACGCCGGTGCAACAGGTGATGTTGCGCCTTGCCCCGCAAAACCGGGTCATTTACTTTGAGCCATTTCATCCGATGCTGGCGTGGGCGAAGCGGTCCAACCAACTTCTGCGCCGGCAACGTGCCGAACGTGTGCCCCGCCTTCGCGAAGTGCACCCCAACTTGCTGGTGTACCGCCCGAGCGAACTGTATGCGCCACTTCATCTGAAATCGCGTCTGGCTGGAAAGATCAACGGCCCTTTGTACCGGATGGAAATTCGCCGGCTATTGCGGCAACTGGGCGTTCAGCAGCCGTTGCTTTGGGCGTTTTTCGCCCAGAGCCTCACTGTGCTCGACCTTCCCTTTGAGCGCGTCATCTACGACTGTGTCGATTACTGGCCGGCGTTCTTTCCAAATCCAAATGAGCGCGATTTTGTCGCCCACGTCGATGCCGAACTCTGCCGGCGAGCGGACCTGGTCTTTACCGGATCGGAGCCCCTGCGCGAACGGCAACTGCAGTGGAACCGCCGCACGTTTGTAGTGCCGCACGCGGCCGACATTGCGCATTTTATGCAGGCCGGCGATCCCGACACAGTCGTGCCCGCCGAGCTTGAGGCGATTCCCCACCCGCGCATCGGTTTTGTGGGAATGATGGATCCGGTGCGATTCGACGCCTCGCTGATCCGCAGCCTGGCGCAAAATCCGAGCTACCACGTGGTGTTGGTTGGGGGCATGGCCGGCGGCGCTCGCGACCTGCTGCCGAGCGCGCCAAACGTCCACTGGCTGGGCATGAAACCCGTTTCACAGCTGCCGGCCTACCTGAAAGGCATGGACGTTTGCATCATGCCCTACTGCCTGAACGAGGCGACGCGAAACATTTATCCGCTGAAGCTGCACGAATACATGGCCACAGGGAAACCGGTGGTTTCGACTGCGATTGAAGCCGTAAAGAGCTTCCGCGAATTGATGTATGTCGCCGAAAGCCCGGCAGACTTCTTGCAATGTGTCCAAAGGGCGCTGCTCGAAGCGGACCCGCAGTTCGCCGACCGGCGGCGCAACTGCGCACGCGGGCACAGCTGGGAGGCACACGTAACGGCGAAGTCCGCGCTGATCAAGGAGCACCTGCTGTGATGAATCGAAGATTGCAAAGAGCTGCCATTTTCGCCTGGCCTGCGGTGATCGTGGCGTTGTTTGCCCTCGCACTGCCGGTGGCCGCACAGTCCGGCCCGCTGCGCACGACGTTGGACCTGGACGGAATTTGGTCGCTCGATTACGGCGCAGGTCCCGTCAATGTAAGCGTGCCGGGGCAGATTCCATTCACCTTTGGCGTCAGCCACTGGACCCGCAAGTTCAACCTGAATCTCGCACAGCGTCCCCTGGTCGCTTATCTGCATTTCGCGGGAATCGTCAATACTGCTTCCGTAACGCTGAACGGTGTACACATCGGCACACTGATCGCCTTCGAAGACACCACGTTGGACGTGGCCGCCGCGCTGAACTGGTCGGGTTCGAACACGCTGCAACTCGACATTGACGATCGCCTGTTGAACGACACAGTTCCTGGCGGGCCGACAGATACCCTTGTCCCGACCTACGGACGGATTGCTTATACGTTTCCAATTCCCTGGGCTAACAAACCTGGAATCATCCGGCCGGTAAGCCTGGTGTATTCCAGCCGGCCAGTGATTGCTGCGGTATTTGCGACGCCGACGTTCAACGCCGACTTGAGCACCGCAAATCTCAGTTTTCGCGTGCGCGTGAACGGCTCGGCGAACACTGTTGCTTTAGTCGCAGTGACTCTTAACGGTGTCTATCGCGCTGGTTGCAAGGCAACAGCATCGGCAACGCCCGGCGAACTGGCGTGCAGCACGTCACTGGCTTCGCCGCAGCTTTGGTCGCCAAACAGCCCCGTCTTGCACGATCTATGGGTTCAGCTCTATGACATTGGAGGCATCACCGACACGTATATTGATCGTATAGGGCTGCGAAAAATCGAGGCGCGTGGAACCCGCTTCTATCTCAACAACCAGCCCCTGTTTCTGCGCGGAATGTGTCGCCATGACCTCTATCCTGCTCTGAATTTCCAGGCCGATGACGTCACCATCGAAAGCGATCTGCGCTGGATCAAGCAGCTTGGCGTGAATTATGTGCGCTCGATCCACTATCCGCCCGATGCACGGATTGCTCGGCGGGCCGATGAAATTGGCTTGCTGCTTTCCGAAGAGATCCCTGCCTGGGCGGCATTCGAAAACCCCAATGTCATCCCCATTGCCAAGCAGCACGAGCGACTCCTGATCGAACGCGACTACAATCGGGCATCGGTCATCTTCTGGTTGACTGGAAATGGCAGGCCGGGTAGCGGGATCGATTTCCTCACGCAGACCACACAATACGCCAAGCAACTCGATCCAACCCGTCTGACAGCCTTCGTTTGGGACAACAATGTGTTCAACTCGACCGGCATCGGCAGTAACCTCAGCATGACGCGCACGGCAGGAATGGATTTCTATGCGCAAAGCTCATACTACTGGCCGGGGATCATTTCGACCGCAATCGCCGCGATGCCGCTAGACATGCCCTACCTGGCTGCAGAATGGGCCGGCTCAGAGGGCGATGACCGCGGACCGCTGGGTGCCGTGCCCTCCGGCGCTACTACCATAACTTCCTTCCCGGATTACCCCATCGCAGGCAATGGGACACCCGAGTATATGGAGGCGCTCACCATGCTCGAGCGCGGAACGGCGTGGCTGCCCTATGTCTGCACCTCCACTTCGACTGCACAGTGTGCGGCAGGACTGGTCTATTTCAATTGGCAGGACATCGAGTGGCCGGGCATGCCCTATTTCTACTCCGGACACTTTGGCTTCGATCGCAACGGCCTGGTTTACGAAGACCGCACTCCCAAAGTGTGGCCGATTGCGACATTCCAGGCGATCATGAATTCTCTGCCGTAGCACCCCTGAAAAAGCACTGCCGTTACCCAACAAGTCATGACCGTTTCGGCTTCTACCGCAACAATGTTGTCTTTATCGTGTTGAGAAGGAGAACAATGTGTGGCGCTTTAGTTCTTTGGGAAGGGTGTTCTCGATCTTTGCGGTCCTTACGGCCCCGGTATACCTCGGGGCTACGATCCAACTAAGCCTGTCGCCGGGATTAGCATCGCCGCAACGGGTGGGGACGCCGGTAGTCTGGACTGCCACCGCCACCGACTCCAACCCTGGAGCTCTGACCTACCGCTTCGTCGTGGCGCCGCAAGGTGGGCAGTTTGCGATCGTGCGCGACTACAGCTACAACAATACGTTTCGATGGGTGCAGAGCGCCAGCGAAGGCAATTTTGTCGTTGGCGTATTCGTAAAGAATAGTCAACCAACGAGACGGTGAGCGCAGCCGGTGTATTCGCAATCACGCCAAGAGCCACAGCCGACCTACCCGTAACAGTTACTCCCACCGACAATCCCCTGGTCGCTCTTTACAGCACGACGGTTTGTCCGGTCGGATACTCCATCTCCGTCGCATTCCAGGCGCTTGGCGATTCCGTAACACAGTACACGCCGCCGGCCACGTGCACGGGAACCACACTGAACACTTATATCGCGGGCATGCGTGCACAAACTGAGTATGTGATCACCGCTGGTATCTTTGCCGGCGGCGTGTTCTGGCCCGTCACGAGCTCCGTCGAGTTCACCACAGGCTCCATCAGTGGTGTGACTTTCCCTGCGATGACTGTCTTGGGGCCGCCACCCTCCGGCAGTGAACTCAGGCCTGTGCTGCTTCACTCCTATATTGGAACAGGCTACAACGAGACTGCGACCGATTCCTCCGGCAACGTGATCTGGTATTACGCTTTCAACCGGACAGCAGCATCCGTATGCAACCCGGCCGGAAGATGGCGGCAAGATGCTGATGGTCTTTCCCGGAGCGAACGATCCATACCAGCAATTTCTGCGTGAGATCGATCTGGCAGGCAATACCTTGCTGGAGACCACTTCCGGCGCAGTGAACGAGCAGCTCGTCGCCTTGGGTGCTCAGCCGGTTACTTCCTTGCATCACGAGGCACGCCGGCTTGCGAACGGAAACATCCTGGTGCTGGGATCTCTGGAACGTATGACGCCGGGAGTGCAAGGCGGTGCCGATGTACTTGGCGATGCGGTCATCGTGCTGAATCCAAACTTGCAGGTAGTCTGGATCGAATGCGTTCGATCACCTGGATGTGAATCGTGCTGCGATTTTAGGTGAGACCTGCACCAATCTTGCGCCCGGTTGTCCGCCTATTCATCTGGCGTCGATCGCCAATGACTGGATGCACTCGAATGCGGCAGATGTCGGCTCTGATGGCAACATCATTATGTCCATCCGCCATCAGGACTGGGTCATCAAAATCGATTACCGCAATGGGGCGGGTACCGGGGCGGTGCTGTGGCGACTTGGCGCCGGCGGCGATTTCACCATGAATTCAAGCGATCCAGCTCCACGGTTCTCACACCAGCATGATACCCATTGGGAGCTCGGATCAACGCAGTATTTGTCCCTGTTCGACAACGGTAATACCCGCCACTTCTGGAATGCAACCGCTCACAGCAGAGGCCAGCTGTTGAACATCGATGAGACACATCATACGGTCTCGCAGGTGTTGAACCTGGATCTGGGTATTTACTCTCCAGCGGTGGGATCGGCGCAATTGCTGATGGATGGAAACGTGATCGCTGCCCATTATGAAGCAGGAGACATCAATGGCACGCCGCTGAGCCAGTCGATCACGTTCTATCCGACTGGGATAGCAGATCTGCAGAGTGGCTCGATCACCTACCGAAGCTTTCGGATGAAGGACATGTACCGGCCGTAAGGTCAAAAGGAGTATTTCATGGGTCCCAATAAGCTCTTCCGCTACCTTGCGCTGATCTTCGTCGCAGTCGTGGCTGGCGGCACCGAAATTGCCCAGGCGGCGAGAAACAGTGGCGATTATCTTCCATTGGCGGTAGGCACCAAATGGGTGCTTCGCTCGAAAAGCGTTTCGACTCCAATCGTGCTGGAAGTAACTTCCAAGTCAGGCGATGGCTACGAGTTGAAATTTGACAATCCCTGGGTCAGCAGCGTCCTCACCCTGCGCCCTGCGAATGGCGCTGTCACCGTTACGGGAGTGAGCATGGGAGGACAGCGCGCCTCAGTGCCTGCCGGCACGGTGTACTACGACTTCAATGCTCGCGACGGGCAGCAGTGGTCGAATCGCATCGGCACAATGACGCTGCTGTCGAGCCGCAAAAAGGTAACTACATCGGGTCGCAATTATCAAGACTGCGTTGAGATTCGGGAGGTCAACTCGAAGGGCGACCAACTCTTCTGGTTCTTTGCTCCAGGAGTTGGCTTCGTGCAATTTGGCGAGGGTGCATGGGCGTTTGTGTTGGACGAGGCTTCATCGCGGCTGCCCGGACAACGCTGGGCCGCACCAGTTGAGGACAACCGTCCGAAACCTCCCGCACGCCCTGGCGCGCGCGGCGCGAGATCGGACGTCTTGATCGCGCTGGCGGCGAATCCGGCGAGCGTGCAGGGTTTTACTCCTCGAGCTATGACCGAACGTTTCGAAGAATCGGTCCGCGCTGGCGTCAGCTATGTCTATCTCAGTCCGAAGTGGAATGAACTGGAGCGGCAGAAAGGAAGATACAATTTCAAGGACATTGACTTCCAGGTGGACGAGGCGCTTCGTTACAACCTGCCGCTCGTTTGCAATCTGCGCATCCTGGACACGAACCAGCGCAGCATGCCGTCGGATTTGCAGAACAGATCGTTGCGTGATCGCGAACTGACAGACCGGCTCGTGGCGATGCTAAGAGCCTTGATGCCGCATCTGAAGGGCCGTGCACGTTACATTCTGATTGGAAATGAAATCGACGGCTACTTCAAACAGCATCGCGGCGAGGTGCAGGATTACGCGGATCTATTCCGGACAGGCGCTGCGGCGATAAAGCTAATGCAGCCCGGCGCCAACGTCAGTGTCAGCATCACCTACGATGGCATCTCCGAAGCGGACTCGTTGTTAAGACCGATCCTTGAAGAGACAGACTTTTTCGCGCTCACCTATTACCCGCTCAGACCGGATTTCACGGTCCGGGATCCCGACGATGTGCCCTCGGATTTCCGACGGATCATCTCCGCGGCTCGCGGGAAGCAAATTCTGCTTCAGGAGGTCGGTTATCCCAGCTCACCGACCAACAACAGCTCTGAAGAGAGGCAGGCGGAGCTGTTCCGTGCGGTCTTCGAGCAGCTGCGGTCGCACGGCGACGTATTTATCGGGGCGTACTTCTTCCTGATGTCCGATCTGCCGGATTCAACGGTCAACGATCTGGCCCGCTACTATTCACTGCCCAATGCGGACCGCTTCAAAGCTTTCTTGAAGACGCTTGGGATGTTTGACGATCATGGGCGCCCGAAAAAGAGCTGGGAGGTGTTTCAGCAGGAGGCGCAACGGGTGAAAGGTTAGATCGGGAATTTGGTGGCTGGGGCAGTACGCATAAGCGCCTGTCCCAGCCGCCAAAAGCAGGCGCGCCGGGGACCCCGCGCAACGTGCCCCAGGGCAGCGTGGCTAGAATCCTCGGGCAATCGCCGCAGAGCGCAGCATATGGTATGCGGGTTTCGGGATACCATCCAAGGTTTCTAACCCGAGAGTCTGCAAGAAGTCCAGGAAGTTGGGATACGTGATGCTGTAGTAGTTGCCATAGGCTGCTGTGTCGGCATCGGAAAGATCGTAAAACCTGGTAAAACAGATGTAATCGATTTGTCCGGCGTGTTTGTCCCAGGCCGTAAACATGCTGCTCACGAACTGTGACTGCAGGTTATCCGAGCTGCCAATGCCTGGGCTGGTCGGATAGCCGGCCTCGCGGAACTCAATCGGCTTGTCCGTGTACGCCGCAACCAATGAGTCGACCTCCGAGCCAACAACGCTCGGATCCTTTACCGTAAAATCCGGGTTGAGCGGATAATAGGAAACCATGTACACGTCACTGCTCTGCGACAAAGCTAACATGTACGGCTTCCACCACCCCGTCATGCCGTACATCGTGCCCTGCACCCCAACGCGCAGACCAGGGCGCTTGCTGCGTGCGTAGGCTGCGACCGTGTTGTAAAAGTTTCCGTACTGCAGCCAAAGCGCATCGGTCTTTAAGTACGCGTCGACCTCGTTGCCAATGCCCAGCGAATACAGCTGCGTGCTGGGAAGCGCTGCGAAAATATTATCTAGGAGCGCCTCAAAGCGGCTGATAACTGCGGGATCATCGAAGGGCAGCCCTGCCAGATCTGGCGGCACTTCCTTCGCAGTAGTATTGACCACCGCGATCATCAGGCTTAGCGACATATTCTGCTGCGGCAGCAATGTGGCTGCCGGCTGAAGCACAGCAGTGTTGTAGACTCCCGGGCTTGTTTCAATCATCGTCCACGTCAAGAATTGCGTTACAGATTGCGCGCCTGCATACTTGGCAGCCTGCAGCGATGCCGATATATTCGAGCCGGCCAAAGCATCCACGGCAAGTACGCGGGGCGAGGTCGTGCCGGTGGTTGTCGTAGTCGTAGTAGTGGTGGTTGTCGTGGTGGTGGAAGTCGTGCTCGAGCTGTTGGAAGCGCCCCCCATCGCGGCTGAGCCGCAGCCGGTTCCCAGCAACACGATCAAGAATACGAGCGAGACTAGCTGCCAATAAAAAGACATTCTGGCCGATCTAGCTGGTTCGCTTTTTTTCTTGTGACCGACCGAAACAAAGGATGTAGTCTTCACGCAACAATCATCACTTTCCAGCACTACTCTGTGCTCAAGGAGCTATTCGGCAGTGTCGCCCGGCTCACCTGGGCAGTTCAATGGAACGGAAGGACACGCTCTCAGGTGTGCGGCTTATAAAAAGCGAGTGCGGCGTCCTGTTTGCAGCGAGATCGGGGTAATGCTTTGAAGAACGCAACCAATCAGACACCAAGGTCACATGCCGAAAGTAACACCGCACGCGAAGTGGCTCTGCTCGGCAATGCAGAGGGAAAGTTCATCACGCTGGAAGGCTTGGACGGTTGCGGCAAGACGACGCAAACCAATCTTCTGGCAGAGATGTTGCGCTCGCATGCAATCGACGTAACGGTGACCCGCGAGCCGGGAGGAAGCGCGCTCGGGGAAGCTATCCGGGGACTGCTGCTGGATTCGGCGACACGGAATTTGTCGCCGCGCGCTGAACTCGCGATGATGTTCGCCGCGCGCGCGCAACATATTCAAGAAGTGATTCTGCCCGCACTCAAAGCGGGGCGCTGGGTCCTGTGCGACCGGTTCACCGATTCTTCCGAAGCCTACCAGGGTGGCGGCAGAGAGCTGGGCACGGATATGGCGATGCAATTACACCGCACGATTTGCGGCGGATTGCACCCGGAGATGACGATTCTGTTGGACGCCGATATCAGCATCAGCTTGTCGCGCGCGCGCAGCCGAGCCGATTCCAATCCAGCCTCCGGCACACGGGATGAAGCGCGCTTCGAGAAAGAGAGCCAGGAGTTTTTTACTCGCGTGCGGAGCAGCTATCTTGCGATTGCGCGCCGTGAACCGGATCGCGTAGTGCTGATCGATGCCAGGCGCCCCGTTGAAGCGATCCGTGATGATATTGCCGTCGCAGTCAAGAAGAGATTTTTCACCGTTCCTCGGGCAGCGGCTGCTTGAGGCATACGTACCTGCGGGATGTGTTGCGGCTTGCTGCTTGACCTCGCACTGACACGCCAACACGCCAACAACAGGCGTGCTGGCCCCGCTGTCACTGCTGTGATCTAACAAATCCTCGCGAGCACCCGCCTGCGCAAACAGGTCCTCAGCGCTCCCGCTCTGGCCTTAGACCCCCAACCTACATCGCTCTTCCTTCCTTTTCGCGATTTGCGGACCACACGCTCGTGTGTCTTCTAACCGGCTCATCCTGCCCGCCACAAGTTCGTCCTTCCCTGGTCTTAGCGCGATTCCCTGGTTATTTCATTCGTCGGCTCCAAGATCTTTCGCTTCCCTGCCTCGGGTTGATGAGGATGGCGGCAAGGTATCAGCACCTCAGCCCGGCCTACCTCTCGAACGCTGTCAATCTGGGTTCAAAAACTTGTGTTTCCAGAGGGGATTTCGTATTCGCCGGAAACAGGCTTTTTGAACCAAGCGAAGTCGTCTATTTTCAGAAAACTAGAAGACTATTTAGCAGGAAAATCCTTGTTGGCGTCTGGCGCAGTCCACGTCGAACCTCTCTCCGCCGGAAATTCCCATGAACAGGGAAAAGTACAGGGACTTTTCGGTTTGGATGCCGGTCAGTGTGGCAGGATCGTCAGTGTTTACGGGCGCTTTGTAATTTTCTCAGGAAATCGAACAGGGAATTTCACTCACCGATCAGGGAAACCAATTCCCTGTTCCGGCCTGCTGGTGGCAATCAAGCCGAGTAGTGACGAACGAAAGCTCTGGACACGGGCTTGTCCTGGCGGAGATATCGCCGTCCTCTTAAATCAGCCGTGCCGCTTGTCCACTTCACTTCAGCCACGAATCGCCGCAATGCGGGACGAATGCCTGAATGGAGAGATCTCCTACTCGCTGAAGGAGGCGAGAATTGTGATCGAGCGCTGGCGGGTGGAGTACAACACACGGCGACCGCACTCTTCACAGGGCTACCGGCCACCGGCTCCGGAGGCGACGCTGCGGGCAGTTGCTGACGATCCGTTCCGCGATGAGCTGCACGTGCTCATTCTCTCTCGCAGGCAGGCGGACGGCCTCACCGCCCGTGAACTGCTGCCATCGGCGGACGATCGTGTCCACGTACAGCGGATCAAGCTCCATGGCGTGGCAGACCCGCCCAACTCGTTCGGCGGCGATGACAGACGTCCCGCTGCCAGCGAAGGAATCGATTACAATGTCTCCACGTTTGGTGCAGTCCATGATGGCGTCAGCCACCATCGATACCGGTTTGACGGTCGGGTGCAAGGCCAAGAGATTCCCTTCACTACCCGCTCGGCCGAAAGAGTTGACGCCCGGGTAGTTCCAGACATTCGTCCGGTTGCGACCAAACTGACCGAGTTGGACGTTATTGCGATGAGGAGCCTCACCATTCTTGAAGACGAAAACGAGTTCATGCTGACTGCGGTACAACGAGCCCATGCCAGCATTGTCTTTGGCCCAGACGCACAAGTTCTTCATCTCCGAGTACGCCTGCTTACCGGCCATGACCAGTTCCTCAATGTGGCGCCAATCCATGCAGACATAGTGCAATGAGCCCTTCTGGCTGTGTTCGGCAAGACGCGAGAAAGCAGTGGCCAGGAAGTCCGTGAACTCGCCCGGCGTCATCTCCCCCGAGGCCATAGCAAACTCGCGATGGTGGATCTTTCCCTTTCCGCCTACGTTGCCATCAATCGGCACGTTGTACGGCGGGTCCACAAACACCGCGGCAGCCTTCTTGCCCTCCATCAACTCCGCGAAGCTCTCGGCCTCGACGGCACTGCCGCAAAGCAGGCAATGCTTCCCCAGGAGCCAGAGGTCGCCCACTTGGCTCAGTGGTATGGTGCTCTCTTGGTCTGGAATCTGGTCCGCTGCATCCGCGCCGTCCGCGACCTCCGGCTCGAGGCCTTCGATCAAAACGTCGATCTCGCCCATCTCGAAGCCCGTCACCTCAATCGAGAAATCAATCTCTGCCTCTGAGAGAAACTTCAGTTGCTCGGCTAACAGATGCTCGTCCCACGAGGCGTTCTCGGTCAGTCGGTTGTCAGCAATGAGAAACGCACGCGTTTGCTCGGGTGTCAGATGGGCAAGGTTGATGATCGGAACCTCTTTCAGTCCAATCAGCCTGGCGGCCTCGATCCGGCCGTGCCCGGCGATGACCTGCCGCTCGGCGTTCACCAGGATGGGAACGTTGAACCCAAAGCTGCGAATGCTTTCAGCGATTTGTGCGATTTG
>WNGF01001583.1_pt1 | contig 62759 bp, 57 predicted proteins | sample 5400641 | NCBI WGS metagenome assembly WNGF01 (sample SAMN13153371, study PRJNA577476) | soil metagenome | isolation source: 80 cm soil or saprolite under grassland replicate 2 | place: USA:California | collected 2016-06-15
TCAGCCCCAAATGTGTCCACCATGTCTCCGAACACCCGTTCATGATGTACCCGGTCTATAGACTCCCGGAGGGAGAGGGGAAAGACATTCAGCCGGCCAAGGCTTGATCGATCGTGACGACGTCGACGAGGCCGCGGCAGCCGTAGAGAGCGGGCAGGACTTTTTCGGCCGGATGGAGGCGACGCAGCCGCGCGACCTTCTCGGTGCCGGCGCGATAGGCGGGCAGATACATGCGCCCCAGCAAGGGATGCCGCCCCCACGCTCCCGAAAGCTTGTCGGCGCGCTCCGCCGAGCAGAGGTAGTCGGTCCGCAGAACGGCGGCGACGTCCTGCTGCCCGGCGTGCTCTCTCCAGGTCAGCCACGACGACTGATTCTTGGCGTCGTCCTGCAGCAGAGCGAGCAGGACGCCGATCTGCAGGTCCTCGCTCGGAAGCTTCTCGACCTCTGTGACGCCGTGAGCGATCAGGATGCCGTTGTTGGCGATGCCTTCGAAGAGCGCTGCGCCGCGCGTGTTCATCGTCAGGACCGTGGACTCGAAGCCCAGCCGGCCGCGGATGTACAGCCCCTGGATGAGTGCCGAGGTCGTGACGTGGCCGGGCACGACCTCGTGCGAGACGAGCTGCGCGAACTCGGGCACGCTGATCTGCAAAGAGGCGTTGATCTCGTACGTCGCCTCGTACTCGGGGCTGCCGTCCGGCCTCCGGGCGCGGCCGATGTAGTTCATCGATCCCGAAAACCAGGCGTTCTCGATCGACAGGAACTTCATGTTGGCGCGCGGCACGTCGCGCAAATCCTCGGGCAGGTGCGGGGCCAGGTGCCTGGTCGTTCCCGCGTCGAGCTGGGCGATCAGCGCGTCGGCGAGCATCGGGATCGACTTGCCCGGAACGATGCGCTCGCGCCGCCACGCATCCACCGCCGCGAGCAGCTCTTCGCCCGTCTTCGACGGATGGCCCGCTTTCGCCAGAAGCTCCCGCACCCGCTCGCGTTTCTCTTCCGCGTGCGAGGGTTCGGGCGGCTTTCCCGTCGAGCCGACCACGCAGCGCTCGTAGGGGACCGGCTCGCCCTTGCCGAGGATCTCCAGGACCAGATCCCACATGGTCGAAAAGCAGACGCCGAGCCCCTCGAAGTAGGCGCCGCGCAGGCCGCCGATCTTCTTTCCTTCCGCCGCCATGTCGTTGATCGCGCCCGGGACGTCTACGGCGGCGAAGTAGGCGTCGATCGCGGCCCTGTCCGGCTGTTTCGCGGAGACGCCGCCCGACGCCCGGACCTTCGTCGCAGCCGGATGCGTGTAGGCCGAAGGCAGCGGCTCGTCGGAGAACCACGAGTCCGCGATGAACCGTCCCGTCCCCGAATGGTTCATCACGTCCCCGCCCCAGAGTGTGTCGATCCCCAGGATGGCCGTCGCGGTCAGCTCGGCGAGGCGGTCCATCACGCCGCCTTCTCTTTCTTCATCGCGCCAAACCACAGGTAGAAGCAAAGGCCAATAAACAGCACCGAGCTGACGAGCTGCGACACCGGCTCGTTCTCGAAGAAAGGCGTCTTGACGAGCTCTTCCTTGTACCAGGGGAAGAGCCGCAGCGCGGCCCCGAAGACGCCGCCCAGAGCGCCTCCGGCCATGAGCCCCGAAGCGATGATGACGCCGCGCTCCCGCATCGTGCGCCCGGTCTCGCCTCCGACGCGTTCCGAGCGCTTGGTCAGAAAGTGCGCGAGGAAGCCGCCCACCAAGGCCGGCGTGTTGAGCTCCAGCGGCAGGTACATGCCGAGCGCGAAGGTCAAAGCCGGCACCTCCAGCATCTCCATCGCGACGGCGATCATGGCGCCAGTGCCGAAGAGCAGATACGCCACGGGCTGGTGGCTCATGAAGCCCTCGACCAGGGCCTTCATGATCGAGGCCTGCGGCGAGGCGAGCACGACGCGTGCGTCGCCGGGTGCCGACTCGCCGAACTGGAAATTCCGCGCGAGCATGATGATCGTTAGGCCCGAAAAAACAGCGGCCACGATGACACCGAGAAACTTCACCTTCTCCTGCGCCGCCGGCGTCGATCCGAGCCAGTAGCCCGCCTTCAAGTCCGTGATCGTCTGGCCCGAGACCGACAGGGCGGTGCAGACCATTCCGGCGATCGCCATGACGAAGAACATGCCGGTCCGGCCGGACACCCCGAACTCGAGCAGCACGACCGACGAGATGATGATCGTCAGCATCGTCATCCCCGACACGGGGTTGCGCGAGGTCGTGGCGATGGCGTTGGCCGCGACGGAGGTGAAGAAAAAGGAGAAGACGAGGGTCAGGATGAGGCCCACCGCAATGGTCTTGGGCGAGGAGTCGAGGCTCCCGAGAAAGGCCGCCACGGCGATCGCCGAGACGATGACGCCGATCAAGATCTGCATGACCGAGATGTCGCGGTCGGTGCGCTCGAGGCTGTGCTCTCCACCCGAGCGGAAGGCCTTGACCGCGATCCCGAACGATCCGGCCACGATCTTCAAGGACTTCAGGATCCCGAAGATGCCGGCGGTCGCGATCGCGCCGACACCCATGAAACGCACGTAACCTCGAAAGATCTGCGTCGCCGTCATCTTCGCGATCGGGATCGTGGCTGGATAGACGGCGGCGTCTCCCAGATGGCTTCCGATGAACCACACGAGCGGCACGAGAACGAAGTTGGCGAGCACGCCGCCGGCGCAAAGAAGAGTCGACGCGCGCAAGCCCATCACGTACCCGAGCCCGAGGATGAAGCCGATCGCGTCGAAGGAGAAGGCCATCCTGGCTCGGTCAGAAAGATCGCGCATCAGCGGCACGAAGCGCAGATCCACGGACTCCTTCCAGACCTGAAAGGTCGTGACGAAGAAGTCGTAAACCGCCGCGATGCCGGTGGCTTGCAGCAGGAGCTTCGCCTGCGAGCCGCCCTTCTCCCCCGTCACGAGAACCTCGGTGATCGCCGTGGCCTCCGGATAAGGGAATTGCCCGTGCATGTCGCGCACGAAGTAGCGCCGCAGCGGGATCAGGAAGAGAACTCCCAAACACCCGCCCGCCAGGCAGATGAAAATCGTCTGGAGCGGGTGCGGGTCGAGCTTCAAGATGTAGAGAGCGGGCAGCGTGAAGATCGCGCCCGCCACGACCGCGCCCGAGACGCCGCCGATGCCCGTGATGATGACGTTTTCCAGCACGCTCGAGCGTTGCGGATACATGCGCGCGAGGCCGATCGCGAGAATCGAGATCGGGATCGCGGCCTCCATGACCTGCCCGACCTTCAAACCCGAATACGCCGAGGCGATCGTGAAGACCGCGCAGAGGAAAAGCCCCCAGAGGACCGATCGCCCGGTCGCCTCGGGAAGCTGCGCTGCAGCGGGCACAACCGGCGCGTAGTTCTCGCCGGACGCCAGAGGTTTGTAGGCGTTCTCGGGCAGGAAACTCGTGTCCGGTGCGTCCATCGGACCTCCTGACGTTGCGGGGAGTCTACCCGCAGGTGTTCGGGGTCTGGGTTTGGAGTTTGGGGATATCTTCGTGCCTCTTGGAGGAACCATGAACCGATGTTCTCGATTCGCCGTTGCCCTTCTCTTCCTCACCGCCGCCGCCGCCGCGGCGCAGGTGACCCGCCGACGGGAAGCCCCGCCGGCCGTTCCCCCGGAGGCCGCTTCGGTGGACGCGATCGTTGCCGCCCTGTACACCTCTGTCAGCCACGGCCCGGATGCCTCGCCCGATTTCGAGAAGATGCGCACGATCTTTCTGCCCGTCGGAATGCTCATCCCGCCCAAGAAGCCCAACGAAGACATCTTCACGACACTCGACGTGGACGGCTTCGCCGACCGTGTCAAGAAATCGATCGCAGCCCGCAAGGAAAAGGGCGAGCCGGCGGGCTTCGTCGAGCGCGAGATCGGGCGCCGTACGGACTGCTTCGGCAACGTCTGCCAGATCTTCTCGACCTACGAATCGAAGAACACCGCCTCCGACGAAAAGCCGTTCCAGCGCGGCATCAACTCGATTCAGGTCGTCCGCGACGGGCGGCGCTGGTGGGTCGCCTCGGTCATCTGGGACGTCGAGCGGCCGGACAATCCGATCCCCGCCCAGTACTTAACGTCTGGCAAGTAGCTTTCCGATGCCCTGGTCGAAGGAGTCGCGCCAGGCCTGGGCGCTTCTCTTCGCCCGCGGAGTGCTCGGCTTGATCTTCTTCATGGCCGGCATCTGGAAAGTCTTCACGCTGACTCCGGTCGGCCACGCCTACAGGTATTTCGTCGACCCGTATCCCAACTTTGCCCTCTGGGCGGTGGGGGTCACGGTGCCGGTGGTCGAGCTGCTGGCCGGCGCGCTCCTGCTCGTCGGCTGGCGCGTGCGAGAGGCGTCGATCGCGCTTGGCGGCGTGCTCTTGATCGTGACGTTCGGCCACCTCGTCAAGGAGCCGCTCTACGCTTTCCACACGCACGTGATCCCGCGGCTCGTCCTGCTGCTCTTCGTCATGCTGTTGCCCCGGGAGGCGGACCTCTTCTCGCTCGACACACTGCTCGCAAACCGGCAACGGACCTGAGGCTCTCTGGCTTCGCTTGTCGAGGCGGAGCTATGCTTCGCTCAACGTTCGTCCGTTTTCAGAAAGGAGAGGACCCATGAAGAGGATCAACTTCGGTCGGGTCATTCTCGGAGGTCTCTTGGCCGGCGTGGTGATGAACATCTCGGAGTACGTCTTGAACGACATCGTCTTGAAATCCGAAATGGAAGCCGGGATGAAGGCGCTGGGAAAGACCATGCCCCAAGGCGGAAGCACCATCGCCGTCTGGATGATCCTCGGTTTTGCCATGGGGATCGCGTCGGTCTGGCTCTATGCGGCGATCCGCCCCCGATTTGGGGCCGGTCCTGGCACGGCGGCCCGAGCGGGAGTCGTCGTCTGGTTCTTCGGCTCGCTCGTCTGCACGGTGATCATGGTGAACTTGGGGCTGTTTCCGTTCAACGCGCTGCCGGTCGTCTGGGAGCTCGTGCAAATGATCGTCGCCACCGTCATCGGCGCGTGGCTCTACAAGGAAGAGGGGTCATAACCGCCGGGCGCTCGACGCGGTGCTTGGGGTAAGAGGACATGAACATTCTGTTGTGGTCCTTCAAGGCCTCTTGGCCGCGCTCTTCGTAATGGCCGGCAGTGCAAAGGTTTTCATGTTCGAGAAAGTCTCGCAGCAGGTCGCCTCAAATTTGCGCCGTGGGCCTGGTCATTCCGGCCGACCCGGAGCGGACCCGCAGCGGGACAGAGCAATGCCGGGGAGCTCGCGCCGCAGCTACTTGCAGTCGGCGCCGACGTCGTCGACGACGGTCGTCAGGTCTCCGTTCGCGTTGATTGTCAGGTGCAGGTTCTCATGCACCAGGAAGTTATTGCCTCTTCCCTCTCCGATGATCCGGAAGTTGTTTACAAACGAGATCACGACCTGACCGTTCTGCAACGAAGCCTTGAACTCGCCTTGAGTCACGCCGGTTGCCTGGTAGTGGTCGCCCGTGATCGAACCGTAGCCGCTGATTCCTTGGGGCTGGAAATGAAACCTCCCCCTCACGACGTTGCCGCTGATTGCGTAGCTCGTCAGGATGTGCAAGTCGCCCGTCAGCGTCACGCTCTCGCCGGCTCCGCCGTTGGCGCACGGGATTTCCAAAACGATTTCGACCGGAATGCTAGCGTTCTCCTGAACCTCTGCCCGAGCCTCTGGGACAGCAGCTAGACCGATGGACAGGGCTAACATGGTCACGGGCCATGCGCAGGTGTTTTTCAGCATTTCGCTTCTTCCTTTGTGCCCGAACGGACTGTGCTCGGTGAACACGGCGCCACGAACCAAGGGAAGGTCCAAGCACGATTCGGGCCAACGGCGGAGCGACAATCTTCAGTTCCCAGGGGAGAGGAATTTCGCCTCGCTGTTCGAACGATAGACGCCTTCGTCACGACGTGGACGTCGCTCTTCTTCGGAACCTCTTTGCCCTGTTTCTTCGCGTCGCGCTCGGCGAAGTCGCGTTTTCGGGAATCCTATCGGACGCGGTGCGGGGTGTAGCATCCGCCGCATGAAAAAGAGCCTGTCCGCCGTCGCCGCAGGTGTTTTCGCCCTTTGTGCAGCCTTTGCCGCCGCTCAGCCGGCCGGGGTCTTTCCGTTGGAGGAAGGCTTCGTCGATGCGAAGGGCGTTCTCATCTACTACAAGTCGATCGGCCGGGGCGCGCCGCTTCTGATCGTGCACGGCGGTCCCGGAGCCTCGCACGACTATCTGCTGCCGCACCTGCTGCCGCTCGCGCGGCAAAACCGTCTCGTCTTCATCGACGAGCGCGGCTCGGGCCGCTCGCAGAAGCTCGAGGACGCGAAGGCCTACACGACCGAGAACATGGCCGAGGACGTCGAGGCCGTCCGGCAGGCGCTGGGGCTCAAGAAGATCGCCCTTCTCGGCCACTCCTACGGCGGCGTGCTCGCTCAGGCCTATGCCCTCAAGTACCAGCAGAATCTGACGCACCTGATCCTCGGCAGCACTTTTTCCTCGACCAAGAAAATGAACGACGTTTTCGCGAGAATGAAGCAGGCCATGCCGGCGGAGCTGCGCGAGCGGATCGACGCCGCGGAGAAGAAGGGCCTTTTCGGACAGGGCAAGGACTACCAGAAGAACCGCTACACGAGCGACTACATGATCGCGTCGTGGGGCGACGCGTATTACCCGTATCTGTACCGCAATCGCCCGGATGCGAACTACGACCCGGTGGCCAACGGCATCATGGCCTGGGACCTCTACCGCGAGATGTGGGGCTCGCACGGAGAGTTCGTCATCGACGGCAATCTCGCTTCCGTGGAGTACACCGACCGTCTCGCGACGATCCATGTTCCGACGTTGATCCTGGTGGGCGACCACGACGAGTGCGACCCCTCCCTTTCGCGGGAGATGCAGGCGAAGATCGCCGGTTCGAAGCTCGTCGTTCTTCCGAAGAGCGGCCACATGACGTTCGTCGATCAGCCGAATCTGTTCGTCCAGGCCGTCACGGATTTCTTGCGCGGCGCGCGGTGAGACCCTCGACCCGCGGCGAAACCGACTTCGGCTTGACGCGCGGGGAAGCACGGGCGCTCCAATCGCTGTCCACGCCGCGCAAGATCCTCGACTACCTCGACGCTCTCGACTATGACTACGAAGGCAAGGGCTGCCGCAGCCCGAGGCGCGTGCTCCGCGAGCGAACCGTCCAGTGCATGGACGGCGCGATCTTTGCCGCGGGTGCTCTGCGCCTACAAGGGCGACCTCCGCTGCTCCTGGATCTCGAGGCCGACAACGACACGGACCACGTCATGGCGCTTTTCCGCGAGAACGGCTGCTGGGGCGCCGTGGGTCGGTCGAACTACTCGGGCCTGCGCTTCCGCGAGCCGATCTACCGGACTCTGCGCGAGCTGGTGCTTTCGCTCTTCGAGGAGTACGCGAACTTGCGCCGCGAGAAGACCCTGCGCCGTTACTCGGGGCCGGTGAGTCTCAAGCGCTTCGACCGCCGGGGCTGGATGACTGCCGAGGAGGACCTCCGGTACATTCCGCTGCACCTCGTCGACGTCCGGCATTACAGGCTCTTGAAGCCGCGCGAGGTTCGGGGCCTGTCCACCGTCGATCGCCGGCAGTACGAGTCGACCTTCGTGGGGCGAGAAGAGAAGGGGCGCTGCTTCGCGCTCGCGATCGTGGGGAAGAAGCCGAAGGAAAAACTGGCTCTCCTCCGCCGACGTCCCAAGCGGTGAGAAGAAGGCTTCTCGCCGGTCTCGGCTCGTTTGTCTTTCTTCTCCTCGCTCCGGGGATCGTCGCCGGTCTTGTGCCGTTCCGGATGACGCGGTGGCGCGTCTTGCCGCCGCTGCTCGGCTTCGAAGGTTTCCGCCCGGCCGGCGTGCTGCTCATCGCCGCCGGCCTCCTTGTCCTGCTCGAGTCGTTCTGGCGATTCGCCGCCAGGGGCCTCGGCACGCCGGCGCCGGTTCTGCCGACGCGGCGGCTCGTCGTCTCGGGCCTCTACCGGTACGTCCGCAACCCCATGTATCTCGCCGTCGTCGCGACGATTGCCGGGCAGGCGCTGCTGCTCGGCAGCGTCCGCCTGCTCGAGTACGGGGCCCTGGTCTGGGGCGCCTTCTCCCTGTTCGTGCTCCTCTACGAGGAACCGACGCTCGAGGCGACCTACGGGGCCGAGTACGAGGCCTTCCGTCGCAACGTCCCGCGCTGGATCCCGCGCCTCTCTCCCTGGCGCGGCCCGTCGAGCCGGAGGAGCGAGCTGATGGAGGCCGTCCGGCGGATCGCCGGCGAGCCCGGCCCGCGCGAAGACCGTGCGCGGCGGATCGCCGAGGCGATCCGCACCTCCGCCAACTTCCGCTGGGTTGGCCTCTACGATGTCGACGCTCCGCGTGGACTCATCTCCAACATCGCCTGGAGCGGACCCGGCCCGCCGGCCCACCCGACCTTCCCGATCCGGAACGGTTTGACGGGTGTCGCGGTGGCCGAGCGCAGCGTCGTCAACGTGGGAGACGTCGCCAGAGACCCCAGCTACCTGGCGACGCTCGCCAGCACCCTCTCGGAGATCATCATCCCGGTCTTCGAAGGCGGCGTCGTTGTCGGAACGATCGACGTCGAGAGCGAAGAGCCCGACGCCTTCGACGCCGCCGCCGAAGCCGCGCTTCGAGAGTGCGCGACCGCCGCCGCCAGTCTCTGGCGCGGCGTCACTCGTCCCGAGGCTCTTCGCGAATGAAACGGCCGCTGCGAAGCTCGCGCAGCGTCTCTTCGATCTGCGCTTTCGTGTTCATGACGAACGGGCCGTAGCGCGCGATGGGCTCGTTCAAGGGACGCGCCGCGGCGAGCAGGAACCGGCCGCCGTTGGCCCCGCCAGAAGCCTCGACGTGTCCCCGGTCCCCCAGGAGCACCAGAGCCGGAGCCTGCACGGCCCTCTTTTCGGGCCCGAAGAGGACCTCGCCGTGGTCGACGTAAGCGAAGGCGGCGTGGCCGGCGGGCACGGCCTCCCGAAACGCGGTGCCCGGAGCCAGCGTGACGTCCACGAACTTGGGCGCGACCGCGAGGCCTTCGACCGGACCCACGATGCGGCCACCCTGAGCCTCGCCCGCGATGACGCGGACCTTCGCTCCTTCTTCGGTCTCGTACTCCGGGAGATCGTCCGCGCGCAAGTCCCGGTACTTGGGACGCGTCATCTTGTCCTGGGCGGGCAGATTCAGCCAGATCTGCAGGCCGCCGATCCCTTCGGGCCGCACCTGCGGCATCTCCTCGTGCAGGATGCCGCTGCCGGAAGTCATCCACTGGATGTCGCCGGCGCCGATCGATCCCGCGTGTCCGAGCGAATCGGCGTGCTTGACCTGGCCCTGGCGAACGACGGTGACGGTCTCGATGCCCCGGTGGGGATGGTAGGGAAATCCGGCCTCGTAATCCGCCGGGTTGACCGACTCGAAGTGATCGAGCAGGAGAAACGGATCGACGTGATCGAGCTGCCTCGTCCCAATGCTGCGGCGGAGGTGAACTCCGGCCCCTTCGACGACGGGCTGCGGCGTGATGACCCGCGTGACGGTGCGGGCGGTGGTGTTCGTCATGAATGCCTCCTGGGCGCGCGCGACCGAACGCCGGCGCGGTTCGCCACCCGCACCACATACGCGTTCCTGCCGGCGAGGGATTCCGGGGCGCTCTTTCGCTCCCCGAAGGCTATCGTGCCGGCGGCAGTGTCGCCTGTCCGCTCTCGAGCTCGATCAAGCGCTCCTTGCGCCAGAGCCCGCCGCCATAACCGACGAGCTTGCCTCCGTTGCCGATCACGCGGTGGCACGGAATCAGGATCGAAATCGGGTTTTGCCCGTTGGCGCGGCCCACCGCCCGAAAGGCCCGTGGAAGACCCAGGCCCCGGGCGATCTGTCCGTAGGTCCGAGTCTGGCCGTACGGAATCCCTCGGACGGCTTTCCAGACCTGACGCTCGAAGCGGCTTCCGACAGGGACGAGGGGCACCGAGAACGTGGAGAGCCGCCCGGTGAAGGTGAAGTAGAGATCGAGCTCTTCCTCGAGCCGCCTGGTGTGCTCGTTCTCGCCGTCCTGGATGGGCAATTGCATCCGGCGCCGCAACGCCTCGAGCTGCGCCGTCAGCCTCTGCGGATCGGTGAACTCGAGCAGGCAGATTCCTTCAGCGATCGCCCCGGCGACGAGCCCTCCCAGAGGACTCTCGAACCGGGAAAGAAGGACTCGATTTCCGTCGGTCGCACGGGAAGCGCTCACGCTGTCAGCTCCACCGCCGGGGCGTCTTCGTCCTCGACGTGTCGCGGCTTGCCGAGCACGCCCTCCCATCGGGCCACGACCACGGAAGCCACGCAGTTGCCCATGACGTTGATCGACGTCCGCGCCATGTCCATCAGCTCGTCGACCGCGAGGATCATCGCGACACCGGCCTCTCCCGGCAGATTGAAGGCCGCGCAACCCGCCGCGATGATTACGAGCGCCGCTCGCGGCACGCCGGCGACTCCCTTGGAGGTCAACATGAATGTCAGCATCATCAAGAGCTGTGTCGAGAGCGGCATCTCGATGCCGGCCGCCTGAGCGATCGTCAGCGACGCGAGCGAAATGTAGAGCGTCGACCCGTCCAGGTTGAACGAATACCCGGCGGGAATGACGAAGCCCGCGACGGACTTGGGCACGCCGTACTCGACCATCTTTTCGAGCGCGCGGGGAAGCGCCGCCTCCGAGGAAGCCGTCGAGAACGCGAGCAGGAAGGGCTCCCGGATGACTCGGAAGAAGTCACGCAGGGGCGCGCGCGCGATCCAGAGCGCCGGAATCAGCACAAGCACCGCGAAGAGGACCAGAGCGCCGTACAACGACGCCACGAGCTTGGCGTAGGAGCCCAGGACCGAGAGCCCGTGATGCGCCACGGAGCCGGCCATCGCACCGAAGACACCCAGCGGCGTCAGCGCCATCACGTAGTCGGTCAGCTGAAACATCACGGCCACGACCGAGTCCATGAAGGTCAGGAACGGCCCGGCCTTCTCCCGGACATGGGCCGCGGCGATCCCGACGAGCGTCGCGAAAACGACTACCTGGAGCACGTCCTGTTTCGACATCGCGTCCACGATGTTCGAAGGAAAGAGGTGCAGGAGCGTCTCGATGACCGTCTTGGGTTTGGCGAGCACCTCGCCCGTGGGCGGCAGGTGCAGCCCGTCGCCCGGCCGCACGACGTGGGCGATGGTCAGGCCGAGCACGAGCGCCAGGGTCGTCGCGATCTCGAAGTAGATGATGGCCTTCAAGCCCATCCGGCCGACCAGCTTGATGTCGCCCGTCTTGCCGATCCCGACGACGATCGTCGAAAAGATGAGCGGGACAATGAGCATCTTGATCAAGTTGATGAAGGCCTTCGAGAGAAACCGAAAGCCCTCGTAGGCCGACGAGTGCGTCTCGGCCGGGAAGAGCCAGCCCGCGGCCACGCCCAGAACGAGGGCGTAGAAGATGAGCGCCGTTCCGGAGAGCCAGCGAGGCCGGCTCACGCCGTCGTTTTTCCGAAGCGGCCGGCCTCGGCGTCGTCGAAGAACTTCAAGAGACCGCGGAAATAGGTCTCCTGGTCGTCGTACATGCAGAGATGGCTTCCCTTCTCGCACACGAGCACGCGCGAGCGCGGCATGAGCCGGCCCATCTTCTGGATGTCCGCCGGGTTCATCGTGTCATGGCGGCCGACGATGAGCTGCGTCGGCACCCGGATCGCCGGCAAATCCTTCCAGCGATCCCAGTCCTTGAAGTTGCCGGTGATGACGAACTCGTTGGGTCCCTGCATCGTGTTGTAAACCTTCTCGTTCAAGTGCTTGAACGTGCGCAGGACCGGGTCCGGCCAGGGGTCGAGCCGGCAGATGTGGCGCGTGTAGACATGCTCGAACATCGCCTTCTCGTACTCGGGCGCGTGGTACTCGCCCTTCGCCTCGTATTGTTCGAGCACCGCGATCACTTCGGGCGGCAGTTTCTTGCGGAGCTCTCCGGCGTACGCGTTGTACGAAGCGACCGAGGCCGTCATGTCGGAGATGACGAGGCCCTTCAAGTGGTGCGGGTACTTCAGGGCGTATTCGACGCCGAGCATGCCGCCCCAGGAATGGCCGTACAGGTAAAAGTTCTCGAGCTCCAGCGCCCGGCGGACCTGCTCGACCTCTTCGCGGAAACGGTCGACCGTCCAGAACGACGTGTCGTCGGGCTGGTCCGAGTAGTACGACCCGAGCTGGTCGTAGTAATAGAACTCGATGCCGTGTCGCGGCAGGAAATCCTCGAAGCACTCGAAGTACTCGTGGCCGAAGCCGGGCCCGCCGTGGAGAGTCAAGACCTTGAGCTTTCCCGATCCGACTTTCTTGGTCCAGACGTGATACTGGCCGTCCACAGGGATCAGCCGGATGCCGCCGGTCTTGACCTCGGGCGGCCGGCTGGCCTTCGCTGCCGTCGGCGGCGCCGCTGCTGAAAGCGCCGCCACGCCTCCTGCCGACCCCAGCGCGGCCGCGGCCGAGAGGCTCACGAACTTCCTGCGTGAAAGCGTCATGACTTCCCCCCTCCGGATCGACGCTCTTTACTGTAGCAGGCTGCTTATACTGGCGCGGCTTGCCTCTCGATCTGCCCACCCCGCTCGAGTCCGCACCCCAAGAGCTCGCGCCCGGGCGCCGGCTGCTCTTGAAACGCGAGGACGGCAACGAGCTCGGCGCCTTCAAGTGGCGCGGGGCCCTGCCGACCGTGGCGGGCATGCGGGCGCGCGGCGCCGCGGCCGTCGTGACGGCCTCGACCGGCAACCACGGCGCGGCCGTGGCCTGGGCCGCCAAACGCCTCGGGTTGCCGGCGATCGTATACGCGCCGAAGGGAGCGTCTCGCCGGAAGCTCGCGCTCATCGAGGAGCTCGACGCGCGCGTCCGGCTCGCCGGCGCCGACCTCGACGAAGCGAAGAATGCGGCGCGCACCTACGCCGCGCGCGAGCGTCTGCCCTTCTTCGAGGACGGGGCCGAGCCCGACCAGTACGAGGGCTACGGCCGCATCGGCGAGGAGATCCTCGAACAGTGCGAACCTGCTCCCGGCGCGATCGTCGCCCCGGTCGGCAACGGCGCGCTCGCCGGCGGCATCGGCCTCGCCGTGAAGCGCCGCTCGCCGCAGACTCTCATCGTCGGCGTGGCGGCCCGAGCGGCCCCCGTGATGGAGATGTCCTGGCGAGCCGGCCGGCCCGTTGCCTGCGAGCGCATGGCCACTTTTGCCGACGGCCTGGCCGTGCGCGAGGCGATTGACCGCGCCGTGGCGGTTCTGAAGGAAGTCGTCGACCACATGCTCCTCGTCTCGGAGCGCGCGATCGCAAGAGCCGTGGGCGACTTCGCCCGCGTCAATCTCCGCGTCGAAGGGGCCGCCGCGGCCGCCCTGGCGGCCTTGCCTCAGTTACCCGACGTCGCCGGACCGGTCGTCCTCATCGTCACCGGCAGCAACATCGATCAGGACCTCTGGCAGCGCGCCGTCGAGAATCCCGATTCATTTCCGGACTAATCTTCCCCGAGCCCCAACTTCCCGTTTGGCGAGCGCGGCGAGTCCCTACCACACCGCGCAGGCGTCTGCCGGCGGACGGACCATGGGCGCGTCGTCGGGGCAGTCGAAGGCCTCCTTGAACTGCGGCAGATTCGAAAGCGGCCCGTTCGACGCACGCGGCCCGCCTCACGACCTCGCGTATTCCGGCGGGATCGGGTTGGCGGCGAGCCAGCCGCCGCAGGCGTACTGATAGAAGTTGGCGCAAGGCTTGACGGTCTTGTCGACGAGCGAAGCGTCGAAACCGACGGATTTATGGGCCGGTTTCCTGGGTTCGTCCGCGGCGAAACCGGCTGCCGCCGCGAGCGCCAAAAAACCAGCCAGACCGGCCAGGCGGAACGTCCTCATGTCACACCTCAGAAAATCCCGTCAACGATTCTCCGACACGGATGCCTGGCCGTTTCCTACGGCGCGGCTGCCGCAAAGTTACGAGCCTGCCGGACCGCGGGCCTCGAGCAGGAGCGCCGTCCAGTCGTCCTCGAGCGTCGGGCGAGTGGCCTGCCGCACCGCGGCGATCAGCCCGTCGAGCCACGCCGCCGGCGTGCCGCCGCCGGCCGGCAGCAGCCGGGCAAAATCCTCGTATCCGAGCGGATCGCCCTCGCCCGTCGGCGCTTCGGGCAGGCCATCCGTCACGAAAAGCAGCCGCTCGCCGGGAGCCAGCGCCGCTTGGAGCGACTCGAACTCCACGACCGGACGCGCGCCGAGCGGCAGCCGCGGCCCCGGTACCGAGAGCGGCTCGGGCGGCCGGCCGTCGCGCAAGAGATACGGATCTGGAAGGCCGGCATTGGCGAGCTCGAGCCGGCCGCTGGCCGGCCAGAATCGCGCATAGGCGAGCGCGACGAACTCGCGCGCCGCGAGCTCCGCCGAGAGCTTGCGGTTCAGCTCCACGAGGGTCTGATGCGCCGAGCGCCCCTCGGCTAAGAGCGGCAGGACCGCCTTGACCGAGGCCATGATGAGTGCGGCCCCCATCCCCTTGCCCGAGACGTCGGCCACCGCCACGCCGAGAGAGCCGTCGGCGAGGCGGAAAACGTCGTAGAAGTCGCCCGCCACGAAGCGCGCCGCCAGGTTACGCGCGGCGATTCGATAGCCGTCGCCCTCGAGCTCCTGCGGCGGCAGCAGACGCTGCTGGATCGCCCGCGCGAGGTCGAGTTCTTTCTCGGCGAACTCCGTCTCCTTGAGCCTCGCCACGCTCTGGCGCAGGCTGTCCTGCATGCGGCCGAAGGAATAGAAAGCGAGCCCGATGACGAGCCCGAGCACACCCGTCACTCCGAACGCGAAGCCGATGTCGCGGACCGAGAAGCGGAACCGTGTCAGTCCGATCGTCTGAGACAGAAGGGTCGAGAGACCCCATCCCAAGACTCCGCCAACGAAGAAGACGACAGCGGCCACAAGCGGTCGAGGAAGAATTCCCTTGTCGGGGATCGGCTCCCCGACGAGCCGGTGGAGCATCCGACAGCAGAGGAAGATGGCGAGACCGTTGATCGCGCCGTAAAGGCCCAGCCGCCAGTCGAAGGGATCGGGCCGAGTGAGGAACATGAGGAAGACGATCCCCACGCCGACGAGCATCGAAAGGGCCGCCTCGCGGAGCTCCTTCTTCGAGACGACTCCTATGACCGACCGGGCTTCGACGACGGACGCCATGCCCCATCCTACGGCCGCGCGGGAGCAGGGTTCTGGCGCCGACACGCCCTGCGGTCAGGCCGCTGCGGCTGATAGGCTTTGCGGCCGTCATGGACGCCCGCAAGTTTTCCATCGGTCTCGTCCAGATGTCCTGCTCGCCCGATCCCGACGCGAACCTCGGCAAGGCTGTCGCGAAGGTCGGCGAGGCTGCGCGCGCCGGCGCCGAGGTCGTGTGCCTGCCGGAGCTCTTCCGCTCGCAGTACTTCTGCCAGAGGGAAGACACCGCCACCTTCGACCTCGCCGAGACCGTGCCGGGGCCCTCGACCGAGGCTCTCGGAAAAGCCGCGGCAGCCGCCGGTGTCGCCATCATCGCGCCGCTGTTCGAGCACCGCGCGCCGGGGCTCTACCACAACAGCGCGGCGGTGATCGACGCGGACGGCAGGATCGTGGGTCTCTACCGCAAGATGCACATCCCCGACGACCCGGCCTACTACGAAAAGTTCTACTTCGCGCCGGGCGACACGGGCTTTCCCGCCTTCGACACACGCGCGGGACGCGTCGCGACATTGATCTGCTGGGATCAGTGGTACCCGGAGGGGGCGCGGCTGGCGGCTCTCGCGGGCGCGGCCGTTCTCTTCTACCCGACGGCGATCGGGTGGCACCCGCGCGAGAAGGCCGAGCACGGCGCCACGCAGCGCGACGCCTGGCTGACCGTCCAGCGCGGACACGCGATCGCCAACGGCCTCTATGTCGCCGCCGTCAATCGCGTCGGCTCGGAGACGCCGCCGGGCGGCGGCGAGGGTCTCGAGTTCTGGGGCTCTTCGTTCGTCGCCGACCCGCAGGGCGTGCTCGTCGCCGTCGGCTCGACGGACAAGGAGCAGATTCTCGTGGCCGAGGTCGACCCCGCGCGCATCGAAGACGTGCGGCGCAACTGGCCGTTCCTGCGCGACCGGCGCATCGACGCCGACGGCGGCATCACTCGCCGCTTCCTCGACGGCAACACGTGGTCCGAGAAGCCATAGCGCGAGCCGGGTCTCCGCCCGCCCGAGACGGCTATCGGCTCCCGGCCGAGTGGGAGCCGCACGAGGCGACCTGGATCGGCTGGCCGCACAACACCACCGACTGGCCGGGAAAGTTCGCGCCGATTCCGTGGGTCTACGGCGAGATCGCCCGCAGGCTCGCGGAAGGCGAGCTCGTGCACACGCTCGTGCAATCGAAGACGCACGAAGAGGGCGCGCGTCGGCTCTTGACCCGCGTCGGCGCGGACCTGTCCAAGATCCGCTTCCATCGCGTGCCGACTGACCGGGGCTGGACGCGCGACTCGGGCCCGGCTTTCGTCGTGCGCGACGACCCGGCGCCCCGCGTCGCGGTCGCTCACTTCGGTTTCAACGGCTGGGCGAAGTACCCGGACTTCCGCAAGGACGCCAGGGTCGCCGCGTGGGCGGCCGCGAAGCTGAAGCTCTCGCTCTTTCCTTCGGGCGTCGTCCTGGAAGGCGGCGCGATCGACGTCAATGGACGCGGAACCCTTGTGACGACCGAGGAGTGCCTTCTCGATCCCTGCGTGCAGGTGCGTAATCCCGGCCTGGACCGCGCCGGTTACGAAAGGACCTTTGGCGAATTTCTCGGCGTCACCAACGTCCTGTGGCTCGGACGCGGCATCGCGGGCGACGACACCCACGGCCACGTGGACGACCTCTGCCGGTTCGTCTCGCCGACGACCGCCGTGCTCTGCCACGAAGAAGACCCGAAGGACGAAAACTTCACCGCGCTCGAAGAGAACCGCGAACGGCTCGAAGGCGCGCGCCTCGAGGACGGGGGCAGGCTCGAGGTCGTGAAGCTCCCGATGCCGGCGCCGCTTTCTCTCGACGGGCGCCGGCTGCCCGCCTCCTACGCCAACTTCGCAATCGGAAACGCCGCGGTCCTCGTTCCGACTTTCAACGACCCGAAGGATCGCCTGGCCCTCGGCATCCTGGCCGAGCTCTTCGGCGACCGGCCCGTCGTCGGCATCCACGCCGTCGACCTCGTCTGGGGACTCGGAACGCTCCACTGCCTGACACGACAGCAGCCGACCGATCCGGGCGCATGAAGACGATCGAAGAGCTTTCCACGCCCGCCGTCCTGGTGGACCTGTCCGTTCTCGAATCGAACATCGCGCGGCAAGCGGAGCGTGCGCGGGAGGCGGGCGTGAAACTGAGGCCTCACGCCAAGACGCACAAGTCGCCCCAGATCGCTCGGATGCAGCTGGCCGCCGGTGCTCACGGCATCTCGCTCGCCAAGACTTCGGAAGCCGAGGTTTTCGCTCGCGAGGGCTTTGACGACATCTTTCTCGCCTATCCCGTCGTCGGCCTGGGCAAGCCCGAGCGTCTCCTCGCCCTCTCCGAGGAGATCCGGCTGGCCGTGGGCGTGGACTCGATTGAGGGCGCCCGAGCCATAAGCCAGGTTTTCGCCGCGGCCAAACGCCGGCTGGCGGTGCGGCTCAAGATCGACTGCGGCTATCACCGGGTGGGTGTCCTGCCCGAGGCCGCACTCGAAACGGCCCGGCGGCTGGCCGAGCTTCCGGGCCTGGCACTCTCCGGCGTCTTCACCCATGGCGGCCACGCCTACGTTGCGCCGACGCGCGACGGGGTCGCGCAGGCCGCGCGGGACGAGGGAGAGGCCGTCGTCTCGGTGGCGGGAGAGCTTCGTCAGTCCGGGCTCGGCGTCGAGGAAGTCTCGGTCGGATCGACGCCCACGGCGCGTCTCGCGATGAGGATCCCGGGTGTCACCGAGTGCCGTCCCGGCAACTATGTTTTCCACGACGGCTCGCAGGCCGCGCTCGGCGCGTGCGAAATCTCCGACTGCGCGATGACCGTCCTCGCCACGGTCGTCTCCGTCCCAGCGCACGGCCGCGCGGTCGTAGACGCCGGCTCGAAGACTCTGTCGACGGACCCGCTGCGCCCGCGTGCCGGCGGCCACGGCCTCGTGCTCGGCACGTCGAGCCGCATCGAGGCTCTCTCCGAGGAGCACGGCGTCGTGCGCGTGGCGGAGGGCGACTCTTTCCATGTCGGCCAGCGCGTGCGCATTCTTCCCAACCACGCCTGCGTGATTTCGAATCTGCACGACCGGCTCTACGGCGTTCGGGCCGGCCAGGTCGAGGCGGAGTTTCTCGTCGCGGCGCGCGGGCGCGTCGAGTAGCGGCTCGGCAGCCGATCAGTCCGAGTCGACTTTTCGCCCCGCGGCGATCTCGTCCGCGAAATCGGGGTAGAGCTTCTTCGCACACTCGGGGCAAATGCTGTGAGAGAACTCCGCTTCCGAGTGATCGCGGATGTAGCCCTCGATCTGGCTCCAGTAGCCGCTGTCGTCTCGAATTTTCTTGCAGGAAGCGCAGATCGGAAAAAGACCGCGCAGAACGCGGACGTTCGACAACGCCTCCTGGATGCCCGCCTCGAGCTCGCGCGCCCGGGACTTCAGCCCGCGCACCCGCAGCGCGTACGCGCCGAAGGCGATCCCGAGGACCGCCAGGCCGACAGCCACGCCAAAGAGCCGGGTCTGGGTGAACCGGGGCTCAATCGAGAAAGGAAGCGATGCGCCCATCCGGTTCCAGACACCGTCGCTGTTGCAGGCGATGACGCGGAAAACGTAGCGGCCCGGCGAGAGGTTCGTGTAGAAGGCGGTACGGCGCGTGCCCGCGTCCACCCAGCCGGCGTCGAATCCCTCGAGGCGGTACTGGAAACGCATTCGCTCGGAACCGAGAAAGGACAGCCCCGCGTAGTCGAGCTCGATCAACCGGCTCCCCGGTGCGAAAGCCTGCCCGGCGGCGGCGCCGAAGTCGCGCCCGTCGACGACGACTTTCTCGAGAACGACCGGAGGCGGCTGGCTCTTCGTCCGGAGCGCCTGCGGGTTGACGACCGCGACCCCGCGGATCGTGGCGAACCAGAGGCGGCCGTCGCGGCCTCTCCATCCCGCCGGCTGAAAACCGCCGTTGCACTCGGGCGACCGCATGCCATCGGCCTCGCCGTAGGCGACGCTCGTCACGGCGGCGCTCTTGCCGGAAAAGAACTCTTCGAGCTCGCGCCGCGCGACACGGTAGATGCCGCGTTGCAGCTCATCCAGAGATTGCCGCGGTCGTCGTCCAGGATCGCAAAGACGACGTCGTCGTAGAGACCCTGTCGCGCCGTCACGGCGGCGAACCGGCCGCCCCGCATCCGGACGAGCCCGCCTCCCGAGGTTCCGATCCACAGGGTCCCGTCGGCGTCGGCCTTGAGCGCCCGGATCGAATCGATCGGGAGACCGTCTTTCTCGCGGTAGGAAAGGAATTGCCCGTCTTTCCAGCGGGAGAGCCCGCTCGTCGTGCCGACCCATAGCACTCCGTCGCGGTCCTCGCACAGCGTCTCGACCGTGTCCCCTGCCAGGCCGTCCGGCACGGAGAGCACGGTGATGCGCCCCTGGTCGAGCCGATCGAGACCCCCGCCGCTGGTCCCGATCCAGAGAGCGCCGCGCCGATCCTCGAGCAGGACGCGCAGAGAGCTCGAAGGGAGCCCGTCCCGTGCCGTGTAGACCCGAGTCACGCGTCCACCCTCCAGGCGCGCCAGGCCGCCGCCCGAGGTTCCGACCCAGAGAGCGCCGTCCCGCGCCTGCATCAGCGCCGAGACCGAGTCGTGCGGCAGCCCGTCGCGCGTCGTCAACGCCGAGAAGCGGCCGTCGCGAAAGCGGTTCAAGCCGCCCCGCGTTCCGAGCCAGACGGTCCCTTGCGCGTCCTCGAGCACGGGACGGACAAAATCGTTCGAGAGACCGTCTCGCTTGGAGTAGGAGACGATCGGGGCATCGCGCAGGCGCAGGAGGCCCTGGCCATCGGTGCCGACCCAAAGGTTGCCCTCGCGATCCTCGAGAAGGCCGATGACGACCAGATCGTTCGGCAGCCCCTCGGCGGCCTGGAAGGGCTCGACGGCGCCGCCGAGAACGCGACGCAGCCCCCGGCTCGTTCCCATCCAGAGGGTTCCCTCGCGATCCTGGGACATCGCGTTGACGCCCGGCAGCGCCTCCGTGCTCGTGAAGGCCGCGATCCGTCTGTCGGACAGCCGCGCGAGGCCCCCGGAAGTGGCCACCCAGAGATCGCCGTTGCGCCCTTCGAGGATGTCCTGGACGCGGTTGGAGGGCAGGCCTTCGTTCGTCGTGTAGGAAACGACTTTGCCGGCGCGCACCCGAGCCAGACCGCCGTCCGTGCCGACCCAGAGCGAACCGTCGCGCGAGCGCGCGAGGGAGTGCACTCCGTCGTCGGGCAGGCCCCCGGCGCGGGAGAGAGCGGAAACGAATCGCTCGTTTTTCCAGGCGGCGACCCCGCCTTTCGCCGTTCCGATCCAGAGCGTGCCGTCGGGTTCCGCGAGCAACGCCTGGATCGAGCTGTCGGCCAGTCCTTCGCGCACGCGGTACGCCGTGAAGCGATCGCCCTGCTTTCGAATCAAGCCGTCCTGAGTTCCGACCCAGAGGCTGTTGTCGCTTCCTTCCGCAAGCGCCTCGACGGTGTTCTGCCGAAAGGCCGGCGTGTTGCGCGTGCTGTACACCGTGAAGCGCACCCCGTCGAAGCGCACCAGGCCTTCCTCGGTGCCGAACCACAGATAGCCGTCCCGAGTCTGGAGCATCGCCCAGACGGCGTTTTGAGGCAGCCCGTCGCGCGAGAGCCAGGCGTCCAGACCGTACTGAGGGATCGACTTGGAAGGGTCGAGCGCCCCGGCCCTTGCGGATGCAAGAAGGAGCAGGCCGGCGAGGATCTGCGGCAGGGCGCGATTCATGTCCACACTATGGGCAGCTCGAGCAGTTTAGCGCACCGGAGGAGAGCCCTTTTTTCGCTATCCTCCCTTTCAAGTCCCATGACGTCGACCGTCACTCTCCCTCTCTGGCTTCTGGTCCTCGTGCTGCTTCTCGCCCTCTGGACGGCGCTCGAGCGGCTCCTGATCCCGTCCGTGCGCTGGTTTCTGCGGCGCCGCGTCAACCGCGTTCTCGAGGAGATCAACACGCGGTTGAAGATCCAGATCCCGTCTCTGACGCTCACCAAGCGGCAGGTCTTGATCGACCGCCTGCTCTACGACCCGCAAGTGCTGGAGGCCGCCGCCGTGCACGCGCGCGAGCAGAACATGCCGCGAGAGGTCGTCCTGGAGCAGGTGTCGCGCTACGCGCAGGAGATCGTGCCGGCTTTCAACGCCTATGCCTACTTCCGCTTCGGCTACTGGCTGGCCCGCAGCCTGGCGCGCAAGCTCTACAGGGTGCGCCTGGGCTATTCCGACGAGGAAGGCTTAACGCACATCGCGCCAAAGGCGACGATCGTCTTCCTCATGAATCACCGCAGCAACATGGATTACATCCTCGTCGGGTACTTCGCCGCCGAGAAGGCCGCGCTGTCGTACGCCGTGGGCGAATGGGCGCGCATCTGGCCTCTCCAGACGCTCATCCGCTCGATGGGCGCCTATTTCGTGCGGCGCAACTCGAAGGACCCGCTCTATCGGACGGTGCTGGGACGCTACGTCGCGATGGCCACGGCGGCCGGCGTCACGCAGGCCGCGTTTCCCGAGGGCGGGCTCTCGCGCGACGGCAAGCTGCGACCGCCGAAGCTGGGGCTGCTCGATTACATGGCGCGCGGCTTCGATCCCGCGGGAGAACGCGACATCGCCTTCATTCCCGTCGGCATCAACTACGACCGGACGCTGGAGGACCGGACGTTGCTTTCCGAGCTCGACCCCGGCCGACAAAAACCGGGGCTTCTCGCCTCTCTCTCGCGAACGCTCGGCTTCGTCACCAAGAACGTCGGCCTCATGGCCCGCAACCGGTGGCACCGTTTCGGCTACGCCTGCGTCAACTTCGGCTCGCCGGTGTCGCTCAAGGCGTGGGTCGAAAAGCGGGGCATCGACTTCCGCAAGCTCGACACAGAAGCGCGCCGGGCGCGCGTCGAGGAGCTCGGAAAAGAGCTCCTCGGCGCCGTGGCAAAGGTCATTCCTGTCGTGCCCGTCTCGCTGGCCGCCACGGTTTTCGTGCGGGACCCCGGTCGATCCTTCAGCGAGCTCGAGCTCAAGGCCGAGGTCGCCCGACTGATGGGAGAGCTCGAGACCCGCGGGGCTCACGTCTACGTTCCACGCGGCGACCAGGACTACGCGATCGACGTCGGCCTGCGGATGCTGACCCTGCGCCGGCTCGTCGACGAAAAGGAGGGCCTCTTCACCCCGCGGCCCGACGAGCTTCCCCTGCTCGCCTACTACGCCAACTCGATCGCGCACCTGCTGCCCTCTTCGGCATCCCTGCCTTGACCAACGAGATACGCGGGAGAAGTCACCGTCTCCGATCACGGCCTCGCACACTCGTTCCAAAGCCGTTCGAGCCTGCGGCCTGATACGAAGGGATCAGGCACTGTTCCTGGGAAAGAGCTACTTTGCAGGCTCAGGCTCCACAGGGGCGCGGGTCAAAAGACTCCGCGTTGAAGGTGATGAATGTACGTTAGCGCCATGAGACCGCACTCTGGCCGCGCGTGCCTGACGATCGCTATCGTTGTCGCCCTGGGGGATTCGGTGAGCGCCGGCCAGACTGCGGGAACCTGGAATCGCGTGTTGCCAGCGGCGGTCGCGACGGACGTCAGCGCAGTCGCCGTTGACGCCACAAATCCGCACAAGATCTATGCGGGTCGGTACGGTGGTGGCGTTCCCGCGTAAAAGCTCGAGGGAGCGGAAGGATCGCGAGCCAAGGCAACCGCCGCGGCGTCGCTCGGCAGGCCCTGGTTCGCAGGCCACCAGGTTCCACCGCCGTCCAGGCTCTTCTGCGTCTTCGGTGGATCGCTTTCGAACGTCGCCTACGCCATCACCGTGACCGACACGCAGACCGGAGCTTCGCGCACGTATTTCAACACCCAGGGCAATCTCGGCAGCTTCGCCGACACGACAGCGCGCGCTCAAAACACGAACTCGTAGGCCGCGCCGATTCGTTCGTAGATACGGGCAGCGCGTCGATCACGCGTCAGCAGAACCGCGTTGGCGTGCCGCACGGTCGCCACCACGAGAGCATCGTGGATGCTCCCGCCCTCAAACCCAGCAGCGGCGGTCAGCGTCGGATCCGTGAACGTGTCGACGGCGATTACCGCCGCGTGAGCTCCAGCGTTGCCCGCACGAGGTCATCCGTGAGAGGTGGCAGCACCTCCTCCGGTACGGCGACGCGGCCGCCGCGCCGCCTGACCAGGGACATGGGCGTGGCCACCGGCTCGATTTCGATGCGGCCGTCGCGCTCGCTGACCTCGACGGCTCGGCCCCGAGAGAGCCCAAGCCGGTCGCGAAGCGGCTTGGGAATCAGGATACGGCCGGCAGAATCAATGGCAGATCTCATGCTCAGGTTCGCTCCGGGTCCGGCACCAGGATCGACAGCAGGAAGCTGACGATCGAGACGACGAGCGCTCCCAAGAAGGCCGCCCAGAAGTCGTCCACGTGGAATCCGAGGTTGAGCTTGCCCGCGAGCGCGCTCGTCAGCCAGAGCACGAAGGCGTTGATGACCAGCGTGAAAAGGCCGAGCGTCAGGATGAGCACGGGGCAGGAGAGCAGGACGAGCACGGGGCGCACGAGGGCATTCAACAGACCGAAGACCAGAGCCACGAGGAGCAGGTAAACAAGATCGCCCTTGTAGTGAACGCCCGGCACGATTTCGGTCGCCGCCCAGAGGGCGGCGGCGCTGATCAAGAATCGAACGAGGAACCGCATGAGCCCTCCCTGCCGATCCCGGCCGCTTTGCCGCCAGCGGATTATCTCCCCGGCCGCCATCGGCGCCGCCCGGTAAGATCGCGGGCCGGAGGCCGCCATGCCGCATGGCCGCGAGCGGCATCATCGTCACCGCGGGCCTGGCGGAGATCGCCGCGGGCTCGATCGCCATGGGGTTGGGCGGGTACCTGGCGGCCCGCAGCGACGCGGACCATTACGCCAGCGAGCGCGAGCGAGAGCGCCGCGAAGTTCGGGACAAGCCGGACATCGAGGAGCGCGAGGTCTCGGAGATCTTCGAGGCGTACGGCTTGACGCCTGAGGAGACCGAGCCGATCTTGAAGGCCTTCCGCAACCATCCCCGAAGCTGGATCGACTTCATGATGCGCTTCGAGCTCGGCCTCGAAAAGCCGGACCCCTCCCGCGCGCTCAAAAGCGCGGCCACGATCGGCGGCGCTTACGCGGTCGGAGGCTTCGTGCCGCTCGTGCCCTACGTCCTGGTGCCGACGGCGGGCGGGGCCCTGCCGTTCTCGATCGCCATCACGCTCGCGGCCCTGCTCGCCTTCGGTTTCGTGAAGGGTCGCTTCACGGGCGCCAAGCCCGTCAAGAGCGCGGTCCAGACGGCCTCCATCGGCAGTGTCGCCGCCGCGGCGGCCTTCGCCATCGCCCGTGCCATCGGATAGAGCACCAGCGGTGAGCCGTCGACAGGGGCGTGCTCGGGTCCTTTTCTTCTGCCTCGCCCTCGCTCTTTTCTCCGCTGCGTGCTCGCGGCGCCCCTCGGTCTTTCCGGCCGCGCCCGTGGTCGTCATCTCCATCGACACACTCCGCGCAGATCACCTCCCGGTCTACGGCGCACACCAGGTCGAAACGCCCGCTCTCGACGCGCTCGCCAAAGACGGCGTCGTCTTCGAGAACGCCGTGGCCCAGGTGCCCCTCACGCTCCCCTCCCACGTGTCGCTCTTCACCGGCCTGCTTCCCTTCCAGCACGGCGTCCGCGACAACCTGGGCTACCGGCTCGCTGGCTCTGTGCCGACCCTGGCGAGCCTTCTGCGGGCTCGCGGATACGCGACCGGAGCTGCCGTTTCGGCGATCGTTCTCGAGCACGGCACCGGGATCGCCGAAGGCTTCGATTTCTACGACGACGCGATCGAGATCCGGGAGCTGGGAGAGCCGATGGGTCGCGTTCAGCGCTCCGGGTTCCAGACCGAGCGGATCCTGGAGGAGTGGATCGCGGGAGTGCCGAGTTCCAAGCCGTTCTTGGCTTTCCTGCATCTCTACGAGCCCCACAGCTCCTACGATCCGCCCGAGCCCTTCCGCAGTCGTTACGCCTCGAACCTCTACGACGGCGAGATCGCGACCGCGGACGCCATCGTGGGACGGTTCCTCGAGTTCTTGAAGGGACGGGGACTCTACGACCGGTCCTGCATCGTCTTTCTCTCGGACCACGGAGAGGCCTTAGGCGAGCACGGCGAGGACGAGCACGGAATACTTCTCTACCGCGCCACGACCCACGTCCCGCTGTTCTTGAAGCTTCCCGGCTCCGCCGACGCAGGGCGCCGACGCAGCGCCCCGGCGCAATTGACCGACGTTCTTCCGACTCTCCTCTCGATCCTCGGCGAAAAGCCCCTTGCGGGCCCGGCGGGCGTCGCGCTCTGGCCCGAGCGCTCCGGGAAAGACGCGGACCGCTCGATCTACAGCGAGACGCTGTACCCGAGGCTCCATTTCGGATGGAGCGACCTCGCCTCCCTCACCGATTCCCGATACCAGTACATCGAAGCGCCGCGGCCCGAGCTCTACGACTGGAAGAACGACCCGAAGGAGCTGCACGATCTGGCGCCCGGTCTGCCGCAGCCGTTCCGCACGATGAGGATTGCGCTCGAACGCTGGAACCGCCCGTTCCAGGCGCCGGGGGCGTCGGACCCCGAGACCGTCAAGAAGCTCGCTTCGCTCGGGTACATCGGCGCGGCGCCGCCCACCGCGCAGCGTGCCGGCCTGCCCGACCCGAAGGACAAGATCGGGACGCTCGACACCCTCAAGGATGCAACGCGCCTACTTTCCGGGCATCGCCACGAGGAGGCGGTCGTGCTCTTGCGCCGCGCCGCCAGAGAGAATCCTCTGATGATCGACGTCTGGGAGGGCCTGGCGCGCAGCCTGCGCCGGGTCGGCCGGCCCGCCGAAGCCCTGGAGGCCTTGAGCCACGTGGATCGCCTCTCCCCCGCGACTCCGCAAATCCTTCTGGCGCTCGCGGACGTGGCTCTGGAGGCGCACGATTACCGCAAGGCGCGTTCGTACGCGGAAGCCGCGCGCGCCGCCGGCTCGAGCAACGTGCACGGAGAGCTGGCCGCGATTGCCCTGGCGGAGGGCCGGCTCGACGCCGCGCAGGCCGAGGCGCTCGCCTCTCTCAAGCTGCGCAAGAGCAACCGCGCGCCGCTTCTGCTGCTCGCCCGCGTGCAGCAGCAGAGAGGGGACTTGGCCGGCGCGATGAAGTACCTCGACGACGCTCTCGAGCTCGAGAAGAGCCTCGGCCAGAGGGCGCTCGTCAACCTTCAGTCGACTCGAGGCGACGTCTTGGCGCGCCTCGGGCGCGAGAAGGAGGCCGAGCAAGCCTTTCGCACGGAGCTCAAGGAGTTTCCGGAAAACTTCGACGCCTGGTCGCGCCTCGCCTTTCTCTACGCGAGCCAGGGGCGCCGCGAGGACTTCCGGCTTCTGCTTTCCGAAATGACCAGGCTGGTGCCGACTCCGCGCAGCTACGAGACGGCCGCATTTCTCTCGCAGACGGTGGGCGACGCCGCAGGCGCCAGGGACTGGCGCAGGCAGAAAGCCGAACGGTTTCGTCCCTCGAGTTGATCTCCGCGGAACAGTTTTGTGGAGATTAATCCAAAAAACCGTATCCACGGCCTGAGCCAAACCTGTCCTTCTGTGACCTCCAGCCTCATATTTTCATCGACTTGAGTTGTCGTAGACTCCCTGCGGCACAGTTCGTGAATGAGCATGTCCGCGATTTGGACCAGATGGTCACACACTCCGTTTCTTTAAGCTCCATGCGTTGAAGTGAGGATCTATGGCGAAGGGAGGATCCATGGCGCATCGATTCCGATTTCGGTCTTTCGGTTCGGCTTTCTCTTTTCTTGCGCTGTTGCTCTTGGCCGCGCCGGCGCTGGCCCAGTTCGGCGAGGCGAAGGGCAACCTTTATGGACGGGTGCTCGACGAGAATGGGGGCACGCTGCCGGGCGTCACCGTCACCCTGAAAGGACCCGGGGCCCCGGTCGTCCAGACCACAGACGCGCGCGGCGAGTACCGGTTCTTGAACCTCTCACCGGGCCGATACACGATCTCGCTCGCCCTGGCGGGCTTCTCGACGGTGACGCGCGAGAACGTGGACATCAATTTGGGCGCGAACACCCAGGTCACGGACACGATGAAGGTTTCCGCCGTGGCAGCGACGATCACGGTCACCGGGGAGGCGCCGATCTTGGACACGCGCAAGGTCCAGACCGGGGCGCAGGTCACTCAGGAAGAGTTGAGAAGCATTCCGACGGCGCGTGACCCGTGGGTCGTGCTCCAGAGCATTCCGGGAGTGCAGATCGACCGTGTCAACGTGGCCGGCAGCGAGAGCGGCCAGCAGTCCACGTTCGTTTCGAAGGGCTCTTCCGGAGGGAGCTTCACGGTCGACGGCGTCAACTTCACGGATCTGACGGCGCTCGGCGCCTCCGCCGGATACTACGATTTCGACTCGTTCCAGGAGATTCAAGTCATCACCGGCGGCAGCGACCCCTCCATTCAGGGGGACGGCGCTCACGTCAACATGATCACCAAGCGCGGCACGAACGAGGTGCACGGGACCGCGCGGCTCTTCGCCGTGGACGACCATTTCGAGGCCCACAACGTGCCTGACGAGGCCAAGACTCAGACGGCAGCAATCGGCGCGGGCAACCGCATCCAGAGCATCCAGGAATACGGGCTCGAGGCCGGCGGTCCGATCGTCAAGGACCACCTGTGGCTCTGGGGAGCCTACGGCCGCGATCAGGTGAACCTGCTCGTTGCCGGGACCAAGACCGACAAGACCACCCTGGAGAACCTGAACGCCAAGATCAACTGGCAGATCATTCCTTCCAACTCTGCGGACATCTATTACCAGCGCAGCGACAAGAGGAAGTTCGGCCGCGGCGCCGCCGCCGACCGGCCTCAGGAGACGACCACGGACCAGACGACGCCGGCGAACACCTGGAAAATCCAGGATTCGCACGTCTTCTCGTCCAACTTCTTCGCCACGGTCCAGTACAACGGGACCGACGGCGTCTTCACCCTGGATCCAGAAGGTGGCACCAGCCACCAGCTCTTCTTCGACGAGGGGGGCGTCTGGCACAACTCGGGGTACTTCCTCGATTCCAAGCGCCCGCAGCGCCAGGTCAAGGGCGACCTTTCCTACTTCTTCAACACCGGTTCGATAGGCCACGAGCTGAAGGCCGGCTTCGGATACCTTTACAGCATCGGCGCGTCTCAGTTCGGCTGGCCGGGGTTCGGCGCGGACTATCCGTCGGACCTGGCGGTGAAGACCTTCGGCACCAACTTCCATTGCGACGTGCCCTGCGCGGCCATCACTCGCGACGCATGGACCAGCGTGGAAGGGAAGTACTACAGCGCGTTTCTCGGCGACACGATCACGCTCGACCGTCTGACGGTGAACCTGGGCGTTCGCTGGGACCGCCAGTACGGCAGCAACAACCCGAAGTTGATTCCCGGCAACGCGAGCTTTCCGACGATTCTTCCGACCGTCGACTTCAAGGGGACCACGAAGGAGTTCACGTGGGAGGACTTTCAGCCGCGCTTTGGCCTGACATTCGCGGTGGATCCCAAGCGCACGACGATCGTGAAGGCCAGCTACGCCCGGTTCGCGGCGACGCTCGGCACGGGAACCGTCGGGCTGACCAACCCCGGCGGGCCGGGAGGGTATCCGGCGTACGCGTACTACGCCTGGAACGACGGGTCGGGCTGCGCCGGCGCTGCGGACAACCTCGTGCAGCCGTGTGAGGTCGACACGAGCCCGGCCGGCTTCCAGTTCTCGAGCTATTTCGATCCGCTCAATCCGACCGGGAGCAACAACAAGATCGACAAGAACCTGAAGGCCCCGCGCACACAGGAGATCGTTGCCGGGGTGGACCACGAGCTGATGCCGAACCTGGTGGTGGGGCTGGCTTACACCTATCGTCACTTCGACCGCTTCATATACGGCGTTCGCTTCGATCCTTTGACTGGGCGCGTCCTGACGCAAGACGACTACGAGCTGTACCAGACGATCACGAGCAGCGCCGGAGATCCGGTGCAATACAGCGCGCCGGTCTACCAGATCAAACAGAGCGTGCTGGACGCGCTCGGGCGGACGCCCCCCGGTTTCTTCTACACCAACCGGCCGGATTACACCCAGAACTTCCACGGAATCGATTTCACAATCACCAAGCGCCTTTCCGATAAGTGGATGGCGCGGGCTTTCTTCAGCTACAACAATCACAAGCAGCACGTGGGGCCGGAAGGCTGCGTGGACCCGACGAACGTTCAGTCTAACGCCTTCGGCCAGTCCTGCCGGGACGACAACGTCGTGGCAACGCGCTCGGTCGGCAGCGGCAGCCACCAGAGCGTGTATTTGAACTCCAAGTGGCAGTTCAACATGAACGGGATGTACCAGCTGCCGCTCCAGTTCAACGTCGCGGCCAGCTTCCTCGGCCGCCAGGGTTACCCGCTCAACTTCTTCCGCCGGCGCTTCGGCGAGACCGACGGCCTCGCGCGCGACGTGGAGGTCGTCCCGACGGACTCGTTGCGCTACGAGAACGTGTATGAGCTCGACATGCGGCTCGAGAAGATCGTCCCGATCACGGCAACCTCCTCTCTGACGCTCTCCGCCGATCTCTTCAACGTGGTCAACGCGAACTCCGTCCTGCAGCGCTACAACCGGTTGAACCGGTCCAACACGAACCAGATCAAGGAGGTTCAGAGCCCGCGTGTCTGGCGTTTTGGAGGACGCTTCTCCTTCTGATTTCGTCCGCGAGAACCGCCGGGGAATAATGTCCCCGGCGGTTTTTTTTTGGGCGGTATTGCGCAGGAGGCTTCGGCTCGCAGCCGTCGTGACGCTCCTCGCGCTCGCGGGGGCGGGAGTCCTCGCCTCCTCGGGCGGGCGGAGAGGAGCGTCCCTGGCCGTTGCCCCGCCTGCGGCAACCGGAGCCCGCGACATCCTCCTGATCACGATCGATACCCTGCGCGCCGACGCGCTCGGGTTCGCCGGCAACACGCAGGTGCAGACGCCGGTCCTCGACCGGCTCGCGCGTCAGGGCCTCGTCTTCCGCAACGCCCATGCACACAACGTCGTCACGCTTCCGTCCCACGCGAACATCCTGACGGGCCTCTATCCCTACCAGCACGGCGTTCGAGACAACGCCGGGTTCCGCCTGGAGGCCGGGTTTCCGACGCTCGCGACCTGGCTGAAGGCAAGAGGCTACGCGACCGGGGCTTTCATCGGGGCTTTCCCCCTGGATTCCCGCTTCGGGCTCTCCCGCGGCTTCGATGTCTACGACGAAGGCTACCCTCGCGGCCGGACGTCTCTGGAGTTCGAGCTGCCCGAGCGCCCGGCCTCGGAAGTCGTGGCGGCGGCCCGGCGCTGGTTTGGCTCGATCTCGGGCAAGCCCCGGTTTCTCTGGATCCACCTGTACGACTGCCACGCTCCGTATCGCCCTCCCGCGCCTTTCGCCGCGCGATACAGCGATCGGCCCTATCTGGGAGAGGTCGCGGGCGTGGACGCGGCCCTAGCGCCCCTGCTCGAGCCGTTTCTGTCGGGAGAAAACACATCCGCGCTGATCGCGGTCACCGGCGATCACGGCGAAGCGCTGGGCGACCACGGAGAGCTGACGCACGGGCTTTTTGCCTACGAGGCGACCCTGCGTGTCCCCCTCGTGCTCTGGTGCCCGGCTCTGCTCCGGCCGGGGGTCCGCACGGACCTCGTTCGGCACGTCGATATCGCCCCCACTGTGCTCGCCGCCGCCGGCATCGGGCCCCCATCCAAGCTCGCCGGCCGATCGTTGCTCTCGCCGGCACCGCCCGGCCCCGCGCCGCTCTGCTACTTCGAGGCCTACACGGCGGCCTTCGACCGGGGATGGGCTCCTCTGCGCGGCGTGCTCTCGGAAGAGTCGAAGTACATCGACCTCCCCGTTGCGGAGCTCTACGCGCTGCGGAGCGATCCGCAGGAGAAAATCAACCTGTACGCGAGCCGGCGGGAGGAGGCGACGACGCTGCGCCGGGCGCTGCCGCCCGAGTCCGAGCTTTCTGCAGCGCGGCGCGGACATTCGGACGCGGGAGATCTCGCTCGGTTGAGGAGCCTCGGATACCTTTCGGGAGCGGCCGCGCCGCGAAAGGCTTTCGGTCCCGCCGAAGATCCCAAGAACCTGATCGCCGTGGACTCGAATCTGCATCGCGGCGTGGACCTCTATCAGCGGGGTGACCTCGCCGGAGCGACGGCTCTGCTCCGAAAGATCGTCCGGGAGCACCCGACCATCGCGGTCGCCTACGAGATGCTCGGGTTCTTGCTCCGCCAGGGCCCCAGTCCGTCCGAGGCTCTCGGGGTGTACCGGCAAGCGGTCGCCCGCGGGCTGGGCAGCGAGCAGCTCGAGGCCCAGTTCGCGCTCGCGCTCGCCGAGGCGGGCCGCGCGCCCGAAGCCGTCGCGCTGCTTGCGCCGCGGTCGAACAGCGAGAACCCGGACGTCTTGAACGCTTACGGGATCGCGCTGGCGGACGCCGGCAAAGCGGCCGAGGCGACGGGAGTCTTCCAGAGGATCCTGAATCTCGACCGGGAGAATGCGGAGGCCTGGAGCAACTTCGGGCTCGTCCGCCTGCGCCAGGGTGACGCGGCCGGCGCGAGCGACGCGTTCCGCCGGGCGCTGGCCATCGATGCCCGCTTCTCGCGCGCGTGGAACGGGCTGGGCGTCGCGCTCGCTCGCCTCGAACGTCCGGAAGAGGCGATGGACTCCTGGCGGAAAGCCGTCGAACTCGATCCGCGGGCCTACGACGCGCTCTACAACCTCGCGTTGACGGCGGGGCGCGCCGGCCGCTCCGAAGAAGCGCGCAGTGCGCTGAAGAGATTCGTCGCGACGGCTCCGCCGCGCCAGTACGCCCGCGATCTGCGCGAGGCTCGCCGCCTGCTCGGAGCGCTGGAAGGCCGGGTGCCGTGACGAGGGCCTTCCCATCGGGTCTTGTTCTCTGCGCCGCGATCCTCCTGGGCGCCGGGTGCTCGCGAGCGCCGGAGTTCGCGGGCTCGCCCGTCGTCATGATCTCGATCGACACGCTGCGCGCCGACCACCTCTCTTGCTACGGTTACCGGAAGCTCTCGACGCCTAACATCGATGCACTGGCGCGAGACGGGATTCGCTACGAGAACGCGTATTCCCAGGCCCCGCTGACACTGCCGTCCCACGCGACGCTCTTGACCGGCCTGCTGCCGTACGAGCACGGCGTCCGCGACAACATCGGGTTCCGCCTTTCCGCATCGACCCCGACGCTGACCCGGCGGCTCAAGGACGCCGGCTACGCCACGGGCGCGGCGGTGTCCTGTTATCTGCTGCGCCGGGATCGCGGCCTGGCGGCGGGATTCGATTTTTACGACGATCAACTCGGCCCGGCTGATCCGGACGAGCGAGCCGGAGAGGAATCCGCGCGGCGGCTTCAGGCCTGGATGGACTCGGTCTCAAGCCGCCCGGTCTTCACGCTGCTGCACCTCTACGAGCCGCACGCGCCCTACGCTCCTCCTCCCCCTTTCGCCGCGACCTATGCCTCGAACCCCTACGACGGCGAGATCGCCGGGGCCGATGCAGTCGTGGGACGGTTCGTCGCATATTTGAAGAAGCACGCTCTCTATGACCGCGCCGTTGTGGTTTTGGTCTCGGATCATGGAGAAGGCCTGAACGACCACGGCGAGGCGGAGCACGGCGTCTTTCTCTACCGCGAGGCGATCCGCGTCCCGTTGATCGTCAAGCTGCCCGGCTCGCGACAGGCCGGCCGGATCGTTTCGCGGCCTGTCGGGCTGTGCGACGTGGAGCCGACGGTCTCGGCGCTGCTCGGCCTGCGGCCGTCCGCCGCGGCGGGCTCCTCCCTGCTCGATCCGGAGACAGGCGCCGGGGCGGCCCGCCGGATCTACAGTGAGACCCTCTACCCTCGTCTGCAGCTCGGCTGGAGCGACCTGGCGTCCTTGACCGACGCGCGGTACCAGTACATCGAGGCGCCGCGCCCCGAGCTCTACGATCTAAAGGCGGACCCTTTCGAGCGTCGTGACCTTGCGGCGGACAAGCCCGCGGCATTTCGATCGCTCCGTCTGGCGCTGGCGGGCCTGACCCGGCCGGACGCCCAGCCGCAAGCGTCCACGCCCGAAGAGCTCAAGCGGCTCGCCTCTCTCGGATACCTGCACCTGAAGGGGCCCCCGGGGGCTCCCGCGAGCCTGCCGGACCCCAAGGATCGGATCCCCTCTCTGCGCCGATACAAGGCTCTTCTGTCTCTCTTTCATGCCGGCCGCGACCGGGAGGCGATCGCGCTCGCGCGCGAGCTGCTCGCGGGGGATCCGCTCGTTCTCTCGGCCTGGCGGATTCTGAGCCAGAGCCTGGCACGCTCGGGGCATCTTTCCGAGGCCGTGGCCGCTCTGCGAAGCGGGATCTCGCAGGCGGCGGGCGGGGTCTCGCCGGAAGAGGCCGGCCAGGCCTACGAAGAGCTGGCAGGTTTGCTGTCGCGCCGCGGGGACCGCCCCGGAGCCGAGCGGCTGCTGCGCGAAGCTCTCGGGCGCGGCGTCGCGAGCGACAGAATTCGGCGTGAGCTCGCCCGGCACCTGGCGGAGTCGGGCCGAGCCGAAGAGGCCCTGGCGATTCTGCCCGCCGTCACGCAGGACATCGAGACGCTCACGACACGAGGCGTCGTCCTGGCTCAAACAGGCCGGCTCCAGGAGGCGCGTGACGCGTTCTCACGCGCGCTCGCGGCCGACCCCAACGACGCGCGAGTCCTCGTCCAGCTGGCAAACCTGTCGCTCCGCGAAAAGAACGCGTCCGCGGCGAAGACCTGGGCGCAGAAGGCCCTCCAGGCCGACCCGCGCGCCGCTTCGGCCTGGAGCGCTCTGGGCGCGGCGCAGGTGCAGCTCGGAGAAGAGCGGGAAGCGCTCGAATCGTGGTCGCGAGCCGTCGCCGAGGACCCGGCGCAGTACGATTCCCTCTTCAACCTGGCCGTCCTGAAAGGACGCATGGGACGTGTCGAGGAGGCCCGGCAGGCCCTTGAGCGGTTTCTCGCTTCCGCTCCCGCGGACCGCTATGGGGCGCGCCGCGCCGACGCGAAAGCGCTCTTAACCGGGCTGCGGCGCCCGCGTTCGGACCGAAGCGGTCGGGACTCCCGGCGTTGAGGTACCCTTGACGCGGAACGTGCCATGAGTCTCCGCGGCCTTTGCTTCCTTCCGCTCGTGTGCGCCGCCGCGGCCGCCGCCCAATCCCGCCCGCCCGAGGTTCGCGAAGCCGTCCAGGCCGTTCTGGTGGAGGTCCCGGTGCGGGTTCTGGACCGTGCGGGCAATCCCGTTCCCGGGCTGACGGTGAGAGACTTCGAGCTTTTCGACGAGGGAAAGCAGCAGCCGATCGTCGGTTTCGACGCGATCGACCTCGCCGCGACGGCGCGGGAGAGTGGCGCGGCCGAGCCCGTCAATCCCGCGGGCCGGCGGCACTTCCTGATCCTTTTTGACCTCACTTTCGCCCGGCCCAAAGCCATCCTGGCCGCGCGCAACGCGGCTGCCGAGTTCGTGCTCTCGGGCATGGGAGATCGAGATCTCGCAGCCGTCGCAACGTACTCGGTGGAAACGGGCGTCCGACTGCTCGTCGCGTTCTCCTCGGACCGCGTGCAGCTGGCTCGCGCGATCGAGACGCTCGGCTTCTCGCGCGTGATGGAAACTTCCGCGGACCCGCTCGCCTTCGCTTTCGACGTCGCGGTCGCGCTGGGCAAACGCCCGGACGACGTGCGCGTGGGCACCTCCGCGCGTGGCAGCTCCGAAGCCGAGGCCGCCTCGCTGACCGACACGCTCCAGACGATGGCTTCCTTGAGCCAGGCTCGGGCCGACGAGTACGCGAGGGGACGCGTCCGCAAGACGATCGAGTCTTTCAGCGACGTGGCCCGCGCGCTCAACGCCGTCCAGGGGCGCAAGGACATCATCTATCTGTCCGAAGGGTTCGACAGCCGGCTGCTCGTGGGCACGCGGGAAACCGAGCAGGAGCGGGACTGGCTCTTGAGCGGCGAGACCTGGAAGGTGGACAGCGAAAAGCGCTTCGGCAACAGCCCGCTGCAGAGCCAGCTCGGAGCGATGACGGAGCTCTTCCGCCGTTCCGACTGCGTGATCCACGCGGTCGACATTGCGGGTCTCCGCGGCAACGACGAGACGACCGGCGCCGAGCACGGAAGAACCGAAAATTCTCTCTTCGAGCTCGCCGCGGAGACGGGAGGCGAGGTTTTTCGCAACGACAACAACTTTCAGGCGCAGTTCGGCCGCCTGATCTCCCAGACGAATCTGGTGTATGTGCTCGCCTTTCGGCCGGAGAGAAGCGGTCAGGAGGGGCGCTACCACGCTCTGAAAGTGAAAGTCCGGCCGCACGGACTTCGGCCGTTCGCCCGCGCGGGCTACTACGAAGGCAAGACGTTTCGCAGCTACTCCTCGCTCGAACGCGGCCTTTCCGCCGCCGCGGTCATCGCTCACGAGATCGCGGTCTCCGACATTCCCCTGCGAGTTCTCGCGCTGCCCTATCCCGGCGGAGACGGCCGCGCCGCCGTCCCCGTTCTGCTCGAAATCTCGGGCGAGGCGCTGTTCAAGGACCAGCCCGCCGAGAAGGCGTCCGTCGAGATCTACGTGTACGCCACGGACTCGGGCAACCGTCTCCGGGATTTCCTCGCCCAGACTCTGACCCTCGACGCCGCCCAGAGCGCGCCGTCTCGCCGCGGTGGCCCGGTCCGCTACTACGGCGAGCTCTCGCTGCCCTCCGGCCAGTACCATCTGCGTGCGCTCGTTCGCAACGGCCGCACCGGCCGGATGGGGTCGAGCGTGGTGTCCCTGTCGGTGCCCCAGCTGACCGCCTCTCAGGCCTACGTGGTGCCGCCCGTCTTCCTCGAGCCGCCGGAGGGAGGCATCCTGCTGCGAGGCCGGACGAGGAGCGTGCCGGCCGATCGCTCTTCGGCGGAGCATCCCATGCTCGAGGCGAGCGAGCAGAATCTGGTTCCCACGGCGTCGCCCTCCGTGCGTTCGGGGAGTCCCGCCCGCGTGTCGCTGGTGGCCTATCATTTTGGCGCGAGCGGAGGCAGCGAGTTCATGCGCGTGGCCGGTTATGTCCTGGCCGAAGACGGCCATCCGATTCGGGAGGCCGCGCTCGTCCTGCTGGGCAGGCTTCCCTCCCGGGAAGGCAGCAAGCAGGCGCTGCTGCTCCGCTTCACCCCCGAGGGTCTCTCGCCGGGCCGCTACTCCCTTCGCATCCTGCTCCAGGACCCCGCGACCGGACGCTCCGGTCACGCCGCCGCGGCCTTCGCCGTTCCCTAGGGTGGTCGCCCGCTCTTGAAACTCGTCCTTGGGTTCTGGCTCGCGCTGCTTCCGACGATGGCGCCGGGCCAGCCTGCGCTCCCCCGGGCGGAACCGACACGCGAAGACCGGGAGCTCGAAAGACGCGTCGTCGCGATCTATCGACGGTTGGGTGGGCTGACGCCCGGCACGCCCCAGGCGCGCCAGGTCGCGGGTGATCTCGAGCGGATCGGACGCCTCTACTTGGAGCGCGGCGAGACCGGCCGCTCGATCGAGCTGCTCGAGCAGTCCTACGCTCTGGACGGGGAGAATGGCCTCGCGCTCGCGGAGCTGACACTGGCTTACGTGCGCGTCGAGAACTTCCCCTTCGCCCGTTTTTACCTGGAGCTCGCCGAGCAGCACGCGCCTAAGGCGCCGCCGGAAACCTACGCGGCCCTCGGCGAGGTCTACGATGCTCTAAACCGACTCGACGACGCCGTGCTCGCCTGGGAGCAGTTCCAACGGCTTGGCGGGGAGGATCCGCGGATTCTCCAGAAGATCGCCCGCGCCCGACAGGAGCTCTCGGTCGTGCACGGACAGCGGATCACGCAGGCAGAGAGCTTCGTCTTGTACGCCGATGCGGCGGTCCCGGCGGACGCCGTCGAGCGCGTCGCGGAGCATCTGGAGAAGAGCTACAACGAGCAGTCCGTCTTCTTCGGCGCGCGTCTGCCCTCCTCGCAGGTCGTCGTGCTCTATGCCGGCCGCGCGTACTTCTCCCTGGTCTCCGTTCCGGAATGGGTCTCGGGGGTCTTCGACGGCAAGATTCGCGTGTCCGTCGATCCCGACAGCGGCGTCACGCCGCTTCTGCAGGCCGTGCTCTCGCACGAGCTCGCCCACGCGCTCATCCGACAGGCCTCCGCCGACCGGGCGCCCGGCTGGCTCCACGAAGGCCTGGCGCAATGGTTCGAAGGCCGACGCCTGACACGGCGCGACTTCCAATCGATCCTGGCGGGCCACAAGCCGCTCACGTTTTCCGAGATGGAAGGCCTCTTCGAGCGTCCGCAGAGCCGCGCCGACGCGCGGCGCCACTACGCCCAGATGCTCGGACTGGTCGAGTACCTCGTCGCGCGGCGCGGCGAGGGGGCCGTTGCCTGCATCGTGCGCGGCTTTGCCGATGGTGGTTCCGCCGACGAGATCCTCCGCCGCGAGACCGGCTTCTCGCGCGAGGCGCTCTTCGCGGGCTGGAAGAGCTGGGCGGGGCTGTGAGCTTCCGTCCGTCATGACGGCCCCTTTGGATTGGTGGAAAGATTTTTTCTCCGGCCTCATGGTCGAGTTCTGGAAGAGCGCGATCCCGGCCGAGGCGACCCGGGCCGACGCCGACTTCTTCGAGAAGATCCTGTCGCTTGCGCCCGGATCGCGCGTCCTCGATGCGCCCTGCGGCCATGGCCGCTTCGCGATCGAGCTCGCCCAACGCGGCCACCACGTCACGGGCGTCGATCTCTCGGAGGACTTTCTCGCGGCAGCGCGGGCCGGCGCCGAGGCCCTCGGCCTTTCTGTCGCATGGCGCCACTCGGACATGCGTGACCTGCCCTGGCAGGATCAGTTCGACGCCGTGCTCTGCGCCGGAAACAGCTTCGGCTACTTCGACGACGCCGGCAACGCGGCGTATCTCGCGGCTGCGGCGCGGGCCTTGAAAGCCGGCGGCCGCCTGCTGCTCGAGTCGGGCTGGGTCGCCGAGTCGCTTCTGCCTCGATTCCGCGAGACGTTCGAAATGAACTCGGGAGGCATCCGTTTCACCGTGCAGAACACTTACGCTGTTCAGACCGGGCGCGTCGAAAACGTCTTCGGCGCGTCCCGCGGCGGGCGGAGCGAGACGAAAACGGCGTCGCACCGCATCTACATGGTGAACGAAGTCCTTGCCATGCTTCGCCGAGCGGGCTTTGCGAGCTTCGCCTGCTTCGACGGCAACGACGGCCTGCCCTATCGCCTGGGCTCGCCACGCCTGCTCTTAGTCGCGCGAAAAGAGGCCTGATCGTTTCGTCGCTCACGGTCCCTCTTCTTGCGGCGCGGCCTCTTCCGGGGTGTAGGGGTAGCAGCCGAGGACGAGCCGATACGGCTGGCCGGCGGCGGCCTTGCCGTCGGCCGACAGGTTGGGCGAGGTGAAGCGGGCGATGACGGCCACCAGGGCGTCCCTCAGCTCCTTCGTGAAGCGCTGGCGCTGCTCGGGGCTCTCGAACCGAAACTGCGACTTGATCGAGAGGGTCGCCAGGAGCTTTCCCGCCGCCTTAGCCCCGCGAGAGGCGCGCGCGAGGTCCGCCTGCATCTGGGCCGAGAGCGCCAGCAGGTAGGCCGGGCTCGCGGTATCCGAGACCGCCCGCCAGTCGGCTCCTGCCGCGCCCAGAAGCTCCGGCGAGATCAGGTAACCCTTCGCGGAAGCGACGTAGCGCTGCTCGAACATGTTGCGCCTGCGCCGCCGGCCCGCGCGTTTCAGCAGGCCCGCCCGCGCGAGCTCGCGCACGTGGTAATTGACGCGCTGTCGCGGAAGGTTGAGCCGCACGCCGAGCTGTGTCGCGGACGCCGGCCCCCTGGCGAGCGTCAGAATCCGCGCGCGCAGCGGATCGAGCAAGGCCGCCGCGCGGCGGCTGTCCGTCAGGCATTCCAGGTCGGCAGGCTCAACGGCAGGCATGAGACATTGACAAAAATAATATTACTAGACAAATAGTTTTGTCAATATGGTGAGGCCGCCAGGAAGCTCTTTCCACAGGATCCCTCCCGACTCTCGTTTAGTATTCATTTTCCATTTCCGAGAAAAGCCGAAATGCAGTGTGGAGCCCAAAGCGTTGGGGTCTGAGGTGGCGCGACTGAGGTCTCTCGGAGGCAGCGTGTCCTCGCGGGTCCCCCGCGGCGAAGGGCGCGGCCGCAGCTCGGGCGGCGGCTCCGAGGCCAAGAAGAAGGCGCCGCCCTTCCGGGTCGTCCTGAAAGACGCGGTCGAGCTCGTCGCGGCCCGAAAGGGCCGGCTCGCTCTCGGCCTGGCTATCCTGCTCGTCAACCGCCTCTCCGGACTGGTCCTGCCGGGCACGTCGAAATGGCTGTTGGACGAAGTCGTCGGCAAGGGGCGCCGGGAGATGCTGCCGATCCTGCTCACCGCGGCCGCCGGCGCCACGATCATCCAGGCCATCACCGGCTTCTCCTTGTCGCAGGTTCTGGGCAAAGCGGCCCAGCGTTCGATCACGGAAATGCGCCGGGATGTCCAGCACCACGTTTCGAAGCTGCCGGTCGCCTACTTCGACCAGACCAAGGCGGGAGTGCTCTTGACACGGGTCATGACGGACGCCGAGGGCATCCGCAACCTCGTCGGCACGGGTCTGGTCGAAGTCGTGGGCGGGCTCGTCACGGCCGCTCTCGCTCTCGTCATCCTCTTCCACCTGAACGCGAAGCTCACGGCCATCGCGCTCGCGGTCCTGTCGCTCTTCGGCCTCGTGATGCTGTATGCCTTCAAGACGCTCCGGCCTCTCTTCCGCGAGCGCTCGAAGATCAACGCCGAGGTCTCCGGAAGGCTGACCGAATCCTTCTCGGGGGTGCGCGTCGTGAAGGCCTACCGGGCGGAGCGGCGCGAGGCGATCGCCTTCACCAAAGGCGTCCATCGGCTTTTCCGGAATGTCGCACAGACGCTGACCGGATTCTCGGCGGTCTCGGCCTTTTCGACGCTTCTCTTCGGCCTCGTGGGGGTCGTCATCATGTGGGTGGGCACGACTGACATGCTCGCAGGACGCATGACCCTCGGATCTTTCGTCTCCTTCACGCTTTATCTGGCGCTCTTGGTCGGGCCGGTCGTCCAGATCGTCTCGATTGGCAGCCAGATCACGGAAGCCTTCGCGGGCCTCGAAAGGATCCGCGAGATCCGCAACGAAATCCCGGAAGACGCCGGCGACGCCTCGCGCGAGGAGCTCGCGCGCATCGACGGGCGAGTCGAGTTCCGCGACGTCACGTTCGAGTACCGGCCTGGCGTGCCGGTCTTGCACGGCATCTCTTTTTCGGCGTTGCCCGGTACCTCCACGGCGCTCGTGGGCCCCTCCGGCTCCGGCAAGTCCACGATCATCGGCCTCGTCGCGGCCTTTTATCGGCCCACGTCCGGCCAGGTGCTCGTGGACGGACACGATCTGGCGAGAGTGAAGCTTCACGACTACCGCTCGCAGCTCGGAGTCGTCCTTCAGGACAACTTCCTCTTCGACGGTACCGTGCTCGAAAACATCGCCTTCGCCCGACCGGAAGCAACCGACGACGAGGTTCAGCGAGCGGCCGCGATCGCGCGCTGCGACGACTTCGTCGAAGAGCTGCCAGAGAAATACGGCACGATCGTGGGTGAGCGCGGCGTCAAGCTCTCGGGCGGGCAGCGCCAGCGGGTCGCTATCGCGCGGGCGATCCTGGCCGATCCGCGGATCCTGATCTTGGACGAAGCGACCTCCTCGCTCGACAGCGAGAGCGAGGCGGCGATCCAGGCGGGCTTAGCCGAGCTCATGCAGGGACGCACGACGTTCGTCATCGCGCATCGCCTCTCGACGATCCGAAAGGCCGACACGATCCTCGTCGTCGAAGAGGGAAAGATCGTGGAGCGGGGAAAGCATGCGGACCTCCTCGCTCTGGGTGGCCGCTACGCCGATCTCTACAACCGCCAGTACGGCGTCGAGGCGAACCTGTTCTTGAACCCCGGCGAATCGGGCGAGGTCCCCGAGGAGCAGGCCAGGCCGGCCGCCGCTGCCGACGCCGGCGCGGTGGGCCGCCTGCCCCTCGTCGGGGCGGGACCAACGGAGTGAGTCTTGGTTCGGGGCTGGCCCCAGGTCTAGAAAAGTCGCATTGGCCTGCGGAGCGGGCCGCTACGCTCACCTAATCCCGGCGGCCGACGCCCAGGAACCGCAGCAGAAACAAGAAGAGGTTGATGAAGTCGAGGTAGAGCGAGAGCGCTCCCACGACCGCATAGGACCCAAAGCGGCCTTCGGGCACGGCCGCCGCCATCAGCTTGAGACGCTGCGCGTCCCAGGCCGTCAGGCCCGTGAAAACGAGGACGCCGACGACGGAGATGACGAACTGCAGGCCGGTCGAGTGCCAGAAGAAGCCGACTACCATCGCGAGCAGGAGGCCCCACAGACCCATCATGACGAACTGGCCGACTCCCGCGAGCGAGCGCTTGGTCGTCGTGCCGAAGAGCGCCAGGCCCCCAAACATGCCGGCTGTCACGACGAACGTCGAGGTGACCGATGTGCCCGTGTACCGGACGAGCAGGAACGAGAACAGGATGCCATTCAAGGCCGAGTACACGGCGAAGACCGACGCGGCCGTGCCCGGCGCCATCTTTTCGACTCTCGCCGCGAGAAAGAAGACGAGCCCGAGCGGGGCGAGGAGCGCGCCCCACTTGAGAACGGGATTGGCCTGGATCGCCGCCATCGCCGCGGGTGACTGAGCAAGCCCCCAGGCCACCGCCGCGGTGATGCCCAGGCCCACGCACATCCAGCCGTAGACGGCCTTGAGAAACGTCGTGACGCGTTCGGCCGAGGCGACCGTCGAGGTCTCGAAGGCGGTGCCCGGCGTCATTTCGAACTGGTTCATCGGAGTAACCTCCCTTGGGAGTCTAAGACAACAGCCTGCCTCGGGCCGCCATTCCGGCGTCAGTTGATCCGGAGCCTGAGAGCCTCGAGAAAACGAATCGCGACGTGGTCGTTGGGGTTGTGCTCGAGGGCTCCCTCGAACTCGAGGATCGCCTCCGCGATCTCGCCCCGCGCGGCATGGAGGCGGCCCAGATTCAGGTACGGGAAGTGGCGCGGCTCGTAGCGGGGAGCTCGCTTGGCCTTCTGGAACCACTCGATGGCCTCGTCCAACGCGCCCTGCTCCATGAGATAGCAGCCGATGTCGTTGTAGGGATTGCCAAAGGTCGGGTCCGTCGCGATCGCCTTGTGGCACTCTTCGATGGCGAGATCGAGCTTGCCTTCGAAAGAGTAGGCCCAGCCGCGGAACGTGTACGCCTCGGCCGAAGGCCTCAATTCGAGCGAGCGGGTGAAAAGGTGGACGGCCTCCTGGAGATCGCCCGCAAGCAAACGCGCCGCGCCTTGCCGCCAGAGGTCGACGGCATCCTCGAATGGATCCGGCATGGCATCATTTTACCGCCGTACAATGGACGCCGTGTCCGACGACCGGAAGTACCGCCACCGCGGCTACATGGATTCGGGAGACCGCGACAGCGGGCCTCGCCCCAGAAGCGGCCCACGGCCCCCTCGCGACGAGGGCGGTCCGCGCGGCCGCGGCATCGATCAGGACAAGAGCGTCGTCTTCGCCTGCCGGGTCTGCGGCGAGAAGCGGCGCGATCCGGAGGAGATCCGATTCGACACGGTCTGCGGCAAATGCGGCGCCGACCTCCACTCCTGCGGGCAGTGCACCTATTTCGACGGCTCCGCTCGTTTCGAGTGCACGCAGCCGATTCCCGAGCGGATCGTCTCCAAGAAGTCGCGCAACACCTGCACGTTCTACGCCCCCGCGCGAGCGTTCGACCTGACCGGTACCCGCGGCGCCGCCACGCCGGACGACGCCCGCTCCGCGTTCGACCGGCTGTTCAAGAAGTAGCGCGCGCGGCGCGGCGCAGCACAGAGCGCAGCATCGCCTGGGTCAGCTTCCCGGTGAACGTGTTCTGCTGGCTCGGGTGGTAGCTGGCAAAGACCGAGAAGGGTCCGACGGCGGCCCGAGACCCGTGCGCAAAGCGCGGCTTCGGCTTCGGGAGAGCCCAGCCGGCCCCGGCGAGCGCGGCGAGCACGTCGGAAAAGGCGAGAGCGCCGAGAGCCACGATCGCGCTGCCCGGCCGCAGCAACAGGATCTCGCGGACCAAGTAGGGGCGGCAGTTCTCGAATTCCCGAGGCGTGGGACGGTTGTCGGGCGGCGCGCAGCGGCAGCAGGCCGTGACGAGCGCTCCAAACAGGCGAAGGCCGTCTCCGCGGCGGATCGATTCAGGCTGGTTGGCGAACCCCGTGGCGTGCAGCGCTGCGTAAAGGAAGTTGCCCGACTCGTCCCCCGTGAAGATCCGTCCCGTTCGGTTGCCGCCGTGCGCCGCGGGCGCCAGACCCACGAGGAGCACGCGCGCCTTCGGGTCGCCGAAGGCCGGCACCGGCCGCGCCCAGTAGCTCTCGTCCGCGAAGCGCCGCGGCGGTCGCCGTGCCGCTTCTTCCCGCCAGGCCACCAGCCGCGGGCACCGGCGACACGCCACGACCTCGCGCGTGATCCGAGCCAGGTCGTCTATGTGGAGGTTTCTCGCCCGCGAGCGTATTTGCCGGTCAGGCGCGCCTGGCCGAGGTTGTGCCCCTGGATCGCCTTCGCGAGCTCGTCGCGCGTGGTGCGCGGGCGCAGGTTCAAGGCGGCGTCGAGCGCGTAGAGCGTGAAGACGTATTGATGCATGCCCGAGGGCGGGCAGGGCCCCCCCCAGCCGAGCCTGCCGAAATCGTTCAGGCCTTGCGTCCCGCCGCCGTCGATCGTGTCCTTCGGCGGAATCTGCTCGGGCAGGTCACGACGGGACGCCGGCATATCGAAGAGGACCCAGTGGACCCAATCGCCGCGCGGCGCGTCGGGGTCGTTGACGATCAGGGCGAGCGAAGCGGTGCGCTCCGGCACGCCGGTCCAGAAAAGGGCCGGCGAAACATCCTTCCCGTCGCAGGTGTACTGCCGCGGAATGCGCCCTCCGTTCTCGAACGCGGTGCTCTTGAGGAGGAATTGCGGCATGGGGAAGGCTACAACGTCACTTCTTGGCGGGCAGCGGGTCAGGAACGCCCATCTGACGCCATTTCTTCTTGTTGTCTTCCCACTCTTCGAGCGCCCGCTTGCGGTTGGCCGCCGCCGCGGCTGCCCGCCGGTCGTCCTCGCTCTCGGGAGCCTCCTCGGGCTTCTCTTCCGGCTTCTCCTGTGTCTCGGCCATCCCCTCCATTCTAGCCCGCGCCGGCTACTGCACGATCAGGATGCCGTTCATTCCGGCGTGCTGCTGGGGGTCGCCGCCGCAATTGTTGTTCGTGCAGCTGAAGGGATAAAAGCCCCGCTGGGAGGGCTGGAGCGTGATGTTGTCGATGACGAAGTCGGGCTCGCCGCGCGCGATGCTGACGGTGCCCGGCAGCGAAAGCTCCGGGATGCCCGTGAAGCCGTGCCGGGCGTTCTCGACGAGCGGCCCGTCGACGTTGTGGAAGACCAGCTTGTAGGTCGTGCCCACGGTGAGCACGAGCGGCGCGGAGACCGGTCCGCCCGGGTTGAAGTCCCAGGCGCGGACGTTGATCGTGATCGTGAGCGCGCCGCCGGGTGTCGGTGTCCGTGTGGGCGTCACCGTCGGAGGGGCCGTCGCCGGCAACGGAGTGGATGTGGGCTTCGGTTCTGTCGGTGAGCCGTTGTCGCATGCACTCGTCAGGACCGCCAACACCGCCAGAGCGGCGGCCAGCGGCAAGGCGAGCGGGCGTGCGCGCAGAGACACGGGCGGACCTCCCCGGGCAGTGTGCCCGATTCCGATTAGACGAGGAGAGACCCGGTGGAGTTGACCCGGCGGCCGGCTACGGGGCGACGCTCGCGACGCCGTTCTGCATGTCGGAGTGGCCGGAGCCGCAACCCGAGTTCGTGCAGCCAAAAGAATGGTTGCCTATCTGTGCCGCCGTCGGCGTGAAGTTGCAGATGGCCGTCGAGCTCAAGCTCGAGCCCGAACAGCCCAGGGCCGAGATGCCCGAAAAAGCGTGCGCCGTGCCGCCGGCCTTGCTGACCCGGAGCTGGTACGCCTGGCCGACGTGGAAGGTGAACGTCGGACCGCCTCCGTCGAAGTCCCACTGGAAATTCGACGCGACGAGGTTGACCACTGTCGCCCCCGGAGGCGTGGGCGTCGGCGTCGGCCCCAAAGTCGGCGTGGGCGTCGGGTGGAAGCCGGACGTGTCGAAGCCGCCCGGAGAGTTGCCCGCATCCTTATGGTAGGTCTTGACGAGACCCGTCGACACCTCCGTGACCGTGATGTCGTAGATCAAGTCGGTCAGGTGCCCGTAGAACACCCAGAACTGGCCGTTGATGGTCGTCCCGTCCAGAATCTTGACGAACACTTCGGGGTTGTCGGGGTTCGACGTCAACGCCGGGATCGAAAAGTACCCGAACAGGTCGTTCTGCGGGATCGCCTGCCCCGGCCCCGTCCGCAACGTGCGCTGGTCCGTCGCCTGGAGCGTCACGGTAAACGCGTGGTTGGCCTTGTTGTTGAGCCGAAGCGTGTCGTTCGTGCTCACGAAAACAGACTGCGTCTGCTGGCTCGAGCCGGTCGCGTTGGATGCCGTCAACGTCACCGGAAACGGCCCGGGACCTCCGAACACATGGGTCGGGTTCTGCTGTGTGGAGGATTGCCCATCGCCAAAGCTCCACGACCAGGACGTCGGTCCGCCGGTCGAGGTGTCCGTGAACTGGACTCTCTGCCCCACGACCGGATTGCCGTCCGGCGCCATCGTAAAGCTCGCCGTCGGCCCGGCCGCGGCCGAGAAAAGACCGAGAGCCAGCACCGAAACGACGACGGCCGCCAGACCTTTGAAGAGACCACCGAAGAAAGTCATGCACCCCTCACCGTGACAGAACGAATGAAAGACGACCCGCCATTCCGAGAGGATGACGCGCTAATTCACCTTTAAGCTGCCGGTCATTGTGCTGTGGCCGGGCCCGCACCCGGTTCCGGGCACCGAGCAGTGGAAGGTGAACGTCTGGCCCCTGGCTGAGGCCGGCGCCGTGACGGTCACGGAATAATTGATCGCGGGACTTCCGGGTGTGCGGCCCCCGTAACCGTCGTCTCCCGGTGGGATTTCGGGAGCGATGTTGTCGGAGCCAGCGACGCCGAGCTCCGGGATTCCCGAGAAGCCGTGTCTGGTGTCCTCGGCTTCGAAGGTGAGCGTCGTCGGCACGCCCGCGGTCACGTTGATCGGCGAAGCGGCCGTGCCCGGATTGTAGGTGTAGCGCGAAACGCTGATGCGGACGGTCGCCGATCCTGCCGGGGGCGTCGGCGTGGGCGTCGGCGCGAGGTTGAAGCCCGACGTGTCGAAGCCGCCGGCCGAGTTGCCCGGATCCTTGTGGTACGTCTTGGTGTGGCCGGTCGCGACCTCGGTCACCGAGAGCGTGTACTCCAGATCCGTGAGATGGCCGTAGAACACCCAGAACTGGCCGTTGATCGGCGTGCCGTCCAGAATCTTGACAAAGACCTCGGGGTTGTCCGGATTGCCGGTCAAGCCGGGCAGGCTGAAGTAGCCGAACACGTCGCTCTGCGGCAGGGCCTGGCCCGGCGCGGTGTTCCCGGTGCGCTGATCTCTCGCCGTCAGCCGAACGTCGAACGGATGAGCCGCGTTCAAGTGCAGGGTGTCGGAGGGCGGCGCGGCCGCCACGCCGAGCAGTCCAGCCGCGAGCACGGAGACGACGACGAATCCGAAACGCATCCGACCACCGTACATGACTTTTCCCACACTAACGCCTCAAACGACCCTGGCCGCAGCGATTAATCAGGCCCTTAGCGAGAGAAGGGCGACCCGTATAATCCTCATCCGCCGTGACTTCCGTCCCTGAACAAATCTCTTTCTTGCGCCGCGGAGCGGTCGATCTCATCGAAGAAGCCGACCTGGCCCGCAAGCTCGCTCGGGGGCCTCTGATCGTCAAGGTCGGCTTCGACCCATCGGCCCCCGACATTCACCTCGGCCACACCGTCGTCCTGCGCAAGATGAAGCACTTCCAGGACGCCGGCCACCGGGTGGTCTTCGTGGTGGGCGACTTTACGGGGATGATCGGCGACCCGTCGGGCAAGAAGACGACGCGCCCGCAGCTCTCGCGCGAAGACATCGAGAAGAACGCCGCGACCTACACGCGGCAGGCGTTCACGATTCTGGACCCGAAAAAGACGGCCATTGAGTTCAACAGCCGCTGGCTCTCCGCCCTGGGCGCCGAGGGGCTCGTGCGTCTCTGTTCGCGGGTGACCGTGGCGCGCATTCTCGAGCGCGACGACTTCCAGAAGCGCTGGACGGCGCGGCAGCCGATCGCGCTGCACGAGCTCTTGTATCCGCTCGCGCAGGGCTACGACTCGGTGGCCCTGAAGGCCGACGTCGAGCTCGGGGGCACGGATCAGCTCTTCAATCTGCTCGTGGGCCGCGACCTCATGCGCGAGGAAGGTCTGGAGCCGCAGGTCGTCCTCACTCTGCCGTTGCTCGTGGGCACGGACGGCGCCGAGAAAATGTCCAAGTCGCTCGGAAATGCGATCGGCATCCAGGAGCCGCCGGCCGAGATCTACGGCAAGCTCATGTCCATACCCGACCGGCTGCTCTGGAGCTACTTCGAGCTGTTGACGGATCTTCCGGCCTCCGAGATCGCCGCCCGGCGACGGGACGTCGAGACGGGGGCGGCGAATCCGCGCGACGTCAAGGCGGAGCTCGCACGCACGGTCACGGCGCAGTTCCACGGCCCGGACGCCGCGGTGCGCGCGGAAGAAGACTTCCGCCGCGCCTTTTCCAAGGGGGAGCTGCCGGACGAGATGGAGACGACCTTGTTGTCGCCCGCGGAACCGGCCGTCGCGCGTGTGCTCGTGGCCGCCGGGCTCGCGGCCTCCATGCGCGAAGCGCGTCGCAAGATCGCGGAGGGCGCGCTTGCGGTTTTCGACGCGGCTCAGTCGCGCGCGGTCAAAGACCCCGAAGAGCGCCTCGACACCTCAGGAGACACCGTTCTCCGACTTGGTCGGCGATTCCGCCGCATCGTCTGGAAGACCTGACACGAGCGGGTGGAGGGCATAACCGACCGCGTACACGAGACCGAGAGCGGCATGCGCCCATCCGGTCCACCGGCGCGCTGCGTCCCCCGTCAAGACCTGCACGACGGAACCCGAAAGAGCCAAAGGAATCGCGAGCAGAGTCATCACGATTCCCGTCCGGCGCCGCTCCGGCTCGCCCGTGGTGAGCCGCTTGAGCGCGTGGCGGCGAAACACGAGGCCGAGCGCGAAGATCGCGATGGGGGCCGCGACCAGGTGGACGGCGAGCACGAAAGGCTGCCAGGGATGGCCGAGCCGTGAATCGGGGTCGGAAGAGGTCAGGAAGTACTTGAGCACGCCGTAGACGAGGCCGCTCAAAGCCACCAGGCTCCATGCCGCGTGGTTCACCCACGCCTCCCAGCGCTTCATGGCGCCTTCTTCACTCTTTTCTCGAGAACGCGGTGAAGAGCGAGGACGCGCCGAGCGGCCTCCGTCGTCGCGCGCGCCGTCAGCGTCGCGCCGGAAACCGGCCGGATGCCCCGCTTCAAAGAGAGCTCGTCGTCGAGAATCCGGCCCGGCAGCTGCGCGTACCAATGGGCGCGCGGCAGGTATTCCTCGGGCTCCAGGAACGAGAGCACCTCGACGCGGGCGATGGCACCGACCGGATCCACGACGACCATCAGCGTCTCGGGCTGCGTGCGCACGACGTGCGTGTCGAAGTAGGCCGTGCCGACCAGGCGGCCATCCCTGGTGGCCGCATACGCGACCGCCAGCGCGGACGGACGCGGGCCGCCCGACAGCATCGCGGCCTCCTGCAGCTCTGACTCCGTCAGAAACGCGGTCTTGCGTTCGACCGTCGCGCCGGGGAAGGCGAGCTTCAAGGCCTCCTCCTGTGTGAGGAAGACCTTCCCGTAAACCGGCGCCGCGGAGGAGAGAAGCGCCGCGAGGGCGGCTGCGAAACGAACCTCAAAAGACATAGCCAAGGCCCACGTTCCACTGGTTGACGCCCGTGCGCGCCGCGTTGCTCTTCCACTGGTAATCGAACTTCACGACGATGCGGTCGATCGGCTTGAAGGAGAGCCCCGCTGTCCAGACAGATCGGTTGTTGGCCGGGTTCCTCTGGTACCCGGTCGGAATCGAAGATTGCGTGTCGAGCTTCTCGTAGCGGGAAAAAAGCGTCAGGGATGCCTTCGAGGCCGGGCGCAGCGAAAGCAGGTCGTACCCTCCCTGGAGATACCAGCCGAATTGCCGCGAGCCGATCGACTCGTCGCCCTCCAGGTTGTTCAATTGGTTGATGAGCGCCGCGTCCGAGACGGTCGTGTGAACGTAGAGGCCGCGCAGGTCGATTCCCCTCCACTGCCAGATTCCGTGCACCTCCAAGAGGGTGGTCAGCCCGGTGAACGTGCTTCCGTCGGCAAGCCGCTGCCCCTGCCCCGAGCCGCCGACGAAGAAGGCTCCGCCGACAACGACTCCCGGCCGGCCTGTCCAGTCGAGCCGTCCGGCGGCGCCCCAGTTCTTCGCGAGCGCCTCGGAGCCCTCCTGGCGGCCCTCGCGGATTCCCTCGTCGTCGTAGCCTGCCGCATTCAAGCCATTGATGACGAATCCGCGGTAGGTGAACGGCCCCGCTTCGCCCCAGACCCCGGCGCCGAGCTCGCGCCAGGTCGTCGGGATGAGGAAGGTCTCCACGTCCGGACGCTCCGTGCCCTGAAACACGGTCGGCTCGTGGAGCTCGTTGACGAGGCCGAGCGGAACGAGCACGAGACCGGCTCGCACGTTGAACGGCCGCCGGTGTACCCAGTCGAGGTAGGCGAACTCGACCTCGACCTCTCCCCCCTTGTCCGAGGCGGTCACGGCGTGCTCGAACTCGGTCTCCGTGTTCAGCACGAAGTGGTCGTCGAACTTATAGCCGAGGTAGACCACGGCCCGCGCGAGGTCGATGTGGCTCGGCTCGCCGGAGGTGCCTCCATCCTGCTGCAAAGAGGCGAAATGGTTGTATTTGAACTCGCCGTACCCGCCAATCGAGACGCCTTTCTTGCCGTAGACCTTCGAGGCCGCGGGCCCGACGCCGTAGCGCAGCTCTTTGGTCTCTCCTTCGGAGGGAGCAGCCTCGGCGAGCTTCAACTGCTCGATCTCGTGGGCCAGGATCTCGATCTGCCGCTCGATCTCCTTCAGGCGCGCCTGGTCGGCGGCTGGCGCGGCTTTGGCGGCCGCGAGCTCCGCCCGCGTCTCCCCCAGCAGTTTCTCGAGCCGCTCGATGCGCTGCTCGAGCGTCAGGATCGGCTGGTCCGCGAGCGCCGGGGCGCTCAGCACAGCCAGGGTCAGGACCAGCAGAGCGGCGAGTCTGGACACCTCAATCCTCCTCGAGGCGGAAGGCGAGGCCGGCCGACGCGGCGGTTCGGATGCGTCCAGCCTCGACGATGAGAAAGAGAGCTTCGTTGGCGAAGCCCTCGCGGCGCAGTTTTTCCGAAAGCTCGAGCCCCTTTTGGGGGCCGAGCACGAAGAAGGCGGTCGAGAGTACGTCGGCTGTGAGGCCCGACGGCGCCACCGCGGTTGCCGAGCCGAAGTCGGGCGCCGGCCGGCCCGTGCGCGGGTCGATCAGGTGGCCGATGCGAGCGCCGCCGACGGTCAGGCCGCGCTCGGAGTTGCCGGAGGTCGAGACCGATGCGTCGGCCACGGGGAGCGACACCACCACCGCGCCGCCGCGGCTCGTCGGATCGGCCACCACGACGGCGGCCGGGCCCAAGGCGAAGACCTGACCTCCCAGGTCGAGAAGCGCCTGCCGAACACTGGCACGCCGGAGAGCCGCCACGGCGCGGTCGAGCGCGTATCCCTTGCCCCACGCGCCTTCGTCGATGCCCGCGCCGGCCGACAGACGCCTGCACTCTTCCCGGGCGGAATCGAAGTGGAACTCGCCCCGCCCGGTCGCCGCGAGCGCCGTCGAGAGCTCCGCCGCGCCGGGCAGGCGGCCCCGCCCGCGAAGATCCCAGGCGCGGACGAGCGGCAGCACCGTCGGATCGAAAGCTCCGCCGGTCCGCTCCGACCAGGCAAACACCTCGGAAAGGACCCTGGCGGCTTCTGCGCCGAGAGCGACCGGCTCCCCCGGCCGGGCGCGGTTGACGCGGTCAAGCGGGCCGCCCGGTTTCCAGGTCGAAAGCAACTCCTCGACCCGGGCGATCTCGCGAGCCGCGACTTCGCTCGCATCGAGCGCCTCGGCTCGGCCGGCGCCCGTCACCTGCATCGTCAAGAGCGTTCCCATCGCGGCAAGGCGCCGCTCGACCACGGCGGGCTCGGCGGATCGGGCGGGGGAAGCCATACCGATAAGACAGAGACTCAGTCTCAGCAGGAGAAGACCAGGAAGGGAGAATCCGGAGGCCGTTCTCATCCTGGCGAAGGCTTCTACGGAACGCGGCCGGAGCGGACCGTGTGTGGATGCACGGTGCGAAGGCCGCGGGCGGCGACCTCGCCTGCCTTCTTCGTTCGCGGCCGGCACCGCCGGCAGATGCCCCTCATCTGGTGGCTGTGATCCAGTAGGATGAAGCCGTAACGCTCGCAGACCTCGTCCTGAAGCTGCTCGATGCGCGGCTCGTAGAATTCCACGACGCGGCCGCACTCCTTGCAGACCAGGTGATCGTGATGGTCTCCCGCGCGCAGCCGTTCGTACCGGTAGCCCGACTCTCCGATCCGCAGCTTCCCGACGACGCCCGAGTCGGCCAGAAGCTCGAGCGTGCGGTAGATCGTGGCCCGGGAGATCTTCTTGTGCTGCGCGCGCAGCCGCCCGAGCAGCTCGTCGGCCTCCAGGTGCTCGTGCCGGGCGAAGACCTCGTCGAAGAGGGCCCGCCTTTCCGCCGTGAGCTTGAGGCCCCGGCGCTCCAGATACTTGCGAAAGAGGTCGAGCTCGCGGTCGGTTTTCATGGTTGCGACTGAGTCTCAATTGCGATATTGTCGCGGTCCTGTCCCGCTGTCAAGGGGCTCAAAGAGGCTAAGGAGAAGCGGCCGCCATGTGGCAGGGATTCACGATCGCGCTGCGGGAGGGCATCGAGGCCTTCCTCATCGTCGCTCTCACACTGTCCTACTTGAAGCGCACCGGCCGGGACGGCCTCGCGCGGGCCGTTTACGCGGGGATCGGGGTCTCCGTCTTGACCTGTGCCGGCGCCGGCCTGCTTTTTGCCCGCGCGGCCCGCAAGTCGCTCTGGGAAGGGATCCTGGCCCTGACGGCGGCGATTCTCGTCGGGAGTCTGCTCCTGTACATGAAGCGCGTGTCCCGGCGCCTCAAGTCCGACCTCGAACACCGTCTTGAGACCCGTGCGCACGCGCTCTCGCGCGGCCGGGCTCTCTGGGGCGTCTTCGCCTTTACGGTCCTGATGATCACGCGCGAGGGCATGGAGACCGCTCTTCTGATCACGACGGCGCTTTTTCAGCTCAAGTCCTCGTCCGTCTTCAGCGGCCTCGCCCTGGGGCTCGCGGCCGCAGCGGCCATCGGCTTCGCCTGGACGCGACTCGGACGGGGCGTGGACCTGCCGGCGCTCTTGAACGTCTCGGCGGCCTTCCTCGCGATCTTCGTCGCGCAGCTCGCGCTCTACAGCGTTCACGAGTTTTCCGAGGCGGGCATTCTGCCCAACGCGCAGGCCATCCACGACGCGACCGAGATCCTGGGCCCCGACGGGGCGATCGGCCACCTGCTCGCCTACTCGCTCGCCGCGATCCCGACGGCGTGGCTCGCGGCACTGTGGTGGAAAAGGCGCCGGAAGGCGGCTGTCGCCAAGTCAGCCTCCCCCGCCAATGCGGCCTAGCCTAGCCGAGGCGCTTCCAGGCGGTCCCTTCGTGGCCGAAGTCGAAGGTTTTCGGATGGAGGATCTCGGCCGCGATCTCGAGCGTCTCGAGAAGCCGCGGGCCCGGCCGGTTGAAGTACTGGTTGCCATCGGCAAGATAAACGCGCCCGAGTCTCACGGCCGAGAGATCGTTCCAGCAGGGAAGATCGGTCAGAAGACCGATCTCCTGCTCGAGCCGCGTGAGGGAGAAGCCGCAGGGAAATGCCAGGATCACATCCGGGTTGGCCGCCGCAAGGTCGGACCACGCTAGCCAGGAGGAAGGGTGCCCTGCCGTGCCGAACACGTCCGTGCCTCCAGCCATGGTGATGAGCTCCGGCAGCCAATAGCCGGCCGACATCAAGGGCGAGAGCCACTCGATCGTGGCCACACGAGGTCGCTCACCAAGAGCGCGAGCCTTGGCAGCAACCGCATCCATTCGCTGACGCAAACGCCCGGCGAGTTCGACACCCCGTTCGTCGGCGCCGAGGGCCTGCGCGACTCTTTCCATGTCGGCGAACACGTCGGTGAGACACCCCGGGTTCAAAGCCACGAGCGCCGGACGCTCGTCGATCCAGCCCAAGAGCGCCTGCTCGACGTCTTCCAACGACACAGCGCAAACGTTGCACTGCACCTGAGTCACGACGTGCGTCGGCGAAAGCTTCCTCAGGAGTGACGCATCGACTCTGTAGACGGAGAGGTCCTCGGCGAGCAGCGCATCGACGCTCCCGTGGATCTCCTCGGATGAGCCATGCGGATCGATCTTGGGCGCGGTACAGACCGGCAATCGCTCGACACCGGCCGGAAAGTCGCACTCGTGCGAGCGCCCGACCAGCGCGCTTTCGAAGCCGAGCCCCGCGACGATCTCGGTCGCCGAAGGCAGAAGTGAGACGATCCGCGGTCGCCTCACCGAACCGACGGCGCCTCTTCGGCAACGAGATCAGCGAAGACGAAGCCGTCACGCATGACGATCTCGCCTGGTCGCGCGGCGATCGCGCCGGTGAACATGGGCCCCGCCGTCACGCAGGTGTGGAATTCCCCGTTTTCGCCGCAGGCGTCGACGCCGGCGGGCAGATCGGCGAGGAAGTCCGCGTCGAAAGATCGGCCGGCGAAAGAGGCCGCGAGCTTGCCGGGATCGATGCAGACCACGGTGGCCGAGAGGCCTGCCGAGAGCATCTGCTGCGCGAGCCTGAGCGTCTGTCGACCCCAGAGGGGGAACACGGGCGTCAGACCCGTGTCTGCGAGCATCCGTTCGCGATAGGCACGGACGTCTTCGAGAAACAGGTCACCGAAGACGACGTGTGTCACGCCGTCGCATCGAGCCTCCCACACGGCCTCTCCCATGGCCTGCTCGTACTGGGTGTTGACGCACCCGGCCGGGATCCGCACCTTTCGGCAGGGCAAGCCGATCGCCTCCGCCTGTCGGTCGAGGATCTGTTCGCGGACCCCGTGCATGGAGACGCGGCTATACGCCTCCGTAACCGTCGTCAAGAGACCGACGACCTCGAAGTCGCCTCCGCGTTGGATCTCGTGGAGCGCGAAGGCGCTGTCCTTGCCCGAGCTCCACGAGACGAGCGCCTTGCGCCTCACAGGTGCCTACGTCCGGCTGTCCCAGAGGACGTCGGGCACGCCGCTCCGCTTGTTCTCGAGCCGCGCCATCACGAAAAGGGCGTCGGAGAGACGGTTCAAGTACCGCACGGTGTGCGCGCCGACTTTCTCCTGCCGGGAGAGGGCGACGACGAGGCGCTCGGCGCGGCGGCAGATGGTGCGGGCGACGTGGAGCGCCGCGGCGCCGCGCGATCCGCCCGGCAGGATGAAGTTCTCGAGCGGGGGCAGCTCGCCGGAAAGCCGGTCCATGAGGCGTTCCAAGGCTTCGACATGGCTCGCCCCGATCTGGGGCGCCGGCATCCGCGCCTTGTCGTCCTCGAGAATGCAGAGGTCCGAGCCCAGGTGGAAGAGTTCGTTCTGGATCTTCGCGAGCTCGTGCACCAGGGTCTCGTTGAGCCCGACGGACAGCGCCACGCCGATCTGGCTGTTCAGCTCATCGACCGTGCCGTAGGCTTCGATGCGGGGCGAGTCTTTCGCCACCCGCTGGCCCGAGCCCAGGCCCGTCGTCCCATCGTCGCCGGTCTTCGTGTAGACCTTCGTGATGCGCGGCATCAGAACCTCGCTTCCAATCCGGCCGCAAAGCGGAGCCTGGGGGCAGGATATCCGTCCACCTCCTCGTATCGGCGGTCGGCCAGGTTTTCCAGGCGCGCGAACGGCGCCACAGGCCCGAGGTCGTAGCGCGTGAAGAGGTCGAAGCGGACGTAAGACGGACTCTGGACGCGCTGGCCCGTGATCGCGTCGTTGTCCGGCCGGCTCCCGACGAGAGTCGCCCTCGGCGAGACCGTGAGTCGCGCCCAGGCTTTCCAACTCGCGCCCATGAAGGCGCGGTGCCGCGGCCGGCGGATGAGCGCCAGCTCGGTCTCGCGGTCCTTCGCGTCGAGGTAGGTGTAACCGACGTCGACGGAGAGCGCCGGCGTCAGGTCCTGCCGCAGCGCCGCTTCGATGCCCCGCGTCCGCGCCCGGCCGACGTTGAAATCCTGGAAGCGCGCGAAGTCGTACACGATCAGGTCACGGAAGTCGTTCCAGAAGAAGGACAGCTCGACGCGGCCGCCCGGCAGGTATCGCTCCGCGCCGACCTCGTAGGAGATGGAATGCTCCGGCTTCAGGCTCGGGTTGCCGACGAACGGAAAGTAGAGCTCGCCCACCGTGGGCGCGCGAAAGCCCGTGCCGCCCGAGACCCGCACCTTCCAGAGAGCGTCGGAGGAGAGCCATGACAGGGTTCCCCGGGGGCTTACGGCCCCCCCGAACTGCGAGTGGCGGTCGTAGCGGGCGCCCCCGGTGACCGTCAGGCCGCTCGGCAGCTTCAAAGTGTCCTCGACCCCGACGCCCCAGATCGTCGTGTGCTGGCCGTCGAGATCGACGCCGAAGTTCGTCTTGCTGTCGACCTTGCCGCGCTCGAAGGACGCGAAGCCCGTCAGTCGATTGTCGTCCGACGTCCAGGAGTCGCCGGCCCGCGCCTGGATCGACTGCGCGCGCGTCGTCGAGGAAAAAAAGCTGTCCGGGTCGTCGTATCCGGGCTTCGAGATCACGTTGGCGACGAGAAAGGTCGCCGCATGCCCCTCCGCGGGCTTCCAGGACACGGGCAGCGCGATGCGCTGCTCCCACCAGGGCGAGCGCGCGTGGGGCGTCTCCCGGCCGACGGGTCCCGGCGTGCCGGCCTCGCCTTCGACGACGCCGGCCTCGAGGGCCGCGCGAAAGCTCTCGCCGAAGCGCCCCTCCACCCGGAGGGCTCCGCTTTTCTGCTCCCAGTCGGAATTGCGCCGGTCGCCGCCGACTCGACCGTCCCGGAAGCTCGCCGCGACGCCCCAGACCCCGGACCCGAACGCCGCGAACGCCTCGCCCTCGCGCCGGCCGGCATTGCCCGCCTCGAGGCTCGCCCGGCCCGAAAGGCCCGTGGCCGCCACGCGCGTGAAGATCTGGATGACGCCGCCCATCGCGTCGGAGCCATAAAGGGCGGAAAAGGGGCCGCGTGCGATCTCGATGCGTTCCACGTCCTCCGTCGTCAGAGTCGAGAAGTCGTAGCCCGCGAAGTAGGGCGAGTTCAGTCGCACGCCGTCCACCAGCACGAGCGCGTGGTTGGAGTTGGCGCCGCGCAGAAAGACCGAGGTGATCGAGCCTTCGCTCCCCGACTGCACCACGTCGAGGCCCGGAACACAGCGCAGCACCTCGGCGACCGTTCGCAGTCCGCGCCTCTCGATTTGCTCGCGCGTGATGACCGTCGTCGCCGCGCCGAGATCGGCCTGCTCCTCGGGAAAGGCGGTCGCCGTCACGACGACGGACTCCGAGGCCGGCGGAACCGTCTGAGCTCTCCCGATATCCGCCCCGAGCAGGAAGGTCGCGATCATTGCGGGCCCCAGCGTCCACGCCGGACCTCTCAAGCGCCGCGCGAGTGCGTCGAGACCGAAGAAGACGACCGTTCCCAGCAGATCGGCCGCAAGCGTGTTCCAGAACCAGGGAATCGCGGCTTCATAGCAGAGCACGAAGCCGGCGGCCGTCAGCGGGTAAGTTGTCATTCCGGCCCAGACAGCGAAGTTGGTCGCGAGAAAGAAAAACACCGAGCCGATGACGGAGAGGCCGGCCAGACGCGCCGGTCGCGGACGCCCCGCGGCCAGCCGCCCCGCGACGGCGATGGCCGCAAACGAGCCGTAGACGGCGGCGCGGACCAGAGTGAAGACGCGGCGACCCGTGCCGAAGTCGATGAAGAGATCCGAGAGCGCCACCCCACCGCGTGGCGTCGGGGCAGCCGGGCGCCGGCGTAGATCGCCAGGGCACCCAGAGGCACGAAGTTCGAGGGATGGGGAAGAAGCCGGGAAAGGGCGCCGAGGAGGACGAGAAGCACCGCGGTCGTCATGCGAACCTCCCGTTCGACGAGACGATGGTCTCGGACGGGCCCGCACAAGTCCGCACGCCGCGGGAATCGCGAACGGCGCTGGCCGGAACCTCCCGTCCGGGAAAGCGTTTTCGTCCGGCAGGTCTCCTGGCTTCCGGATCCTCCGCCGCCGGGCTCCTTCCCGGGCGCGTAACCCTTATGGATGTCGGATCACACGCGCCCAGTGGACTTGTGCCCGGGGCGTCCCCGGTGACAGTGGCGGGGGCCGCGCGGGATTTTCACCCGCTTCCCTTGGCCGAACGAGCAATCAAAGATCGCGAACGAGCGCCAAATCTAACACAGCAATTCCCGGAAGGCGGCCCTCCGGTTGTTCGGTATGGCAGCGACGCGGCCGCCTCCGTCTGACTCGTAGCATCCCGGCGGGTCGCAGGCCGATCTGATCCGAGAGCTCGCACCGCGAGGAGTCTCGGGAAGCTCCGGTTTAGAAAATTCGCAGCGCCGGTCGCGCAGCGACCGCCCGCGCTGCAAGCCGAGGTCGCACCCGGCCGAGCCGCTCGCCGGTGCGCCGTCTGGCGCAGCTCCCGCAGCGAGCGAAGCCGACGGTATGATCCGCGCAATGCTCGGCCCCGATTACACGCTCGACTTGGACCGACTGCGGCGGGTCGGGTTTCCGGAGGTTGTTCTCGCTCCGGGCAAAAGCCCCGCGCAGATCGTGGAGATTTGCCGGCAGCTCGCGCGAGCCCACGACGTGCTCGTCACGCGGCTCTCGCCCGAGGCGTGGGAGGAAGTTGCGGCCTCGCCGCTGCCGGGCCGCGCCGACTTTGACCCGCGCTCCGGAACCCTACACCTCTCGGTCGGCAAGCCCATGGCGCGCGTTGCCGGTAACGTCGCCGTCGTCACGGCCGGCACGGCCGACACGACGGCCGCCGAGGAGGCGCGGCGCACGCTCGAATACCTCGGCGTCGCCTCGCTGCTCGTGCCCGACGTCGGGGTCGCCGGAGTCCTGCGCCTGCTCTCCCGGCTCGAGGAGATCGAGCAGGCGGACGTCGTGATCGCGGTTGCGGGCATGGAGGCCTCGCTCTTCTCGGTCATCGGTGGGCTCGTGGGGCGTCCCATCATTGCCGTGCCGACTTCGACCGGCTACGGCGCTTCTTTTGGAGGCTTCGCAGCGCTTCTTTCCGCGGCCGTCTCGTGCGCCAACGGCGTCACGGCGGTCAACATCGACTCCGGCTATGCCGCCGCGATGGCGGCGTACCGCATTCTTTCCGGAGGGCCTCACCGATGGGATCGAAAACCAGACGGAAGGACAGCGCCCTCGAATACATCCACGCCGCGGCGATCGGCGTCGACCGGCGGCGCAAGAAAGCGCTCCTCTCCCGCCCGACGACGTCCGTAAAGGTCACTCGCGGAACGACCGTCTCGCAGCTTCTCGAGGCCTACCGCGACGCGTCCTTCCAGGCGCGGGCGCTCGGCAAGTGTGCAGCCATCTTCGAGGCGATGCTCAGAGACCGAAAGCGCCCTACCATCTTCCTCGGTCTCGCGGGCTCGCTCATCGCGGCCGGCATGCGGCAGGTCATCGTGGACCTCATCGAGAAGAACATGATCGACGTCGTCGTCTCGACCGGCGCGATCATCTCGCAGGACTTCTACCAGGTGCGCGGCGGCCGCCACTACCACGGCGACGCCGGCGCGGACGACAAGGAGCTGCGCGATCTTTACATCGACAGGCTCTACGACACGTTCATCGACGAGGAAAAGTACTGGGCGACCGATCTGGTCATCTCTCGCTTCGCCGATTCCTTGATCGGCCAGCCTGGCCGCTACGGGCTTGGCGAAGGCGGCACGCTCTCCTCGCGGGCCTTCCTCGCGCTCCTGGGCGAAAAGGCAAAGCGAGACAGGGGCTCGATCCTCGGGGCCTGTGCGCGCCACGGCGTGCCGCTCTTCGTCCCCGCCTTGAACGACTCTTCGATCGGCATCGGCTTGACCGAGCACTATCACCGCTTGCGCAGCCGCCGGAAGACGCCCTTCCAGATCTCCTCGATCCGCGACAACTACGAGCTCACTCAGATCGTCGTGAAGAGCCCGGCCACCGCCGCGGTCTACGTCTCGGGCGGAGTGCCCAAGAATTACATCAACGATTCGATCGTGATGTCCTACATCTTCGGCCTCGACACGGGCGGCCACAAGTACGCGATCCAGATCACGACCGACGCGCCGCATTGGGGCGGCCTCGGCGGCTCGACTCTTTCCGAAGCCACGTCCTGGGGCAAAGTCTCGAAGAAGGCCACCCACGAGATGGCCTTCATCGAAACCTCCGTCGCGTTGCCCATGTTGTACGGGTACGCGCTGCAGAAGCGGGCGGCGAAGGGGCGGTCACGCCTCGCGTACACGTGGGATAGCGACCTGCTACGGCGCGTGCGACGAATCAAATGAACGCAACGAGATCGCAACGCGAACGCACCGGGAACGCAGCGTGAATGGATGGCCGGAGTCCCCGACGCAGCGCATGGAGAGGACCTTCGCGTTCGAACGAAACGGTTTGCCGTCACCGTCCTGCGGTTTCTGAGGGGGCTACCGAAAACGGAGGAAGCTCGAATACTAGGGAAGCAGCTTCTGCGATCGGCGACTTCGGTCGCCGCGAACTATAGAGCGGCGGGCCGCAGCCGCACCACGGCAGAGTTTCTCGCGAAGCTGGGAACCGTTATCGAAGAGGCTGACGAAACCACCTTCTGGCTCGAACTCCTCGTCGAAGCGGGAATCGTCGATGGCACCGTTGCTAAGCCCGTTCTCCAGGAGGCCGATCAGCTTCGTTGCGTCTCGAAAGACCGCGCGTCATCGATATTCGCGAACGTAAGTCGCCTGAAATTCACGCTGCGTTCGCGTTGCGTTCCCGTGCGTTCACGCTGCGTTAAGAAAAACGCCCCGGCCAAGCCGAGGCGCTTCTCTGAGTCGAGGGCCGGGGCGTTTTTCTTAGAGCGCTTCACCCTTCAGGGGCAGCTCGATGACGGCCTTCTCTTTGTCGGTCGTGAAGAGCTTGACGATCCCGTCGACCGGGCCCTTCTTGACCTTGTCGGAGGGCTTGACGACGACCGTGTAGGAGACGCCCTCCTGCGTGGGAACGATGTCGGTCAAAAAGCCGGCCACGGAGACTTCCGCCCTCGTGATCTTGACCGGAACGGTCGGCTTGTTGTTCGTCACGATGATGTTGCGGGTGATCGGGTCTTTGCCGGCCGTAAAGTTGCCGAAGTTGACGAGCACCGGCGTCACCTGCACGCGCGCGCGCACGATGCCCGCCACCGGGATCTCGACCTGCGGCTGCTGCGCGACGCCCGTCGTGATCCGGACCGGAGCGTTCAGGAGCCCCTCCGGGGCCTCGCCCGTGACCGTGAGCTTGACGCGATACTGCTCGCCCAGGCGGCCGGGGAGCTTGTCCTTTTCGCCCGCCGGAGCGATCTCGGCCTTGACGTAGGGCTGCGAGGCCTCGGCCACGGCCGGCTTGAAAGACTTCTCTTCGGAGACCAGGATCACGTTCTGGGAGTCGCTGTCGCCCTTGATCACCGAGAAGCGCACGTAGGCGTTCGGGAGAACGTCCACGAAGGGCTTCACGATCGCTTTGATGAACAGGTTGATCTGCGGGCGGTCGGGGTCGTTGGAGACGAGAAGGATCGACTTGGCGATCGGACCGGCGAAGGTCTTGGTGTCCACGTGCGAGATGACCTTGCCCTCTTCGCCCGGCTTGACGACCTTGTCGAAAGACGCGACCGTGCAGCCGCAGCCGGGCCGCGCGTCCGTGATGACGAGGTCCGAGCCGCCCGTGTTCTTGATCACGAACGTGGCGTCGATGACCTGTCCCTTGGCCACCGTGCCGGCGTCCTTGGTCTCCGGGATGACGTCGATCTTGGGCGCCGCAATTGGCTTGCCCGCTTTGGCGTCCGCCGGCTTGGCCGCTTTGCCCGAGGGCGCCGGCTGCTGAGCGTGCATCGCCGCCGTGGCTAAGACCGCCGCGAAGGCGAGACACGCGATTCTTCCGAGGTGCCGCATTTTCCGATTCCTCCTCGTTTACAGTATGCAGGACCGTCAAACCACGAGCAACTGAACGTTATTCCGCAGAAACCGCTCAAAAGGCCCTCTCTTCCTGCATTTTCGGAGGACAGCACCCCGGTGGCACGCTTTCACATGGTCCCGATCGGAGGGACTGCCATGGTGCCCTTGGCGGCCCTCCTGGCCGAGACCGGCCACACGATCACGGGGTCCGACCTCGACCTCTACCCGCCGATGTCCACGCTCTTAGAAAGCCTTCGCATACCGGTTACCAGAGGGTTTACGCCCGAGCACGTGCCCGCCGACTGCGACACGGTCATCGTCGGCAACGCCGCTCTGCGCGACAACGTCGAAGCTGCCGAGGCGGCGCGGCGCGGGCTGCCTGTCCTCTCCCTGCCACAGGCTGTGCGCCAGTACCTCCTGCCGGAAAAGACCTCGATCGTCATCGCCGGCACGCACGGCAAGACCACGACTTCGGCCCTGACGGCCTGGCTGCTCTTAGACTCGGGCCGCGACCCGGGATTTCTCGTGGGCGGTGAGATGCAGAACTTGGGGCGCGGCTACCGCCGGGGAGCCGGCCCCCATTTCGTTCTGGAGGGCGACGAGTACAACGCCGCCTTCTTCGACCGCGGGCCGAAGTTCCTGCACTACGAGCCTAAGCACCTCTTCGTAGGCAACATCGAGTACGACCACGCGGATCTCTATCCCGACATGGCTTCGGTCATCGAAGCGTTTGCCCAGGTGGTTCGCCTCGTGCCTCCCGAGGGCGTCGTCGTCGCCAACGCGGACGACCCGAGGGTCCTGGAGGTCAGCCGCGAATCGCGGGCACCCGTGGTGCGCGTCTCGACCCAGGATCCCGCCGCCGATTTCGCCGCCCGCGACGCCGTCTTCGGTCCCGAGGGAATGGAGTTCACGCTCGCCGAGGCGGGGTCACCCGTGGCCCGACTCCATTCGCCTCTCTCGGGCATGCACAATGTCGCCAACGCGCTCGGCGCGGTCGCGCTCGCGCGCGGACTGGGGCTCTCGGTCAGCGAGATCGCCCGCGCTCTGCCCCACTTTGCCGGCGTGCGCCGGCGCCTCGAGGTCAAGGGAGAGAAGAGCGGCCTTCTCGTCGTGGACGATTTCGCGCACCATCCGACGGCCGTGGCGGGCACGCTCGCCGCGGCGCGCGCGCGCTGGCCGGGCCGGCGGATCTGGGCGATTTTCGAGCCGCGTTCGAACACGGCAGGCCGCAAGATGTTCGAGCACGACTACCTGCGCGCATTCGAAGGCGCCGACGCCGTTGTCATCGCTCCGGTCTTCCACGCGAGGCGCCTGCCGCCCGAGGCCCGCATCGACCGCGAGGCTCTCGTCGGGCGACTGGCCTCC